>Ga0222655_1000001_pt1 | contig 389710 bp, 411 predicted proteins | sample AntAcemetagen423_FD_179857 | JGI IMG/M metagenome (GOLD analysis project Ga0222655, IMG submission 179857) | Saline water microbial communities from Ace Lake, Antarctica - #423 | ecosystem: Environmental > Aquatic > Non-marine Saline and Alkaline > Saline | place: Antarctica: Ace Lake... | reverse complement strand
TAAATGCATTCCTTTCATTAAAGATGATGGGCTTTTAATTATTGAAGACACACATACAAGCTACATGACTAAATTTGGTAATCCCTCAAAATACTCTTTTATTAATTGGTCTAAAACTATCATTGATAATATAAATTCAAGATGTAAGGGAATAAATGCATCGAATTTAGTATATAAAAATTATGTACACTCTGTTAGTTTTTTTGAGTCAATTGTTTGCTTTAAGATAAATCGAAATAAATCTATTGATAGCTTCCCTTTGGATAACAGGCCGGGGAGCTTTAAGGCGAAAGATTTTAGATTAAAAGGTACTTCATTATGGAATATTAGTTTTTTCAAAAGTAAATATAGATTTTGGTTAATCTCTAGGTTGCAAAGCCTAAAAGTAAAAAAATTTTTTAACTTATAAGTATATGATATTAAAAATAATTTAAAATATGATGGAAGAGGTTTACTACGAACTCAATCTTAATGGTTTTTAATGCCCGCAACTGTGTCAAAACATCTATTACTACAGGTTAATATTCACCTGTGCTACTCGTCAAATATTTTCTAGCGACTCAAGGGCTGTTAGATTGTTATCACACTCTTCACACCGCATGCTATTTTTTTCTTTTTCCATTTCCATTCTTCATAAATAAATTCATCAGCCTTTTTAGCATATCATTCCCCTCCCATCACCAGATGTGGTATCAAGAATAAGAGGAGGAGGATTTTTTTCATAAGTCCAGTTTACCCCCAGTTAATTAAGTGGGAAAATTGGGGTATTGGGAATTTTTGCTAGAAATATTTTTTGGATGGCCTTTTGTTTTTCATAGGGGGTGTGTTTTGAGAAAACTACAGATCGTTTGTGCAGATTTAGATGTATATGCCGACATGGAGTCCCAGATTTAGAATGATGGCATGGGGGTATGGTGGGGTCTTCATATTCCAGATGGTCGCATACTAAAATGCTAGTTTTCAGAACAGAGGTGGACACCAAAGTGGACACTAGAGATATTTAGTTAAGTGTATTCCATTATAAGTTATTGATTTTAAAGGGAATGTGTTACAAAAATTGGCGGAAGAGGTGAGATTCGAACTCACGGTGGGCGCGAACCCACGTCGGTTTTCAAGACCGGTGCATTAAACCACTCTGCCACTCTTCCGAAAGCGAAATTTTATCATAGCAAACTGATATTGTAGAAATTTATTCTGGAAATAATGTGTCATGAAATCCGAATAAAGACATATCATTCATTCGCATAGGGTAGAGCTTACCGAGCAAGTGATCACACTCATGCTGGACCACCCTTGCATGGAATCCATCGACCTTCCTATCAATAGGCTGACCAAACCGGTCAATCCCTTTATAGTGAATTGCCTTGTATCTGGGTACCACCCCTCTTAAACCAGGAACCGATAGGCACCCTTCCCATCCGTCTTCCATCTCCTCATCGAGTGGGATGATTTCTGGGTTAATAAGAACGGTAAACGGTACCTCCTCCGCATCAGGGTAGCGTTCATTAGAATCAAAACCAAAGATCACCAGCTGGATAGAGAGTCCAATTTGTGGTGCAGCAAGTCCAGCCCCATCATTAGCTTCCATGGTTTCCATCATATCCTCTATGATTTGCTTGAGTTCTGGGGTATCAACCTCTTTGATAGGCTCAGCGACAGCCAACAACAAAGGATCGCCCATTTTTAATATTGCTCTAACGGGCATATGCACTGATGAATGATGCAACAATGCGCATTACATCATTCATCATCCCTTTAGATTTTTGCGTAATGTCTTGATGGGAAATGCCGTCTATGCTGCTTCCCCTTCCGGCAGCCTGATTGGCAACAGGACAAATAGCGGCATAATTAATCTCAAGCTCACGTGCTAAAGAGGCCTCGGGCATGCAGGTCATACCTACAATGGTTGCTCCATCCCTTTCATACCGATCAATTTCCGCCTTAGTTTCTAGTCTTGGGCCCTGAACTGCAGCGTAGGTTCCCCCCAGTGATTCATTAAGGCTGAGCCCCTTCGATATCTTAAGTAAATGTTCCGCCAAACTAAGGGTAAATGGATAGGTGAAATCGATATGATTCACTGGCTCAGCTTTTCCTTCAAAAAACGTATGTTCGCGACCGTATGTGTAATCAATAATTTGGCTGGGAATTACAATTGAGCCAGGGTTTAGGTCATCTTTAATCGAGCCTACGGTTGCAATAGAGATAATATCGGTGACAGCCATATGGCTAAGACCCCAAATATTCGCTCGATAATTAATGAGGTGTGGAGGAATAGAATGATTCTCTCCATGCCTAGGAAGAAAGGCTATTTTTTTATCGTTGAGTGTACATATAGCAATGGGTGCCGACATCGACCCATAAGGCGTGACAATATCTTCGTATGACTCAATGGCTAATCCCTCAATCGTATCAAGTCCAGTACCGCCTATTAAAGCTAACATTAATGATCCTATGACATTAAAAAGTAATTATGGGTATGGCATACTTTCACCATGAGCCATTATATAACGTTAAATCGCGCACGTAATGTTAAAAAACATTATGAAAACTTTCCGGTTGCGTCATTGCTATTCCCAAGAAAGCAACGAGAAGCTGCGACTATATTGTATCAATTTGCCAGAGAGTGTGATGATATTGCCGATGAAGGCAGCCTTACAGCAAAGCAGCGAATGACACACTTACTGGAATATAAAAAAGGTTTAAGTGAAATAAATTCAGGTATCACACCAACAAACCCATTATTTGTTGATATCAAACATATATGCGATGAATTTAGTCTAGAACCCGACCTCTTAGATAGGTTGATGACTGCATTTGAGCAGGATATTACAAAAGATCGTTACGAGACTATGGGTGAGGTTGTTGACTACTGCCACAAAGCAGCATGCCCTGCCGGTGAAATGATACTGACATTGTTCGGTGCGAAAAATACAGTAACCGTGAAACTTTCTAATCATTTATGTATTGCCCTCGCCATGATTGGAATGATCCAAGACATCCATGAAGACTTTCTTAAAAACCGCATATACATTCCAAAGGAATACTTTAAGCAGTTCAATGTCACTGAAACCGATATTCACCATAAGGCGTTTACCCCAGACTGGGAAAGATTAAAAGATTTATGGCTTGATATTATTGACCATCACATTGGTTCCGGAGAAGCCCTCAAAAATCATCTAACAGGCAGGCTTAAGCTTCAAATTAAAGTTCTCATTAGTGCCTCTAGATTATTAAGTAAAAGAATGAAACAGGATAAGAGTAATTTATTTGTTAAATCGCCGACTTTAACTAAATGGGACTGGGGAATTTTATTATTTAAGGCGATAATAAGACCATGAATCCAGAACAATATTGTTTTCAAAAAACCCAATCCAGTAAGTCGAGTTTTGCCTTAGGGTTTTTGTTTTTAACTAAGCAAAAGAAAACTGCCCTCACCGCCTTGTATGCTTTTTGCCGTGAAGTCGATGATATTGCCGATGAGTGTAAAGAATATGAAATAGGAAAAAGTAAGTTGGATTGGTGGCGATTAGAGATTGATAGATTGTTTGAAAAAAACCCGCAACATCCAGTATCAAAAGCTCTACTCCCGCATCTTACGACCTATGACCTGAGCAAGGAATACTTTATTGAAATTATTGATGGTATGGAAATGGACCTTAATTTTAATCGGTATGAAAACTTCAAGCAACTGCAGCTCTATTGCTATCGAGCCGCTTCGGTGGTGGGACTCCTTTCGGCGAGAATTTTTGGTTTTACCAATAAAGATACCTTAAAGTATGCGCATGACTTAGGTATAGCCCTTCAGCTCACCAACATCATCAGAGACTTGGGTGAGGATGCGAGGCGGGGAAGAATTTATGTCCCATTAGACCTGCTTAACGAGTTTAAACTGACAGAAGATGACATTCTCAGCTGTAAGAAAAATCGAAAGCTGGCATTATTGGTGAAGCATTTAGGCGATCAGGCTAATAGTTTTTATCAGTCAGCTATGAGTCGTTTGCCAAAGGAAGACAAGCGAAGGCAAATACCCGGTTTAATTATGGGCAACATTTATTACGCTTTACTCGCTGAGGTGGTATCCAATCAGCCTGACAACATACTAAATATTAAAACACTGCTTCCGCCGGTGAGAAAAATTATTATTGCTATCAGTACGTTTGTGGGTAAATCCTGGGTGAAAAATCCTTAATCACTGATAAGCTTTATTGCCTCATTTAAGGTGCTGACAGGATAGATATCTATGCCATTAATTTTTTGCTTAGCTTGGTTGGCTTTTGGAATGATAGCTCGAGTAAAACCTAATTTAGCCGCTTCTTTGATACGCTCCTGACCTCTTTGTACCGGCCGTACCTCCCCTGCCAAACCAATTTCTCCGAAAATTACCGTCTTTTGATCGATGGGTTTATTCTTGAATGAAGACACTACCGCGCAAAGTATAGCCAGATCGACTCCCGGCTCAGTAATCTTCACACCCCCCACGGCATTAACAAAAACATCTTGATCGTTACAAGCAATCCCTGCGTGCTTGTGCAATGCGGCTAATAACATAGCTAGTCTATTATTTTCTAATCCAACAGATAGGCGTTTGGGAGCGTGAGCCTGCGTGCTATCAACCAGCGCCTGTATTTCAATAAGCAAAGGCCTTGATCCTTCTTGGGTTACCGTAATACATGCCCCATTAACCTTGTCTTCGTGATGGGAGAGAAAAAGTGCCGAAGGGTTCGTTACCTCTTTAAGTCCCTTTTCTGTCATCGCAAACACACCTAGCTCATTCACTGCGCCAAATCGATTTTTTGCTGCTCTTATCATTCTGAAACTCGAATTAGTATCCCCTTCAAAATAAAGCACTGTATCAACTATATGCTCCAAAACGCGGGGTCCGGCCAAGGTACCTTCCTTAGTGACATGACCGACCAATATCATAGTGATAGCATTTTGCTTAGCGATCCGAGTTAGTTGTGCTGCACATTCTCGGACTTGAGTAACTGACCCAGGTGCCGACGTTAACTCTTCGGAATAAATGGTTTGAATAGAATCAATAACTACCACCTCTGGCTTGTGTTTATCAATATTTTTGATGATCTTTTCGAGATTTATTTCTGAGAGCATAGAAATGTCAGACACTTCAAGCTCTAAACGTTTAGCTCTCATCGCAATTTGTTGTGATGACTCTTCACCGCTCACGTAAATAACATTACAAGGTCTATCGGGTTGAGAGGTAATTTTGGATAATGCTTGTATTAAAATAGTCGATTTTCCTATACCAGGATCACCCCCCAGCAATATAACGCCGCCCAAGACGAAACCACCACCAAGCACCCTATCAAATTCTGAGATGCCGGTTTTTCTTTTATCTATTTCGGAGGTTTCCACGTCGCTAAGTTTTTGTAAGCTAGAGGATTGCGCTAATGAAGAAAATCGGTTGTTAGTCTTGCCTTCTATAACTTCCTCAACCATCGTATTCCACGCGAAGCAATGAGGGCATTGGCCTTGCCACTTTGTTGATTGACCCCCACACTCAGAACAGTTGTAAGTAGTTTTATTTTTAGCCATTGAGATATTCCAGAGGTACACGGCTAGAAGCCGAGATAGCGCATAACAATTCATACCCCACCGTATGAGATTGTCGGGCAACCTCATCAACTAAAATGTCCTTACCCCATAACTCAACAGATGAGCCAAGACCTACTTTTGGAAGCGCAGACAAGTCAACATATAGCATATCCATAGATACTCTCCCCACTGTTTCGGTGACATTCCCGTCGACCATTACAGGAGTTCCAGATGGTGCATGCCGAGGGTATCCGTCTGCGTACCCACAAGCAACAATGCCTACAGTCATTTTATTCGGTGCAGTGAAAACCGACCCATAACCAACCGACTGACCTTTTTCAAGAATTTGGGTAGTAATAATCTTACTATGCAGTGACATTACTGACTTTAACTGGAAATCTTTTCCTGTTTTGTCCTTAAATGGACTGGCCCCATACAACATAATGCCAGGACGAACCCATTCAAAATGCGTTTCTGGATACTTAATAATAGCTGCAGAGTTTGCTACTGAACGCTCATAGCCATCTATCTCCTTGAGGTTATTAAAGCATGTTAACTGTGAAGCGACCCCTTTAACTCCATCGGCATCAGCAAAATGCGTCATCATGACAATATTGCCGACGTAAGGACTTTCTGTTAACTCTTTAAGGATGTTAGGCACTTCGTTAGGCATAAAGCCTAAACGATTCATCCCTGTATTAATTTTTAGGTGGACATCGATGGGTTTGGCAGGCTTTATTTGATTGATGTAATTGATTTGTTCTGCATGATGAATCACCGCTCCAATGCCTATATGGCTGCAAACTTTGACTTCGTAGGGCTCAAAAAAACCTTCCAGCAATAAAATGTATTGCGTAAAGCCATGCTCTCGTAATTCAATTGCTTCGGATAAGGTAAGTACAGAAAATCCTTCGGCAGCATTTAATGCTCGAGCAGCCTCTATGAGGCCGTGACCGTAAGCGTTTGCTTTAAGGACGGCCATAACTTTACTATTAGGGGCATACCTTTTAACGCGTGCCAGATTACTAGTGAAAGCAGCGCAATTAAAACTAGCCTTTAATGCTCTCATTATTCAAATCCAACGTCATATCCCACGCCGGCATAATTCTCGAAGCGTGTGTACTTCCCAAGAAATGTTAACTTCACTCTTCCAATAGGACCATTTCTTTGTTTTGCTACAATAATTTCAGCCAGCCCTTTGTCAGCAGATTCTGGGTTATAAACCTCGTCACGGTAAATAAACAAGATGACATCAGCATCTTGCTCAATAGCCCCAGACTCTCTTAAGTCTGACATGATAGGTCTCTTGTCTGGGCGTTGTTCTAAGCTACGATTGAGCTGTGATAAAGCCACTACGGGGACATTAAGCTCTTTAGCTAACGCCTTTAATGATCGTGAAATCTCCGATATTTCTGTTGCTCTATTTTCACCTTGTCGTCCACCAGGTGCCGACATCAACTGAATATAATCAATGACAATCAGACCTAGTTGACCAGCCTGCCTTTGAAGTCTTCGGGCTCTAGCCCTCACCTCAAATGAGTTTAACCCTGACCCCTCATCAATATGGATTGGTGCTTCATTGAGCTGCCCTAATGAATCCGTAAGCTTTTCCCAGTCGTCATCGTCAAGCTGCCCTGTTCTCATCTTGTGCTGATCCACCTTTCCCACTGAACCGATAAGTCTGGTAGTCAGTTGCGTAGCGGCCATCTCCATAGAAAAGACTGCGACTGGAAGTTTTGATTCGATAGCTACATTTTCTGCTATATTAAGCGCAAGGGATGTCTTACCCATCGAAGGTCTTCCTGCAATAATCACAAGGTCACCCGGCTGAAGTCCTGATGTCATCTTGTCTAAATCAGTAAAGCCAGTGGCAACCCCTAGAATATCGCTACCACTCTCCATTCTCTCTTCAACAGTTTTAATAACCTTGGGTAATAAATGTTGAATATCTTCAAAACCAATATTATCTCTTTTACCCGATTCGGCAATCTGAAATATTTTTGCCTCCGATTCATCTAGCAGCTGTTGAGCGTCTCTTCCCTGTGGAGAATAAGCACTTTCTGCAATATCAGATCCTACTTGAACGAGGTTGCGCATAATAGATCGATCTCGCACTATCGTTGCGTAACCACGAATATTAGCTGATGTGGGCGTATTTTCTGCCAACAAACCCAGGTAGGCTAACCCACCCACCGTAGTTAGTTCGTTATTTTTTTCTAATGATTCACCGACGGTAATAATGTCAGCAGGCTGATTTGCTTCTAAAACCTTAAAGATATGTTTAAATATGGTTTGATGGTCATGCCGATAAAAATCCTTGGTGCTGATAATATCAGAGACTTTATCAAACCCCTCGTTATCAATAAGCAAACCTCCAAGCAATGATTGCTCAGCTTCTACTGAATGAGGGGGAAGTTTTAGATTCTCTATTTGATCATCGGCCATTTTATAATTATAACCAATAAAAAAAAGGCTGCCCTATTGGCAGCCAAAAAAATTAAATTATTTTTATTGTGTTTCGTCTGCAACCACGGTAACAGAAATGCTTGCTGTTACATCATGGTGAAGTGCTACAGTTACTTCAAACACACCAACATTTTTTAATGGTCCTTCAGGCATGCGTATTTCTGCCTTTTCTACCTTATGACCAGCTGCTACTAACAATTCTGCAATATCAATGTTTGATACCGATCCAAAAAGTTTTCCGTCGATCCCGGCTTTTTGCTTAATTTCAACTTTAACTCCTTCAAGATCTTTAGCTCTTTTTTCAGCGCCTTTGAGTAACGCAGCTTGCGCTTTTTCAAGCTCAGCTCTTCGTCCTTCAAATTCGGCTTTATTTGCTTCGGTTGCTCTTTTTGCTTTACCTTGTGGAATAAGAAAGTTACGTCCAAATCCATCTTTTACGTTAACCACATCACCTAAGTCACCAAGGTTAGCAATTTTTTCTAATAAAATAATTTGCATGTTATTTGCCCCTTAGTGTTTGTCAGTATATGGAAGTAAAGCTAAAAACCTTGCACGCTTAACAGCTGTATCTAATTGCCTTTGGTATTTAGATTTTGTTCCTGTTATTCTTGCTGGAATCAACTTACCGTTTTCTGTAATAAAGTCTTTAAGAAGATCTACATCCTTATAATCGACCTCTTTAATACCTTCTGCAGAAAATCTACAGTACCTTCTTCTTTTATACATTTCTCTTGCCATGTCAAACTCCTATTATTTGTTTATTTCCGTTATATGAAAAATAATTTGATTAGACTTTAACGATCTTTTTTCTAAAAAACCGTGGAATAAACACTTATCCCCCAGTTTAAAGCCTGTTTCTGTTAATTTTCCTATCACTACCGCTTCAATCTCTAAATTTACCGTTTTACTTAATGCCGCTTCACTTTGTTTAGATTGATGCTTTATTCGCATACCTAAAACGGGTAAGCCCGCTGGAGTAAACCGTAAACTATCTAAATGAACAATTTCACCTTCAAGTGAAAAATTATTCAACGCTTATGCTTCTTCTTTTTTGCTTTCTACCTTAGCTTTTGGTTCAGCTTTTGGTTCAGCTTTTGGTTCAGCTACTGCTTCTACTTTTGCTGGAACCTCTTCTTTTGGCTTATCGCCGACTAATGACTTAGACTTTTCTTCTTTCATCATTGCTGAAGGATTCGTTACGGCTATTTTGGTAGCAAAAACTAAATGCCTAATTACAGCATCATTAAACTTAAAGCTATGCTCAAGCTCCGCCAATGTTTCCAATGAACATTCAATGTTCATAAGCACATAATGGGCTTTGTGAATTTTTTGTATAGGGTATGCAAGCTGACGTCTGCCCCAATCTTCCAGGCGATGTATCTTACCTTTGTTTGTTTTTATTATTGCTTGAAGGCGATCAATCATTGCAGGAACCTGTTCGCTTTGATCGGGATGAACAACAAATACTACTTCGTAGTGTCTCATAGACTCTCCTTATGGTTTATAGCCTCCAGCAAATGCTGTGAGACAAGGATTTAAAGAATCAGTATTATAGTGTTTTTTGTAATTAAATCAATGGCTTTTTAAATTCGGTCTTTGATGTTGGGGCCATAAACCTTTTCTTTTAAAAATTTAATCTGATCTCGAGTTTTTGCCGCATTTTCAAAATCGAGATCTCGCGCAAATTTCTGCATCACTTTTTCTAGTTTTGATATCTCTTTAAGTATTTGCGGCTCAGATAGATCCTCGTATTTTCTGTTTTCCTTTTTCGCTTCCTGTATTCGCTTGTGCTCGTCAACGTCTTCTAACCCATCAATGATGTCTTTTATTCTCTTTTTTATTCCCACGGGAGTGATGTTGTTATCTTTGTTGAATTGAATTTGTTTTATTCGTCGCCTATTAGTTTCATCGATAGCGGCCTTCATACTTCTTGTTATGGAATTGCCATAAAAAATAACCTTTCCATTTAGGTTTCTAGCAGCACGACCTGCTGTTTGGATAAGTGATCGCTCCGAACGGAGGAAACCTTCCTTATCGGCATCTAACACCGCAACTAAGGATACTTCAGGGATATCTAATCCTTCTCTCAGCAAATTGATGCCGACCACCACATCAAACTTACCCAGCCTAAGATCCCTGATGATTTCTACCCGTTCAACGGTATCTATTTCTGAATGTAAGTAACGAACTTTGATTCCATGTTCGGTTAAGTAATCAGTAAGGTCTTCAGACATTCTTTTAGTTAGTGTGGTTACGAGCACCCTTTCATCTTTTTTGACCCGTAAATTAATCTCACCGAGTAAGTCGTCGACTTGCGAATCAGCAGGCTTAACGAATATCTCAGGATCAATAAGGCCGGTAGGTCTGGCTACTTGCTCGATAATAATTTTTGAATGCTCTGCTTCATAATCAGCTGGAGTTGCTGAGACAAATATAGTTTGAGGGAGTATTTTTTCAAATTCTTCAAACCGCAAAGGTCTATTATCATGAGCTGACGGAAGTCTAAAGCCATAATCTACCAAGTTATTTTTTCTTGCTCTATCTCCCTTAGACATGCCTCCTATCTGAGGAATTGTCACATGACTTTCATCAATAATCATTAGAGCATCTTTAGGCAAATAATCTAGTAAAGTGGGTGCTGGTTGCCCTTCTTTTCTGCCAGACAAGTGCCTTGAGTAATTTTCAATGCCCTTACAAAAACCAATCTCGTTGAGCATCTCTAGGTCGAACTTTGTTCTTTGCTCTATTCTTTGTGCTTCTACTAACTTTGTTTGACTCACAAACTCTTTGATTCTTGACTGAAGCTCGACCTTGATATGTTCCATAGCAATTAATACGGTATCTCGCGGGGTGACATAGTGACTTGATGGGTAAACCGTAAACCGCTTAATTTTTTCAAATATCTGACCGGTCAATGGATCAAATGTTGATATGCCCTCAACTACATCATCAAAAAGACTAACACGAATAGCAGTTTCTGAGTTTTCAGCAGGAAATATATCAATAACATCCCCTCGAACCCTAAAGCAACCTCGAGAAAAGTCGAAGTCGTTTCGATCATACTGCATGGAAACTAAGCGTAAAATAATATTTCTTTGAAGAAGTTTCTCTCCAACCTCTATGTAAAGAACCATTCCCTGGTAGGCAATGGGGTCTCCAATGCCATAAATGGCAGATACGGTTGCAACAATGATTGAGTCGTTTCTTTCTAACAGGGCCTTAGTAGCAGAAAGGCGCATCTGTTCGATGTGATCATTAATACTTGAATCCTTTTCAATAAAAACATCACGGCCGGGAACGTAAGCCTCAGGCTGATAGTAGTCGTAGTAAGATACAAAATATTCGACTGCATTGTGTGGAAAAAATTCTCTGAACTCTGAATACAGTTGAGCGGCAAGTGTTTTATTTGGTGCCATTACAATTGCTGACCTTCCTGTTCTCGCTATTACATTTGCAATCGTATAGGTCTTTCCGGAGCCAGTTACTCCAAGTAATGTTTGGAATTTTTCTCCCTTATTGATCCCTTCAGTTAATTTTTCAATGGCTTTTGGCTGATCTCCCGCAGGCTCAAAAGGTTTATGAAGTAGGTATGGGCTATTGGGGAATTGTTGGCTCAAAATATTAAAGTTAAAATCCAAAAAAAATAAAATTATACAAGGTTGCGAACTTTAATGTTTGACCTAAGTCCTGATACTATAAATAAAAAAAATAAAGAAGAATTTAATTATGTCCAGTATGTTAAAAGTTTTTGTCCTTTGCATCATCACCTTTAACGCTATTGCTTATGACCAAGCTAAATTGATGCACGCATGGGTCTCGATTGTTATGATAAGAGGGTACACGGAAACTGGTTCCTTGGCCTACGGATCAGGTGTCATAGTGGGTGAAAATCAAGTCATTACAAACTGTCATGTGCTTAGAAAAACTAAGCAACCATGGGTTTCACAAGGTGACACCTCTTACTCCATAATGGGAGTTCAGGCAAATAGATGGCAAGATCTTTGTCTTTTAACCATCTTTCAATTAAATAAAAATCCAGTGCCGATAGGTAGAAGTAACGATCTCACAAAAGGTCAAGAGCTTGCTGCCATGGGTCACTCAAGCGGTTCCCCAGCACCGTTAACCACTGGTGGGTATATGATTTCTGCCTACGACATGGACGGTGGAAAAATTATACTCAGCTCTGCAAAATTCAGGTTGGGGGCAAGTGGTAGCGGACTTTTTGATATGAAAGGAAATCTTGTAGGGATAAATACTTTTAAGACAACTGGTTATGGGTCGTACTATTCGATGCCGGCTGAGTGGATCCATAAATTAAAAGAACTTCCTATGGAAAAAGAATTCCCCATTCAAGGCAAGGCTCTTTGGGAGGAGGATGAGGAAAGCAAGCCCTTCTTTCTTAAAATAGCCATACCAAAAGTTAAAAAAGATTGGGCTACTTTAGTCAAAATTACCAAGGACTGGACCGAAAAAGAAGTTAATAATACAGAGGCTTGGTACGAATATGGGCATGCTAATGAAATGCTTGATTTATCGGATAAAGCCATAAATTATTATAAGAAAGCGTTAGCTATTGACCCCATGAACTCAGATGCTCTTTTTCGGATGGGAATGGTGGAAAATAAGTTAGGTCACCCTGTTGAAGCAAAAAAAATACTTACATCTTTAAATAAATTGAACCCGGCCAGAGCTGATGAGTTAGATGAGGTTATTAACTGCAAAAATAAATGTAAAAAATAAATATAATATTTGTTAAACAATTTTTTTTAAGTAAAATTAACATTTAATCTTAACACTCTTAAAGCGTGGAATAACTTTGTCAAAAAAACTTCTGTCGTCATGCGTCAATCGAATCGAAGAATCTCCAACACTTGCCATAACTGCCAAAGCTATCAAGCTTAAAGCTGAAGGAAAAGACATTATTGCTCTTGCTGCGGGAGAGCCTGACTTTGACACTCCTGACTTTATTAAAGATGCTGCCATCAAGGCAATCCAAGATGGATTTACTAAATATACTGCTGTAGCAGGAACAGCCTCTTTGAGGCAAGCAATTATTAGTAAATTTCAAGCTGATAATGGCTTGGACTATGGAATTGATGAGGTCATGGTTAGCGTAGGCGGAAAGCAATGTATCTTCAACCTTTGCCTTGCAATTCTTGAGGCGGGTGATGAGGTGGTGATTCCAGCACCTTACTGGGTGTCATACACCGATATAGTTCAGTTAACGGGTGCCAAGCCGGTAATTGTTTCGTGTGATATCAATCAAAATTTTAAAATAACTCCCACGCAGCTTGATCAGAGCATTACTAATGCAACAAAGCTGGTCTTTTTAAACTCGCCCTCAAATCCTACTGGGGCCGTGTATAGCAAGAGTGAGTTAAGATCCCTAGCAGACATATTATTAAAACATCCTCATGTTTACATAGGGACAGATGATATATACGAGCATATTAATCTTGGAGACAACCGTTTTTACAACATTCTTATGGTGGAACCAAAGCTTAAGGACCGCGTAATTGTCTTAAACGGTGTATCTAAGGCATACTCAATGACGGGATGGAGAATAGGTTATGCGGCCGGTCCAAAAGCTATTATTTCCGCCATGAGCAAACTACAATCACAATCAACATCTAACCCCACATCCATATCTCAAGTAGCTGCAGAAGCGGCTTTAAGAGGAAATAAGGACTGTATAGTGCCAATGGTGAAAGCCTTTAAAGAAAGACATGCTTATGTTTTACAAGCGCTTAACGATATAGATGGTTTAAAGTGCATCCCAGCAGAAGGAGCATTCTATGCATTTTCAGACGCTAATGATGCAATAAAAAATCTCTATGAGTCTCATAAGATTAGCGAGAAAAATGATTTAGCTTTTGCAGAGTTCCTACTTGAAAGTCAAGGAGTCGCCGTTGTTCCTGGATCAGCATTTGGACTTGAAGGCTACTTCAGGATATCTTTTGCCACCTCTATGGACAATTTAGTTGAGGCAATAAAGAGAATTAAAATAGCGATTGAAAGTTAAAAAAAAGGTTAGATTGGTTGACCAGAATGTAATTTCTGCTTATCATCTCCCCTACGATTTATTCCCCAATAGCTCAGTTGGTAGAGCAACGGACTGTTAATCCGTGTGTCCCTGGTTCGAGCCCAGGTTGGGGAGCCAAATTAAAAAACCCTTGCATGATATGCAAGGGTTTTTTGCTAATTATCCCAAGGATTAATTTGGTATAATTTCGTCCAATGAAAAATTCACCACTAAATCAGGATATCACCTTAGTTGGCGGCGGCATTATGAGCCTCACTCTGGCCGTGCTAATCAAGGAGGTATATCCAAATTGTAAAATTACCGTTATTGAGAGGCTGAACCAGTGTGCGATGGAAAGCTCTCAAGCCCTCAATAATGCAGGCACAGGTCACGCTGGCAACTGTGAGCTTAATTACACGCCCATGAAAAATAACATAATTTCACTTGGAAGAGCTATTGAAGTTAATGAGATGTTTGAAACATCCTTACAGTTTTGGGCATATCTTGATAAAAAATACCCGCAATTTAAACCAAAAAAATTCCTTCGCAAAACCCCTCACATCAGTTTTGTTAAAGGAGAAACTGATGTTGCATTCTTAAAAAAAAGATACGAAGCTTTAAGTAGGGAGCCCTTATTTAATAAAATGGAGTTTACTTCAGACCAGGAAATAATTAAACAATGGGCCCCGCTGCTTATTAGTGAAAATATAAAAAATGAGGTTGTTGCTGCGACGAAAATTGAACACGGTACGGATGTGAATTTTGGTGAATTAACTAACCAGCTATTAACTCTTCTAATGAAGAAACCTAACTTCAACGTAATTTTGAACAGTGACGTTATAGATATAAAGAAAACCAATAATAACGAATGGATAGTTTATTACTCTGATTTGATAAGTAAGAAAAATATTACGCTTAAAACGTCTAATGTATTTATTGGTGCAGGCGGAAAAGCGATAAGCCTTTTACAAAAAATGAAGGTAAAAGAAGCATACGGCTACGCGGGATTTCCTGTCAGTGGGAAATGGTTAGTCTGTAGTAATCCCTCAGTAGTAAACAAGCATAATGTAAAGGTGTATGGCCAAGCACTTCCTAAATCTCCCCCCATGTCTATTCCTCATCTAGATCTTAGGGTTATAGGAGGAAAAAAGACATTGATGTTTGGTCCCTTTGCTGGATTTACTTTGAAATTCCTGAAACACGGATCTTTTTTTGATTTACCAAAAACAATCAAAATTAACAACATCAAAACAATGGTTGGTGTTTTTTTTAAAAATCTCAACTTACTCCTTTACTTGATAAAACAATCATTACATTCACACAAAAAAAGGATGCAGGAACTCAGAAACTTTTATCCGGAAGCATTAGATAGTGATTGGAGCTTGTTGGATGCGGGGCAAAGAGTTCAAATAATGAAAAAATGTCCGATGGAAGGAAGTAAGCTTGAGTTTGGTACTGAAATAATTTTTACTAAAGATAAAAAACTATCGGCATTAATAGGCGCCTCTCCTGGAGCGTCAGTTTCCGCTCACTCCATGCTTAATGTTCTTACAACCATGTTCAATATCGACAGCCATAAAACTATAAAAGAAATGGTTCCTGGATACGGTGTTGCGCTTAATAAAAACCCTAAAAAACTAGATCAAATAAGGGATAAGATTTACTCCCAACTTGGCTTAGATTAGACTTCTTTGACGCCTAATTTCAGATAGGCATATCCCACTTGCAACGCTGACATTTAAGCTTTCCACCTGGCCTAGCATAGGGATAGCGACAAGAGAATCACAAAGCTCACGTGTCAGCCTTCTCATGCCCTTCCCTTCAGACCCAAGAACCATAGCAATAGGGCCCGTTAAGTTCTCACGGTAAAGGCTTTGGGGTGATTCTCCATCTGTCCCAATAATAAATAAGCCTTGATCTTTTAAGTACCTAATTGTTCTTCCAATATTGGTCACCGCAAGAAAAGGTACTGACTCTGCACCTCCGCATGCCACCTTTCGCACTGTTGCATTAACCCCTACTGCACTATCCTTTGGACATATAATGGCATGAACACCCATCGCGTCAGCAACCCTAAAACAGGCTCCTAGATTATGAGGGTCTTCAACCCCATCAAGAATTAATAATAATGGTGGTTCCGTTTTTATCTCTTCTAATACGTCTTCGATCGTTACATATTTTTGTTTTGATTCATAAATGTTGGCAATAACTCCTTGATGCTTGGCACTTGGAATCATACCGTCAAGACGGTCTTTTGAGCTTAAATGAAAAGAAATGTCGTTTTCCTTTATAAGCTTCAATAGATCTCCCATGCGCGCATCATTCCTTGACTCATCCAGATAAACATCCTTAACTGAGCTTGCATCCAGTCTTATGCGACTGGTAATGGAGTGGAAGCCATAAATAATTTTTTTATCACTCATTTTCTCTTTCTTGTCTTTCTTTTTCGGTCAGAATGATTTTTAGTTTTGGTAGCTTTTTTCGCTAACATGACTTTTCCTACGGCCTCAACTAATGAAAGGTCAATCTTAGATGTTTCCATATCAACACGAACTACTTTAACCTTTAGTCTATCTCCCAGCCTGAATGACAACTGCGTTCTTTCGCCAATCATGGCATGCTTACTTTTGTCAAAAGTGAAATAGTCATTACCAAGCTCTGTTACATGCAAAAGTCCTTCGATAAAAATTCCATCTAGCTCAACAAATAGGCCAAATCCAGTTACACCCGCAACAGTAGCGTCATAGGTCTCACCAATTTTATCTTGCATAAAGTAACATTTAAGCCATGACTCAACATCTCGCGTTGCCTCATCAGCCCGCCTTTCTGTTCCAGAACAATGCTCTCCAAGCTGAGCTATATCCTTTATATTTAATTTCTTTTGTTCAACTTTAGCCCTAATTGCTCTATGCACAATTAAGTCAGGGTATCTTCGAATAGGTGAGGTGAAGTGAGTGTATGACTCATAAGCAAGACCAAAATGACCTTTATTTTGGTTGCTATACACCGCTTGTTGCATGGATCTTAAAAGAACGGTTTGAAGTAAGTGTGCATCCGGTCTATTGGCAACCTGATCGATCAATTGACCGTAATGCTTAACTGTTGGCTTGTTACCTCCATCTAGAAATAAACCAAACTCAACAAGAAAGCCCCTTAAATTTTCTAGCTTTTCCTCTGTTGGCGTTTCATGATTTCTAAATAAAGCATCCACATCCTTATCCAGTAAGAATTCAGCAGAACAAACATTTGCAGCCAGCATACATTCTTCAATTATTCGATGCGCCTCATTTCGATATATAGGTTTAATATGATCAATCTTTCCATTATCTGTAAATACGATCGAGGTTTCTGTGGAGTCAAACTCTAAAGCACCGCGTTTTTGACGTTGATTGAACAGTAATTTAAACACGCTTTGTAGCTGCTTTAAATCATCATGGACATGGCTAAATTGTGATGTAAGTGCCTCATTGTTTTTATTTAGTATTTCATCAACTATTGTATATGTGAGCCTCGCTTTGGAATTCATTACCGAGGGGTAAAATTCATATGATGTGACGAGGCCAGCTGCATCAATTCGCATGTCACAAACCATACATAAGCGGTCAACATTTGGGTTAAGAGAGCACAATCCATTTGAAAGAGATTCCGGGAGCATAGGTATAACTCGGCGCGGGAAGTAAACAGAATTACCTCTTTCTAATGCCTCATTATCTAAGTCAGACCCTATTTTTACATACGAACTAACGTCAGCTATTGCAACGACGAGCCTCCATTCATTGCCAATTGACTCGGCATAAACTGCATCGTCGAAATCTCTCGCAGTCTCGCCATCAATTGTGACTAAGGGTAATTCTCGTAAATCAACCCTGCCTTTAATCGCTTCCTGATCTATCTTATCGCCATACTGATTAGCTTGACTTAATGCTTCACTGGAAAATTGATAAGGAAGATGGTGTTTTCTTAATGCAATTTCAATTTCAATTCCGCTATCAGTATAGCTTCCTAGTACCTTAATTATTTTGCCCATAGGCTTTTCTCTTAAGCTGGGTTGGGTTGTAATTTCAACCTCCACAACCTGCCCTGCCTCGGCCTGCATGTCCTGATTATAAGGAATTAATATGTCCTGATTGATTCTTTTGTCTTCAGCTGCAACAATCGTCACTCCATTATTCTGAACGACTCTTCCAACAATCACTTTATTAGCTCTATCCAGAATTTCAACAATAGCTCCCTCAAGCCTTCCTTTCCTATCTTGGCCTGTAATTTGAATCATCACTCGGTCACCATTAAATACTTTAGACATCTCTCTGGGGGAAAGAAAAACATCCTTATCTTCCTTATTGTCAGAGATTAAAAAACCAAAGCCATCGGGATGCCCCATGACTCTTCCAGCGATTAAGCTAAGCTTGGTCGAAATGCATAAAATGTCTTTACGGTTGATGAGAATTTGTCCTTCTCGAGCCATAGCTCTAAGGCGTTTTTCGAAAAATATTAACTCAGATTCTTTTATATCCAACGCAATTGCTAAATCATTCTTTTTGACTGGAATACCGATTTCAGTCATTACTTCTAAAATTAACTCTCTGCTTGGAATGGGATTTTCGTATAACGATAACTCACGTTCTTTTTGTGGGTCTTTATCTCTTGCGTTAGGTTTGTTTGTTTTATTTGTCATTAAGTATAGGTTTTATTTGTTATTGTAGGCATGCAAGTCTGCCATATTACGCCCTATCCCATTAAAATCCAAACCAAAACCGTACACGAAGACATCGGGTACATTAAGCCCAATATAGTCAGCCTGAATTGACTTATTTTTATCGATAGCTTTATCAAAAAGGACTGCCGTGGCAACAGCAGCTGCACCTTTCCTTAAAAGCCTATGCTTAATAAATTTGAGCGTATCTCCTTGGTCTAAAATGTCATCCAATACTAAAACAGTTTGGTTTGCAATTATTTCATCCAAAGGCTCATAGATTAACTTGATATTGTCAGTACCAATATTTTCTGCATACCTGCTGGCGTGAAAATAATTAACAACAACTTCAAACGTTAACTTAGGTATTAAGTGTCCGGCAAAAGGAATTGCACCTGAAAGAACTGGGAGCACAACAACGCGTTGGTTTCGGTAAGTCTTGTTAAGAATTTGTGCCATTTTATCTATAGAGACTGCTATTTCTTTATTTGAAAAAATAATCTGGGAGTTCGATATAAGTTCATCTAGATTCACGGTGCGAATCTTTTCTTAAGGTATTCGCTGAGCTCGACCCCAAATATCTCATTTTTTAAGGCTAACTCAATATTTGCTTTAATAAACCCTAATTTATCTCCGCAATCATAACGCACCCCCTCAAAGTGGTATGCATACACTGGGAATTCTTCCAGTAAAGCTTTTATTGCATCGGTGAGTTGAATTTCATTCCCCGCCCCAGGGTTTGTTTTTTCTAAAAACGATAAAATTTTATTCGAAAAAATATACCTTCCCACCACCCCAAACTCAGAAGGCGAATCATCAGGAAGTGGCTTTTCGACAATGCCAGATAATTGTTGCATGTTTGGCTTAGTATCATTAGTGGCTATCATTCCATACTGAGAGGCATCTTGTTTTTTAACCTTTTGAACCGAAATCATTGAAGACTGGGGGTCAGCGTAATTTTCAATCATTTGCTTTAAAACCCCTTTTGGCGCATCAATTAAGTCATCAGCAAGTACAACCGCAAATGGCTCGTCACCTAATACTGGTTTTGCTTGCAAAATTGCGTGGCCCAAGCCTAGAGGTTCGCCTTGCCTTAAATAAATACAAGACGCATGCGAAGGGATGATGTTGTTCATTTGCCGGAAAAGTTGTTTTTTATCTTCTGTAAGATTAGATGAAATTTCTAATGAATGATCAAAATGATCGGTTATTGCGCGTTTAGTTTTCCCGGTAATAAAGATTAAGTCGGTACACCCTGCATCCAAAGCCTCCTCTACGGCATACTGAATAAGCGGTTTATCAACAACGGGAAGCATTTCCTTGGGAGTCGCTTTGGTCGCTGGAAGAAAGCGAGAGCCGTGCCCGGCAACCGGAAAAACAACTTTTTTTATTTTCATACTAAAAGCCTTTACCTAAAAAATTAATCTAATTAAAATAATATCACCACCTAATGGATTAAAACCTGCGCGCTTAGCCTTCCTTCTTCCATGACATGCTTTGCTTTAAGTCCGACTTTTTATCCTCAACCCAATAAGCACCCTTATTTGTTACTTCTTTCTTCCAAAAAGGTGCCTCAGTTTTTAAAAAATCAATAATAAACCTACATGCATCAAATGCATTGTTTCTATGGGGGCTGGCGACAACCACGGCGACAATAGGATCGTTTAATTTTAAGATCCCTACTCGGTGCACTATTCTCACAGCAGATAAATCCCACTTAGAGAAAGCTTTTTTTTCAATGGTTTGTAAAACTTTTTCTGTCATCCCGGGATAATGTTCAAGGCGCATCTCTAAAAGCATTTTATTTTCACTCACATCAAAATCACGCACATAACCTATAAAACTAACTATCGCGCCAATATGACTGCCTAACGCTTTTACTTCCGAGGTAATTTCTTCGATAGAAAAGACTTCTTTTTGGACTTCTACCATTTACCCTCCTGTAATTGGAGGCAAAAAAGCTATTTCATCGCCATCATTAATCACTGAGTCCCAATCAACAACAGAATGATTGATGGCTAAGCGTATAGTATTTTTTTTGGCCAGTAACTCAAGCCAAGGCCCCTTCTCATTATTGGCATAAAAATCTAGCAGATCTTGGGCAGTTTTGATATTTTCTGGCTTAGCAATCTCAATAGAATCCTTTTCAAATAATTCTCTTAAGCTGGCAAAGAAAAGAACATTAATCTTCATTGGAATCTTCCTGACGAATTTTGTCCTCAAATTCTAGTAGCGCATTCGGATCATCTTTTAGTTCAACTCTCTCTATCTGTGAAAAACGTCGTGATATTTTTTGACTAGATATATGAACATCCTGTGCATTTTCATGAGCAAGCCTAATGTTGTCTGCAAGTTTTTTCATACGGCCATCAAAGCGATCAAAATCTTTACCGAGCTTTCCTAGCTCTGATTTTATAATATGCACCTGCTTCCTGGTTTCAACATCCTTTAAAACTGCTCTAGCTGTATTCAATACGGCCATTAATGTCGTAGGTGAAACCAACCAAACTTTCCTGGCCATAGATTCCTGTATTAGCTCTGGATGGTATGCGTGAATTTCAGCGAATACCGCCTCTGCTGGAATAAACATTACTGCCCCATCTGAAGTCTCATCGGGAATAATATACTTCTTCGCTATATCAGAAATATGTTTCTTTACGTCTAATTTAAATTGTTTTTTCGCTTTAGCTTTATCTATTTCAGACGAATTAATTTCAAACATTTTTTGATAATTTTCCATAGGAAACTTAGAGTCGACAGCAACCGTTCCAGTTGGGTCAGGGAGGAAAAGTACGCAATCAGCTCTCGATCCGTTTAAAAAGGTATGTTGAAGGGCGTAGCTGTCAGGAGGCAGTATATTTTTTATTAATCCTTCTAGCTGTAATTCACCAAAAGCGCCGCGAGATCTCTTATCACCTAATAATTCTTGGAGACTTACCATGTTGGTAGTCAGCCCATCAATTTTTTTCTGAGCCTCATCTATCGTTGCCAATCTTTCCATAACGCTTACAAAGGTGGCATTCGTTTTTTTAAATCCTTCCTCTAAGCGCTCATGAACCTTTCCAGTAATTTCTTGCAAACGATCATCGACTGATTTCGTTAGATTTTCGACAGAATGAATTAATTGTAAAGAGGTGTTTTTCAGTGAATTCTGCAGGCTATCCTGTTGTGACTTTCCCTGCTCAGAAAGTGTTGTGTGCAACTTCTCAATTACGTCTTCTCGAATTTTAGCTAGGGACTCCTGCTGGGATAGTTGTAACTTTTGCAATGATTCTCTGGTAGCGGTTAATTCATCGCTTACTGTTTTATTAAACCGATCCGATAACTTATTTAACGCATCATTAATATCAACAAGCATTTGGCGATGCTTTTCTTCAAGAAGATTTATGGTATTACCCTCTTTACCTCCACTAAATAGCCTCCATAGAATCAGCACGGAGATCACAACTATTAAACCTAATAAAAGCTCAACTAACATTGCTTATTTTGCCGCCTCTAGTGCCTGTGATATATCAGCAATAATGTCATCGATATGCTCTATTCCAACTGATATCCTCACCATTTCCTCACTAACCCCAGCTGCTTTAAGCTCTTCTGTGCTTAGTTGCCTGTGAGTTGTCGAGGCTGGATGGCAAGCTAATGACTTTGCGTCACCGATATTTACTAAGCGAAGGATCATCTGCAATGCATCAATAAACTTTGCGCCCATCTCTGCTCCGCCTTGTATCCCGAAGCTGATGATGCCTGAGGCAAGACCACCTGTAGTCTTTTGGCAATTGTCAAAATACTTGCTATCTTTTAATCCCGCGTAATTAACCCATGCAACCTGCTTATGATCTTGTAAATATTGAGCAACAGCTTCTGCGTTGGAACAATGCCTTTCCATCCGCAAACCTAAAGTTTCCAATCCCTGCATAATAAGAAATGCACTATGAGGGGATAAGGCAGCCCCTGTATTTCTTAGCGGAACCACTCTACACCTTCCAATAAAAGCTGCTGGGCCCAAAGCTTCCGTATAGATAACTCCATGGTAAGAAGGGTCAGGTTCATTCAACATAGGAAACTTTTGTTTATCTTTAGCCCAATCAAATTTTCCTGAATCAACAATAATTCCACCAATAGTAGTTCCGTGGCCGCCAATATACTTTGTTAAGGAATGGATAACGATATCTGCTCTAAAATCAAACGGTTTGCATAGATAGGGTGTAGCTACGGTGTTGTCGACAATCAACGGCACTCCGTGCTTATGAGCAATCTTAGCTAAGGCCTCAAGATCAACAACATTTCCCAGCGGATTACCAATAGTCTCACAAAATAACGCCTTGGTATGCTGGTCAAATGCATCATCAATTTCATCAAAATTTCCTGCATCCACCATTTTGACATTAATGCCTTGTTGCGGAAAAGTGTGTGCAAATAAATTGTATGTGCCGCCATATAATTGGCTGACACTCACTATATTATCTCCGGAACGGGTAATGCACTGGATGGCATAGGTAATAGCTGCCATTCCTGACGCAACTGTTAATGAAGCTATACCCCCTTCCATTTCAGCAACCCTTTGTTCAAGGACGGCATTAGTTGGATTCATGATCCTCGAATAAATATTACCCTCAACCTTTAAGTCGAAAAGATCTGCTCCGTGTTGAGTGTTATCAAAAGTGAATGATGATGTTTGGTATATGGGGGTTGTTGCTGCCTTCGTTGTCTTTTCTGACTCGTACCCATGATGTAAGGCAATTGATTCTAGCTTCATTTTTTAGCTCCTTAAGTTACGAATATATACAGATTGGTTTTATAGATTTTACCAGAATAACCGAGTCACGAAGGTTGATCTATTGGTTCCATACTAATTGATGGGTAATGCATCATGATTTCGTTAACCCCTTCTTTGGTAAGTTTGATTCGTAGCGCTATATTTTCTCCAAAATTCTTATCGAGAATAGTGCCATTATTCTTAAGTATTACATTAGTAATTTTATCTAACATATTGTATTTAATTAATAAATTATAATAATATAAGTCAATAAAAGGTGTAACTTTTGCTTTGGCTAATGCCATCATCCCAGCTTTACTATAGGCACGTGCTAAGCCACCCGTCCCCAGATTAATTCCACCGTAAAACCGAACCACCGCAAGCCCACTATTTGCGAAATGTTTCATTTCTAAAATATTTAACAAAGGTTTTCCCGCGGTACCGGAGGGCTCTCCAGCATCATTAAAATAGGAATCTACGCCTGATTTAGTCTTAATTTGATGCGCAAATGCAATATGGTTACAGCCAGGATTGGCGTTGTGAATTTTATGTATATGGGCTAGGAATTCTCTTCTTGATTGAGCTGACAAAGCATACCCAACAAATTTAGATTTATTGACAACAAGCTCTTCTGATTGTGTAGCTTGCTGAATAACATTCAATCAACTAAGCCCCTCTATCTGACCTTTGTCATTGACGGACATATTCTCACTCGCTGGTTTCATAGGTAACCCTGGCATAGTCATAACGGACCCACATATAATCACTAAAAATTCAGCTCCTCTGGCCAGCTTGATCTCTTTTACTATTAACGAATGGTCTGAAGCCGCACCTTTTAATGTCGGGTCACTTGAAAATGAATACGGGGTTTTTGCAATACAGACAGGAAATTTCATGTATTTGGTAGCAAGGTCATTTAGTTGCTCTTGTGCTAAATCTTCATAGACAACCTCTTTGGCATGGTAGATATTCGTGGCAATCGCTTTAATTTTTTCTTGGATGCTGTCCTCATCTTTATACATAAATTTAATGGGTGAGCTTTTCTTGCCTTCTGTTAATAACAATACCTTTGTTGCTAGCTCGGCTGCTCCCTTAGGTCCCTCAGCCCAATGGCGGCATACAACTGCATCAAAACCTAGGTTGTTTACGGCCTTTTGAACATATGCTATCTCTTCATCAGTGTCCGATGCAAAATAATTTATCGCTACTACGACATTCTTAGCGTAATGTTCGTTAGAATTTTTAATATGTCTTTGGAGGTTCGTAAAGCCCTCTTCTAAGGCACTCATATTTAGCTCATTCAAATCCTTTACCTCAATACCACCATGATATTTAAGGGCTCTTATAGTCGCTACGATGACAATGAGGTCAGGATTCAGTCCGGTCTGTCGGCATTTAATATTAATAAATTTTTCTGCGCCTAAATCGGCTCCAAACCCAGCCTCAGTAACAACATAATCTCCAAGCTGCATAGCAAGATCAGTAGCGGCAAAAGAGTTGCAGCCATGGGCAATATTGGCAAAAGGACCGCCATGAATAAAGGTTGGCGTATGAGCAATGCTTTGAGTAAGGTTAGGCATAAAAGCATCTTTAAGCAATGCCACCATAGGACCTTGAGCTTTAAGGTCTTTAGCTAGTATTGGTTCTTTTGTTGAGTCTTTATTTTTTGCAACCTCTATCTCGCCTAATCTTTTTTCTAAATCATGTAATGAGGTCGCTAAGCAAAAAATGGCCATCACCTCACTAGCTACCGAAATATCAAACCCGGTTTGATATTCATACCTTGTATTTTGAACTGAAATGTTTCTTATTGAACGATCATTCATATCCATACAACGCTTGAATGAGATACGGTTTACATCGATACCCAGAGCATTACCATGGTAAACATGGTTGTCAATTAGGGCCGATAACAGATTGTTTGCAGAGGTAACAGCATGGAAGTCACCCGTAAAATGTAAATTTATGTTCTCCATAGGAAGAACCTGCGAATACCCTCCGCCTGTAGCACCACCTTTCATACCAAAAACTGGTCCTAATGAAGGCTCTCGAACACAAATCACGGCTTTTTTGCCTAGGCTATTTAATGCGTCGGCAAGACCTATTGTTGTAGTGGTTTTTCCTTCACCGGCAGGAGTTGGGCTCATTGCAGTTATTAAAATAAGCTTTGCTTGCTGGTTCGTCTTTGTTATTTTGCTTGCATCTATTTTTGCGATGTAGGGTCCGTAATTAATTAGCGCATCTTTTGAAACGCCAACTAATGCTGCAATTTCTTCAATAGGCTTCAGCTCCGATTCTTGAGCAATATTTAAATCTGATTTCATAAGATAAAATTTTGTATGTAAAAAAATATATTAACTGATTTTTTAACTATACTTGCCTTTTTTCTAGAATAATTTTCAGCTCACGATCAGTCATTTGAGGTATAAACATTTTAATAAAATCAGAAGTAAAGGTGCGAACAAAGGTGTCCTGCCTTATGCCTATATACGTAGTGCTTACGGGAAATAAATGACTGACGTCTTTAGCTATTAAATTCCGGTCTTTTTCTTTGTCAAAAGCCATCTCCGCTATCAGTCCTATGCCCAAATTAAGGTTTACGTATGTTTTTATAACATCGGCATCAATGGCAGTTAGCATTATATTTGGTTCTATATTTGAATCCTTAAAAACCTTTGAAACTATAGTGCTACCTGTGAATGCATAGTCATAAGTGATAAGCGGGTAAGACGCTAGGTGCTCTAATGTAATGCGCTCTTCTTGTGCCAAAGGATGTTCTTTTGGCATAACTAATGAGCGGTTCCATGAGTAACAGGGTATACAAAAAATTTTATCATTTGATCCTATGGCCTCTGTAGCAATTCCAACATCTGCTTCACCTTTAAGAATCTGTTCAGTCACCTGGCCTGGATTTCCTTGATGAATATTTAAATTTACTTTAGGGTATTTTTTAATAAAGGTTTCAACAACTTTTGGAAGCTTGTAGCGAGCTTGGGTGTGCGTTGTTGCAATAGTAAAAACTCCCTCATTATTATTTTTATATTCAGCTGAAATATTTTTAATATTTCTGCTTTCTCTAATAATCTCAGATATTGAATCAAAAACTTTTTCTCCTGGGTCAGTTAACCCAACCAATCTCTTGCCGTGCCTTTGGAATATTTGTACTCCTATCTCCTCCTCTAGCAGCTGTATCTGCTTGCTTACCCCGGGCTGGGATGTATGCATGGTTTTAGCGGCTGTCGAGATATTGAAGCTGTTTAAAACCACTTCGTATATACAGCGTAATTGTTGTAGTTTCATATATATTAAAAAGTTATGTTAATAGAAGTTATTATTATTAAAATACTATATGAAAATCTGCTATATTTCACCCTAATTTATTAAATTTAGTTGGTTGCGCATGGGCATTGAGTATTCATTATCTGGATTTGTTGTAGGCTTATTAGTTGGTTTGACTGGGGTTGGTGGTGGTTCACTCATGACTCCATTACTGGTAATTCTATTTAAAATTAATCCTGCTGTAGCGATTGGTACAGACCTTCTCTATGCAGCAATAACAAAATCATTTGGAGTGATCAGCCACAATAAATTTGGCCATATCGATTGGCGCATTGTTGGGCGCTTGCTAATTGGGAGTATTCCGGCATCCATATTAATGAATTTATATATTCAGGACATAGATCTTAGCTCAGAAAGCACTATCAGTTTTATTGAGATGTCTCTAGGTGTCGCACTCATTTTTACTTCATTGGCCGTTTTATCTCAGCCTTTAATTATTAAAAAAACAAAAAATAAAGCATGGAAGCCATTCAAACATACCAATGGATTCACTATCCTGTTAGGATTTATACTTGGAGGGATGGTTACACTAACCTCTGTAGGGGCAGGCGCTTTGGGTGTAACTGCTTTACTTATCATCTATCCAAGAATGCAAATTAAAAATATAATTGGGACAGATATAGCACATGCAGTTCCATTAACTCTATTTGCTGGGCTTGGTCACTACCATTTAGGTAATGTGGATATGATGTTGCTTGGCTCCCTTCTGCTTGGATCAATACCAGGGATTTGGATTGGAAGCTATTTAAGCTCCAAGATAAATGAAAACAAACTACGATATATTTTAGTCCTGGTTCTGCTGGGTGTAGGGGCTGAACTACTAGTAAACTAATAAGGTAAGTTATGTATAAATATGACGCAGTAGACCAGAAGCTTGTAGACGAAAGAGTTAGTCAGTATGAGGGTCAATTAACCCGATACCTTAAAAAAGAACTTTCGGACGAAGAGTTTAGGCCTCTGAGGTTACAGAATGGCCTCTACATACAGAGGCATGCGCCTATGTTACGCGTTGCAATCCCTTACGGTTTATTATCCTCTAGGCAGCTTAGAAAGCTGTCAGACATAGCTGATAAGTATGATCGTGGTTATGGTCACTTCAGTACGCGACAGAATATTCAATTTAATTGGCCTAAGCTCGAGGATACGCCAAAAATATTAAAAGAATTAGCTAGCGTCGAGATGCATGCTATCCAAACATCAGGAAATTGCATACGAAATATCACAACCGATCAATTCTCTGGCGTTACTCCAGACGAAATAGTAGACCCAAGGTATGTAGCAGAGATTATTAGGCAATGGAGTACATTCCATCCTGAGTTTGCCTTGCTACCAAGAAAATTTAAAATAGCAGTAACCGGTTCCAACAAAGATCGTGCCATTGTTCAGGCGCATGATATTGGTCTAGAATTTTTTATCAACAAGCAAAACAAAATGGCAATCAAAGTCTGGGTTGGAGGCGGGCTTGGTCGCACCCCAATTCTTGGCTCTGTAATCAATGAGGAATTGCCGTGGGAACATATTCTTACCTACTCTGAAGCGATTCTTCGTGTCTACAATCTCTATGGTAGAAGAGATAACATGTACAAAGCTAGAATTAAAATTCTTGTTAAAGCTCTAGGTATTGATCATTTTAGAGAGCTAGTAGAGCAAGAATGGAAGTTTATTAAGGATGGGCCAAATACGATTGATGAGTCTGAACTAAAAAGAGTAGCGTCATTTTTTACCGATCCACCGTATAAAGAAAGCTCTAAGCATAACCTTAATGATTATGTCGATAATAAAGCTTTTAAACAATGGCTGGACCGATGTACGCATCCGCATAAAAATAAAGCTTATCGGTCGGTAACCTTGTCATTAAAAGCGACTCATCAAGCACCAGGTGACGCAACCTCTGAACAAATGAGGCTGGTTGCAGATCTTGCAGATCAATATAGCTTTAGCGAAATACGTGTATCTCATGAACAAAATCTCATTCTAGCTGATGTGCAAGAAGATGATTTGTTTGGTCTTTGGGAACAAGCTAAGTCTAAAAACTTAGCCACGCCAAATATTGGACTTCTAACTGATATTATCTGTTGCCCAGGCGGAGATTTTTGTTCGCTAGCCAATGCAAAAAGTATTCCTATAGCCGAATCCATTCAGGAAGTATTTGACGATATGGACTACTTACATGATATCGGTGAGATCGATTTAAATATATCGGGCTGTATGAATGCATGCGGACATCATCATGTAGGACATATTGGTATTTTAGGAGTCGATAAAGATGGAAGTGAATGGTACCAAGTAACGTTAGGTGGCAACCAAGGAAACTTTGCAAGCATTGGAAAAGTTATTGGGCCTTCTTTTTCTGCTGAAGAAATGCCTACAGTGATCACTAAAATTATTGAGACCTACACCACCGAAAGGCATGCTGACGAAAGCTTTATTGATTGTGCTGTTAGGATTGGGCTTGACCCCTTTAAAGTTAATGTTTATGGGGTTAAGGGAGATAAGTCATGAATTCTCAGCTAATTTTAGATAATGCGATTGTAAGAGACGAATGGATCACTGTGGAATCACCAACCATAACAACAGAAGTAAGAAAGCAAGCTGGTAAGGTTGTTATGTTTAAACTGACTGGAGAGGACTCCCTTTCTGAGGAGCAGATTATGGCAACTGCACTCCCTAAGAACGGAAAAATTTTGCTGCCTGCCAAGGTCTACTTACAACACAAAGACGTATTGAAAGAACGATTAAAAAACAAGGAAATTGGTATTTGGATTGATACGCATGAAGAAATTGGCTCTTTTATAAGCGAAATAAACGATATCAATCAGTTCCCTCTAATTGGTGTTCGGGTTGGTAAGTTTGCAGATGGAAGAATTTTTTCTATTGGGACACAGCTCCGGATTAAATTTCAATACAAAAATGACCTAAGGGCATTTGGTGATGTTCTAAGAGACCAGCTATTCTTTTTAAAAAGAACCGGATTTAATAGCTACCTAATTAGAGAAGACAGAGATCCAAATGATGCACTCTTAGCATTAAAAGATTTTAGTAGCCCCTATCAAGGCGCTGCTGATGAACCATATCCTTCATGGAAGAAGTTTGATAGAAATCAACGGGAAAGAGATTAAATTAATGAATGGTATACAAAAATATAACGAGCAATTAACAAACAAATCTCCAGAAGACATTATGGTATGGGCCTTTGCGAAAAGCACCAACCCGATGCTTACAACTAATTTCAGGCCTTATGAGGTTGCTATCCTCCATTTATGCACAAGTTTACGCCCTGAGCTAAAAATTGTGTGGTGTGACTCTGGGTACAACACCAAGGCAACATATGCGTATGCAGAGAAGATTATCTCTCAACTAAATTTAAATATTCAGCTATACACTCCCAAACAAACTGCTGCTCATAGGGATGTGTATATGGGAGCCGTTCCTGAAATTGATGATCCAAGACATACTGAATTTACTGAGCAAGTTAAATTAGAACCATTTAGGCGAGCAATGGAAGAAATTAAGCCTGATTTATGGATAACAAATTTGAGAAAGGGACAAACAACTTTTAGAGATGGGATAGATGTCGTATCGCAGACAGAGAACAGTCTTCTAAAGATCAGTCCTTTTTATCATTGGTCAGACAGTGAGCTTGATTCCTATATGGTGGATCATGACTTAGTGAATGAATATGATTATTTTGATCCAACAAAAGTAGATGAAAAGCGTGAGTGCGGGCTGCATAACAGAGAGGGTAAATAATGAAAGAGAAAATAAGTCATCTGGACTGGTTAGAATCAGAGGCAATACATATCATGAGGGAAGTGGCAGGCCAATGTGCTAACCCTGTACTGCTTTTTTCCGGAGGAAAAGACTCCTTGTGCTTACTAAGAATTGCTGAAAAAGCATTTAGGCCTGGTCGCTTCCCCTTTCCTCTTATGCATATTGATACGGGACACAATTATCCTGAAGTGATTAATTTTAGAGATAAAAAAGCAAATGAATTGGGAGAGAGGCTCATTGTGGCATCACTTGAAGATTCCATGCAAAAAGGTACTATCGTGTTAAAACAAAAAGATGAGCCTAGAAATAAATACCAATCCATAACATTGCTTGAAGCAATAGAAGAATATGAGTTTGATTGTTGTATTGGCGGCGCAAGGCGTGACGAAGAAAAAGCCAGAGCAAAAGAACGAATTATGAGTTTTAGGGATGAGTTTGGCCAATGGGACCCCAAGAATCAACGACCAGAATTATGGAACCTTTATAATGCAAAAGTCCATAAAGGAGAAAACATCAGAGCATTTCCAATTTCAAATTGGACAGAAATGGATGTATGGCAATACATTGAAAGAGAAAATCTAGACCTTCCGAGCATTTACTTCGCTCATAAAAGAGACATAGTAAGAAGAGGCGGTGCAATCGTTCCTATAACAAATGTCACGCCAGCAAAGCCTGATGAAAAAGTTGAAAATTTAACAGTGCGATTCAGAACGGTTGGCGATATTACCTGCACTGCACCAGTAGCAAGCGAGGCTGATACGGTAGAAAAAATTATCATGGAAACGGCATCCACAGTCATTACTGAGCGTGGGGAAACTCGCTTAGATGATCAGGTTTCTGAGGCATCCATGGAACAACGAAAAAAAGAAGGTTACTTTTAATGAACGATACAAATAAAAATAATACCGTACTCAGATTTCTAACCTGTGGCAGTGTAGATGATGGAAAAAGTACGCTTATTGGAAGGCTGCTATTTGATACTAAAACTATACTAACCGATACGCTTAGTCAGATAGAAAAATCATCGAAAAAAAGAGGAATGTCTGCTATTGATTTATCTTTGATTACAGACGGGCTTCAGGCAGAAAGAGAGCAAGGGATCACCATTGATGTTGCTTATCGATACTTTAGCACTGGTACAAGAAAATATATTATAGCTGACGCACCTGGGCATGAACAATACACAAGAAACATGGTTACAGCTGCATCAACTTCTCAGCTTGCCATCATTCTTATTGATGCTAGGAAAGGGATACTAACCCAAACAAAAAGGCATTCATACCTTACTAAATTAGTTGGTATTAAACACATTGTTATTGCGGTTAATAAAATGGACTTAATCGACTACGATGAGAGTAAGTATCAATCCATATGTGATGATTACAAAATATTTGCTTCTGCGATTGGCTTAGATCAATCCGGCACTAATATTCAATTCATTCCTATGTCCGCCCTAAACGGAGACATGATTGTTGATAGAAATAACTTCATCAATTGGTACAAAGGGCCTACTCTTCTAGAGGTTCTTGAGAGCCTTGATACGAGAGAAGACATTAAGGAATCAGCTCTTAGGCTACCAATTCAATATGTATGCAGGCCAAGAGATTCAGATAATAAGGAATTGCATGACTTCAGAGCGTTTATGGGTCGCATCGAGTCTGGCTTACTTCAGATCAACGATAAAATAAAAGTTCTACCATCAAACCAAGAATCAACAATAAAAGAAATTCGAATTGGCGATAAGATTCTAAAAAAAGGAATCTTTGAGGAATCAGTCACCGTCTCACTTCATGATGAAATAGATGTTTCCAGAGGAGATATGTTGGTTCATGCAAATGACAATCTCACTGCTACAAAAGGGTTTACGGCTAAAGTATGCTGGTTATCTGAAACGAATTTATCACCGAATAGAACCTACCTTGTAATGCATACATCAAGGACATCGAAAGCAAAAATTGCCAGCATCAATAGTAAAGTAAATATTAATACCCTAGAATTAGAAGAAGCAATCGATCTAAAAACAAATGACATTGCTGATGTGACCTTTAAATTAGCTCAACCACTAATTGTAGACAAATATGCTGATAATAGAGGTACAGGCGCCTTTATCATTATTGATGAATCAACATTTCATACCGTTGGTGCTGGAATGATTGAATCGATAGATTAGTGGTGAAAAATAAATTAGAATAACGATAAATATATAAAGGACTGATTTATGACTTACGTAGTAACTGAAAGCTGCATCCAATGTAAATATACTGATTGCGTAGATGTGTGTCCTGTCGACTGTTTTGTTGAGGGACCAAATTTTTTAGCTATTGATCCAGAAGAATGCATAGACTGCACATTATGTGTTGCAGAATGTCCAGTTGAAGCTATATTTGCTGAAGATGACGTGCCTGAAGATCAACAAGAATTTATTGAAATTAATGCAAAATTGGCAAAAGTATGGCCCATTATTACCGCTAAAAAAGATGCACTTCCTGATGCTGATGACTTTGCAGGCCAGCCCAACAAAAAGGGGTTACTCATTGAGAATTAATCTGCTTTATTTAATATTACTCCCAACTATGCTTACCATTTTAACAGGTTGCGGTGGAAGCTATTTTGTAAAAAAAGTTGATGGGTCTGATAGCGTTAAAGTTGCTGATGACATTAATAGTCTTCAGGAATGTTCTGACAAAGGCACTAATACAGTTAGGATTACTGGGTATGCTGAACGACTTCCAGAATACATTCACAAGGATTTAATACAGCTGAGTAAGAATGCGGCTGTACAGATGGATGCCAATACAATTGTTATGACCGATTTTATGGAGAAAGGAAGGGGGACTCAGTCAGCAACTTTTGCTGCCTTCTTATGTAACTAACTACCGATGATGCCATAGGGTAGTTTTATGGATCGAAATCATACCTAGCGCTAAAAGTACAAAAAGTCCCAGAGATAAGCCAAAAGTTGAAAACCATAAAATAGGAACAAAAATTCCAGCAACTACAGATGAAAAAAGCATTTGAGAGAATGCCTGTCCAGAGGCTGCGGTTCCTCTTATTTTTGGAAACTCATCTAGGGCGGCTATGGAGATTACAGGCATAACTGCTGCCATTCCAATATTATATAAAGCAATGAATCCAATATTTATAATAGGATTATTTTGAAAAAATAAGCAAAATAATAAATTAGATATTACAATAAATGCCATCCAGTAATAGCCGCCTCGCAACAGCTTAGACGGACTAATCCTTCCTGCTGATCTCTTTGCTATAAATGATCCAGCCATCATTCCTGTTACTGTCGGTATGAATAAATACCCGAACTCTGAAAATGAGAATCCCAGATGATCCATAAGGAAAACTGGACTAGCCAAGACATATATAAAAAATGCAGAAAAATTAGCAGAAACTGCAATAACCAAGAATAGGAATTCATTATTTCTCAATAATGACTTGTATCTATTGAGGACATGAGAAAAAGAAAACGGTAGTCGGTTGGCGGGTGGCATAGTTTCAGGAAGTATGTAAGAGCTCATTACCATCATCAATCCAGCATACAAGGCTAGAAACAAAAATATAGAATGCCAATCAAAACCCAGTAACAAACCTCCAATCATTGGGGCTATTGCTGGCGCCACTCCAAAAATAATTTGTATAGTAGCCATTACCCTTTGAGCTTGTGCCCCCTCATACAGATCACGTACCATGGCGCGAGCTACAACATTACCTGCTCCACCCCCGATTCCCTGTAATGCTCTAAAAAACCATAAGGATTCTACAGATGTTGATAATGCGCAGCCAATAGAAGCGACAAAAAATAAAGCAAGCCCCCATTGAACAGTTTTTATTCTTCCAATTGAGTCTGATATGGCACCGTGAAAAAGCGTCATTAACGTATAAGGGACAAGATAAAAAGTGAGTGATTGCTGAATAAATTCAGGGGATGTTAAAAAGTCTTCCGCAATAATATGAAATGCAGGAAGGTATGTATCAATAGCAAATGGTGCAAGGCTCGCAAGCATTGCAAGGGTAATAACCCTCGAATTAAAGAAGAGATTCATTGGATGAATACTACCTTAGTTAAGGTACGGAATGAAATTCTGACAAGCGATCTTTTTCTTCGCCCTCATTAATCCTTTTTGAATTTTTATCCGTTCTAAATATTATAGGCTTTGCCTGAAGTTCAGGGTTCTGTGCATCAAGTACAGCTTTCTCAATAACATGCCTATTGGGTGATAAAGAACATACAGGATCGGCACTCTCTGCATCACCAGTCAATAAAAATGCCTGGCATCTACATCCCGCCAAGTCATTTTCCTTTTCAGGGCATGAGCGGCATGGTTCCTTCATCCACTCGTCGCCACGGAATTTATTGAATGCAGGGGAATCATACCAAGCACCTTTAATTGAATCATCTTTTACGTTCGGAAACTCTAAATTAGGAATTACTCTGGCAGAATGACAAGGAAGCACATCTCCATTGGCTGTTACGATCATAAACACTTCTCCCCAGCCATTCATGCATTTCTTTGGTCTTTCTGCATAATAATCTGGAACAACAAAAAATATTTTCATTTTATTGCCAACCTTGTCGCGATATTGGTTGGTTACTAATTCTGCATGGTCAATTTGTTCTTTTGTTGGCATTAACTGATTTCTATTAATAAGGGACCAGCCGTAATATTGTGTGTTTGCAAGCTCGACATAATCAGCTCCTAATGCTTCAGCCATCTCAAGTATTTCTTTAATATGGCCAATATTATACCGATGGATTACGACATTCAGCACCATTGGGTAGCCTCTATCCTTAATCATAGCCGCAACTTTTTTCTTTAGCTGAAATGTTTTCGTGTCAGTAATAAAGTTATTAATTTCTTCGGTGATATCATGCATTGAGAGTTGGATATGGTCTAAACCCCCCTTCTTAAAGGCATCAATTCTTTTGTCTGTTAAGCCTACCCCGGAAGTTATTAAATTGCTGTAGTAACCTAATTGATGGGCTTCCTCTACAATAATCTCAATATCATCTCTAAGAAGCGGTTCTCCTCCTGAAATACCAAGCTGAGCCGCGCCCAAATCTCTTGCTTGGTTTAATACACTCAACCATGACTTAGTATCAAGCTCATTTTGTGTGTGCTTGTCATAATCTGTAGGGTTATAACAAAAAGCGCAATGTAAAGGGCACCGATATGTAATCTCCGCTAGTAGCCATAGTGGTTGAGTAGTAGTAGTGGAGCTAGAAACGCCGTTATTTTGTTCAGCCATAATATTTTTGTTACCCTTTAGTTAATCTTTTGTATCCAAGTTTTTTCTAAACCCAACTCTATCATTCCGATGATATCTTTTTCAAGATTCGGAGCATCTGGAAACTTTTGCGTTAGTAATTTAATAATTGTTGCCACAGGCGCAACACCATCTACTAAATTTAATACCTCTCCTGCGCCTCCATTAAGCTTAACCATACCCTCTGGGAATAAAATTACATAGCAATCTTGTGCTTTTTCCCACTGAAATCTATGGTGATCTGCAATCTTATATATGTCTTCGTGTTTTATTGTCATTAATTTATTGGTTGCCTTAAATAATCGCGGTCTTCAACTTTAATATTTGATGATGCTAGCATAATAGAATCAGCAATAACCCACAAAACATTCAATTTGAATTGAAGTATTTCTAAGGCCTGTTCTTGGGTTTCTCGCGTTTTACTAAAATAGTCTAATGTAACACCCAGACCATGCTCAACATCACGTCTAGCCTCGGTTAAACGTTTTTTAAAGTAACTAAGGCCATCCTCATTAATCCATGGGTACATGGATGGCCATGAGCTGATTCTTTGTTGATGAATATGAGGAGCAAACAGTTCAGTTAGAGACGAACAAACAGACTCCTGCCAAGTTTTTTGTTTGGCAAAATTAATGTACGCATCTACCGCAAATTTAACTCCAGGGCTAACATGCTTTAATGAGGTAACATCCTCTCGGGACAAACCCACAGCTCTCCCTAAATTAATCCATGCTTCAATACCACCTTCAGCGTCACCTTCACCATCATGATCCAATATTCTTACAATCCATTCCTTTCGTATTTCTTTGACTGGGCAATTTGACAAAATTGCGGCATCTTTTAAAGGAATACTTATTTGATAGTAAAATCGGTTAAGTACCCAGCTTTGAAGCTGCTCTTTAGAAAGCTTTCCTTCATACATCATAACGTGAAAAGGGTGGTAAATATGGTACCCCTTCCCTTTTTGTCTTAGCCGTTCTTCAAACTCTTCTCTTGTCCAAGGTTTTGTCATTTCATTTCCTTAAAGAATTATGTCCATGCCATCATAGGACACCTCAATATTATGTGAATTCAGAATTTTTCTTTCTTCTGAGTCTTCTCGCAATATTGGGTTGGTATTATTGATATGAATTAAAATTTTTCGTGGTTTTTTTAGAGCGCTTAATGTCTCCATAATCCCACCTTTACTTGACTGATCTAGATGCCCCATTTCGCTAGCTAATTTATCATTAATTCCATGTCGTGACATTTCATCGTTGGTCCAAACGGTACCATCTATTAATACGACATCAGCATTAGCCATATATTCTAAAACATGCTCTTCAATAACGCCTAGTCCTGGTGCGTAAAATAAATTCTTTCCTGCTTTAGTATCCTCTATCTTATACCCAACATTGTCTCCAGGAACAGTATTGTGCCTATGTGGTGAGTATGGAGGGGCTTCACTTTTAAGTGGTACAGCGGTAAATATTAGGTTATCCGCTTTAGGAATAGTATAAGGCACTTGTTCGGTAGAAACCTCATGCCAATGCACTCCCCTAAAGTGCTCAAGAATATTAAAAATTGGATAGCCTGTAGTCATATCCTCATAAACAGCTTTTGTGCAGTAAATATCCCAGGGTTTATCGTGTTCTCTTAAGATCAACAAACCTGTTGCATGATCAATCTGTCCATCAGTGATAACAATCGACGTAATACCGGTGTCTCTAATCTTTCTGGCGGGCTGGAGCGGAGGAAATGATTCGATTTGAGCTCTTATGTCTGGAGAGGCATTAAATAAGATCCAGTCCTCACCATTCGAACTAACAGTGATGGATGATTGTGTTCTTGCTTTGAGATTAGGGTTTTGTGCTCTTAACCCTGCACAATTCTGACAGTTACAGTTCCACTGGGGGAATCCTCCACCAGCACCGGAACCTAATACTCTTATTTGCATACCATTCCAATCATAAATAATATTAATGCTGAATATTGAATTAGATTGAGTAAACCTGACAGGGGAAAATATCTAAAGCAAACTCATGAAATCCATGAGTTAGATCGAAATAGTTCTACCAAGAATTTTAGCTATAGCCGTTAGTTCGGTCATCAATGACTTTAATTCTTCCGGATTAATTGCCTGGTCTGCATCGCACCATGCGTCACATGGGTTTGGGTGCATCTCAACTAGTAATCCATCGGCACCCGCCGCAATTCCAGCTCTAGATAAAGCGGCTACCATCCAGGCTTTACCGCCAGAGTGCGAAGGGTCAATAATCACTGGTAAATGAGTCTCTTTTTTTAGTACCGGGATAGCTGTGACATCAAGAACATTCCGGTAGTAGGTTTCAAATGTCCGAATACCTCTTTCACAAAATATAATATTATGATTACCGCCAGCAGCGATATACTCAGCCGCCATTAACCATTCAGAAATTGTCGCCGACATTCCTCTCTTTAATATTACTGGGACCTTTAACTTTCCAACTTCCCTAAGCAACTCAAAATTTTGCATACTTCTAGTACCAATTTGAATTACATCTACTTTTTGCTCTAAAAATTTATCTAAATGACGAACATCGAGCAACTCAGTTACTATAGGAAGCCCTTCTTTGTCCGCAGCTTTTCTGAACATATCAAGGCCGTCAAAGCCTGTGCCTTGAAAGCTGTAAGGACTTGTTCTTGGTTTAAATGCACCGCCCCGCATAAGTTTTACGCCAGCATTTTTAACCGCTTTAGCTGATTTTTCCATTTGATCTGGAGTTTCAACAGAGCATGGGCCAGAGATGATTTGAATGTGGTTGCCACCAATAGGATGTCCAGAAATATCGATGACAGTGTCGTCTTCGCGCCATTCCCTTGAAACAATTTTATATGGCTTAACAATGTGCATTGCTTGCTCGACACCAGGTAAGGATTCTAGAAGCTCTTGATCTAAAAGCCTTTCATCCCCAATAGCGCCAATAACGGTTTTCTCCGTCCCCTTAGATACGCTACCTTCTAAACCCTTGTCTTTAATTTTTTTAAGGACACCTTCTATCTGATCTTCGGTGGCCGCATTACTCATCACAATAATCATAGCAATCCTATAACTTACAGTTTGATAAAAATTTTATAAATTGGTCATTTTCTTCTTTTAAGCCAATACTTACACGCAAAAATTCGGGTAATTTATAATTAGCTATAGGTCTGAGAATGATTCCGTTTTTTAATAAATGCTGATAATACAGCATTGCATGAGTCTCGTCTTGTAATTTAAAGCTAACGAAATTTCCAAAAGATGGAATGTATTCAAATCCCATACGATTAAATGCTGAGGTAATCTGTTTCATACCCTCATCATTTATTTTTCTACTAAGCAGAATAAAGTCATCGTCCTGAAGTGAGGCAATAGCTGCCTGCTGCGCAAGAAAATTAACATTAAATGGTTGGCGAATCCTATTCATAACCTCAATCAAAAAATGAGATCCTGCACCAAAGCCGACTCTCAAACCTGCTAGGCCATAAGCTTTTGAAAAACTTCGTGAAATAATGAGATTTTTATGTGCTGCAAGCCAGCTAAAAGCAACAGACTTATTATCTTCGCTTAAGTACTCATCATAGGCCTCATCAAGAACCACAACAATATTAGGAGGAACAGCATCTAAAAATTCTTTTAGTGCTTTTTTGGCTATTAATGTGCCGGTAGGATTATTGGGGTTAGCGATAAATATTACCTTGGTCTTTTTAGTAATCGCCTTTTGGAATCCGTCCAGATCATGTTTGTAATTCTTGGCTGGTATTTCAAGCCCTATCGCCCCTACAGACTTTACTACTAGAGGGTAAACAGCAAATGCATGCTCAGAATATATAGCTTCGTCATCTAATGATAAAAATGTTCTAGCAACCAACTCAAGGATATCATTTGATCCGTTCCCAAGAATTATCTGGGCCGGATCGAGATTATGTTTTTGGCTTATGACGTCCTTTAAATAAAATCCATTACCGTCAGGATATCTCTTAACCTCACCTAAAGATTCTTCAATTGCTTTCTTTGCTAATGGACTCATACCAAGGGGATTTTCGTTGGAGGCTAGTTTAACAATATTATTTTCAGAAAGATTTAATTTCCTAGCCACCTCTTTTATTGGAAGACCGCCCTGATAAGGGTCAATATTTTGTATGTAACCTGGAACTTTAATAGGGTTCATGGAACTAGCTAGCAGGATAAGAACCTAAGATTTTCATAAAGGATGCATTTTTTTCTACTTGCTGAAGTGAGATACTCACATTCTTATCAGACTGGTGCCCTTCAACATCAATAAAAAAAACATATTCCCACATACCAATTTTTGAAGGCCTTGACTCAAGTTTGGTCATGCTAACCTTATTTTTCGAAAATGGAGCCACAAGATCAGCTATCGCTCCCGGTCTATTTTTAGTTGCAACAATAATGGATGTTTTATCATTGCCGCTTCTTGATACATTGTCTTTTGATACCACTAGAAACCTTGTGGAGTTTTTTGCCTCATCTTCTATATTTTCCCAGAGCATATTAAGCTTATAGAGTTTTGCAGCTTGGCTACTGGCAATTGCAGCTGCATTAATATCTTTTGAAGCTAGCCTAGCACCCTCAGCATTGCTGGTAACCGCAATTTTTTCAACATGAGTCATATTGCTGATCAGCCAGTCATGGCATTGTGCAAGAGACTGTCCATGGGCATAAATTGTTTTTATGTTTTTGCTGGTTTTAGCTTTTGATATTAGGCAATGATGAACAGGTAGCGTTATCTCACCGCAAATTTTTAAATCTTTTAATAACAATAAATCAAGCGTTCGACTTACCGCACCCTCAGTTGAATTCTCCACTGGAACCACACCATAGTGAGTTGCATCGGACTGCACATGATTAAAAACCTCATCGATACTATTAACCGGCAGTCCATCAATATTTTCACCGAAGTGCTGTTTAGTTGCCTCTTCACTAAAAGTCCCTAAAGGTCCTAAAAATGAAATGCTCAATTTTTTCTCTAATGCCCTACAATTCGAAATGATAGCCTTAAATATATTTACGATACTCTCAGGTTGGAGCGGACCTTTGTTATATTTTTTTAGCGATGCTAATATTTGAGCTTCTCTTTCAGGCTTATAGATAACACCATCATTTTTCAATGAACCCACCTCTTTAGCCAATGACCCCCTTCGAGAAATTAGGTCAATAATTTCCCTATCGATCAGATCAATTTCTTTCCTAAATTTTATTAACTCTTTTTTCATGTGTTATTTTTTTCAAAATCTTTCATAAATTTTATTAGTGCATGAATACCCTCTATTGGCATTGCATTATAAATTGACGCTCTTAAGCCACCAACTAACCTGTGTCCCTTGAGCTGATAAAGCCCTTTTTTTTCTGCTGCTTCGACAAAGCTCATAGTTAATGTATCGTCTCTTATCCTAAATGGCACATTCATTCTTGAGCGATTAGATAGATCAATGTCATTATAATAGAATTTGGATTGATCTATAAAGCTATATAAGGATTCCGCCTTCTCTTTGTTTAATTTTTCTACCTCTTTTAATCCCCCCATTTCATTAAGCCATTTAAATACTAAACCAGCTATGTATATTGAAAATGTAGAGGGTGTGTTAATCATTGAATTATTGTCTGACTGAATTTTCCATAAAAAGGTTGTCGGTGTTTTTTTCTCTGCATAATTCAATAAATCGTCTCTTACAATTACTAGCGTAAGCCCTGCAGGTCCAATATTTTTTTGCGCTCCGGCATAAATAACACCATAATTGCTTACATTAATTCCTCTGGATAATATATTTGACGACATATCACATACCAGAGGTACGTCAGTTATTTTTGGGTCATCAAAATACTCTACACCATGAATGGTTTCGTTCAAACAAAAGTGAATATACGCATCATTTTTTGAATAATTCCATGAATTAAAATTTGGAGCCTTGGTGTAATTAATAGATTCCGATGACGCTGCCATATTCATGTTATTAAAGGCTTGAGCATCGCTATAGGTTCTTTTTGACCAATATCCGGATGCGACATAAGAAGCAGATCGACCCGCAAGGAGATTCATAGGAACCATATAGTTTTGAGTTATTGCGCCCCCTTGAAGAAACAATACTTTGTAATTGTTTGGAATGTTTAACAGCGCTCTTAGGTTGGCTTCCGCATCTTCTATGATAGGAAGGTACTGTTTACTTCTGTGAGACATCTCCATCACTGACATTCCTGTGCTATTCCAGTCGAGCAGCTCTTTTTGAGCCTGGGCAAGAACAGCCCTGGGAATCATTGAGGGTCCTGCAGAAAAATTATATTGGCAGGTCATCCTGGCCATCGTCTATGTGGTCAGATTCAACTATTTTTTCTATGCCTGATAACTTTTCTCCATCAGATAAGTTTATAAGCGTAACGCCTTGAGTAGCTCTTCCTAGCTCCCTGATCTCGCTTACCCGGGTTCTGATTAATACGCCACCTGTGGTAATAAGCATTATTTCATCATGGTCACCTACCAACTTGGCTGCAACAACTATCCCATTTCTATCACTAACCTGAATAGCTTTTACCCCTTGGGTGCCTCTTCCTGACTTTCTAAACTCAGAAAGTACGGTTCGTTTTCCATAACCATTTTCTGTCGCCACCAAAACTGATTCCTGATCAGATGAAGCAATCAGTAATGACAGCACTTGTTCGGTTGCTGGAAGTTTCATGCCTCTTACGCCTGCGGCATTACGGCCCATACTTCTTACATCGTGCTCATCAAACCATACCGCTTTACCACCGCTAGAAATTAATATAATGTCCTGTTCACCGTTGGTGACACCAGCTCCAACAAGGTAATCACCATTAGCAAGCTTAATGGCTATAATTCCTGACTTTCTAGGATTAGAAAAATCGGATAACGGCGTTTTCTTGACTGTTCCTTTTGCGGTAGCCATAAAAATAAATTCATCGTCAACAAAATCCTTAACTGCCAAAATAGCATTAATTTTTTCACCAGGCATTAAGGGGAATAAATTCACTATTGGCTTACCTCTACTTACACGGCTTCCTTGAGGTACCTCGTATACCTTAAGCCAATAAACCTGGCCTCTACTGGAAAAACAAAGAATATTGTCATGAGAATTAGCTACAAACATTTGCTCAATAAAATCATCCTCTTTTGTACCCATTGCTTGTTTTCCACGACCACCTCTTTTTTGTGCACGGTAGTCATCAAGAACCTGGGCTTTGATATAGCCCGAGTTGGATAAAGTTACGACCATATCCTGAGGCGCTATTAAATCTTCTATAGATAAATCATAAGCATCGATAACAATTTCACTTCGCCTGTCATCACCATACTGAGTCCTGATTTCCTTAAGTTCATCAGAGATAATTAAGGTTACTCTTTCAGAGTTATTGAGAATGTCTAATAAATCGATAATGGTATCCATGATTGCATGGTATTCGGTAACAATCTTTTCCTGCTCAAGTCCTGTAAGTCTTTGCAGTCTGAGCTGCAGAATTTCTTGTGCCTGAACATCTGATAGTTTGTAGCCGCCATCTTTAAGTCCAAATAAATCGGATAAACCATCAGGCTTTGAAAGATCTTCGGATGACTTCTGTAGCATCAACGAAACAACATCAGATTTCCATGACTTTTCCATCAATTCTTTTTTGGCATCGGGTGGGGTTGGTGCCGACTTAATAATTTTTATCATTTCATCGACATTAGCCAGAGCTACTGCAAGCCCCTCAAGAATATGTCCCCTTTCTCTCGCTTTCTTAAGCTCATAAACAGTTCGTCTTGTGATGACTTCTCTGCGATGCTTTAAAAATGCATTAAGTATTTCTTTTAAATTTAATAATTTGGGTTGGCCATCAATTAGAGCAACCATATTCATGCCAAAATTATCTTGCAACTGAGTTTGCTTGTATAAATTATTTAATACAACGTCAGGAATCTCGCCTTTCTTTAACTCAATGACAACTCTCATTCCCGACTTATCAGACTCATCACGTAAATCTGAAATACCTTCAATTTTTTTGTCACCTACTAGCTCAGCAATTTTCTCAATAAATGTTTTTTTATTTACCTGGTACGGCAACTCATCAACAATAATAGCCTCTCTATTTCCTTTCTCTAATGGCTCAACATGCGTTTTCCCGCGCATTACCACCCTTCCTCTGCCAGTTCTGTAGCCATCCCTTACCCCGGATATGCCGTGAATTATTCCCGATGTTGGGAAGTCAGGTCCTGGAATAAACTCCATTAATTCATCAATGGATGTTTCAGCATTTTGAAGCAATGCTAACAAGCCGTTAATAACTTCAGTTAAATTATGTGGAGGAAAATTTGTAGCCATCCCCACGGCAATGCCAGAGCTTCCATTTATTAGGAGGTTTGGTATGCGGGTCGGCATTATTAATGGCTCATGTTCAGAACCATCGTAATTTGGTCCGAAATCAACAGTTTCCTTATCAATATCCGCAAGCATTTCATGAGAAATCTTGGACATCCTAATCTCGGTATAACGCATTGCTGCAGCGTTATCGCCATCTACTGAACCAAAGTTTCCTTGGCCATCAACCAGCATATATCGCAAGCTAAAGTCTTGTGCCATCCTTACAATAGTGTCATAAACTGCAGTATCTCCATGAGGATGGTACTTACCTATAACATCACCGACAATTCGAGCTGATTTTTTGTATGGCCTATTAAAGTTGTTACTTAATTCATGCATAGCATACAAAACTCTTCTGTGAACAGGCTTAAGCCCATCTCTAACATCTGGTAATGCACGCCCTACAATTACGCTCATTGCGTAGTCCAAATAGGACTTCTTCATTTCAACTTCTAGGCTTACTGGGATTGTTTCTTTTGCGAATTGGCTCATAATTTCTCTGGATTTTTTGGATAAATTTTCATTTAAATTTTAGCATGTATAGACAAGCTATTTAACCAATTATTGGCTATTTTAAAAGATAATTTAGGTCGCCAATAATGTCGTCAATATCTTCAAGGCCAACAGCTACTCGGACTAAATTATCGTTTATTCCTACTTCCACTCTTTCCTGGTCAGAAAGTCTACTATGCGTTGTAGTAGATGGGTGAGTAATCGTAGTTTTAACATCCCCAAGGTTAGCAGTGATTGAAAGTAATTTAGTTGAATCAATAAGGCTCCACGCCTCGGTAATGCCGCCATTTACCTCAAAGGAAAGCACTCCTCCAGGAAGAGATTGCTGAGTCTTGGCAAGCGCGAATTGCGGGTGTGACTCTAGGCCGGGGTAGAAAACTTTCTTTACTTTTTTTTGTGCTTCCAACCACTCTGCTAGCAGCATAGCGTTTGCCGAATGTGCTTGCATTCTTATATTGAGCGTTTCAAGACTTTTGGTAAATACCCATGCGTTAAATGCGCTTAATGTAGGTCCGGCTGTTCTGAGAAATCCATAAACATCAGCCATATCTTCTTTTCTTCCTAATACCGCCCCTCCAAGACACCTTCCCTGACCGTCAAGATACTTAGTTGCTGAATGAATAATGATATCCGCACCAAGCAATAAAGGTTTTTGAAGTGCTGGAGTACAAAAACAATTGTCGACTATCAGTTTAATGTTCGATTCGTGAGCTATAGCAGCTAAACTGCTAATGTCGCATAACTCTGTCAATGGATTAGATGGGGTTTCAACAAAAAAGAATTTGGTTTTATCTGTGATTGCTGACTTCCATTCCAGATCTTTTTTCAAGTCTACATAAGTTATATTCAAACCCCATCGCTTCAGAACATTGTTAAATAACTGAACCGAAGTGCCAAAAATGCTCCTTGAGACCACAATATGGTCGCCTGGCTGACACAAAGACATAAAACAAGAAAGCATAGCTGACATCCCACTTGAAGTAGCTACACATTGTTCAGCTCCCTCCAATGAGGCTAGTCGCTCCTCAAACGTCCTAACGGAAGGATTCGTAAATCGAGAATAAACATTGCCCTTCTCTACGTTTTGAAACCTATCCGCAGCCTGTTTTGCAGTTTTAAATACAAAACTTGATGTTAGGAACATTGCTTCAGAATGCTCCCCTTCTTCCGTCATATGAATACCCTCACGAATAGCGTTGGTATTGAACTTTTTTGTTGGTTTATTCATTACAATTTATTCACTTTAACTATTTTAGACAAAAAAAAACCCAATCAGCTATCGATGGGTTATCCACCCTTTAGCTGATTTTTAGAGCGCCCGCAAGCTGAAAAATTCAAATCGGCGCTAATCATATTATATTATCCAGTTCATTTAGAATAAATCAAGGTGAAACTAGGCATGTTGCTCCTCGCTCTCCGATGAATAATTTAATAAATTTAAATCTAATTGGCTGCTAGAATCCTCATCATCATCTGATCCTTTATCGGCTCGCGCCGTTTCGATATTAACTAGGTAGGCCTCATCTATATCTTCAGTTATGTACTTGCCATCAAAGCATGAGCAATCAAAATCTTTAATAGCCGTTGTTTCTTGAGTAATAGTCGACTTCAGATCTTCTAGGTCCTGGTATATCAGTGCGTCTGCTCCAATCTCGGCAATTATTTCATCATAGCTTTTATTGTGGGCTAATAGTTCGTTTCTTGAAGGCATGTCAATGCCGTAAACATTTGGGAATTTTACTGGCGGCGCAGCTGATGCAAGATATACATTTTTTGCGCCAGCGTCTCGCGCCATCTGAACTATTTCTTTAGAGGTGGTCCCCCTTACAATTGAATCATCTATCAACAAGACATTCTTGCCCTTAAATTCAAATTTAATTGGATTAAGTTTTTGGCGAACGGATTTCTTTCTAAGCGCTTGTCCCGGCATAATAAAAGTTCTACCAATATAGCGATTTTTAATAAACCCTTCTCTAAAGTTGACATTAAGTTTTAAAGCAACTTCCTGAGCGCAAGGTCTACTAGTATCTGGAATTGGTATAACTACATCAATGGATAAATTACTCCAGTCTCTTTTAATTTTTTTTGCAAGAGTGCCTCCCATGTTTAATCTTGTTTGATATACCGATACCCCATCAATCATAGAATCAGGACGGGCGAGATAAACATACTCAAAAATACAGGGAGTTTGTTTTGCTTGCTCCGTACATTTTTTTGAATAAAAATTACCATCTAAGTCTATAAATATTGCTTCGCCCGGCTCTACGTCGCGCAACAATCTAAATCCAAGCACATCTAAAGCAACGCTCTCAGATGCAACAATATATTCAGGGCCAGCCTCAGTTTCTTTAACACCAATAACAAGAGGTCGAATACCATGGGTATCTCTAAAGGCAAGTAGTCCAAAATTGGCAATCATAGAAACTACTGCGTAAGCTCCCTTACATCTTTTAAATACCGAAGTGACCGCATCAAAAATTATATCTGAGGTTAATACATTGTCCTGAGTGGCCTCCACTACCGAGTGGGCAAGGACATTTAGGAGTACTTCGGAGTCAGAATTGGTGTTTAGATGCCTAAGATCTAACTTAAACATATCGTCTTTTAATTTATCTGCATTAGTTAGATTGCCATTATGAGCAAGTACTATGCCGTATGGGGAGTTGACATAGAGTGGTTGAGCTTCTGCAGATGATGAAGAGCCTGCTGTTGGATAGCGAACATGGCCAATGCCAGCATTGCCTTTCAGTGTTCGCATATGGCGCGTATGGAATACATCCTTAACTAGGCCATTATTTTTATGCATATGGAAACGGCTTCCATCGCTTGTGACTATTCCTGCAGCGTCTTGCCCGCGATGTTGCAATACTAGCAAACCATCATATAGAAGTTGATTTACAGGTTCGTTAGCGACAATTCCTATGATTCCACACATAATTTCTTCTCAATTAGGTCAGAATATTGTCGTATTTTACATCTTTAAACCATTGTTCGGGCAAATATGGCAAAGTATTTTCGACGGAATTTTTTATGATTGGTATGTAGATAGATTTGATCCAGCCTGGGTTGACGGAAAAGGATGTTTTCTCTAAAACTATAATAAGAATAAAAATTATCAGCACCCCACGAATAAAACCAAAAGCGCCGCCGAGAATAAAATTAGATAACCCAAGCCCCACATTTTTTACAAACCGATTAAAAAGTTTAATCACTAAAGAAGCAAAAATAAGAATAACGATAAATATTGAAATGTAAGCAGCAATATATTTAACATTACTATCAAGGTCAAAAGGTATTAGTGAGTAAAGTGAGTCTGAGAAGTAATTGGCGCAATAAAATGCAAGAATCCAACCGCTTAGCGCCAGAAGCTCGCGAACAAAACCACGAAAACACCCAAGAACAAGGGATATAAAAACTATGGTGATTATTGAGTAATCAATTGCTGTCATTTAATTGGTTTGTTGCTTAATTATTCCAGGCAATTTAGCTTCTTTAATTTTTGCTAACGCAATCTTGGCTTTAGCTTTATCCTCAAAGGAATGGGTGATTAATTGCATTCTCTCTTGCCCGTTTAAAGTGATTGGTATTATTTTTGTTTGAAGCCCCATGCCATCAATCACCTTAGCTAGCTTCGCTGCAGTTTGAGTAGTTGAAAAAATACCGACCTGAATAAAAAAACCATTGTGAGTATTTGAAATCTTGTTATTAAAGTTATATCCCTCATCGATTAATGCGTAGGCGCCTAATATATCGTCATTTTTGTCAGCTGACTTACTTATCGAACCAAGATCATTCATCTCAAGAAATGATACTTTCACATTTCTCATTTTTTGTATCCCTGTTCGATCTTCGATAAAAAGATAGGACAAGCCAAGTAGTATTAATAAAATAGTGACGGCTCCCAAAAGCCTTCTTTTGGCACGTTTAATTAAAATACTTTCTTGGAAGGTTTCTTTGTTATCTGACATATTTATTTATCACCAATGCTCTCTGAAATTACTAAAAATGAACCAAACATCAATATATTATCATTATCATGAGAATTGTTTAAAGCTTCTTTATATGCATCATGAATCGTTAAAAACCTTTCGATTGCAACCGATGGCATACCAATTCTTAACGCCTCCTCAATACTGTTACATGACAAGGCTCTATCTGAAGGAAGTTCTGCAATATACCATTTATCAATAAAACCAATAAATGGTTGGATGATAGTTAAGCAATCTTTATCTGCAAGCACTGAAAAAACAGCGATTGTTAATCCTTCCTGCTTTGCTTGGATGAAGTTGTTAGCTAAATTGTAAGCAGACTCAGGGTTATGAGCTACATCAACAACAACAAAAGGTTTGTTCTTTATTATCTGAAAGCGCCCTTTAATTGATGCATCGGCAATTCCTCGTCTTATTGATTTAAGAGGTATCGGCATTGTGCTTGCTAAAAGCTCAATACACCTAAGCGCCCCGGCCAAATTAACAATTTGATGATCACCCTTAATGTTTGGTGGCGGGAGATCGGAGTAAGAGGAATCATGGCTAATGTAGTGTAATTTATTGCCATGTATTTCTATATTATAGTCATCCGAAAAAAGTGACAAGCTCGAGTTTATTTTGTTTGCAGCATCGATCATACTGGGAACAGGATCTTTATGATTGATAATTGCGGGCACATTTTTTCTAAAAATTCCTGCTTTTTCAAAACCGATTTTATCAAGGGTATTGCCTAGATATGCTTGATGGTCAAGGCTAACAGAGGTAATTAATGAGATTATTGGTGAATAGATATTAACCGCATCCAGACGGCCTCCTAAACCAACTTCAAGGATGGCTATATCGACTTTCTCCTTATCCATACATTTAACTGCAGCTAATGTGCTTATTTCAAAGTATGTTAGAGCAATATCTCTTCGGCTCATTTCAATGCAGTCCAATGCATCAACTATGTCTTTATCGCCAACCTCTTGCTTGTTAATACGAATGCGCTCATTAAAGCGAAATAGATGTGGGGAAGTATAACAACCAACTTTTAAACCAGATGCATAAAGAATCGATTCAATAAATGCACATACTGAGCCTTTGCCATTCGTTCCCCCCACAAGGATAATAGGGAAACTAGGGTCGATATTGGCACGATTATTTACCTCCCTAACCCGATCAAGGCTTAATTCAATTTCATTGGGGTGTAGCGTTTCAATATAGTTAAGCCACACATTAAGCGTATCGTTTTTGGATGGCTTTTGTAGCACTGTCTAATGCTTTAGGTGCGAAATAATCTTTGCAATAGTTTTGCGCATCTGTCTTCGGTCAACAATCATGTCTATCGCACCATGTTCAAGAAGAAACTCAGAACGCTGAAAGCCTTCAGGTAGTTTTTCTCTAACTGTTTGCTCAATAACTCTTGGTCCTGCAAAACCAATTAATGCTTTTGGTTCAGCCATTATGACATCTCCAAGCATTGCAAAGCTAGCTGATACTCCGCCCATTGTTGGGTCAGTTAATACCGATATATAAGGTAGATTTTCTGCGCTCAATTTTGTTAATGCTGCGCTTGTTTTAGCCATTTGCATCAGTGATAACAAACCCTCCTGCATTCTTGCGCCCCCACTCGACGATACGCATACAAATGCAGATTTATTTTTTATTGCTCGATTAAGGCCAAGAACAAATTTCTCTCCTACTACCGAACCCATAGACCCACCCATGAATTTAAATTCAAAAACAGCTATTACCACGGATATTGACTCGATAAAACCTTCGGACACTACCAAAGCATCATTTTCTCCAGTATTTTTCTTCATTATCACGAGACGATCCTTGTACTTTAGAGTGTCTTCAAACTTTAGTGGATCTGTGGCAATTATTGTTTTTCCAATCTCGTTTTGATTGGGAGTATCTAGGAGAAGTTTAATGCGTGCTCTTGCATCTATTCTGTTGTGAAAGCTACAATTTGGACATACTTCACTATTTTTTTCTAACTCAGATCTGTATAGGGTTGACTGGCATGATGGGCATTTATGCCACAATCCTTCTGGAATATTTTTTTTAAGACTGCCAACAATCTTTTTTATTTTTGGGGAAACATTTTTTAACCAGCTCATAATATTTTTTTCATCTTATTCGATTGCATCCTTCATTTCGCGCATTAGTTTTTTAATGTTACCAATCAAGTCATCCTTGTTTGACTGTTCAATCTCAAGCACTATTCGACTTCCTATAACAACGGCATCAGCAATAGCAGCTACTTCTTTTGCTGTTTTTGCGTCTTTTACTCCAAAACCTACAGCCACCGGTAAATTAGTAAATTGTCTAACATTGTTCACTCTTTTAGATACCTGCTCCATATCGATGTTAGCGGAGCCAGTAACTCCTTTAAGAGAAACATAATAAATAAAACCTGTTGCTTGGCTGATGATAAGTTTAATTCGCTCATCTTCCGTTGTCGGAGAAAGAAGGAATATGCTATCAATATCATTTTTCAAGAGCAAAGAAACAAACTCTTTCGACTCTTCAGGAGGATAATCAACGGTAATTACTCCATCAACACCCGCTTCTTTAATGGCGCCTACAAAATTAGTAAGTCCTATAGCTTCAATAGGATTAGCATATCCCATTAAAATAATAGGTGTATGTTCATTGTCTTTTCTGAAATCTTTTACGAGATCAATTGTTTTATTAATACCAACGTTATTAGCTAATGCTCTCTCACTCGCTCTCTGAATAACAGGGCCATCAGCCATTGGATCAGAAAAAGGTATGCCTAGCTCAATCATATCCGCACCAGAATCAACCAGTGCATGAAGAAGATTAACCGTCATATCAGGATGTGGGTCACCAGCGGTTATAAATGGTATAAGCGCTTTTCTTTTATTGTTAGCTAAATTTGTAAATGTTGTTTGTATTCTAGACATAAAATTTATAGAGAGATATTCGAGATATTTGCCACAGTGTTAATATCCTTATCACCTCTACCCGATAGATTAACTAAAATTACTTGGTCTTTAGGCATGGTTGCTGCTAATTTTTCTGCATAAGCCAATGCATGGCTCGTCTCAAGTGCAGGGATTATACCTTCTACTAAGCAAAGATTATGAAAGGATTTTAGAGCTTCATCATCAGTTACTGCAGCATACTCAGCTCTTCCTGATTCTTTTAACCAAGCATGCTCAGGGCCTACACCAGGATAATCTAGCCCAGCAGAAACTGAGTGAGTTTCCATAATCTGACCTTCCTGGTTTTGCATAAGGTATGTTCTATTCCCATGAAGTACGCCTATAGCACTATTTGAAGTTAGGGGAGCCGCATGTCTGCCAGTTTCAATTCCGTCACCCGCAGCCTCTACGCCTATTAAGCGAACGCTCTTATCATCAATATAAGGATGGAAGATCCCCATTGCGTTAGAGCCACCCCCTACGCATGCCACAATCGCATTTGGTTGTTGATTAGCAATTTCTGGCATTTGAGTTTTACATTCTTTCCCGACAACCGAATTAAAATCTCTAACCATCATTGGGTATGGATGAGGGCCGGCTACAGTTCCAATAATATAAAAAGTATTTGAGACATTGGTAACCCAATCTCTTAACGCTTCATTTAATGCGTCTTTAAGGGTTTTTGATCCGCTCTCAACCGGGATAACTGTTGCACCCAACAATTTCATTCTGTATACGTTGGGTGACTGACGTTTTACGTCTTCCGCTCCCATATAAACAACGCATTCTAAGCCCAAACGGGCGGCAATAGTTGCTGTAGCAACTCCATGCTGTCCAGCACCAGTTTCAGCTATAACTCGTGGCTTACCCATTCGTTTTGCCAATAATGCTTGGCCAACAGTATTATTAACTTTGTGAGCGCCTGTATGGTTAAGATCTTCTCGCTTTAAGTAAATTTTAGCTCCACCAATTTGATTAGTTAAACGCTCAGCAAAATAGATCGGGCTGGGTCTACCAACAAAGTGCTTTAAATCATGATGAAACTCAGCAAGGAACTCTGGGTCGTCTTTGTACTTGGCATACATGTCTCGAAGTTCATCTAGAGCCTCAATTAAGGTCTCCGCAACAAAGGTTCCGCCAAATTGACCAAAATGACCAAACTGATCAGGTAAATCATAAGGTTGCATTTCTTACTCCCAAAATAAAATCTTCCATTTTTTTACAATCTTTCTGTCTTTTAGATATCTCTACCCCACCGCTAACATCGACCGCATAAGGCATCACCTGCCTTAAAAGATCAGCAATATTCTCATTATTAAGCCCACCAGCGACTATTAAGGGTATTGATCCTTCTTTTGGAATTAAATTCCAATCAAATGTTTTTCCAGTTCCGCCTCTAGCTTCTTCAGAGTACGCATCTAGCAAAAGTGCTGAAGCGGAAGCGTATTTACGACTATATTCTAGCAAATTAACATCAGTTTTTACTGAAATTGCTTTAATGTAAGGCAAATTAAATTGGTTGCAAAACCCCTCACTTTCGTCCCCATGAAATTGTAAAAGATCAAAATTAGCAATTCTTGCTGCATCCTCCACCTCTTGTTTGGATGGGTCCACGAATAAACCAACTTTATTTATAAAGGGTGGTAATTTGTTAATAATATGTGCTGCGTCATGGGGCTTTATGTAGCGGGGGCTATTTTCTACAAATACAAAACCGAGCGCATCTGCACCAAGGCGTGATGCGTTCAAAGCATCCTCAAAGTTTGTAATTCCACATATTTTAATTTTAACTATCATGTTTACTAAAGATATTTACCGAATTGTTTGATTGGGGTAGATTCCACTTGTTATCATACTTTATATTTGAGAGATATAAACCATTGGGCATGAAGGTTGGAGGTGCAAATTTACGATCTTTTTTCGCCAACAATTCCTCGATGAATCCAGCCGGATGATCAATTTTCGCTACATGTATAGCGGCTGCAATCATATTACGTATCTGATGGTGTAAAAAACCATCAGCACGAATAGTAAAAAGGTAGTTGGCTCCAAATTGCTCGCAACTGAATTGGCTTATTGTTCTGATAGGAGACTTCGCTTGGCACTCGGATGACCGAAAAGAACTAAAGTCATGGGTGCCTTCAAAACTTTTGCATGCCATTATTAAATTTTTATTGTTAAGCGCGTGATACGTCCATCCAGCATTGGCATATAAAATAGGGGAATTATTCGTATCTTTAAACAAAAGGTATTGATACTCTCTTTCCAGCACAGAATGTCTTGCATGGAAATTTTCTGGGACATTTTGAGCCCACTTAACTCGGATAGACTCAGGCAAAAAAGCATTGACACCTTTAACCCATGCAGTTAATGGTCTTTCTTTTACGGTATCAAAATGAAAAATTTGGCCAAGAGCGTGAACACCGGTATCTGTTCTTCCTGAAGCGTGAGTAATGATAATGTCTTGTGCAATTTCAGTAAGAGCGTCTTCAATAAGACCTTGAATCGTTTGTACATCTGGTTGTTTTTGCCAGCCAGAAAATCCAAATCCATTATAACCAACTGAACAAGCTATCCTCATCTTAGTAAGAAATGAATACCAAAAAATGCGACGATAAAAGATGCGAACCAAACAACATCATAAAGTCCAAACCGTACAAGACTTAAGGTTGGTTTAATCTTGTCGCTAACGTCCGAACTAATTTGCTTTGCAATGTCTGCACCAAGAGTGCTGAAAGTAAATTTGGCATTACGGTAAAAATTTAGATATTCAAAAGTAAGAAAGATTCTTGCAATTAAATGCTCTTTTTTAACACCAAAAAAAGTTACAAAATAACAGGCTTTAATGACACTAGTGATAACAAATGATCTGGGCAAAGTGTTCATCAACACAAAAACAATGATAAAAATATTCATAAGTCGCAGAATATTAAAACAAGACAACTCTACGCCCTCCTTTGTTATTGATAGCGGTCCGTAAAAATATAAGACCTCACCAGGGACTGAAAATAAAAAAACAAGCGCTATAGTCAGTATGAAGAACTTGATTTTTTTGATGAAAGTTAATGCATTCAGAGACAAAAGTGTAGTGGATAGCAATAGTAATAAGAGAATAATGATTTGATGTGCCAAGGAAAATCCACCAACACTAAAGAGTAGAAGCAGCCCTATGAATAAAATAAATCCATTAATCATTTTAGATTAAAACTTAGTGATCGAATCTCTAGTAATATTTTTTTTGTAGATATACTCATCCACAGAAGTTCTAATGGCTTCATGAGGCAAGATTTTTAGCGCGGATCTCTTTTTAGTTAAATATACTAATAGTCCACCCAAAATAGCAAAAAGAACGATCAGTATGTACACTAAGCCCGAGCGTGATTCGTCATCAGTCTTTCCAACATCATCCATAATCACCTCCTCAATAATATCTTCTTCCTCAACAGCAATGGATGAAATAAAATCCTGATTAGCGATTTCAGCAGAATTATTTTCAGCTGGTGTTGATTCCAATTTTTCATTGTTAACTTTACTGTCAGGTTCAATAAGTTTTTTTTCTGATTTGTCTGAATTATTTGAGCTGGAATTATCAGCTTTTGTTATTTCCGGTGACACCTTAGCCTCATCTAGCGCTGTATTTAACCTTTTAATTTCTGCTTTTAGCCTAGACAGCTCAATACTATCTTTTTCTTTTAAAACCTTTTGTTTCTTTTCAGGAGCTTTTTTTGAGTTGCTATTTTTTATTTTTTTCCACTGAATATTTTGGTCTCTTAATATCTTTCTAGCTTCTAAATGAGATAAATTATTAAAATAATCTTTATTGGGAAGAGTAATTTTTTGACCCTTATTAAGTCCATTTATGTTGTTGTTGGCAAAAGCATTAGGATTTTTTTGGAACACTGCAACAGCATATTGCTCTGTTGTTATCCCAGAGATATTATTTTCTCTCGCAATTTGAAATAATGTTTTTCCAGGTTTTGTGACGATACTGTTATTTCTATTTACTTCTTTTTGTGTTTTAGGTTGGGGGGTCTTTACAACATCTTTGCTTGGAACCTCGCCTACAGGTGCATTAGTTTTTTGTATCACTGGTGGGTCAAGCAAAACCGTATACTCCTTAAAAATTTTACCTTGGGGAGAATCGATTTGAATTAATAGATCTAAAAATGAGTCCTTTACTGGATTTGTTGACTTTAATACTAAGATGGTTGATTTTGATGCGCTGTATACCAAATTAATTTTTATATCCGAATGAATCGCCTGTCTTTGCATGCCCTGAGATTTATATACTTCTTGTGAAGCAATCAAATATTGCATCTGTTCTAGATTTTCACCCTTATCAACCTCTATGGCTATTTGCGCATCAAATGGAGAGTTTTGTGTTGATTTCACCTGAATTTTGCCTAACTGCAGTGCATACCCTGCCTGGGTAAACATTGTAATGATTATTAGAACAAATAATTTTAAACGCATATCTACTATCCCTCTTTTTGAATTAGTATATTCATCATTCGCCTAAGCGGCTCTGCCGCACCCCATAGTAACTGGTCGCCTACGGTGAAGGCAGATATCAAATTTTTATCAAGATTTAAAAGTCTTACTCGGCCAATTGCTATGTCTAGTGTTCCAGAGACTGCCGCTGGTGTTAACTTCTTGATGCTGTCTTCTTTGTTGTTATCAATAAGCTTAACCCACTGATTACCCCTGCTAATTAAATTATTAATTTTGTCGATACTTAAATCTTTTTTTAATTTAATTGTAAGAGCTTGACTGTGAGAGCGCATCGTCCCAATTCTTACACACAAGCCGTCCACTTTAACAGAATCAAAAAATCCAGATAAAATTTTGTTTGATTCAGCTTGACCCTTCCACTCTTCCTTACTTCTTCCGTCATTCAAATCCTGATCTATCCAAGGAATTAAGCTTCCTGCTAATGGAACCCCAAACTGGTTAGTAGTAAAGCTATCTGAGTTCATCTTTTTATGGGTCTCTTTATCAACATCTAGAATACTGTAATTTCTGTCATCATTTTTATCAGCAACAGAGTCATGAAGCTCGCCCATTTGCACTAATAATTCCTTCATATTCTTTGCTCCTGCACCGCTGGCAGCTTGGTAGGTCATTGAAGAAACCCATTCCACGGCATTTTCCTCAATCAATCCTTGAATTGCTAAAAGCATCAATGAAACCGTACAATTTCCTCCCACCCATGTTTTAATTCCATCGCTGTAAGCTTGTTCAATAGCTTGGTTATTTATTGGGTCAAGAACAATCAGCGCATCTTCGTGCATCCTAAGGGTCGATGCGGCATCAACCCAATGGCCCGTCCATCCCTTTTTTTTAAGTGCTGGATAAATTTCTTTTGTGTAATCACCGCCTTGACAGGATAAAATAATATCCATTATTTCAAGCTCTTCAAGGGAATGGGCATCCAAAAGAAATGTTTCTTTATGGCTATAGTTTGGTGCCTTATCCCCTACTTGTGAGGTCGTAAAGAAAAATGGGTCGATTTTATCGAAGTCTTTCTCTTGAACCATGCGCTCCATTAAAACAGAACCCACCATACCTCTCCATCCAATAAATCCTATTTTTTTCATTATTTATACTCGCAATCTTTCAGTGATAGCATTCCCCATCTCCTCACAGCCTATAATCGTTGTGTTTTCTGACGCAATATCTTGCGTTCGATAATTGTCTTTTAAGACCTGCTTTACCGCATCTTCAATAATAGTAAATTTCTCAAGATCATTAAATGTGTACTTAAACATCATAGCTAGGGACAAAATTGTTGCTATAGGATTTGCTTTATTTTTTCCGGCAATATCGGGTGCTGAACCATGGCTTGGCTCATACATGCCCTTATTACTCTCATCTAATGATGCAGAGGGTAGCATGCCAATAGATCCAGTTAACATCGATGCTTGATCAGATAAAATATCTCCAAAAATATTACCAGTTACAATAACGTCAAACTGTTTTGGGTCTCTTACCAGCTGCATAGCAGCATTATCAACATACATATGAGTCAGCTCAACTGAAGGATAATGAACCGACGTCTCTGTAACGACCTTACGCCATAACTCAGTAGCCTCAAGCACATTTGCTTTATCGACAGAACAAAGTTTTTTGGCTCTTTTTTCAGCTGTTTTAAATGCAACATGTGCAATTCTTCTGATTTCTGACTCCGTATAGCGCATGGTATTAAGGCCTTCCTGCTCCCCCTTATCGTTGATCGATATTCCTCGGGGTTGTCCGAAATAAATATCGCCCGTCAACTCTCTAACGATTAAAATATCCAATCCTGAGACGACCTCGGCTTTGAGACTTGATGCATGTACAAGCTCTGGAAACATTATTGCTGGTCTCAGATTCGCAAACAGATTAAGCTCCTGCCTAATTCTTAAAAGCCCTCTTTCAGGGCGCATATCCCTTGGGAGCGTATCGTACTTCCAGTCACCCACGGCGCCTAATAAAACAGCATCAGCCTCTAATGCAAGTTTAAGTGTTACTTCAGGAAGAGGGTCATTAAATAATTCATACCCTGCACCTCCAATAGATCCATATTCAATTGCATCAGATAGATTAAAAGCTTCAAGTACCTTGACTGCTTGTTTTATTATTTCAGGCCCAATACCATCTCCTGGTAAAACTGCAATTTTCATAAATCTTCCTATTTAGTTAGCCAAGGAAACTGGCCGTGATAATTATTTTCGAAACTCTTAATGTCTTCACTGTGCTTTAAAGTTAAGCCTATGTCATCAAGACCCTCAAGCAAACAATATTTTTTGAATGCGTCGATATCAAAATTATAATTGTATGGTCCATCAATTATTATTTGCTTTTCTAAATCAATAAGTAATTTTAGACCCTCAGCACTTTGAGCTTTATCAAACAATATGTTAGTTAGGTCTTTGCTTATTACAATAGGAAGTATTCCATTCTTAAAACAATTACCGTAAAAAATATCCGCGAAGCTTGGGGCTAATATTATGCGGATACCATAATCAAGCAATGCCCATGGCGCATGCTCTCTACTTGAGCCACAGCCAAAATTTTCCCTAGTCAACAGAACTGTTCCTTTTACATATTGCGGTTTATTTAGAACAAATTCAGGATTGGGCTTCCTTGATACAGATTCTTTACCTGGCTCACCTTGGTCTAAGTACCTCCATTCATCAAATAAATTGGGCCCAAAACCTGACTTTTTTATAGATTTCAAAAACTGCTTTGGGATTATTGCGTCTGTATCAACATTTGATCTGTCTAATGGGATAACAATGCCTTCATGATTTACAATGGGTAACATTTATTCTAGGTCCCTTACATCGATAAATTTTCCATGAATAGCTGCAGCAGCTGCCATTTGCGGGCTGACAAGATGCGTTCTTCCTCCCTGACCTTGCCTACCTTCAAAGTTTCTATTTGAGGTTGAGGCACATCTCTCACCAGGCTCTAGTCGGTCTGCATTCATGGCTAAACACATAGAGCAACCAGGATCACGCCATTCAAAACCTGCTTTAATGAATATTTTATCTAAGCCCTCGCTCTCCGCTTGAATTTTAACTAAGCCTGAGCCTGGAACTACTAAAGCCAATATAATATTCTTAGCAATTTTCTTTTCATTAACAATGTGTGCTGCAGCTCTTAAGTCTTCTATTCGAGAGTTGGTGCATGAGCCGATAAAGACTTTATCAATTGTTATATCGGTAATGGACATGCCTGCTTTTAATCCCATGTATTTAAGCGCCTGATCATATCCTTTTTTATTTGATTCTTTTTTTTGTTCGCTTGGGTTTGGAATTTTTTCTTTAATCCCACAAACCATTTCGGGAGAAGTTCCCCATGTCACTTGGGGCTCTATTAGTGATGCATCTATATCGATTACTTTATCAAAAATTGCATCTTTATCAGAAATCAATTCTTTCCAGTTATCTACAGCTTGCTTCCAAAGCTCGCCTTTTGGTGAGAATGGCCTGTCTTTTAAATAATTTATAGTTTTTAAATCAACGCCCACTAAACCAGCTCTTGACCCCGCTTCAATAGCCATATTACACAATGTCATTCTACCTTCCATACTAAGATCTCTTATGGCGGATCCAGAAAATTCAATAGCATAGCCAGTTCCACCTGCTGTACCAATTTTACCTATAATATCAAGTGCGATATCTTTAGCGGTAATGTATTCGCCAGTTGAGCCATTCACGTTTATCTGCATTGTTTTAAACTTTCTTACAATTAAACATTGCGTTGCAAGTACATGCTCAACTTCAGAGGTTCCAATACCCATTGCTAAAGCACCGAAAGCTCCGTGAGTACTGGTATGAGAGTCGCCGCAGACAATAGTCATGCCTGGGAGTGTTGAGCCTTGTTCAGGACCAATTACATGAACAATGCCTTGCCGCTGATCATTCATTTTAAATTGTGTTAATTTATATTCATCACAATTGCTATCCAGAGTATCTACTTGTATTTTTGATATTGGATCTAAGATGCCTTTTTTTCTATCGGTAGTTGGTACATTGTGATCGGGTACCGCTAAAATGGAATTAGTTCGCCATATAGGACGATTTGCAATTCTAAGGCCTTCGAAAGCCTGGGGGCTAGTTACCTCATGAATTAAATGGCGATCGATATAAATTAAATAGGTATCGTTGTCCTCACGGACCACATGCCTGTTAAAAATTTTTTCATATAATGTTAATGGCATTAAATTTTTAATCTCTAAAGTTACCAAAATTTAAAGGAAATTTATTATGTTTTTCCTTTACTAGAGCTATGCACTCCTGAAGAACATCTCTTTTAGCTCCAACAATTCTTAATTCATCCCCCTGAATACTGCTCTGAACTTTAATCTTAGATTCTTTTATTGTCTTAATAATATCTTTTGCTAGATCAATGTCTATGCCACTTTTGATGATTAAGTCTTGTTTGGACTTGTTTCCTGATACTGATTCTATATTTTTTGCATCCATTCTTTTTGAGCTATCCGGCTCTTTTTTTTCCATGGACGGAAAGAGAATATCTTTCAGTTGGTTAATCTGAAATTCAGAATCTCCGTTGAGAGTAATTTTCATATCCTTTTCAAATAATTCTAACTTGGCACTTGTTCCTTTAAAGTCATAGCGATTGATTACCATTCGCATAGATACATCAATCGCATTTTTTATATTTTCTATATTGGCTTTAGAGGTTATGTCGAATGAGGGCATAATATTTTATTCCTTATGATTGATTTCTCTTGTTTGCAATTCGAAGTCTTAATGCATTAAGCTTAATAAACCCAGCGGCATCCTTATGATCAAAAGCCCCGTCATCGTCCTCAAATGTTGCAATTTCAGGATCAAAAAGAGACCTGTCGCTATCCCTTCCAAGGACAATAATATTGCCTTTGTAAAAACTTAACTTAACCCAGCCTTTAACATTCAATTGAGTATGGTCTATCAATGCTTGCATTGCCAATCTTTCAGGACTCCACCAGTAACCATTGTAAATCATTGATGCATACCTTGGCATGAGCTCATCTTTCAAATGAGCCACCTCTCTATCAAGGGTGAGGGATTCTATTGCTCTATGTGCTTTTAATAATATTGCTCCGCCTGGAGTCTCGTAACATCCTCTAGCCTTCATGCCCACATATCTATTTTCCACCAAATCTAACCTTCCAATACCATGCTTACCACCGAGGTTATTAAGCTTTTCTAGTATTTCATGAGGAGGTAGCTTTTTGCCATCCAAGCTTACTGGGTCACCCTTGTCGAATCCAATAGTAATTTCTTCCGCTTCATTTGGAGCTTCTTGTGGACTTGATGTCCATCGCCACATCGATTCTTCAGGTGCGTTTTTAGGATCTTCTAAGTGCCTGCCTTCGTAAGAAATATGAAGTAAATTTGCATCCATACTATAAGGGCTCCCCCCCATCTTATGTTTCATTTCCACTGGAATGTTATTGCTTTCAGCAAATTTTAAAAGCTTATCCCTGCTAAGGAGATCCCATTCTCTCCATGGTGCAATTACTTTTATCTCGGAGTCAATTGCGTAAGCGCCTAGCTCAAACCTAACTTGATCGTTACCTTTGCCCGTTGCTCCATGAGATATTGTATTGCTTCCTGTTTCATGAGCAATTTCAACCAATCTTTTTGCAATTAAGGGCCTGGCTATTGAGGTCCCTAATAAATACTCACCTTCGTATATTGCATTAGCCCTAAACATTGGAAAAACATAATCTCTTACAAATTCTTCTCGAAGATCTTCAATAAAAATTTCTTTAACTCCAGCAGATTTTGCTTTCGATCTTGCTGGCTCTATCTCTTCTTTCTGCCCTAGGTCGGCTGTAAAGGTAACTACCTCGCAACCATATTCCTGCTGTAGCCATTTCAAAATAACGGAAGTGTCCAGCCCTCCTGAATATGCCAATACAATTTTATTAACGTCTTTAATCATTTATTTATTTCCTAGTAATAAATATTCTAATAATGCTTTTTGAACGTGCAGCCTATTTTCAGCCTCTTCCCAAACAACGCTCTGAGCTCCGTCAATAACTTCCGAAGTCACTTCTTCGCCCCTGTGTGCAGGCAGGCAATGCATAAAGAGTGCATCTTTATTTGCAAGCTTCATCATGTCTGTGTCAACCTGCCAATCAGCGAAGTCCTTGATTCTTTCTTTCTTTTCATTCTCAAAGCCCATACTGGTCCAAACGTCAGTTGTCACTATGTCCGCTCCTTTAGCCGCATCCATAGGATCCTCAAATTGCTCAAAATGATCGTCGCTATAAAGACCTGCCCTTTCTATTTCAACCTCATATCCTTTGGGAGTTGAGACATGAACATTAAAGTCTAATAATTCAGCTGCCTGAAGCCAAGTATTGCAAACATTATTTGAGTCACCAATCCAAGCAACCGTCTTCCCTTTGATTGAGCCTCTCTTTTCAATATAAGTAAAAATATCAGCCAAAATTTGGCAGGGATGATATTCGTTGGTAAGGCCATTAATCACTGGGACCCTAGAATTTCTAGCAAATCTTTCAATAATATCTTGCTCAAAAGTTCTGATCATTACCACATCACACATCCTCGATATGACTTGAGCAGCATCCTCTACAGGCTCCCCTCTTCCTAATTGCGAATCTCTTGTATTTAAATAGATAGCAGTTCCACCTAACTGATGCATACCCGACTCAAACGATAAGCGCGTTCTTGTGCTCGCTTTTTCAAAAATCATTACCAAGGTTCGGTCATCTAAAGGCCAGTACTTCTCATAGGCTTTATATTTTTCTTTGATCCATTTAGCCTTATCAAAAATAGACTCTATTTCCGATGCGTCCAGATCATTGAATTGAAGGAAGTGCTTTATAGTCATTTGTTATTTTTCTCTAAAAAATTTAATATTAAATCGCTCAGCTTGCTTGCTAAGAGCGTAGATTCTTTTTCTTTGATAATGAGTGGTGGTAACAACCTAATCACATTATCTGCAGTCACATTAATAAGTAATTTATTAAGCAGTGCTATTTCAATTAATTCGATACATGGTATTGCAAGCTCGATGCCTATCATAAGACCCTTATGCCTTATCGATTTAACGCCCTTATGCTTACCAATAGCCGATTTAAGTTGGCTAACAATTAGATTACCCTGATTTACCGCATTACTAAGTAAGCCTTCCTCCTCCATCACTGCTAATGTAGTCAAACCAGCAATACATGCCAATGGGTTTCCACCAAATGTCGAGCCATGCTTCCCAGGCTGCATTAAGTTAGCCGCTTTATCATTAGTAACGCATGCCCCAATAGGAATACCCGATCCTAATCCTTTGGCTAAGGTCATAACGTCTGGTTTAATCTTGGTGTGTTGAAAGGCAAACCACTTTCCTGTTCGTCCTATGCCACATTGAACCTCGTCTAGTATAAGAAGCCAATTATTATCATCACAAACCTCCCTTAATGACGATAAATAATTATCAAAATCATTAGGAATATTAACTCCACCTTCGCCCTGAATTGGCTCCATCAAGATTGCTGCTACATTATTTTTTTGCGAGGCTATTTTCTTTATTGCCCCAATGTCATCATATGGAACCCTTATAAATCCTGGCATTAATGGCTCAAATCCAGCTTGTGCCTTTCTGCTGCCGGTTGCCGACAGTGTAGCCATGGTCCTTCCATGAAACGCACTATCCATAACAATAATGGAAGGTGATTCAATTTCATTTTTATGTCCATGAAGCCTAGCTATTTTAATAGCTGCCTCATTTGCTTCACACCCTGAGTTGCAAAAAAATACAGACGATAGCTGCGAAAGTGATGTGATTTTTTTTGCGAGCATGCATTGCTCTTGAATATGATAATAATTTGAAACATGTATCAGTTTTGATGCCTGCTGACTAATTGCATTTACAATGGCTGGGTGATTGTGGCCTAGAGTATTAACTGCTACCCCTGATAACCCGTCAAGATACTTATTCCCAAATTGATCAAACAACCAAACACCCTCACCTTTCTCAAAAGAAACAGGAAGTCTTTTATAGGTATTCAGTAAGTTATTCTTAAGTAAATTCATAATAGAAATAAAAACGGCGACCTAAAGCCGCCGTAGTGTGCTTTAGTTAAACTTATAACCCAAGCAATGCTCGGTGTGATAAGCCATTAGTCATTAAAAGTAACATAGGTATAGAAAGCATAGTATTGGTTCTTGATGCTAGGAGAGCTATTCTTCTTGCTGACACTTTTTCCTCGTCTGTCGCTTTTTTCATCCCAAGAATTTTTTGTTGGTTTGGCCAAATCAGACCCCAGACGTTAAATAGCATTATTGTACCTAACCATGACCCAAGCCCAATAGCTACGTAACCCTCTTGAAGTAAAAAGGCACTTGTAAAGTTTCCCCCAAGTAAAGCAGCGCCTGCTAACCATGTTGCTAGAGCAGCCCATCTAAACCAAAGCAGAGCCAAGGGTGCTACATGTTTTGTGATCCCAGCACCACTTCCATCTGCCGCAGCAGCCTTGAGAGCAGGTACTTGTACGAAATTAAAGTAATATAAGAGACCTATCCAAGCAACGCCTGCGATCACATGAAAAAATCTGACCAGCCCCATGTATGCATCGCTTGCGCCCGATGCTGTTGCATAGAGAATAACTGCCGTTAGAACAACACCTGCTACAATTGTCCCTGTTATTGAGTCTAATGGATTTTTCATATTATTTTACGTCCTTAAAAATATATAGATATTAAATTTCAAAGAAACAATTATACTGAAACTTATTTGATTAATATACTCCCAATCCATTTAATTTGTTAAATATGCCTAAACTACAAAAAGGTGTCTTTTGGATGCTTACGGCTACCCTTTTTTTCTCCATCATGGGCTTATCCGTAAAATTAGGTAGCTTGAAATTTTCACCTTCAGAGCTTGTTTTCTATCGCTCCAGCATCAGCTTGGTATTCATTTATTTTTTAATGCGTCTTAACCACATTAAAGTGCAGACCAACTATCTCTCACTGCACCTAAAAAGATCAATAACAGGATTTGTTTCACTAATCTTATTTTTTTATGCTATCGCTCACTTACCTTTAGGTACTGCAATATCGCTTAATTATACCTCCCCTTTGTTTGTGGGATTTTTATTACCATTTGTTCTTAATAGAAAGCTCAATCTTAAAATTTATGCTTCAATTTTCATTGGTTTTCTTGGGGTCTTTTGCATTCTTAAGCCCGTATTTCAGGATCAAAGTTTTTTTGCTGGTTTGATGGGGCTTCTTTCTGGATTTGGTGCTGCATTAGCTTATTTATACATTACGCAACTTGGTCAATTAAAAGAGCCTGATATTCGTACTGTATTTTACTTTACACTTATTTCGACTGTGGGTTCTGCTACCCTACTTATAGGCCAAGAAATTTATATGCCCGCTATTGATGACCTTATTGTTTTGCTAATTCTGGGTACTTCAGCAACAATAGCCCAAATTGCGTTAACAAGAGCATATCGAGTAGGCAATACACTCAGCAATGCAGGAATGTCTTATTTAACTATTATATTCTCTGCGTTACTTGGCCTTGTAGTCTTAGATGAAGCTATTGATATGCTCAGCTTAATTGGCATTGTACTTATAATATTAAGCGGCATCTTCGTTTCGTTCAAATCCTCAAGGCTCAAGTAAGCCAGAGCGAATTGCTATCAAAGCGATTTCAGCTGAATTACTGGCATTGAGCTTTTGTTTTATGTTGTAAAGATGCGTTCCCACTGTTCTCGGGCTAAGACAAATGGTTTCTGCAATTTCGTTTGTGCTTTTTCCTTTTGCTAGGGCCATAAAAACCTCAAACTCTCTATCAGACAAAACCTCTACTGGATTATTCTCTCCCGAAAGCTGGGTAATAGCCATTTGTTGAGCTATTGTTGACTCTAAATACTTTGTTCCTTTACTGACTGTCCGAATAGCTTTGATTAGCTCTTCAGCAGCGCTTCTTTTGGTGAGATACCCTAAAGCACCAGCGTTCAATGCACGTTTAGGATGAACTGTGTCTTCATGGGCAGATAGCACCAAAATCTTTGCTTTTTTATCGTGCGCCAAAATTCTGTCTATAGCCTCTAAACCACCAATTCCTGGCATAGTTATATCCATAACTGTTACATCAGGGCTATGCTCTTTGTAGGCTTTAATACCATTCTCACCAGAATCTGCCTCTGCAATAATTTCCATGTCTTTCTCAGACTCAATCAACATCTTAAAGCCCATTCTAACAACCGAATGATCATCAACTAGTAAAACCTTCATATTGCTCATAATGCTCCTAATTATCCAATGGGATAGAAATGTTAATTAATGTACCTTTAGTGGGAGTGCTTTTAATTGAAAACATTCCACTTAACGACTTTACTCTTTCCTTCATACCAATCAGTCCAAACTGTTTGCTTTTGGTAAGTAAGTTGGTATCAAAACCTACCCCATCATCATTAAAAATTAAGGTTAAATACTTATCCTTATGATCAAGATTTATGGAAATATTATGTGCTCTAGCGTGTTTAAGGCAATTATTCATAGCCTCTTGAATGATTCGATAAATATTAATATTAATTGCCTCACCTAGATGGTCAAGATTTTTTCCAACAAATAAGTCAATTTGAATTGATGGGTGTTGAGATCGCCAGTTAGAAGCCATGTCTTTAATGGTCTCGCTCAGACCAAGGTTATCTAAAGATCCTGGCCTTAATTGCCTAATAATACTATGCATACCATCGTATATCTGGTTGGCGGCCGAAGTAACTGATAAGGCACTTTCCTCAATATCCTTATCCTTTCCCTTGGATCGATTAATTATATTCTGCGCAAAAATTTTAACTGCAGAAACATACTGTCCTAATTCGTCATGGAGCTCTCTGGCTAAACTTCTTCGTTCGTCCTCAATGTGACCTTGTATGATTGCTGTCAATTCACGGTTTTGACGAAGTTCTTTTTGTGATTGTTTGGCTAATATTTTTTCAGAAATATCTCTCATACTGACAATATCCCCTACCACTTTTTTAGTTTTTTTATCAATCAAGGGTGATGCTGAGATTGAAACATCAATTAAATCGCCTTTTTTTGTTAGGCGCTTAGTTTCGTAATTATTAATAGATTGTCTTTTTTTAATATTACTTAGATTGTCTAAAAACTCTTTTTTTAACTTTTCGGGAACAATAAGTCCAGCTGACTTACCAATAACCTCGCTACGCTTATATCCGAATATAGTTTCTGCAGAGTGATTCCAAAATGAAATTTTTAGGTTTTTATCATGCATGATGATTGCATCCGCTGTTTGCTCTGCAATTGATGCAAGCCTTTGATTTTCTTTAATATTTTCTTCAAGAGAGCTTCCCATTTTGTTAAAATTATTTGATATGGAATTAAATTCAGGTAGCTGAAACTGAGGAAGCCTAATGTCTAGCATTCCACTTCCCATCTTCTCAATTGCCCTTAGCATGGGGTTTATAGGTTGGAGCCATTTTCCCAAAAGGAAATACACAAATATATTGAGTGCTACCAGAAAAATTATGGCTATGTAGAATAATCTACTCATTTCCACCCAAGCCTCCTTGATTGTACCTACAGGGTTGGTTTCAAGAATCAATCTACCAAAGCGTATTAATCTGCTACTGACATCGGGTGGTGGTGCTAAAAACCTCACGAACCAGGCTGGGGGACTTGTATTTAATCGGTATGTGCTAGGGGGTGACTTATAGAGTAAATTACCTTGAAGATCGTATAACGATATTCTATTACTTCTCACATGCCCAAGATCCTCAAGAAATCGCTGCATAACGATGTGAGTGTCTCCCCATTCTGGATTTTGAACCGAACTCATAATGACAGAATCGAGCAACTGCAATGTGACTTTATTTGCTCCCTCAACCCCCTCTTCAATAGACTGTTTGGAGGCAAGAATTAAAACAATACTCAAGACAATAATGAAAAGCATCATAATCATTGATATTAGAATATTAAGCCTAAGTCGAAGGGTCATTTCTTATGGTATGTAAAATTCAATTCAGAAATTTACTTTATTTATTTATAATGTGACACTTGTATCATAAGCTATTAGTTTAATACAAGCGCAAAAAACATTAAATTTACTTTTACAATGAGAGTAAAAAAATGTATGATTTTTTCATTACTCTTATATATCATATATAAGAGTTAAAACATTTTATTACGAGGCCCGAATGGATATTGAGTCGATACATCATGAGGAACGAATTTTTTATCCCCCTAAAAATGTTATAGAAAAAGCAAATGTTTCAGGGATGGAAGCGTACAAAAGTATATGTAAAAAGTTTGACGAGAATTATGAGGAAGCATGGGCAGATTTAGCCAGAGAGCTTTTGATATGGGAAAAACCATTCACCCGAATACTGAACGAAGATAATCCCCCTTTTTTTAAGTGGTTTGAAGATGGGGAGCTTAACGCTTCGTATAATTGCCTAGACAGGCACCTGAATGCCCAACCAAACAAAACAGCTATCATTTTTGAGGCTGATGACGGCACAGTTAAAAAAATCAGCTATAAGGAGCTATATCATCGTGTCTGTGAATTTGCGAACGGTCTAAAAACATTAAATATGGCATTGGGGGACAGAGTAATAATCTATCTTCCTATGACTATTGAGGCGGTTGTAGCGATGCAAGCATGTGCAAGAATCGGACTAACGCACTCAGTAGTTTTTGGTGGATTTTCATCCAAAAGCATTCAAGAGCGGGTTGTTGATGCTAAAGCTAGTCTGATTATTACTGCAGACTTTCAATTTAGAGGTGGCAAACAAATCCCCCTTAAATCGGCTGTTGATGAAGCGATTGCTATGGGTGGGTGCGAATCAGTCAAGCACGTGATTACCCTACAAAGAGGTAAGGACGAGATTCTTTTAAGTGAGAATGATATTTTATGGTCGAATCTAATTCGTAATCAAAAAGATGAATGTGACCCGATTTATGTGGGTGCAGAGCATCCTCTGTTTATTCTTTACACCAGTGGGTCTACAGGAACGCCTAAAGGGGTGCAACATGCTACTGCGGGCTACCTACTTCACGCTATGAATAGTTCCCGATGGACCTTTGATATGCAAGATGAGGATATTTATTGGTGTACGGCTGATGTGGGATGGATTACAGGGCATACTTATGTGGCATACGGTCCAATAGCGATGGGTGTAACGCAAGTTATCTTTGAAGGAATCCCTACGTTTCCAGATGCCAGTCGTTTTTGGAAAATAATTGAAAAACACAAGGTTAGTATTTTCTATACCGCACCAACTGCTATACGAGCATTAATTAAAGCAGGCGAAGTAGATCCCACTACAGGCCCAAGTAACTCAGACATAAGCTCCCTAAGGCTTTTAGGTACCGTTGGAGAACCAATTAACCCAGAGGCGTGGATGTGGTACTACACAGCTATAGGTAAGGAAAAATGTCCAATTGTTGATACTTTTTGGCAAACAGAAACGGGCGGCCACGTCATCACGCCTCTACCGGGAGTAACACCTTTAGTTCCTGGGTCATGCACACTTCCCTTTCCGGGCATAGCTATTGATGTAGTCGATGAAACTGGCGCAGATGTTGCGTGGGGGAATGGTGGTCTCTTAGTAATTAAAAAACCATGGCCATCAATGATACGAACTATATGGGGTGATCCTGAAAGATTTAAAAAAAGCTATTTCCCAGAAGATATAGGGGGTAATCTGTATCTGGCAGGAGACGGTGCCGTGAGAGACAAAGATACTGGCTATTTTACTATTATGGGACGAATTGACGATGTATTGAATATTTCTGGGCACAGGTTAGGAACACAAGAGATAGAGTCGGCATTGGTTTCAAGTGAGTATGTTGCAGAGGCTGCAGTTGTGGGAAGGCCTCATGATGTTAAGGGTGAAGCAATAGTGGCTTTTGTTGTGCTTAAAGCTGAAAGGCCTTCACAAGAAGATGCAAAAGAAATAACCACCGCCCTGCGTGAGTGGGTAGCCAAAGAAATCGGGCCAATAGCAAAACCAGATGAAATACGGTTTGGTGACAATTTACCCAAAACACGTTCAGGGAAGATTATGCGTCGACTTTTAAGATCCATAGCAAAAGGTGAGGAAATAACTGCGGATATTTCTACGCTCGAAAACCCAGCTATATTAGACCAACTAAGGGAAAAGCTATAGAATAAAGTTTTTACCGACTGCGCCAATTTTAATGAAAAGCAAGCTTCCCACAATACTAAGAAAAGTTGTTTTTTCCTCACTTCTTATCATCTTTAGTGCTTTTATTTTTGGTGCTCTAGCCTTCATTTTTTACCTACCCTCCCATCTCAATGAAATCAAAGAAAAGGTATCTCTATTAATATCCAAGAAAATTTCTTATGAAGTTGAGATCGGAGAGCTTGGTGCGCAATGGAATGGTATTAATCCTAGTCTCTCATTACATGATATTACGGTCTTTAATAAAAATAAGGAAAAGTCTATCTCCACCAAAAAAATTGTGGTGGATATCTCGTGGCTGAGCTTGATTAAGCTGAGACCGGTAATTGATCAAATTATCCTACTAGAACCAAATGTATTACTGGTAAAGGAAATGGATGGATCCTTTTCTATTAACGGCTTTACCTCAGAACAAAAAAGCGAAGATGATGAATTCTCGAACTGGGCTTTAAATCTTGACGATCTCGTCATTCAAAATGGTAGTTTAGGTTGGATCGACAAAACCATTAATCCGTCAGATAAAATTCTTTTCACCAACATAAATTTTCATTATGGATCCTCTAAGGCATTAGCATTTTTAGGAAGAAGAACTTTTGACATCACGTCAAACATACCTGCATTTTCCGAAAAACCTATCAAGGTGAACGGCTTCTTTAATTTAACAAATTTTAGCAATATTGATGATATCGATGGAGGCGCATTAATTTATTTCCAAGAATATTCTTTGAAATTTCTTCAGCCATGGCTAAAGAATATCCCTGATATAGACCAAGGTGAAGCCAGCGTAGACTTATCCATAGAATTTGAAGCAGGGGAAATTAAAACCGTTGAAGGTTCATTGGAGATTGAAGATCTTCGTACAATGACTCCAGCTAAGCAGCCGATTAATTTTGATAATCTGCAAGGTAAGGTGGCCTTTAGCCATGATAAGGGCTTTTTTAGTTTAGGGGTATCGGAACTAAGCCTAAAACAAGATGCTGAGTTAAAAATAAATAAGGCTAGTCTTAGCGCGGTTATGAGTGATGAAATGGAGATCCAATCACTATTTATTAATTCAGACAGACTTAAGCTTGACGATATTAATAAAGCAGCTGAATATCTTTCGGGGCCATTTTCCGAAACTAAAACGGCTATAGCTCAGCTTGCTCTTAAGGGGCAACTTAAGGATATAAAGTTAACCTGGAATAACAGCAACGAATTTTTACAGGGCCTAGAACTAAAGCTTAAAGCCTTAAATGTCAGCTCAAATGAATTCTCCTTGATGCCAGGCTTGGAAAATTTAACAGCTAGTATTGAATTAAATAAAGGCAAAGGCTTTGTGGATTCGGTCTCAAAAAATCTTATTGTTAGAAAAGGTAGTATTTTTAGAGAAGCGCTCCAGTTTAACGAATTCACAGGAAAGATAGCATGGGATCAAGGAGCTTATAAGCTCACTAACATAGTTACAAAAAATAATGATTTTGAGTCAATAGTTAATGGCAAATATGAGCTTAATTCGAATGGAGGTTACGCAAACCTTAATGTAGTTATACCTTTTGCAAATATCGCCCAACTAAAACCATACTACCCAAAAAATATTGGTAAGGAGGGTTTAAGTTGGCTTGATACATCGTTACTTGGAGGCCAGGCTAAAGATATCAATATTGTCCTGAAAGGTAATCTTGATGAATTTCCATATGTAAATGAAACCAATAAACCCGACTATACAAAAGGGATATTTAAAGTTTCATCAAACTTTTTTGGGGCTAAAATTGAATACGGAACTAATTGGCCAGAATTATTAAAGTTTGACTTTGGCTTAAATGTTGATAACAACCACGTAGAGTTTGTTAGCGACAAGGGTGAAATACAATCCAATCCTATCAAAAGTTTTTATGGGTCAATCGATGCCTACAACATCAACAATCCAGTCATAAAAATAAATACTGTATTGGATAGCCCTATCCCAAAAATACTCACCCTAGTGAATAACAGCCCAATTAAGAAGGCCACGGGTGGGGTAACTGACAAGATGACAGGAGATGGGCCAGGAGAGCTTTCATTTCAAGTTCATGTGCCAATGAATGATTTGGAGCATATTGTTTTTAAGGGGCACTACGATTTTTTAGGTAGCACGATTGAAAATAAGGATCTCGATCTACCACGGCTGGACAATATTAAAGCAAGAATTGATTTTGACAACGAGAATGCAAAAATAGAAAAAGGAAGTGCTAGTTTGTATGGGCAGGATTTTTGGCTATCCATGAGCAATCTAAACGGTATAACAATCTTTAAATTAGCAGGAAATGTTGATACAACAAATCTTAAGGTAGTTAGCAAAGAGTTCTCAGATAGGATCCAAGGGCAGGCTAAATGGGAGGGGGAAATAAAGCTTCTTAAAGGGGGGATGAATCTCAGCCTGCATGCTGACCTTAAAAATATTTCGATTAACAAGCTTGGTCCATTTAACAAAAGTATCGGCCAGCCAATGGCATTAAATGTTGATAAGACAATGCTGGCTAGTCGCGAAGAATTAATTACATTTTCCATAAAAAACCTTGCGAATGCTCGCATCATACAGAATGAAAATAATTCCATTAAAAATGGCTTTATAGCAATCAATTCCGCTACAGATGTTATGCCTGCAGAAGGGATAAAACTTTATGGTGACTTCGATAATATCGACCTAGATGACTTTTCTGTTTTTTTTGAAGCAGGCAAAGAAAGTCAGCAAAGCACCTCCCCCTTCATTAGTTCAGCAGACCTTACATTTAAGAGCCTTAGCATTCCTAACGCTACAAACTTTCATGATGTAAAGCTTGGCTGGAGAAGCCAACAGAAGGGTTTTGACTTAAAGGTATCTGCAAAGGAGACAGAGGGTTCTGTGAGGTGGGATGCAGATGAAAACCGCTACAAAGTTATGCTCTCAAGACTTCAGGTTAGTGGTGATGGTATTGAAAATAAACATAAGGAAAAAGACCCAGACTATCTGGAGGAAGGAATGCCTCCTTTGCTGACAACTAAAATTGAAATGCAGATCGATTCACTGTTTATAAATGATATCAAGTATGGCGCTATTCAACTTAGGGCATCAGAGACTCGTGATGGATGGAATTTTGATTCCTTTAAAATAAAAAAAGCGTCGAACACGATTCAAGGTAAAGGTAGATGGGATTTCAAAAATAAACCATCCACATCATATGCAACGTTTGAATGGGAGCTAAATGATATCGAAAAAACTCTCAATGAAATGAACTTCAATAATTTAGTTAGCAAAGGCTATGCAAGGCTGGCTGGAGAGCTGCAATGGGAAGGAGACCCACTAGATTTTGATGGTGAGCAGTTGATTGGGTCATTTTCGCTATACGCAAAAGATGGCGCTGTTCTGGAAATCGATCGCGGAGTTAGTGGCAGATTGATGGGGCTTTTGTCACTTCAGAATTTACCACAAAGGCTGACACTCAATTTTAGTGACCTGTTTGAAAAAGGTATGCCATTCGCTGAAATAGAATCTAAAAATATTCAAATTAATAAGGGTCGTCTGTCCTCTAATGCATTTATTATTCAAGGGCCGTCAGCCGACGTTAATCTTAGTGGAGAAGTTCACTTTATCAAAGAAACCCAAAATCTGCATGTTTTTATAAAGCCTAAAATAAGTGACACTCTGACCTTGGGAGCATTGGCAGGTGGCCCTCTCGTTGCTGCTGCTGCATTTATAGCCCAAAAAATTCTTGATGATCCGCTTAATAAGATAACCAGCTCTGAATATCTTATTACCGGATCCTGGAATGATCCTGAAGAAAAAAAAATAAATAGTAACTATGAGAGTATGGTCGATGGAGTTATTATCCAACCTGCATCAGATCTATTTAACACAATTGCTAAGCCAACAGAGAGTGTGCTTAAAAGTATCATAGTAGATCCACTGAATAAAATTTTTGGTCAAGAAAAAAATAATGAATAATTTTGAAATATCAAACAAACATATTATGAACCCGTCTGGTCTAGCTGCATCTGATCTTGATGTCGTTATGAATAAAATTTCAAGCAACAATATTGATTATGCAGATTTATATTTTCAGTATTCGAAGAATGAATTTTGGTCGCTGGAAGATGGTGCGGTTAAAAATGGAAGCTTTTCTATTGATCAAGGCGTAGGAATGAGGGCAATTGCTGGGCAAAAAACAGCATTTACCTACTCCGATGAAATATCTTTGCAAGCGCTAAATAATGGAGTGAAAATTGTAAAAAGCATTAATAAGAATAATGAAAACAAAAGTTACCCAATAACGAATAACCCAACTAAACATTCGTTGTATCAACCCATAAACCCAATAGAAAGTATTGATAGTGCTAGAAAAATTTACTTATTAGAAAAAATTGAAGTTATATCAAAAAAATTACATCCAAGTATTATTAAGGTCTCTGCTTCGCTTGCCTCACAATTTGAAGTTATTCTCATAAAAACGTTTCAAGGAGAGCTTATTGAGGATGTAAGGCCTCTTGTGAGGCTTTCTGTCAGCGTAATTATTGAAAAAAATGGTCGCAGGGAGCAAGGTTCTGCAGGTGGTGGTGGTCGGTACTCACTTGAATACTTCACAGACGATATTCTCCGTGAATACGCATCCGAAGCTGTAAATCAGGCCGTAATTAATCTGGATGCAAAACCAGCTCCCGCAGGATCTATGACCGTTGTGCTGGGGCCTGGTTGGCCAGGAATACTTCTTCACGAGGCGATCGGGCATGGTCTAGAGGGCGATTTTAACCGCAAAGGAACTTCTGCTTTTAGTGGAAAACTTGGCACAAAAGTTGCTAGCTCCCAAATAACAGTTGTTGATGATGGGACCATACCAAATAGGCGTGGCTCCTTAAATGTGGATGATGAGGGAAATCCTACATCAAGAACTACGTTGATTGAAAATGGAATACTGGTTGGTTACATGCAAGACGCAATGAATGCCCATCTAATGAATCAAGCAGTTACTGGGAATGGGCGACGCGAATCCTACGCACACCTCCCTATGCCTAGAATGACAAACACCTTTATGCTCAATGGAAAATACGAGCCCGATGAAATTATTAAGTCTGTTGACAATGGAATCTATGCAAATAATTTCGGGGGTGGTCAGGTAGATATAACAAGCGGTAAGTTTGTTTTTTCAGCGTCACAGGCTTGGATAATAAAAAATGGTAAATTAAGCCATCCTGTTAAGGGGGCATCTATCGTAGGTAATGGCCCTGACATATTAAATGAGGTGAGTATGGTAGGTAATGACATGATGCTAGACACTGGGGTTGGTACTTGTGGCAAAGAGGGTCAAAGTGTCCCGGTGGGGGTTGGACAGCCCACATTAAAAATTGATAATATTATCGTTGGTGGTACCGGCTAGGAAATATTCAACAAATATTGTTACTTAACTCTATTTTTATACTCCAAAGTCCGAGTATCAATTTCTATTTTATCTCCAGAGTCGCAAAAAAGTGGGACCATAAGTTCAAATCCAGTAGCAATTTTTGCCGGCTTCATAACTTTTCCGGATGTTGTGTCGCCCTTAACAGCTGGTTCTGTATAGGTTACCTCACGAATAACGGAATTTGGTAATTCTACGGATATAGCCTTGTTATCATAAAAAATAACATCACAGGCCATGCCATCTTCCAGAAAATTAAGAGCTTCTTGCATGTTCTCAGCATCAACCTCGTATTGGTTAAAATCACCATCCATAAATACGTATGCTGGATCAGAAAAATATGAATAAGTTACCTCTTTCTTTTCCAAAATTACCTGCTCAAATTTATCACTAGCAGTAAAAACTGTCTCTGTTGAGGCGTCTGTGAGCAAGTTTTTAAGTTTCATTTTTACCACAGCGGAGTTTCTTCCCGACTTATTATATTCCGCCCTCAATATAACCATTGGATCGTCGCCCATCATAAATACATTTCCCGCTCTAAGTTCTTGTGCTGTTTTCATTTAATGCATACCTTATGAATTTTTGTTGGATTATACTAGATTAGTTTTTTTCAACAATAGGTTATTAGATTATCAACTGCACTTTTACTGCTTATAAAATGATTTGATCGGGATGCATAAAATTGGCTAATATCATTATAATTAATAAGGTAACTTTTTAATGTTTCCTCATTAAGCTGACCTGTGTTCCATTCGTAAAATAGACTAGTAACTATGGCCTTTAGGTTTATTTCTAGATCGAAAAAATACATCTCAATGAAGGATTCAAGTTTTTTTACGTGTGCTTCATTCTCCTGAACATATACCTGCCATACAAAAGGTTTTCCAGAAAATATTGCTCTGCAAAGACTGTCCTCGCCTCTTACAAAATTTAAATCAGAAGATTTTAAAAGATTGTCATATTTTTCAAATGATAGAAATTTAAAGATACTAGATTCAGAGGGTAATACGTTAGCAATTTTTTGATCAATAATATTGCTCGGAATCATTGCTTTGCATAAGTAGCCAATATTTACGAATTGTTCCAAGAATTCATTAATATTCGTATGCTGATAATAGAAAAAAGAGCATTGCAATCTTTTGGTTTGATTTATGTTGGAAGGCCTATGTAAGTTTTTAACGATGCATTTCTCTCTTAACAAGCCCCCCGTTTTCTCATTAAATCCTGGGTAGAAATATACTTTTTCAATCAAAGGGTTCGGATTTAATGATGACTTGAGATGAAAATCTTCCACCCAAGATTCAGCGCTTAAGTACTCATAAATAAAAATCTTAGTCTTCTGAGATAGTTCACTCATATAGCATTTTGGTATTTCGGTATTAAATACATTAATAATATATGGAGCTGGAACAGCCATTGATAAATCCCCATCTATATCGAGAAATTTATAGGACTCAACTTCTCTAGCTGGTAATAGTTCATTCAACGTGTCACTTATTTCAGTAAATAAGGTAACGTGGTTTTCAGGTATTGAAGCAAGCTGCCTTGCAAGCCTAATTGCTATAGCAATATCACCATAATTATCAATAGCCCTGGAAAAAATATGCCAAATTCTCAATAATTAACCTCCAAAATAATGTAAACCTTTATGCTATCCGGTGCCTGGACCTCAATGATATCCTTAGATGATCTTCCAATGAGTGACTTAGCGAGTGGGGATAGCCAGCTTATGTTGCCATCCTTATGATTAATCTCGTGCGCACCAACAATACGTACATCAAGAGAAGATTTGGTCTGATCGTCTAGAAGCTTTACCATGGCACCAAAGTAAACTCTTTTTTTATCTAGGGCTGAAGATGGGTGAATGATATCAGCATCCTCGATAGCCATTAAAAGAAACTTAATCCTAGAATCAATTTGTCGTAATTTTTTTTTACCATAAATATAGTCGCCATTCTCACTTCTGTCCCCATTGCCAGCAGCCCAGCTAATAACCTTGACAATCTCTGGGCGTTCACTCTTGATTAAAGAGTTTAATTCGGTTTGTAATGCCTTAAAACCTTCTGGGGTAATATAGTTTTTAATAATTATTCTCTCAAGATTAATTTAAAAGGATTGATTAAGTTCAAGTTACAATTGTATTCAAATGATCAATAAATCCTACAGTGCCATTCTATGTCAGACTAAAAATCAAGTTAATCATATTCGCTTATTGTTTGAAGAAAAAATCCAAGAAAGATCAATTCTCCTACCACCAATTATGACTTTAAGTGAGTGGCTATCAGAGCAATACCAAGAATTCTGTATGACCGGGCCGGTAAATGAGCTGTTAATTATTTTGTCCGGAATTGAAGAGGCTATGCTTTGGAAGAGCATTATTGATAATGACTTAAGAAAAAGGAATTACACGCTATTAGATACAGATGAAATCGTAAAACAAGCATTAAGTGCAGATCAAATTATTAGAAATTATCAGATAGATACAAGGGGGTTAAAAGAATCTGGGCTGTCTAAAGAGAGCGCGTTTCTATGTGAATGGAGAAATGAATTCAATGCTTACTGCGCTGAGAAAAAAATTTTTAGTCGGATGGCATTCATTGAGCATTTTATAAAACAACAAATAAACTACAGGATTATTTCTGGTAACGATCTTCTTTTTGTAGGTTTTGATAATAATACACCCCTGTATGACAAGCTATTGAAAGCCTTCGAAGGAAGCAATAAAATATCACACTATATAAATAAAAAAAATAATCAACAGACTGTAGAGGAGATAAGTTTTGCAAAGCCTGATCTAGAGATAATGGGGGTAATAAATTGGGTAAAGCAGAAAATAGATGAAGGGGCCAAAAAATTACTCATAATTAGCCCAGCATTGAGCAACATTCAAATAAATTTACAAAATAAAATTAACAGGGAAATAGATCCAGATATATTTAAAAATGTAGGTAAGGAGAGTATCTATGATTCAGACCTACAAAGACCGCTAACAAACGAACCTATAGTTAGTGCTGGATTAGGTCTTCTAGATCTTGCTCATCCAAACCAAAAAATAAAACCTAAAAGAATCTATGAGTCATTATTATTTAACAATTGGATAGATGTTGAAGGGTATCGTGAAAGAGAGAAGTTAGGTAATTATCTCAAGGGAAGTAGAAAACCATCGTACTCAATAAATTTATTACATCAAATAATAAATAATAATCCAAGGGTAATGTCCTTGGAATTAGATTCGCTAACAAATACTCTGAAAATTTTAGACAAATACCGTGCTTCATGGAGCAAACCCTTAAAGATAAGTGACTGGATAGACCAATTAGAACGGTTTTGGCTTGAGGTAAAATTTTCAGAAATTAATAAATTATTACCGTTTGAAATCAATAATTTAAATACTTTATATGCCTCACTACATGAATTAAAAAATAATCATGTAATTGATGGATTTGTTAAATTTGATACATTTATAGAGGTACTTTACTTGCATCTAGAAAGCTGGCCCGCCCCGACAAAGAAGGGCCAATCATTAATTGATATACAAGGCTTTTATGAGAACCCAGTCAAAGAATATGATGCTGTATGGCTAATGAATATGAACGAGAATTTTTGGCCTGGACAGGTAACATATAATTCGCTGTTACCCATAAAAATACAAAAGCAATACCATGTCTTTGATGAGGAATATACCAAAAAAATTGACATGATTCACAAAGATAGATTAAAAAAATTTAGTGCTTGCCTTACAATCTCTTATTCAAAAACGGATGTGGATGGAAGTCCGCAATTCAAAAGTCTAAATTACTTCAGTAATGAAAAAGAAAATCATCCCTCAAATGCAGCCGCTGGTGCAGAAGTATTTTCTGAGTACCTAGTTGATAGCGATGCCCCGAAAATTACTGGGAATAAATTCATATCAAGAGGAAGGAGCTGCCTAGAAAATTTCCAGAGGTGTCCGGCATGGGCTTTTTACGAAAATAGACTCGGCGCCTTTATAGCTCAGGAAGATGAAGAGGAAGGTTTGTCTAAAATGTCGAGAGGCACAATTGTGCACGAGCTTTTAGAAGATTTTTGGGGTCAATGTAGGGATAGTAAAACACTTAAAAGCATCCCTGACGTAAAGATAAAGATAAATCTTGAACAAATGATTCAAAAAAAATTGAAATCCTACCAAACCTCTCATCCATTCCTCACATCACTCCAAATAGACTTAGAGGCTGAGTATTTTAGTGACTTACTCTGCAGATGGTTGTTGTATGAAAAACATCATAGAGGGACATTTATAGTTAGCGAGACTGAAAAAGAATTCACTGCACGTATTGGAAGATTGTCCTTTAATCTTAAGATAGATAGGATAGATGAGTACATTGATGGCTCAAAGATCTTAATAGATTACAAAACGGGCGCCACCCCCCCCAAAATATCTGATTATCATGGAGATATGAAAAGCGTTCAAATGCCACTTTACGCAGCATTTTCTGGTGTTGAAAATTTAGGGGGTATTGCAATCAGTAAAGTCGATATTGTTGATCAAAGAATATATGGATTGGCTTCCCATCCTCAATTACCAAAAGATGGAGAGTTGGAGATAGGTAAGAAAATGTCATGGGAGAGTTTAGTGTCTAGTTGGCATGAACAGATTTTTACGATTGCATCCAAATACCTGGATGGTGAATCAAAAGTTACATTTACTAATGAAAAGGATCTTGAGTATTGTAATGTTAAGCCAATCTTACGACTTGGTGATAAAAAAAGGCAGTTTGAGGAAGAAAATGATGTCTGAACAACTTTCAGATCATTTGGTAAGAGAAGAGGTAACAGACCCCCGTTATTCATTTGTAGTAGACGCCCCTGCTGGCTCAGGAAAAACAACATTGCTTGTAATGCGAATTCTTAAGTTGCTAGGAATTGTTGAAAAACCTAATGAAATTGTAGCTATTACATTCACCAAAAAAGCTGCAGCAGAGATGCGTTCTAGGCTAATAAATGCAATGAATGATTCGAGACATAGGGAATTAGTAGAAAAGATTTCAAGGAATGCCAGTGATCATGGGTGGGATGTGAACATTATAGAAAGCCTAGATATAATGACTATTGACAGCCTTGCATCTAAAATAATTCGGAGGGCTCCTATTCTTAGCAATGCATTTCTTGCAAATATTACTGAAGATCCAAAGGATCTTTATGAGCAAGCAGTGTCGGCAACGATTCTAGGTATGGCAAACGAGCAAAAAGAATTAATTAGTTTCCTAAACTACGACACACAAAAAATAAAAAGTCACTTATTCAATCTTCTTGACAAAAGAGATCAATGGATTGATCTAATAGCTGATTACAAGGTGTCAGATATTTCAACAATAGAACAAAAGACCTACGACTATTACCAGCTTGAACTAAAACCACATATTGATAAATTTAGTAATGCATTTTCTGTTGACGAACTTAGGGATATTGAAAGTATCCTAATTTACACACAAACGGTATCCTTAAAAAAGCCATTTCTGTACAAGCCCAATAACATTAAATTTTGGCTTGAATTAGGAAGGTTGGCACTTACCACCACCGGTTCTGTTAGGACAATATTTGGAAGTAAATTAGGTTTTTCTGGTGATGAAGAAAGCAATATTCACAGCGCTAAATTAAAAAAAATAATTAACAATAAGTACAATATATTCAAGGATTTAAATAGTATTTATAATGTAATAGATGTGGGAAAAATTGCGGATATTTTTCCTGCTATAGCACCTAAAATAGCATCCCTACTCTACAGCTTAGATACCAATCTATCAAAACTATTTCTAATTACTAAAACAATGGATTTCACTCAAGCTCTAAGGTATGCAAACGCTACATTAGATCAAACATCGGTCGCTGAGCTATTGGATAATCAGGTCTCTCATATTCTGATTGATGAATACCAGGACACAAATGAATCCCAAGTTAAATTTATAAAAAAGCTCACTGATAACTTTTCAGGAAATCCAAAAAAATCATTTTTTGCTGTTGGTGATCCTATGCAATCTATTTATAGGTTTAGGAAAGCTGAGGTAAGACTGTTTAAGGATCTACAAAATAATGGGATAGGAGACCTTAAACCTATAAGTCGTAAACTTAAGGTTAACTTTCGTTCAAGCAAAAAAATTTGTGATTGGCTAAACTCTGAATACAGGATGGCATTTGGAGCAGAAGATTGCAATGATAAGGGTTTAATACAATATAACGCTTGCGAATCTGATCCTAACAAGCTGGAAAGTGGAGATGGCATTAGATTCCATTTGCTAAATGATGATGGGAAAAGATCGTTTACCAGCAAACATAATGAAGCCGCTTACGTATACGATCTTATAATTAATATATGTAAGGAAAAATCAAATGAAAAGGATTCTGAATACTCTATTGCTGTTATTGCTCCATACCGATCCCACTTAAGAGAAATCCTAACATTATTTAAACGTAAAGGAATTCCTGAAGGCTTTAAATTAGTCACAACCGAGATTGATGAGCTTCAAGACAAACAGTCCTTTCAGGATATTTTTTCCCTTACAAAAGCGCTTTACAATCTAAGCGACAAGATAAGCTGGGTAGCTACCTTAAGGGCGCCATGGTGTGGCCTCACTCTTGCAGACCTGTGTACCCTATTTGAAGATAACCAACAGATGACTGCATGGGAAGCCATTAATGATCCAAAGATATTCTGTAATTTGTCAAAGGATGGAGCAGTAAGGCTTGGTTTTCTAAGAGGGGTGATTAATAACCATATAGATATTCGTGGAAGAGTTTCTCATAGATTTTTTATTGAATCCATTTGGAGGCAATTGCGTGGAGACGTCCTATTATTGGATCCTGATGATATTGATTACATTGACATATTTCTTGATAGTATTGACAAATCAAGCACGCCACTTTCAATCGACTTTGAGCAATTAACTAGGCTAGTAGAGCGATTACATACAAGCAGCCAATCCATTGAAAAAGTAAATAAAGAAATTAAGTTTATGACTATTCATAAAGCAAAAGGCTTAGAGTTTAACACTGTCATTATTCCCGGTCTAAGCCAACAACTTAATGTCAACGAACATTCCTTAGTCGCTGTCGATAATGGTATTTTATCTCTTAATAACTACAACCCAGACGAAGACAACCTTTATGATTACCAGCGATCTAAGGAGACGTTAAGGCTTAAAAATGAATGGGTGAGACTCCTCTACGTAGGTATCAGCAGAGCGGAAGAGGATTGCCATTTGATTGGTACAATAAAGCCAACTAAAAATGGAGAATTCAACGCACACTCCAATAGCTTGTTAAACATTCTAGGGCCAATTATTAAAGATTCTAATCAATGGAATTTTATTGATATTCAAAAAAAAATGACTAAGGGGTTTAGTAATTACGAATCATATGAACCAAAACTAAGGCGCATAAAAAGTAATCATTTCACGACACTGCATGTAAAAAAGACTGATGCTTCGGTTAAAATTAACGATCAAGTCCTTAAAATAACTAATGAGGATGTCTATACATTTACTGGTAATATTATACATAATTATTTTAAATTAATTATTAATAAACAATTAGATATAGAATATATATTAAGTAATAAGTTAGATTATATTATAGACTTGTTTGAAAAGAAGGGCTACAAAAATGAGCAAAATGTAATGGCTGTAAGTATCATAAAAAAATCTCTTAGTGCTCTTTGCAACAGCAAGGATGGCCAATGGATTTATCAAGTCCATGAAGACGACCAATTCGAACTTAAACACATAGTTATGCTAGGAGATGATTTTGAAATTCGCATACCAGACAGAACTTTTATACATAACAATACAAGATGGATAATCGATTATAAGGTTTTATTTGGCGACAAGGACCTAAGTATTGAAGCAAAAAAACATCTCCGTCAGCTGAATATTTATGAGTCTCTTTTTGATGATAAATACCCTGTAATAAAAGCTATCTATTTTGCACCCCAGGGTAAATTAATTCGTCTTTAATTTATCTAATGTATCAACAATGAATGCCACTCTTTCAAAAGGATCATCAATAGAGGCAGAAATCTTAATCCTATCAGGTCCGTTCATTTTAAAACGACGATCATTTTGTAATAGATCTATAATTTGGATCGGGTCAATATTTGCACCCTTCTTAAAAGTGATCTCTGTAATCGACTTCCCTGAATCAATTTTAAGCACATCAGTAGATGCAATATCGATTCTTAGCTCATGGAATAACACTAAATTTTTTGTCTGTTCTGGCATCAAACCAAACCTATCAATGAGCTCCTCCTTAAGGTCTTTCAATTCTATGCGCGTCTTACAACTTGAAAATCTTTTATAAATTATTAGCCTTTCATTTGTGTTTGGACAGTAGGTTTGGGTAAGTATTGTCGGGGTATGGATATTAATCTCTTTGTTTGAGGTTATAGGCGCTTCAAGATCAAGCTTTTCTCCTTTTTTAAGCTGTTTAATGGCATGGTTTAGCATGTCCATATATAAACTAAACCCAATCTCATGCATCTGCCCACTTTGGTTGTCACCCAACAGCTCCCCTGCCCCACGTATCTCTAGATCATGCATAGCAAGATGGTATCCAGCCCCAAGATCTTCCATTAGCTGAATGGCTTCAAGGCGTTTTTTAGCATTAGATGTCAGCTTTCTATCCTCGTCGACTAATAAATAAGCATAGGCTTGATGATGAGACCTTCCCACCCTCCCTCGAAGCTGGTGAAGCTGAGCTAATCCAAACTTATCAGCCCGATTCATAATTATCGTATTTGCTGTTGGGATATCGATCCCGGTCTCAATGATGGTTGAGCATAGAAGCACATTAATTCTTTGCTGGTGAAAGTCTTGCATTACATGCTCCAACTCTTTTTCTTGGAGTTGGCCATGAGCAACTCCAATTCTGGCTTCAGGTAACAATTTGGATAACTTTTCACGCATTGACTCAATTGTGTTCACTTCATTGTGAAGAAAGTACACTTGGCCACCCCTATTAAACTCCCTTGATACTGCCTCCTTGATTATTCCTTGGCTAGCATTTACCACAAATGTTTTTATTGATAACCGTTTTTGAGGTGGGGTTGAAATGATTGAGAATTCTCTTAGGCCCTCCATTGCCATAGATAGTGTCCTTGGTATTGGGGTTGCAGTTAATGCTAGAACATCAATATTTCTTCTAAAAGCTTTGAGCTTTTCTTTTTGTCTAACTCCGAATCTATGTTCCTCATCAATAATAACCAGGCCAAGATCTTTAAATTTAATATCAGGCTGAAGAAGGCGATGAGTTCCTATAATAATGTCTACTTTTCCCTCCTGAAGATTTTTTAGAGTTTCAGCCTGCTGTTTTTTTGACTTAAACCTTGATATCTCTTCTATTTTTATTGGCCATCTTGCAAAGCGATCACTAAAATTATTAAAATGTTGCTCAGCCAAGAGTGTTGTAGGTACCAAAACAATAACTTGCTTACTATTTAAGGCTGAAATAAATGCAGCTCTTAGGGCTACCTCAGTTTTACCGAAACCCACATCACCACAAACAAGTCGGTCCATAGGCTTTCCGGACTCCATGTCTTCTATTACGCGCTCTATAGTCTCTTTTTGATCCACTGTTTCTTCAAAAGGAAACCCCTCAACAAATGAGTTATAGTCATTGAGATTTATTTTTGAGCTATACCCCTTCTGCAACGATCTTTTAGCATAAAGGTCTAAAAGCTCTGCCGCAGTATCATGAATCTGAAGTAATGCTTTTTTCTTAGCTTTTTCCCAAGAACCACTTCCTAACTTATGAATTGGCGCCGTTTCAGAAGGTCCACCTGAATACCTTGAAATCAAATGAAGCTGAGATACGGGAACATATAATTTATCATCTCTGTCGTAATGTAAGACTAAAAATTCTGTCATTCCGTCGCCATAATCTAAATCAACTAAACCTTGGTATCTACCAACCCCATGTTGCTCGTGGACGACTGGGTCCCCAATACCAAGCTCAGTAAGGTCTTTAACAATACCTTCATTGTTAAAACTTTTATTTCGCTTGGTTTTTTTTATCTGCCTAACAAAATTTGGGAAAATCTCATTCTCAGTAATAATAAGATAATCGGTGGTCGTGAATCCGTTGTGCAATGGGCTAGATATTAGGCAAACATTATCTCCTGATGAGATAAAGTCATTCCAACTTTCAACTATACTAAAACTAATACCAGACTGTTTAAGTAAATCAGATAGAGACTCTCTTCTACCTAAACCTTCCGAACAAATTAAAAGCCTTCTTTGATTTTTTTCTATTAACTTTATTAGCTTTTGTAATGGTGGCGAAGTATTTCTTTCAATAGCAATATCATCAACAGCTTTTAAGAAACCTTTGGTTTTCTTGACCTCCTCATAATTCTTGATCGTCTTAAAAAATAGATCAGGCTGTAAAAGGAAGTCTTTGGGGTTTAGTATTGGTCTCTCAGCATCGTATGCATATAAACGGAAGCGGCTTTCTGTTTCAGACCAATATTCGTTCGCCGCCTTAGAGACATCGCCGAGCTGTAGGACTGCATCAGTTGGGTCTATATAATCAAATATTGAGTTAGTTTCTCCAAAAAATAAAGGGAGGTACCATTCCATTCCTGCAAAAGGAATTCCCTTGCTAATACTCTTATAAAGCTTTGCCTTAGATAAATCACCTTCAAATCTTTCTCGATAATTATTTCTGAATGTGCTTATTCCAGATTCGTCTAAAGGGCACTCTCTTGCAGGGAGTAATTTTATTTTGTTTGTAGGGTACAAACTGCGCTGTGTATCTACGTCAAAAGTTCTTATTGAATCAATTTCATTATCAAAAAAATCAATTCGGTAAGGCACTATAGACCCCATAGGGTAAAGATCAACAATCCCTCCCCTCATTGCAAACTCTCCTGGATTCATAACTTTTTCTACGTAAAAGTATCCATTGTCAACAAGTCTATTTTTAAATAAATGGATATCGACATCCTGTCCAGTCTTAAAGTTAAAACTAAATTTTTCTATATAGGACCGTGGGGGCAAAAGATGGAGGGACGTCGTTAATGGGAGTAGATTGATATCAAATTCTTTTTGAGTCATTTGGTAGAGCGTTAACAGGCGCTCAGACGTAAGATCGGGGTGTGGAGATATCTGATCGTAAGGAAGAGTTTCCCAGTCCGGGAAGTGGTTCACCCTTAGCTTTGGATAAAACCATGAAATCTCTTCCTTAAGCCTAATCGAGTCGAAGACACTGGCAGTAAAGATATTTAACGACTTGCCATTTTTACTTAGGTAGTCGTAGAATATCCTACCAATCTCGATGCTTTGAGAGGTATTAGAATTAATATGGAAATCATTTTCTGAAATATCTTTTGCCAAAGATGCTCACATCGATTGCTATCTAAAATCAAGGAAGTATTATAAACATGAATGAACAAAATAATCGGATAAACATGAATGATAAAGAATTAGTTGCGCATGCAGCGCTAGATTATGTTAAAAATAATTCTGTCGTTGGGCTTGGGACTGGGTCAACGGCTAATATATTTATCGAAAGCTTAGCAAAAAAAATTTCTAGTGAATCACTTAATATTCAGGTGGTTGCAAGCTCAACAGCAAGCCATGAAAAAGCTAATGCAGTTGGTTTGAATTATATTTCTATGGATAACATAACCGAAATTGATCTCTATATTGATGGTGCTGATGAAATCACAGAAAATTTAGAGGTGCTTAAAGGAAGAGGCTACGATCTAATTCGTGAGAAGATCTTAGCAAGAGCCAGCAAGAACTTTATAGTGATTAGCGATCAATCTAAAATGGTATCTAAAATCGGTGAAAAGTACCCAATTCCTATCGAAATAACGCCAATTGCATGGAAAATAACTAAAAATATTATTGAAAAACTGGCAACTAGATGTGAGGTGAGGGAAAATTTAACCAAAAATGCTTTTGCAATAACGTCATACGGAAACTATGTCTTGGACTGCGATTTCAATTACACAAACTTAAAAGAATTAGAAATGGAAATTGCAGGCATCCCAGGTGTATTTGAGCATGGGATATTTTTAGGCATAAGTAAGCTAGCTTTAATTGCTGATAATGGTCAGATAAAAAAAATTACCTCTGAATACTCTTAAGAGATAACTTCTACCCCGCCCATATAAGGAATTAGAACTTCTGGGACCTGAATATCACCATTCTCCAATTGATAGTTTTCCATAATTGCAACCATTGCTCTACCAACTGCGACACCAGAGCCATTCAATGTGTGTAGATATTTATTTTTCTTGTCATCATCACGAAATCTTGCCATAAGCCTTCTAGCCTGAAAAGCTTCACAATTAGAAACTGATGAGATTTCCCTGTAGGAATTCTGTGATGGAACCCATACTTCTATATCAAAAGTTTTTGCAGCACCAAAACCCATATCACCTGAACATAACGATACTACCCGGTATGGTAGATTAAGTTTTTGCATGATACTTTCTGCATGGCCCAGCATTTCCTCTAAGGCCTTATAGCTTTTGTCTGGGTGAGTTATTTGGACCAATTCGACCTTATCAAATTGATGCTGCCTTATCATACCTTTGGTATCCTTACCATATGATCCAGCTTCAGACCTGAAACATGGGGTTAGCGCCGTCAATTTCATTGGAAGATCATTTTTATCTACAATTGTGTCGCGGACAAAGTTGGTTAGTGGCACCTCGCCTGTTGGAATTAAATAAAGGCTATCCTCACTACCACCTTTTTTTGTAATAAAAAGGTCTTCTTCAAACTTTGGTAGCTGCCCAGTTCCTAAAAGTGACTCATTGTTCACTAAATAAGGTGTGTAACATTCTTCATAGCCATGGTCTTGAGTGTGGGTATCGAGCATGAATTGTCCCAGAGCCCTATGAAGTAAGGCTAGCTTTGATCGTATAACCGCAAATCTAGAACCTGATAGCTTGCTGCCCATATCAAAATCAAGGCCTAATCTCTGACCTAAATCCACATGATCTTTTACCTCAAAATCAAAAATTTTTTTATCCCCAACCTCCTTAACAACCATATTACTCGCTTCACTAAGCCCATGTGGCACAGATTTATGAGGAAGATTAGGGACATTAAGTAAATAGTCTTGGATTTTATTTTGAATAGAATATAAAGCATTATTTTGATTTTTTAGTGACTCATTAATTTGGGCCACATCAGTCATTAACTTCTCCGCATTATTTCCCTTGGACTTTTCTATTCCTATTTTCTTGGAGATATCATTTCTTTTTTCTTGTAGGTCCTGAGCATTGATTTGATGGACTTTTCTTTGCTTTTCCAGCTCAACAAACAATTCCTTGTCAAATACAAAGCCTCTGGACCTTAATCTTAAATCTACCTCATCTATTTCATTTCTTAATTCATTAATATCTATCATTTTGACTATTCCGACTTATTTTTTTTATGTTGTTGGTCTAATTGTTTTAAAAATAGTTTTTTTTCACTTATTTTCTTCTCTAATCCACGGTCTGTTGGTTTATAAAATTCTACAGGTTCTACCTCGTCTGGAAAATATTTTTCTCCCGCAGCATAAGCGTGTTCCTCATTATGAGCATATCTGTAATTTTTACCAAATCCAAGATCGTCCATAAGCTTAGTTGGTGCATTTTTTAGATGTACGGGTACGTTAAAGTGACCTTGATTAGCTATATATGCCTTAACAGTATTGTATGCATGGTAAGCACTATTACTTTTTGGAGCCATTGATAGGTAGATAACTGCATTAGAAAGAGCTAGCTCCGCCTCAGGAAAGCCTAGTCGCTCATAAATCTGGTATGCCTCTAATGCAATTGTTTGAGCCCTAGGGTCTGCCAGGCCAATATCCTCAATTGCAATCCTTATTATACGTCTTGCGAGATACAAGGGGTCTGCCCCACCATCCAGCATCTTAAATAACCAATACAGAGAAGCGTCAGGGTTTGAACCTCTTACCGATTTATGTAGAGCGGAAATTTGATCATAAAATTGATCGCCACCTTTATCAAACCTTCTAGTCTTGTCTGCAACAATTCTCTTAACATCATTTTCATCAATATCAGCCTTGTTGTCCTTAGCATCTGAGGCCAGTAACATTTCAGCCAAATTAATCAACTTTCTTGCGTCACCATCGGCGTAACTTACCACCAAAGCTCTTGCTGTTTCATTCATGCTTCTTTCTGGGTAAAGCTCTAAAGCCTTATCAAGGATTGATTGCAATTCCTGGTCGCTCAAAGTTTTTAAAACATATACCTGGCACCTGCTTAACAGTGCCGAATTGACTTCAAAGGATGGATTTTCTGTTGTTGCGCCGATAAAAGTGATAAGACCGGACTCAATATGAGGCAAAAAAGCATCTTGTTGGCTTTTATTAAAACGATGGACTTCATCAACAAATAGGATGGTATTTCTTTGTTGGTGCTCCTTCATGAATTGGGCTTTTTCAATTGCCTCTCTAATTTCTTTTACTCCAGACAGCACTGCAGAGATTGATAGGAACTCAGAATCTACACAGTTTGAAATGACATTTGCAACAGAAGTTTTACCAACTCCAGGAGGGCCCCAAAGAATCATAGAGGGAAGATTATTCCCTTCAATAGCGACTTTTAGTGATTGTCCTTCTCCAAGCAGTTCGATTTGTCCAATAATGTCATCTACTTTTTTTGGTCTTAGTATTTCTGCAAGTGGTTTGGTTAATTTCTCATTCATTTAATTTTTAATGACATCCACACCCTCAGGTATATTAAAAAGGAATGAAGCGTCATTTATTACGTGATTATTCACAATGTTGTCAAAATAAATCTGAGTTTTATGATCAAAGTTATCAATAATGTGCATTTCAGATAACAGCCCCCGGTTAAAATGTATTAACACTTTACTAAATGATGCTTCCTGAAGGTTTTTAGGTATGGCCTCAAAAGTATTTTTATACCCTGTTTGCTCTACACTATTGATAATGAAATATTTTGAGGCCGAAGAGCTAACTAAAAGCATTGCTGGACTAATACCTCCTAATTTTTTTAATGGGCTAATTACCACTTGCTTTAAATCTGGATCATAAAGATAAAGAAGCTCACCGTCACTGATGATCTGACTTTGAATAGGGTTAATGTAATTCCATTTAAAAAAATTAGGTTTTTTGAATAAGAAATCTCCACTGATTTTTTGTACCAAATTCCCTTTCCGATCAATTACTTGCTGGGAAAAATTACCCTTGACCGCCTTCATTTCATTCACTATTTGAGTGAAGCTTGGGTCGTCATTGGCTATCGATATAAGCGAAAAAAAACAAAAAGTGATTGTAAGAAATAACCTAATCATTATTTGTTGAAATGATTTCGCGGTTACCATTGCTTTGCATTGGTGTGACCAAACCTGCTTTTTCCATATCCTCAATAATTCTAGCGGCACGATTATAGCCAATCCTTAAATTCCTCTGAACATATGATATGGAAGCCTTTCTTGTTCTTAGGACTATCTCAACAGCCTCGTCATACAAGGGATCTTTTTCTCCCGATGGGCTTTCGCTTTCACCGCCAATTAATGAAATATCTGTTGGATTTAAAATTTCTTCCACATAGCGCGGCTCACCCTTTTCCTTTAAAAACTTTACAACCTTATGAACTTCTTCGTCTGAAACAAATGCACCATGAATCCTAACTGGGTAACCAGTTCCTGGTGGCATGTAAAGCATATCTCCCTTTCCTAAAAGGGTTTCAGCTCCCATTTGATCCAATATTGTCCTTGAGTCTATCTTGCTTGACACCTGAAATGCGATACGAGCTGGAATATTGGCTTTTATAAGTCCAGTTATTACATCCACCGATGGTCTCTGGGTTGCTAGTACAAGATGGATGCCGGAAGCTCTTGCCTTTTGAGCTAATCGGGCAATTAATTCTTCAATCTTTTTACCCATAACCATCATCAAGTCTGCTAACTCATCTATGACTATGACTATTTGTGGCATTGCTTCTAGCGGCTCTGGGTCTTCTGGATTAAGGCTGAATGGGTTGGTTAAGGGAGATCCTTTTTCATATGCCTCTTTGAATTTTTGATTGTATCCCGCTAAATTTCGCACTCCAAATGTGGACATCAATTTATACCTTCGTTCCATTTCAGCTACCGCCCAATTAAGAGCATGTCCCGCCTGACTCATATCCGTAACTACAGGAGTTAATAAATGAGGGATACCTTCATACACAGAAAGCTCCAACATTTTTGGATCTATCAATATCATACGAACTTCATCTGCTTTAGCTTTATAAAGCAGACTCAAAACCAACGCATTGATTGCCACAGACTTTCCTGACCCTGTTGTGCCTGCGATGAGCAAATGAGGCATTCTTGCAATATCAGCTACCTCAGGCTTACCTGAGATATCTTTTCCAAGCACTAAAGACAGCAATGCGGAAGAGTCAGCAAAATTTTTCGAGCTCATGATTTCAGAAAGGTAAACGATCTGCCGATGTGAGTTTGGTATCTCTAGGCCCATGCACGTTTTTCCAGGGATAGTCTCAACAACCCTTACGCTTACTACGGACAATGCTCTCGCAAGGTCTTTTGATAAATTGGTCACTTGACTGCCTTTGACTCCAGGAGCCGGCTCAAACTCATACCTAGTAATAACAGGGCCCGGTTGAGCTGAAGTTACTTTTGCCTCAATACCGAAGTCAAGTAATTTTTTTTCAATTAACCTGGAAATAAATTCAATAGTCTCAGATGACTGTGTCTCTTTCTGTAATGGAGGCTCATCAAGCAAGTGTAGTGGTGGTAATTCTGAATCTCCGTCCCCAAAAAGATTAGTTTGCTTTTCTTTGACAACCCGAACACTTTCCTTTATTTCGGTTTTAGCTTCTAATATAGATAATGGTGATCTTTCTGCAAGTTTTTTTCGCTCAGTATGAACAAAATCCGCTCTTTCTTTCTCGAATTTTTTACCTTGTTGGCGGTCCTGCCAGTCATAATAATAGTTGTTTAGTTTGCTTGCTACATTGCATAAAAAATTTCCAATACCCTCAGCGATATTGATCCATGACCATCCAGTAAATAAACTAAAACCTATAGCAAACATGACAATTAGAAAAACTAAGGATCCGATATAGCCTATATTTTTAATTAATAATGCGATGGTTGTAGATCCGAGCATACCACCTTGCTCAGAAGGTAAACTTGCATTAATACTAACTATATGACCAGCTTCAAATGAGGATGAAGACAGTATTAATAGAAAAAAACCTAGGTAATGAATGGGAAGAATATGCTTAGTTCTGAAGTCTTCATTTTCTATTCTAGGGTATATAAGAAAAATACTGTAAATGCTTAAAAAAACTAACCACCATGCTGACATACCGAAAATATAGAGGGTGAAATCAGAAAAATATGCTCCAAAAATTCCTGCTAAATTAGTCACCACAACTCCGGACTCGACTGCATTGGACCATGAAGGATCTTTAGGGTTGTACGCTCCAAGAGCCAAGGTCATATAAAGCCCAATAAACAATAAAACGAACCATGATGCCTCTCGAAATATTCGGTTTGCTAAAATCCGCGGTGCATTATTCACTAAAGATATTTTTTTCCCTGTTTTTTTTGATTTTTTATTTATTAACAATTTGTATTTTCAATGCCTGGTAAATTATAATAAATTATATCAGGATGTCCTTTAAAAATTGCGTACTTATATGATAAGAGATGAATATTATAAAAATAATGCTTTTATCGTTTGATTGATCGCGCAGGGTCAACTAAAATTAACCATTATTGAATTTAAACCTATAGAAAGCTTTTAATATGTCCAAACATGCACCCCTTATTATTCTTGGTTCAGGCCCAGCAGGTTACTCAGCAGCAGTTTATGCGGCCCGGGCAAACCTTAAACCACTCCTTATAACTGGCATAGCCCAAGGGGGGCAGCTTATGACAACGACTGAAGTTGATAACTGGCCGGCGGATGCTGATGGTGTTATGGGCCCGGAATTAATGAGCCGTTTTGAAAAGCATGCATTAAGATTCAATACAGAACAAATATTTGATCATATTCATACCTGCGAACTATCAAACAAGCCATTTAAGTTGCTCGGTGATAATGACGAGTACACATGTGACGCATTGATTATCTCAACAGGAGCTTCAGCAAAGTACCTGGGTATTGAGAGTGAGTCTGCATTCCTTGGTAAAGGTGTTTCAGCTTGTGCAACATGTGATGGTTTTTTCTATAAAAATCAAGATGTTGCAGTTGTTGGTGGAGGAAATACTGCGATTGAAGAGGCTTTGTATTTATCAAATATAGCTTCCAAGGTAACCATAGTTCATAGACGAGCTGAGTTTAGAGCAGAAGCAATAATGATGGATAAGGTGTATGAAAAAGTGAAAGAAGGGAAAATTATTTTGGAATTGTTTCAAGAATTAGATGAGGTGATTGGTGATGAGAAAGGTGTAACTGGAATCAAAATCAAATCGTCTCAAAATGGGACAACCAAAGTGATTGGTCTACAAGGAGTTTTTATTGCTATTGGACACAAACCCAATACAGACATATTCGCAGGACAGTTAGAAATGGAAAATGGCTATATTATTACGCAGTGTGGTCGTAATGGAAACTTTACTGCTACGAGCGTTGATGGTATTTTTGCTGCAGGAGATGTTCAAGATCATATTTATCGTCAAGCTGTTACTAGTGCTGGCACCGGATGTATGGCCGCACTAGATGCAGAAAGATACCTAACTGCCCATGGCAAATAAAGATGCCACATTCCTTGATGCAGTCAAAGACGTTAATCCTTTAAAGGTTAAATCTAAAACTATTCATTCAACACCAACAAAGCCAAAACCTATTCCAAGAAAGTTTATTGAGGATGAAAGTAAAGCCTTGTTAGAGTCCTTAAGTGATGAATATATTACTCCCGAGATAGAATCAGATGAAAATAACTCTTTTCTTAGATCTGGGCACTCACCTGATATTATCAAAAGACTAAAAAAAGGTTATTGGACCGTAGAGGGGTCAATTGATCTGCATGGACTGGTATCAGAAGAGGCTAAAGAGTATGTAGTTGAATTTATCCAGGAATGCAAAAGAAAAGGGGTTCGGTGTATTCGAATTATTCATGGCAAGGGATATGGCTCTTTTAACAGAGAGCCAGTTCTTAAAAAGAAAGTTAGGAATTGGTTAAGCCAAAAAGATGAGGTTATAGCTTTTGCCGAAGCACCAAAACATGATGGCGGAAGCGGTGTTGTTATCGTTCTTTTAAAGAGCGGTAATTAAATAGGCGTTACGGTACAGACTGCCTGAGCTGCTATTCCCTCCCCCCTTCCCAATGCACCCATTTTTTCTGTGGTGGTAGCTTTAATATTAATTTGCGATCTTGCACAACCACAGTCTTGTGAAATGTTTTCAATCATCTTTTGGGTATGTGGGCTGATTTTTGGTAGTTCACAAATGACAGTGCAATCTATATTTATAATAGTAAATGCCTCTTTTTGGAGTATTGCAATAACTGACCTAAGAATGTCTCTAGAATCAATTCCCTTAATGCTAGGATCGTTGTCAGGAAAATGTTGCCCGATATCGCCTTTTCCAATAGCACCCAATAATGCATCACAAATCGCATGAAGCAAGACATCGGCGTCAGAATGGCCATCAAGGCCATGAGTATGCTCAATCCTAACTCCACCTATAATACAAGGCCTTCCTAAAACCAGCCGATGAACGTCAAAACCTTGACCTATTCTGATCATATAATCCCTTGATTTATAAGTTGTATAGCGCTTTGAGCTCTCAACAAATCTTCTGGGTAGGTAATTTTAAAATTTAATGCGCTACCTTTAAAAATTTTAGGTTTAAGTCCGGTAGCTTCAATTGCCTCGGCCTCATCTGTTGGGCAGCCATTAAAACTTTGGATAGCTTTTTTTAAAACATTGCACTTAAACATTTGTGGGGTCTGAGCTAGCCATAGAAATTCTCTTTCTTCAGTGGTAATTACTTCTAAGCGTTTATTCACTCTTTTCACAGTGTCTGGAACAGGGAAAGCGACGATTCCACCAACCTTGTCTACAGATATCTCCATGATAAATTTATTGACAATCGATTCCGTTATTCCTATTCGTGCCGCATCATGAACCAATATCCAGTCATCATCCTTACCTTCACCAATTTCAAATAAAGTGTTAAGTACGGTTTGAGCGCGGCTCTCTCCTCCACAATAAAGAATATTAGTTTTTTTAGAAAACTGAAAGCTTCCAGAAGAAATAAATTTTTCATTTGGGTGAAGTGCTATGGATATAGAATCAATAAGATGCACCCTAGAAAATATTCCCTCGATGTATTCAATGATAGTTTTATTTCCAATTCGTGCAAATTGTTTTGGCGTTTCTTGGCCTGTTCTAGAACCACTTCCAGCGGCCGGGATGATTACATGAATTTTTGACATGCTAAGATTTTAGCATGTCAGTTTCTTCATTTACACATTTGAATTAATCTGATGAAACAGAGTTCACTTTATGAATAGAGATATCTGCACCATTAAACTCTTCTTCTTGGGTCAGCCTTATATTAAAAGCTTTATGAATAAGACCGTAAATTATAAACCCACCAACAAGAGCTACAATGACACCAGTAATTGTTCCAGCAAGTTGTGACATAAAAGTTACGCCCCCTAAACCTCCAAACATTTCTAAACCAAAAATACCTGCTGCAATTCCACCCCATGCTCCACAAATACCATGTAATGGCCATACACCCAACACATCATCAATCTTCCATTTATTCTGTGTAAGTGAAAATGTCCAGACAAATAAGCCACCAGCGACTAGTCCAACAGCCAGCGCGCCTAGAGGATGGAATAAATTAGAACCTGCACATACGGCGACAAGGCCTGCTAAAGGTCCATTATATAAAAATCCTGGGTCATTTTTACCAATCACCAATGATGATAATGTACCCCCAACCATAGCCATTAATGAATTAACTGCAACAAGCCCAGTAACTACCTCAAGTGTTTGAGCAGACATTACGTTAAAACCAAACCAACCGACTGTTAAAATCCATGATCCAAGCGCTAGGAACGGGATACTAGAGGGAGCAAATGCATTTAGTTTTCCATCTTTTGTATACCTGCCATGACGTGCACCAAGAATTAATACTGCTGTAAGAGCAATCCAACCACCCATAGCATGAACAACAACCGAGCCTGCAAAATCATTAAAAGGTGCACCAAACTGATTAGTTAAGAATTCTTGGTAACCATAATTTCCATTCCATACAGCGCCCTCAAACAGAGGGTATAAAAAACCAACCAAAATAAATGAAGCAATTAATTGAGGATTGAACTTAGCTCTTTCTGCGATACCTCCAGAAATAATTGCAGGAATTGCTGCAGCAAAAGTCAAAAGAAAGAAAAATTTTACTAACTCGTACGCGCTCTTGTCACTGAGTGCAGTCGCGGCACCGTAAAAATCAACCCCGTAAGCGATGCTATAACCTATAAAAAAATAGGCAATTGTCGAAACTGAAAAATCAGCCATAATCTTTGCCAATGCGTTTACTTGATTTTTTTCACGCACCGTTCCCACCTCGAGGAATGCAAAGCCTGCATGCATAGCTAGGACCATAATAGCTCCCAGCAAAATAAATAAAACATTACTTTGATTTACTAAGCTTTCCATTTTCAAATCCTTTAAAAACGATAAATTAATTTGCACATTATTTTAAATGAAGTATCTAAAAATGTGCACCAAAAAAGAGAACATAATTAATTTTTCCAATAATTAATAATAATTTGCATTGTATTGGTGCATATTTGAGATTTGGGTAAAAACTTAAAGCTGTCTTTTTAACCTAAAGAAATTTAAGATACTCAAATGCTTGATATTATTTTTCTTATCCTGGTTACCGGTTTAGTACTTTTTTGGTTGGACTCTATATCTAAAAGAGAGGAAGCAGTTAAGCATGGTAAAAAATTAGCTAATGAATTTAGTCTTCAGCTTCTAGATGATACGGTTCATTGCAGTAAAATAAGGATCGTTCGAACGACTGACAACTGGCCGTCCCTAGAGCGTATTTATTTTTTCTATGTGAGCTCAAACAATGAAAACCGAATCCATTGCCAACTAACATTGGTTGGTAAAAAAATTATTGGTTGGCATATACCGCCATATCCGCAATAAAATAATTATGTACATAGGAAGATTTGCACCCACCCCCTCTGGCCCACTTCATTTTGGATCCATTGTTACTGCAATTGCTAGCTTTTTGGATGCAAAGTCAAACCAAGGGAAGTGGCTTGTTAAAATTGATGATATTGATCAGCCGAGAATTCGTAAGGGGGCAGAATTACAAATTTTAAACAGCCTTGAAAAGCTTGGGCTCATTTGGGACGGTGATGTCATTCATCAAAGCGAACGGAAAGAGCATTACCAATCATACGTCAACGATTTAAAAGAAAAGGGTTTACTTTATAATTGCAGATGCACAAGAAAAACTGTCAACGGCTCTTCAGCAACCGGGGCAGATGGTTCCATTTACAATGGAACTTGTCGAGAAAAGTATTATAAGGAAGAGCAAGGCGCGTCATTAAGAATAAAGGTGGTAGATAAAACTATTTCTATTGCCGATGATATTCAAGGAGCAATATCACAGAATCTTTCCAGCGAAATTGGAGACTTTATAGTCAAAAGATCCGATAATATTTTTTCCTATCAACTTTCAGTCGCTGTAGACAATCATCTGGATAATATAACTCATATCGTAAGGGGTTATGACCTGCTTAACTCGCTTCCGCGGCAATACTATTTACACGAGGTCATGGGATTTAATTTTCCTAAAAGCAGCCACATACCAATTGTAACTTTAAAGGGGAGGAAGCTGAGTAAAGGTTATGGTGATAGTGCTTCCATTCAGAATTGTGAAAGATTAGTTTGGATTAATGCTTTAACTTTTTTAGGTCAACCAACAAAGGACTATGAGCTCATAATGAATATTGATGAAATCATTAGTCAAGCCATCATCAATTGGTCGGCAAAGAGAGTTATGCGCTCTTCTGAAAAAGAAATTGACGGGCATATTCATAAATAATTATGCTAGCCGCAACCCCAACATTTAACGACTCAATTTTATTTGTCATTGGGATTGATAGCATTTGATCTGATTTTTCTAATAGCATTGGGTTTATGCCTCTCCCCTCGTTGCCTAAAACAAAAGCAACGTTCTTTTCAAGCTTCCTTCTTAATACTGACTCGCCCTTCATATCCAGACAAAAAGTTGAAAAGTTAAATCCGTCTATCAATGAAGCTAAGTCTTGTTGCTGATAGCAAGTTAAGACAAATTGAGCGCCCTGACTCCCTCGTATGACTTTTGGAGACCAAAGGTCACAACAGCCCTTGGAAAGAAATACAAGCTTATTACCAGCGGCAGCATGGGTTCTTAGAATGGCACCAAGATTTCCTGGGTCTTGAATATCATCTAGTAGCAAATGAAAGCCATTATCATTTTTGTAAGGCGAAAATTTTGGTATGTCAATAATGGCCATTAAGCCAGTGACGGAATGAAGATCTGAAATAGCGCAAAATAGCTCATGACTTAAAACATGTATTTTTTTCTCAGGATGATTAGCAAGTAATTTTTTATTCTCATCAGTTTGAACTGATGCGTCCACTATAAATTCTTCTACCTTTCTCCCACTTTCGTGGCACGCATTAATTAAATGGGAGCCATCTAAAATCGTTTTACCTTCTTCAAACCTAAAGGCTTTGGTGCTGTAGAGCTTCTTAAATTTTTTAAACACAGTGCTATTTCTAGATTTTATAACTAATGAGCTCATCTTTATTGGGCCAAAGGTGGGAGAGGTTTTAATCTGTATCCAGCCTCCCTGAAAAGATTTAGTAACCCGTTACCACCCCCCAAATGAGAAGCGCCAACCGCAATAAATAAATTATTGCCATTCGCTAAGCCCATAATTCTGTCAAAAAATAATTGGTTACGCGCATATATCAACTTTTCTTTCATTTTTTCCCACATTTTCTCTGAAACGAGATTGCTTGTGATTAATTCATCAGTATGCAGGATTGTTTCAGGATTAAAGGTTAAGTAGGCACTCATTAGAACCTCATAATCTTTTTCTTTAATATCACTATTTCTATTTAAAACAGTTTTCAGCATTTCAATCTGCTCGTCTATATGAAAAGTATCCAAAACGCCAAAATGTTCTGGGACTGTCTCTAGGCCCTGAACAACCATCAATGAATCTTCAGCCTTACGCTTCAACAAATTATCTTGATTAAAGGGTGTGATTGGTCTTGGTGAATTAAAAATAATAGCCACCAGCCAAGGCTTCATCTTTAAGATAGTTTCTAGGGGAATGGTATGGAAGTATGCGAGCTCTTTAACCTGGTCTACATCATCTTCATCTAGGAATTTTTCATAAAAAGACTTGTTTCCAAACAAGACGCTACGGTCTTGAATCTCATCAGTCTCCATTAAAAAGGTATTAGAAGACTTTAGGCCCCTTAGAACTTCGGGATGAAAATCAGAAACCCTGTTGTCATCTGTATGAATGGTCCCGAAAAGGAAATGGGTTATTCCTGTTGGTGATGTTATCTCCCAGTAAACTGATTGTTCGTTTGCTTGGACCGGCAAGGTTAGCGTCACTAGAACAAGCAAATATAGCAATTTAGATAAAGGCATTAGCTAGATTTCTCAAATTTATTTGTAACGATTAGAATCATATCAGCAAACTACTATCTCTTTACTAAACTCAGAGACAATTCAGTTAGAATTGCTATAAATGTATAATTAAGCGTTAAATATGAAACACCCTGATAGCAAAGGATTAAACTCCGTTCAATTCTATATAACCACAAAATATAGTTGTGGCTATATTAAACATCGTAGCGCCCAGTCAATGGTGGCAACCCCCTACAAAACCATTGGCTCAGATATTTACAGCAACCTTATTCATAAAGGCTTTAGGAGAAGTGGGCAATATGTTTACAAGCCTCATTGCGGGGAATGTCAAGCATGTATTCCTATAAGGTTATCGACCGCATCTTTTTTAATAAGCCGCTCTCAAAAAAGAGTAAAAAAAATACATTCTCATATCACGGCTCGAATTCTCCCATTAGAATTTTCAGATGAGCATTATGAGCTTTATATAAATTATCAGAATAAACGCCATCGAACTAACAGTAACCAGGAAGACGATATTGGTGATTACCATGATTTTTTAATTAAAAGTAATATGCAAAGCAAGCTAATTGAATTTAGGGATGACGGTCAGCTCGTGATGGTAACTATCATTGATGAATTAAAAAATGGACTATCGGCAGTTTATACATTTTATGACTGCAATAACACCAAATACAGTCTGGGGACCTTTTCTATCTTGTGGTTGCTAAATTATTGTCTAAATAAAAAAATTCCATACCTGTATCTTGGTTATTGGATTAAGCAAAGTTTAAAAATGGCTTATAAGATTAATTTTAAACCTTATGAGCTTTTGATTAATGATGTATGGCAAGAGGCTTCCAGCTAGTTGCGTGATACAATTTTCTTTTAAAAAAGAATGTGTGAAATGAAAAATTTATTAATTTTTGGTGTAGGTTTGATAGGTGGCTCTATTGCGCTAAAAGTAAAAAAAGACACTATATTTGATAGAGTCGTCGGCATGGGTCGGGATAAAGGCAGACCTCTTGATAGCTTTGTTAAAAACGGCATGCTGGATGAGGTGGCTAAAAATATTGGAGAAGCAATAAGTTCTGCAGATCTAATTGTAATTGCAGCCCCAGTTGCACAGACAAGAAGTATTCTAAAAAATATTCATCCTTATCTCCCTGTGGATTGCCTGATAACTGATGTTGGAAGCACAAAGTCTAATGTTATGTTAGATGCTAAAGAAATTCTTGGCGAGAAATTTAACCAGTTCATAGGTTCACATCCGATTGCAGGATCCGAAAAGCATGGGCCTGAGGCCGCTGATGCTCATTTATTTGAGGGTAAAAATATCGTTATCACCCCACACGAAAGAACCAACAAACAGCAGATAGAATTGCTTGAGAAGTTTTGGGTGAGCATGGGTGGGATTGTCTCAACAATGAACCCTTCTCAACATGATGAAATATTTTCTACCGTAAGCCATCTTCCTCACCTCCTAGCTTTTGCTTTAGTTAACTTAATCAACAATAAAAAATCAAAAGATCAATTGCTAGAGTTTGCCGCCAGCGGATTTCGAGACTTCTCAAGAATTGCTGCAAGCTCCCCTGAGGTTTGGAGAGATATTTCGCTTGCAAACAAAAAAGCAGTGGTTAGTGATTTGAAACTTTATCAAAAAGAAATTGTTAAGCTTATAAGATTGATTGATGAGAAACAAACAGATGAATTGAACGATTATCTTTCTGAGGCCAGCACCACAAGATCAGAATGGATAGAAAGCAAAAAGTGACCCCCTACATCTTAAAAAGCCGGACTGGAATTAACGGGAGCATTACCTTACCAGGTTCAAAGAGTATAACTAATCGGGTGATATTGTTATCTAGCTTGTCGAACAAGCAAACACTCATTAGGAACTACCTTCAATCCGATGATACACACTTCATGTTAGAAGCCCTTGAAAAGTTAGGCGTAGTGATAGAAAAAAAAGGTAGTGAAATTATGGTTCATGGCACAAACGGGTCATTTCCCAACAAGTATTGTGAGCTTTTTTTAGGGAATGCTGGAACTGCCTTTCGTCCACTCACTGCAGCCTTATCTATGATGGAAGGTTATTACAAGCTTACTGGGGTCGATAGGATGCATGAGCGGCCCATCAAAGACTTAGTTGACGCACTTAAACAGCTTGGGGCAAGGATAAATTATCTGAAAAATGATGGGTTTCCACCCTTAGAAATTCTCCCTATAACCAAAAAATCTATCAACAAAATTTCAATCAAAGGCAATGTATCAAGCCAATTTCTTACCTCAATACTGATGTCAGCCCCTTTGCTCAATCAGCCCCTCTCGATTAATTTGGATGGAGAGTTAATTTCTAAGCCCTATATTAATATCACCCTCAAGCTTTTAGAAAAGTTTGGAGTTACGTTTAATAACAAGAATTGGAGTGAGTTTGACCTTAAGGCGATATCCCCATATCGCAGCCCTGATGAAGTATGGGTTGAGGGTGATGCATCTTCTGCTTCATATTTTTTTGGCGCAGCAGCTATTGCAGGAAAAATAGAGGTACATGGTATAAACAAAGATAGTATTCAGGGCGACCTCAGTTTTCTTGATGTTATAAGTAATATGGGAGCCAAAGTTACTTACAAAGACAAATCTATAGTTGTAGAAAAAGCAAATGCGTTAAGAGGGCTTGAAGTAGATTGTAAAATGATTCCGGACGCTGCTATGACGCTTGCAACAATGGCATTATTTTGCATCGGTACAACTAAACTAATAAACATAGCTAGCTGGAAAGTTAAAGAAACGGACCGCATTGAGGCGATGAGTAATGAGCTTAAAAAGTTAGGGGCTGTTGTTCATTCAACAAATAACTCAATAAGTATCACCCCTCCCCCAAAAATTAATAATAATATTGCTATTAACACCTATGATGACCACCGAATGGCAATGTGCTTTTCTTTAGTCTCATTGTCCCAGCAAAATATCATTATTAATAATCCGGAATGCGTAAACAAGACGTATCCTAATTTCTTCAAGGACTTTGAAAGTGTTTAATAAGGAGATGTTAAAACTGCCTTTTCTGATCGCTATTGATGGCCCTGCCGGCTCTGGAAAAGGTACTGTAGCAAAGATTCTAAGCCAAAAACTGGATTTAAATTATTTAGATTCAGGTGCTATATATCGATTAATTGCCTTGAGCAGCTCAAAAGCCAATATTAATCAAGACGACGCTAGCTTAATTACTAGGCATCTAAGCGACGTAGACATCAAGTTTATTGATGGGCAAGCCTTTTTAAACGGCATAGAAGTCTCGGAAGAAATAAGAGCGCAAGAAGTTGGAAAAATAGCTTCCAAAATTGCGCAACATATTGAGGTTAGAAAACAAATATTAGAGCTTCAGCGAGGCTTTTTTTATGGTCGTGGACTTGTTGCCGAAGGTCGGGATATGACCACGGTGGTTTTTCCAAATGCCGACCTTAAGATTTATCTAGATGCGAGCCCAAAAGAAAGGGCGAAAAGAAGATATAAACAGTTGATATCAAAAGGAATTGATGCTAATATCACAGACCTTGCTGAGGAAATAAAAGCAAGGGATAGGCAGGACATGGAAAGGCTTTATTCTCCCCTGTTAGTAGCAAAAACGGCTAATGTATTAAATTCAGACGATCTGAGCATTGATCAAACTGTAGATAAGATTATCTTACTCCTCAAAGATAAGTATTAAAAAATAAAAGCGCTAATGGCACTAATCATTAGCATTTATAAATCACCCCATCGCTAGTTGGGATTAAACAAATTAAGGTTAATTATATTTCATGGCAACCACAGAAAAAGTAGAAAAGTTAGATCCAGAAAGTTTTGAAGCATTATTTGAAGAAAGTATGTCTTTGAAAGAAATGCGTCAAGGTGAAGTCATTACAGCCGAAGTTATTTCAGTTGAAAATGATTTTGTAATCGTAAATGCTGGACTAAAATCAGAAAGCGTTATTAAAACAGAGGAATTTCTGAGTGACAGTGGCGATATTGAAGTTGCTGTTGGTGATTTGGTAAAAGTAGCTATTGAGAAGTTAGAAGATGGTTATGGATCAACAATCTTATCAAGAGATAAAGCGAAAAAACTTCAAGCATGGATTGACCTAGAAGAGGCCATGGAAGAAGGAAGAATTGTTAATGGATTTGTAAGTAGTCGGGTTAAAGGTGGTCTAAGAGTCACTGTTAACGGCATAATGGCATTCCTTCCAGGATCATTAGTTGACATAAGGCCTGTAAAAGACACCACGCCATTTGAGAATAAAGAATGCGAGCTTAAGGTTATCAAAATAGACAAGAAGAGAAATAATGTAGTTGTTTCTAGAAAAGCTGTAATGGAAGAGCAATCAGGAACAGATAGAGAATCCGTACTAGAATCTATTGTAGAGGGTGCTAATGTTAAAGGCATAATTAAGAATATTACTGATTACGGAGCATTTGTTGATTTAGGTGGTATTGATGGTTTGCTTCACATAACTGATCTAGCATGGAAGCGTATAAAGCATCCTTCAGAAATTTTAAATGTTGGTGACGAAATTGAAGCCAGAGTCCTAAAATTTGATCAGGAAAAAAATAGAGTATCCCTAGGATTAAAACAACTTGATGATGACCCATGGGTTGGTTTAGGAAGAAGATATCCAGTTAAAACGAAACTATTCGGTAAGGTTTCAAACCTAACAGATTACGGAGCATTTATAGAGATTGAAACAGGCATCGAAGGCTTGGTTCATGTATCAGAAATGGATTGGACAAACAAAAATATTCATCCGACAAAAGCTGTCCAATTAGGTGATGAAGTTGAAGTTATGATTCTTGAGATAGATGAAGACAGAAGAAGGTTGTCATTAGGAATGAAGCAATGCCAAGCAAACCCGTGGGAAGATTTTTCAGCTAACCATAAAGTAGATGACAAAATAACCGGAAAAATTAAATCAATTACAGATTTTGGTATCTTTATTGGTTTACCTGGGGAAATCGATGGCTTAATTCACCTCTCAGATATTTCATGGACTGATAGTGGTGAAGAGGCTGTTAAAAAATATAAAAAAGCCGATGAATTAGAAGCGATTATCATTTCTATTGATGTGGATAAAGAGAGAATTTCTCTGGGCATTAAACAGCTAACAGAGAATCCAAACCCAGAAACTTCAGAAAAATCAGATAATACAGCGGAAGAAAAAGCTCCAAAAGCTAAAAAAGCTGCTGCAAAAAAATCTGAGCCTGAGGTAACTGATGGTGGAACAACCAATCTTGGTGCTCTACTAAAAGCAAAACTTGATGATAAAAAATAAGAAAGTAGTATGACTAAATCTAAATTAATCAATATACTGGCCAGCCGATTCTCGCAGCTAGTCCATAAAGATGCGGAGCTATCAGTTAAAGCTATACTTGACTCGATGTCTGCATCTCTGATTAATAAAGATAGAATAGAGATAAGAGGATTTGGTAGTTTTAGTCTTAATTTTAGACCTTCACGAATGGGAAGAAATCCTAAATCAGGCGCTCAAGTCCATGTACCAGAAAAATTTGTTCCTCACTTCAAAGCAGGAAAAGAATTGAGGGTCAGAGTTGATAAGTAAGGGGAATGAAAGAAACAATAAAAGCATATTTTTTAAAAAATATGCTTTTTTTTTAATTTATAAAGTAATCTACATTTATGGTTGAATTTGAATTTTGGTGGTTACTCGTAATACCCTTTTTCTTTGGGTTGGGATGGATTGCGGCCAGAATTGATATTAAGCAAATTATATCTGAAAGCACAGACTTCCCAGCAGCCTATTTCAAGGGTATCCACTACCTTATAACCAATCAATATGAGAAAGCAACTGAGTCATTTTCTGAAGCAGTAAAAGCTAATGACAATTCGATGGAAATTCATTTTGCTTTAGGAAGCCTTTTACGAAGAACCGGGCAAATAGATAAGGCTATCAGCCTACATCTTGACCTACTTGAAAACAGAGAGATGAATGTTGACCAACAGGAATCGGTTAAAGCTGAGTTAGCTCAAGATTATTTCAAAGCAGGACTTTATGATAGGTCAGAAGAATTACTGTTAAGTTTGACAAAGGATAATTATGAGCAATTTAAACTCAATACCCTTCTTGAAATTTATGTCAAAGAGAGGGATTGGGAAAAGGCCGTTAAAATGGCTTCTCAACTTGAAAAGATATCTGGAGTGTCTTTTAGGAAAGAGATAAGTCATTATTATTGTGAAATGGCTGTTTCTATGATTATCTCTAAAAAATATAGTGACGGTAGTAAATTTCTTTTGCAGGCGATAGAAGAGCATAAAAACTGTGTGAGGGCTAATATTTTGCTTGGGGATGTCCGTGAAAGTCAGGGGATGATTGATGAAGCTATTTCTTATTGGCGAAAAATTGAATATCAAAAACCAGAATACCTTGGGTTGGTTGCCTCTAAAATTATAAAGGCCTACCAAGCTGAAGGTAAAATCAATGATGGCCTGTCCATCTTATCGAGATATTATGATTTATATAATTTGAGAACGCTGCTAAATGTATTGTATGAAGCCGTGATTTCAAATGAAGGGCCAGGAAGTGCAGAAAAAATAGCGAGAAACGAACTGATTCAACGACCAAGCTTGCTAGCCTTGGACCAGTTATTTCAAGCATTAGCGATGAACAAAAATACACAAATAGACAATATTGAACTAATACAACAAACCATTAAAAATACTATTAGTATTCGAAGGTTCTACGTTTGTAACATATGTGGATTTAAAGCTAAGCAATTTCACTGGCAATGCCCTGCATGCAATGGCTGGGAATCACTTCCATCCGAGCCGAGGGATATTGCCTTGGATGAAACATCTTAATGACTAAGGAAGTTAGAATTTTTGTAGCATTGGATTATGCAGACGAGGTCTCTGCTCGCCAAATAATCGATCATTTATCTCCCAAGCTCTGTGGCGTGAAGATTGGTAAGGAATTATTTACAGCCGTAGGTCCAAAGATTGTAGAGTATGCTCAAAAAAAAGGCTTTGAAGTCTTTCTAGACCTTAAGTATCACGATATACCAAATACAGTAAAAAAATCCTGCCAAAGTGCTGCAGCACTAGGTGTTTATATGGTAAATGTTCATGCCCTTGGCGGATCTGAAATGATGATTGCTGCAAAGGAAGGGCTAGCTCTCTCATCCCATAAACCGTTACTTATCGCGGTAACATTACTAACAAGTCACGATCAAAAAAACCTAGAAGAAATGGGTGTGCAAAAAAATATGCGTGACGAAATTATTCATCTTGCAAACAATGTTGCTAGCTGTGGCTTAGATGGCATTGTATGTTCAGCAAATGACTTAAAATTTCTTAAATCCTTGCTCCCCTCTACATTTACCTTTGTAACTCCTGGTATTCGATTGCTAGATTCAGCTAGTGATGATCAGAAAAGAATCACCACTCCTGAAGAAGCGGTAGCATTAGGTTCAACAATGCTTGTTATTGGAAGACCGGTAACTCAATCCGAGGATCCAAATGCAGCCTTAAAAATGATTAGAAAAAAAATTCTCGGTGACTAATTGTCTATATTCGACTGAATCATAGCATCGACATCCTTCTGCTCGACCCTCTTCAGCAGGTGTTCATATTTATTAATAGTTGCAACCTGAGCCGTAAGCTTTTCTATAGAGAGAAAATTATCTTCATTAAAAAATAATGCAACCTTATGTGTAAGTTCAGGCATGATCGGAGAAAGATATATGCTTAAAAGCCTAAAAGATTGAAGGGCTGTCGAACAAACCTCATGAAAGTAAGAATTAACAATGTGATTGGAATCATCCTTTGCCAAAACCCAAGGCTCTTTATTGTTTACAAATTCATTTACCGATTCGATATGAGTGATAAGTAATCGACAAATTTTACTAAACTGTCTTGCCTCAAACAATTCCATTATCTCTTCTTTAGACATCATAATTGCCTTTACAAGATCTTGAGATTCAATTTCATTGAATTCATCTGTAAGCATAATTTTATTGTCAAAAAACTTAGTAACAAATCCTGACGTTCTACTTGGAATATTAACAAGCTTACCGACTAAGTCACTATTCACCTTAACAATAAAATCATCTAAGTTAAGGTCGATGTCGCCCATAGAATCATTTAGTTTGGAAAAATAATAATACCTTAGGTAATCAGGAGTTTTAAATGCATCAATATAGCTTCGTGCAGTAATAAATGTACCTCTTGATTTTGACATTTTTTCACCATTAACAGTAAGAAAGCCGTGAGCAAAAACTTTAGTAGGTGTTCTGTGTCCTGAATACTTTAAAATTGCAGGCCAGAATAACGCATGAAAATATAGTATGTCTTTTCCAATAAAGTGTACTAATTCGGTTTTTGAACCATCACTCCAGAATTCATCGTAAGATAAGTTATTCTTATCGGCATAGTTTTTAAAGCTTGACATATACCCTATTGGGGCATCAAGCCAAACATAAAAAAACTTACCCGGAGCCCCAGGTATTTCAAAGCCGAAATAAGGTGCGTCTCTAGAAATATCCCAATCGACTAAACCAGATTTGAACCATTCTTGTAATTTATTTGAAGCTTCTTTTTGTAGGGTGTCAGATTTTGTCCATTTAGATAAAAAGTCCTCACACTCAGAGAGCTTGAAAAAATAATGTTCAGTTTTTTTCTTAATAGGTTTTGATCCTGTTAAAACCGAGTACGCATCAATTAAGTCAGTTGGGCTGTATGTTGTTCCGCACGATTCACAGGAGTCTCCGTATTGATCATTAGCTTTGCATTTTGGGCATGTACCTTTGATAAATCTGTCGGGTAAAAACATATTTTTTTCATCATCATAAAATTGTTCTATTTCCTTTGCTTCAATTTTATTATTTACAACTAAGGAGTTATAAAGAGCTTCAGATAAATTCTTATTTTCTATTGAATTAGTAGAATAGAAATTATCAAAAGAAATATTAAATTCAGAAAAATCAGCGCTATGTTCCTTGTGGACTTTTTCAACAAGCTGCTCAGGGGATATACCTTCCTTCTCAGCTCTAAGCATAATAGGGGTTCCATGAGTATCATCTGCACAAATATAATGAATTTCATTGCCAGCAAGACGTTGATACCTCACCCATATATCAGTTTGAATATATTCTACAAGATGTCCAAGGTGTATACTACCGTTTGCATAAGGCAAAGCCGATGTTGCAAGAATTTTACGCATAATTGTTAATATCTTATGAGGTGACAGTTTAAAATCGTATGTTATTTTAACAAATAAGTAAGAGCATTCCCACGAGTTATAAATTTATTTTAACGAAAGAAAATTAAATGAATATTGAAAAAAAAATTACGGACGAATTAGTAAACACCAAGTTTCCTGGGACTGACATATCCTTTATTAAAGAAAAAAGTATAAAAAAAATTACTGTGGATGAGTCAGAAATCGAGATCAAAATAGAATTAAATTTTTCCGCTGCAAAACAAGTATCGGTGATAAAAAATATCATTCAAGAAAAAATTGCCCTACTAACCCCTGTAAAAACTAATGTTTTGCTAAGCTTTAATATCAAAAGTCATTTAGTTCAGCAAGGTCTATCACCCTTAAAAGGTGTAAAGAATATTATTGCAATTGCTTCTGGAAAGGGTGGCGTTGGTAAGTCAACAACTGCCGTTAATCTAGGTCTTGCATTATCCTTAGAAGGAGCTCGCGTCGGTATTTTAGATGCAGATATCTATGGGCCAAGCCAGCCAAAAATGCTCGGTATAAGCAATGAAAAGCCTGCTAGCAAGGATGGTAAGTCAATGGAGCCACTTCTTGCTCATGGAATTCAGGTTATGTCGATTGGCTTTTTGGTTGATCAGGAAACGCCTATGGTGTGGCGAGGCCCTATGGTGACCAGCACACTTGAGCAATTACTAAAAGAAACTAACTGGGATAATCTTGATTACCTTATTATCGATCTTCCTCCAGGAACAGGAGATGTACAGTTAACGTTAGCTCAAAAAATACCAGTTACCGGGGCAATTATTGTTACTACTCCACAGGATATCGCTCTTTTAGATGCAAGAAAAGGGCTTAAAATGTTTGAAAAAGTAAACGTGCCTATTATTGGTATTGTAGAAAATATGTCGACACATATATGCAGTAACTGCGGACATGAGGAGCATATTTTTGGTGAGGGAGGAGGATTGCAAATGTCCGAGGACTATCATGTTGACTTACTGGGAAGTCTGCCATTAGATATTTCTATCAGAGAACAGCTGGATAACGGCATACCCACAGTTGTTAGTGGAAAACATGAGAAAATAACTGCAATCTATTCGGCAATAGCCATAAAAACATCGCTAAAAATTGCAGCTCTTAATGAGGATAGCAGTAATAAATTTCCAAAAATTGTTATCCAAAAAAGCTAGATTACATCAAAAGTATATATTTTTAGCTCATCTATAGCAGAAATATTAGAAGCAGGTAGGTCAATTTTTTTCTGCCATTGGACGAATGCATCAACCTTATTTTTACCAGTTATTAGAAACAAAGTATTCTTGCTTCGACTAAGTCTTGAAGATGTTATTGAAACGCGCTCTGAAGGAGGTTTTGGTGCATCAAAAATTGCAACAGCATTTTTCGAATTATCCCAGTCATGACCAGGAAAAAGACTTGCGGTATGTCCGTCTTCACCAAACCCTAAAAGTACTAAATCAAAATCTCCAACCTCATTTAGCATGATGTCGTAATGATTCGCTGCAACGATATTTCCTTTTTCACCATCAATAAAATGAACCTGTTCATGGGGTATTGGAGCCTTACTTAATAAACACTCTCTAGCCATAACACTATTTCTTTCTGGATGATCCGAGGGTAAACATCTTTCATCACCAAAAAAAATATGCCATTTTGACCAATCGGTATTCATGTGACAAAGTTTAGAATAAATACTTTTTGGTGTCCCGCCTCCGCATAGTACTAAATAAAAAGATTTTCTCGCCCCAATACTTTCATTTGCTTTTTTTATAATATAAGAACATGCATCATTCTCAAATTTCTCAAGGCTGTCAAAAGATGTATGTTCAAAACTATTGTGATTCATGTATATCCTAAGAATAAGTTGAATTTTTTATGTGAGTTTTTGCTATAATTCTGGCTCTTGTTAAACATGAGCAAAGATTAATCCAAAAGATTAACAAATTTTATACTTCAACAAAAGGAAAAAAATGAAAATTGCAATGCTTGGTCTGGGAAAAATGGGTGGAAATATGTCTGCACGCCTAATTCGCAATGGTGTTTCAGTGGTTGGTTATGATAATAGTCAGGAAGTAGTAAAGGAGCTTGAGGAAAAAGAAGGGCTAATTCCATCCGCCTCTGTTGTAGACGCTTTATCGAAACTGGACGAACAAAAAATTGTTTGGATGATGCTTCCTGCAGGTGAGATAACTGAAAACCAGATACACGAATTAGTTCCTCTGCTTAACAAGGGTGATGTAATTATTGACGGTGGAAACTCTAACTTTAAAAGAAGTGTAAAAATGGGTGCAATGTTAGAGGAGCACGGTATTGGTTTTATGGATTGCGGAACGTCAGGTGGGGTTTGGGGTCTAGATAATGGCTATTGTCTGATGGTAGGAGCTAATGATGAGGTAGCTAAAATAGTTGAGCCAGCACTAAGGGCGTTAGCAGTTACCCCTCAAAATGGATGGTTACATGTTGGTCCAGTGGGGTCTGGTCATTTTACAAAAATGATTCATAACGGCATTGAATACGGAATGATGGAGTCATTTGCTGAAGGACTTGAGCTTCTTAAAGGTAGAGAGGAATTTAAAATTGATGTAGCTCAAGTAACAGAATTGTGGCGCCATGGTTCAGTGGTGCGAAGCTGGTTGCTTGACTTAACCGCTGAAGCATTAAAGAACGATCCAACGCTAGATGATATTGCACCTTTTGTACCAGATTCTGGAGAAGGCCGATGGACTGTTGTTGAATCAATTGAGCAAGGAATACCTACACCCGTTCTTACGCTTGCCCTTCAAGTTAGATTTAGAAGCCAAGAGAAACAAAAAGGCTATGGTTACAAACTCTTATCAACTATGAGAAATGCCTTTGGTGGGCATGTAATGAAAAAAAGGGGTTAATCGCAAATGGTAGAGAATTCAACTTTAGTTTTATTTGGTGCCAAAGGTAATCTTGCAAGAGTAAAACTTATACCTGGATTATTTCATTTAGATGAATCAGGACAACTTCCGGAAGGTATGAAGATACTGTCTGTCGGCAGACAGTCCTCAACAAAAGATGAGTGGGAAAATGAAATTAAGCAAATGCTTGATAAGAAATTCAAAAGTGGCTATTGCAAGGAAACATTTAAAAGATTTGTTGCAAGAAACTTATATCATGCGAACTTACCAGATGATCCAGAAGCATTCAAAAAATTCGGTAGAAAACTAAATGATAAAAATGTATTTTCTCAAAATTTTGCTTTCTTTTTATCGGTTAGGCCGACGGATTTTGCATTAATTGTAGATCAACTAGCTAATGAGAGTTTATTAGATCAATCTACTGGGTGGAAAAGAGTGTTAATTGAAAAGCCTTTTGGCACCAACCTCGAAAGTGCAATTAATCTTCAAAAATCAATTTCTAAGCATCTTAATGAAGAGCAAATATATCGGATTGATCACTATCTCGGAAAATCTGCATTACAAAATATTCTTGTTACCAGATTTGCAAACTCTATTTTAGAGCCTATATGGAATAGTAATTATATTGACCATATACAGATCACAAACCATGAAATGCTTGGTGTTGGAGACAGGACGGTATTCTATGATGCGACGGGTGCACTTCGTGACATGATTCAGAGCCATTTATTACAAATGATGGCTTTAACAACAATGGAGCAACCAAAATCATTTTCTCCTAATGATATTCGAGCTGAAAAGATAAAGCTCCTTGAATCAATTAGGCCTATAGATACAGATGAATTTGATACCCATGCTTTTAGAGCTCAATATGCTGCGGGCGAAATAAAAGGTGAAGGCTGGGTTGATGGCTACCTTAACGAACTTGAGAGTAAGGGTAGTGTTACTGAAACCTATGCTGCGGTTAAGATATTTATTGATAATCCAAGGTGGAATGGTGTTCCTATTTATCTAAGAACTGCAAAACGCCTACATGAGAGTGGGACTAATATCTCCGTAAAATTTAAAAATGCAGATACATTAATCGGAGATAAAAATAATTGGGTTATTTTTAATATTCAACCTAAAGAAAGTACCTCAATAGAAATAACCACAAAAACACCTGGACTTAACGATGATGAGCTTAGATCTACTAGACTTGAAGGGTTGAATCGTGTTGAAGGTGATGAAAGTATTGATGCTTATGAGACACTGATGCTTGACCTTATAAGTGGCAATCAGTCAAGATTTCTTCATGTTGATGAAGTTAAGGCGCAATGGAGGTTTGTTGACCCTATTATTAACTATTGGACACAAAAAAAAGAGAAGCTCGATCAATATGTTTCTGGGAGCTCAGACCCGGAATCTTCTAAGGTTATATTTGAAGATCCTAGTCAATTCTGGCGATAAGTTATATGAAAATTAAACAAATATGGTAATCACAAATCGTATACAATCTGTGAATAACGCCAATGATTAGGAAGCTTGATGACAATAAAATCAGATAGATGGATCAGAGAGATGGCCCAAGATCATGGGATGATAAGCCCATTTGAGCCTCAAATGATTCGTGAAAGAGATGGCGAAAAAATAGTCTCTTATGGGACCTCTAGCTACGGTTATGATATTAGATGTGCGCCTGAGTTTAAAGTGTTTACCAATATCAATAGCACCATAGTTGATCCAAAAGCATTTGACCCCAATTCATTTGTAGAATTTAATGGTGACCATTGCATTATTCCACCAAATTCATTTGCATTGGCTAGGACAGTTGAGTTCTTTAAAATACCTAGAAATATTCTTACTATATGTGTTGGTAAATCAACTTATGCCCGCTGTGGCATTATTGTTAACGTAACGCCATTTGAGCCTGAATGGGAGGGTTATGTCACCCTTGAGTTCAGCAATACCACCCCTCTTCCTGCTAAAATTTATGCTGGCGAAGGGTGCGCTCAAGTATTATTCTTTGAATCAGATGAGGTTTGTGAAATCTCTTATAAGGATCGTGGCGGAAAGTACCAAGGGCAAAGTGGTGTCACACTTCCGAAAATTTAATCATGAAATTTAAATTCCCCATTATCATAATAGACGAGGATTACAGGGCAGAGAACTCATCTGGCTTGGGCATTCGCGTTCTTGCAGAATCCATTGAAAAAGAAGATTTTGAGGTCATAGGAGTAACCAGCTATGTTGATTTATCCTCATTTGCCCAACAACAAAGTCGTGCATCTGCTTTTATTTTAGCAATTGATGACGAAGAATTTATCGAAGAAAATCCAAAAGCTCTTGAGAGTCTAAGTAAGTTTGTTGAGGAAATTAGGTATAGAAATGACGAGATTCCAATTTTTCTTCATGGTGAAACAAGAACAAGCAGGCACATACCCAACAAAATACTAAAAGAACTAAATGGTTTTATTCATATGTATGAAGATACGCCAGAATTCGTTGCTAAATATATTGTTCGGGAAGCAAAAACGTACTTGGAAAGTCTTGCCCCTCCATTCTTTAGAGCACTTACTCATTATGCGAGTGACGGCTCCTACTCATGGCACTGTCCTGGGCATTCTGGTGGTGTAGCTTTCCTAAAGTCCCCTGTTGGCCAAATGTTCCATCAATTCTTTGGTGAGAATATGCTTCGGGCGGATGTTTGTAATGCGGTTGAGGAGTTAGGTCAACTGTTAGATCATACAGGCCCTGTTGAAGCATCTGAGAAGAATGCGGCGCGGATATACAAGGCAGACCATTGTTATTTTGTTACAAATGGAACATCCACCTCAAACAAGATGGTTTGGAATTCAACGGTAGCGCCAGGAGATATTGTTGTAGTCGACCGTAATTGTCATAAGTCCGTTCTTCATGCCATCATTATGACAGGAGCAATCCCGATATTTCTAATGCCAACAAGGAATCATTTTGGAATAATAGGCCCCATCCCAAAAAAAGAGTTTAGCTGGGATCGGATTAAGGAAAAGATTAACAACAATCCTTTTATTGAAGATAAGGACGCTAAGCCCAGAGTGCTTACTATAACTCAATCAACCTACGATGGGATTCTATACAATGTAGAGGAAATTAAGGAAATGTTGGATGGTAAAATTGGTGCGCTACATTTTGATGAGGCATGGTTGCCACACGCATCTTTTCATGACTTTTACGGTGATTATCATGCAATTGGAGCAGATCGTCCTCGATGCTCTGAGAGCCTTATTTTTTCAACTCAATCTACGCATAAAATGTTAGCTGGATTAAGTCAAGCTTCACAAATTTTAGTGCAGGACGCTGTAAACAATAAACTCGATAAAGAATTATTCAACGAATCATACTTAATGCACAGCTCGACCAGCCCACAATACTCCATTATTGCTAGTTGCGATGTAGCTGCAGCAATGATGGAAGAGCCTGGTGGTAATGCTTTAGTTGAAGAATCAATCATGGAAGCTCTTAATTTTAGACGAGCAATGAGAAAAGTAGACCAAGAATGGGGGGATGGTTGGTGGTTTCAGGTATGGGGTCCTGACGATCTGTCCGAGGAAGGAATTGAGGAGAGAGCAGCATGGATGCTTAATAAGAATGAAAAATGGCATGGTTTTGGAAATTTAGCTCCTAACTTCAATATGCTTGATCCCATCAAAGCTACAATCATTACTCCTGGACTTAATGTTGATGGTGAGTTTGATGAAAAGCTTGGCATACCCGCAATGATAGTTACAAAATATTTAGCAGAGCATGGGGTTATAGTCGAGAAGACAGGACTTTATTCATTCTTTATTATGTTTACTATTGGTATTACCAAGGGAAGATGGAATACGTTAGTAGCAGCACTTCAGCAATTTAAAGATGATTATGATAAGAATCAACCAATATGGAAAGTTCTTCCTGAATTTAGTCAAAAATTTCCAATTTATGAGAGCGTTGGGCTAAAAGATCTTTCAGACAAAATACATGAAATTTTCACACAAAATGATATTGCTAGACTAACAACAGAGATGTATCTTTCTGATATGGTGCCTGCAATGAAGCCTGCTAATGCTTTTGCTAAGATGGCTCATAAGGAAATTCAAAGGGTACCTATTGATGACTTGGAAGGAAGGATTACGGCTGTTCTACTTACACCCTACCCCCCTGGGATTCCATTACTAATTCCAGGTGAGAGATTCAATAAAATTATTGTTGATTACTTAAAATTCGCCAGAACATTTAATGAAAAATTTCCAGGATTTGAAACTGACAATCATGGATTGATCAAAAACTATATTGACGGAAAATTAACTTACTACGTGGATTGTGTGCTCGATGATTAATCTTGTCGTTGATAATCAACAAATGAAAAGTGAAGACCTTCTTCATTAACTGATTTTTCCCTACTTATCTCTTGCCAATAATTAGCAGAGAATTGTGGGAAATAAGCATCCCCTTCAAGCACAGAGTCAATCTCGGTAACGTATAAGTGGGTCGCATGATCTAAAAATATTCTATATATTTCTTCCCCACCAATTACAAAGACTTGTTCCTCATCCTTAATTAATGAAAAGACATTGTCTAAAGAGCTTACAACATCAACCCCTTTAATTTTTAAGTCAGTATTTCTGGTAATAACAATGTTTTTTCTGCCAGGTAAAGGTCGACCTATTGAGTCAAAGGTTTTGCGCCCCATTATTGTAGGTTTTCCCATAGTTAAACTCTTAAATCTCTTTAAATCCTCGGATATATGCCACGGCAATGCATTGTTAGCTCCAATAACATTATTCTTTGACATCGCTACAATAATTGAAATTTTTTGCACTAAACTGCTACTGGAGCTTTAATTAAAGGGTATGGATCATAACCCACAAGCGAAAAATCATCAAAAGTAAAATCAAAAAGATTGTTGATTGATTTGTTAAGCAACATGGTTGGTTTAATTTTAGGAGTTCTCGTAAGCTGCTCATTCACCTGATCTTCATGGTTTAGGTAAATATGCGCATCACCAAGGGTATGAACAAATTCACCAACTCTTAATCCACAAACCTGTGCAATCATCATGGTCAGCAAGGCATAGGAAGCAATATTAAAGGGAACGCCTAAGAAAATATCGGCGCTTCGCTGGTAAAGTTGGCAGGATAGCTGTCCATTTGCTACATAGAATTGAAAAAAAGCATGGCATGGCGGAAGCTTCATCTGACTAATATCAGAAACATTCCATGCGGAAACTATTAGACGCCTAGAGTCTGGATTGGCTTTTATTTGCTCAATAAGATTTTTTATTTGGTCAATTGATTTTCCATCATGCGTCGACCAACTTCTCCATTGATGCCCATAAACTGGGCCTAAATTACCTTTTTCGTCTGCCCATTCATTCCATATTGATATACCATTTTCTTTTAAAAACTTAACGTTTGTATCGCCCGTTAAAAACCATAGCAACTCATATATAACTGATTTAAGATGAATTTTTTTAGTAGTTAGTAGGGGGAACCCTTCATTTAAATCAAATCGCATCTGATAACCAAAGACAGAAGTTGTTCCTGTCCCGGTTCTATCTGTCTTGACTATTCCGTTATTTTTTACGTGCCTTAAAAGATCCAGGTATTGCTTCATATCAACTATTGTTAATAATAAAGTTTTTAACTTGATCTGTGTCACTATTAAAAACTTCGTATCGTTGGTCAAGTGACTCAAGGTTTTTCAGTTGAGGGGGTCTTTCTGGATAGACTCCGATAGCCTCAAAGACTGATTTTTCAAATTTAATAGGGAGAGCTGTTTCCAAAACAATCATAGGGATATTTTTTATATGATCTAGGGCGGCCTTAACTCCGTCCGCAGTGTGAGTGTCAATAATGACATTAAAGTCATTATATACCGACCTTATATAGTCAATTCTGTTTTCATGCTTGCTGCTAGATGAAATAAAACCATAATGCTTTATTCTTTCAAATGATTCACCATCAAGCTTAAAAGCTCCACCTTTATCAATATTATCCCAATACCGCCTTAATAAATCACTATCACGCCCCAACAAATCGAAAATAAATCGTTCAAAATTTGAAGCCTTCGAGATATCCATTGAGGGGCTAGATGTCTGAAAAGTTTCTTCAGATGATCTTGGTGCATAGTTTCCTGTTTTAAAGAACTCATCAAGCACATCATTTTCATTTGTCGCTGCAACCAAATGATTGATAGGCAGTCCCATTGCTCGTGCTATATGTCCAGCACATACATTCCCAAAATTACCTGTAGGAACTGTAAAGTCAACTTTATCTGTATTCTTCGAAGTTACATCAAAGTAACCTTTAAAGTAGTAGACAATCTGAGCTAGGATACGGCCCCAATTAATTGAATTAACTGCACCTATTTTATGTTTATCTTTAAAAGCCAAGTCATTTGAAACAGCCTTCACTATGTCCTGGCAGTCATCAAACACACCCTTAATAGCTATATTAAATATATTGTCATCCATAAGGCTATACATCTGTGCCGCTTGAAAAGGGCTCATTGTATTGTGCGGAGACAACATAAATACTTTTACTCCTTTTTTACCTTTCATTGCATATTCTGCAGCTGGTCCAGTGTCGCCGGATGTTGCGCCGAGTATATTTAAGGTTTTTCCATTTTTCTCTAAAACATATTCAAACATATGTCCTAGAAATTGCATGGCTATGTCCTTAAAAGCTAGAGTGGGACCATTTGACAAAGAAAGAAGGAATAAATTATCTTTTAACTTTAAGGTTGGGGTTATGTCTTCGGATTTTTGCTCCTCTCTACCAAGGGTATAAATATCAGATGCGTAAGATTTGCCTACTATTGCTCTTAAGTCGTTACTCGGCACATCATCAATAAATTTTTGGAAAATGAAAAAAGCTAAATCCTGATAAGACATAAGCCGCATTTTATTAAGATCGTCGTCTGTAAACTTAGGGTAGCTTTCAGGCAAATAAAGGCCCCCGTCAGGAGCCAATCCGGTTAATAATACCTCAGAAAAGCTTAACTCAGGTGACTTACCTCTTGTAGATATATACTTCATACTTTCCTATTTATTTTAGTTCTTCAATTCTTAATTTAATAATTTTATCTTTATTTTCTGGTAAGGATTCAATTGCTTTAATCACTTGATTAATTTGAGATTCTTGGACTTTTGATGTAACTAAAAATATATCAGGATCTTGGTTTGTTTCCTGAACTTCTTTATGAATCATAGCGTCAATTGATATGTCATGGCTTGCAAAGATATTTGTTATTTTTGCCAATAACCCAGCCTTATTTGCCATGGTAAGTCTTAGGTAAAATTCTGACCACACATCCTCAATTGCTAAAAGTTTTTTCTGTTTAATTTTATTAGGCATAAAACCTAATGATGGGATCAGTTTTTTTGTCGACAACTGTGATTGCCTTGCAATATCGATAATATCTGCAACAACCGCACTAGCCGTTGGTTCTGCCCCAGCTCCAGCTCCATAATAAAGTGTTGGTCCGACCATATTTCCTTTTACCAAAACGGCATTCATTGGTCCGCTTACATTCGCCACTAACCTTGCTTCAGGAATAAGTGTTGGGTGGACTCTTATTTCAACTGACTCTTGGTCCGACTTGGCAATTGCTAAAAGCTTAATTCTGTATCCAAGTTCCTCTGCATAAGTAATATCTTTTTGATTTAAATTGCTTATACCTTCTACAAAGACTGCATCAAAATTAATTGGTATACCAAATGCTATAGAAGCCATAATAGTTATCTTGTGAGCGGCATCAACCCCCTCAATATCAAAGGTTGGGTCTGCTTCTGCAAAGCCTAATTCCTGGGCTTGCTTTAGAGCGACATCAAATGATAGATTGTTTTCCTTCATTTCCGTCAGAATATAATTCGTTGTACCGTTTACGATGCCTGCAATCCATTCGATCTTATTTGCTGCCAAACCTTCTCTTAGGGCTTTAATAATTGGAATGCCTCCGGCCACTGCAGCTTCATAAGCAAGCTGCACATTATTATCTTCAGCAACTGCGAATAATTCCTCACCATGCATAGCTATCAATGCTTTGTTTGCCGTTACGACATGCTTTCCATTAAGTAATGCCTGCTTCACCAAGTCTTTTGCAATGCCTGTGCCACCAATTAACTCGACAACAAGATCAATCTCTTTGCTTTCAACAAGCTCAAAAGCGTCACCAACAATTGGTATCGCTGAACTTACTATTTTTTCAGCCAAAGCAATATCTTTATCAGCAACCATAGCAACCTTGATTTCAATGCCGGTTTTATGCAAAATTTCCTGAAAATTTTCTGTGAGCACTTTGTAAGTACCACCACCGACTGTGCCTATACCAATTAACCCTACATTCATTGTTTATCTCTTTCTAAAGTTATCTAAATATTCCGCTATGCGCTGAATAGCAATTTTAAGCTCATCTTCATTAGGCAAAAAAACCAACCTAAGATGATTATTGTCATGCCAGTTAAATCCTGAGCCTTGAACTAAAAGGACTTTCTTCTCAACAAGTATATCTAATATGAATTTTTGGTCATCCTCGATTACGTATAACTTGGGGTCTAACTTTGGAAACAAATACATTGCAGCCTTCGGCTTTACACAGCTTACCCCTTCGATTGAGGTAAGTAAGTCATATGCAAGCTCTCTTTGTTTGAATAGTCTTCCAGAAGGAGCCACTAGATCATTTATACTTTGGTACCCTCCTAGTGCCGTTTGGATAGCAAGCTGCCCAGGAACATTTGCACATAGACGCATAGAGGCTAACATATTTAATCCCTCTAAATAATCTCTTCCTCCCTCTTTGTCGCCAGAAACCACAAGCCATCCAGCTCTGTAACCACAGGCCCTATAATTCTTAGACAAACCATTCAGCGAAATAAATAAAACGTCGTCCGCTAATGAAGCGATAGATGTATGAGTATTGCCGTCATACAGGACTTTATCGTAAATTTCATCGGCGAAAATGATTAGCTTATTTTTTCGTGCGATTTCAACTACCTCTTTCAGCAAATCGTCACTATATAAGGCTCCAGTGGGATTATTGGGATTGATAATCACAATGCCGCGTGTTTTTTCCGTGATTTTTGACTCTATATCCTTGATGTCAGGAAACCAACCTGCACCTTCATCACAAACATAATGAACTGGGTTGCCACCTGCAAGTGTTACTGCTGCTGTCCACAGAGGATAATCCGGCTTAGGAATTAATACCTCATCATCATTGTTTATGAGGCCCTGCATTGCCATCACGATTAGCTCAGACACACCATTGCCAATGATAATATCGTCTACATCCACATTCTTAATATTTTTTTGTTGGGTGTAATGCATAATTGCTTTTCTAGGTTCAAAAAAACCATGGCTTTCTGTGTAGCCAGAAGCGCGAGACATATTTCTTATGACATCCTGAGTTATCTCGTCAGGGGCATCAAAACCAAATGCAGCAGGGTTGCCTATATTTAGCTTAATGATTCGATGACCGTCATCCTCCATCTTTTTTGCGTGCGCAAGAACTGGTCCCCTAATGTCGTAGCAGACGTTATCTAGTTTTTTCGATTTAAGAACTTTTGTCAAAATTTTTGCCAATAAAATTGATGTCAGAATTAGGTGTTATCTTACCTTTCTATTAGAATTTAGCCAATGAAACCAATCAAAAAAATGCGTCTAGATACATGAAATTTCATGAAATACATTCAGATAAAATTAATCTCATCAGAGCGTATGATGAGCAATCCGTAACTGTGCACGAAAAAAAAATTACCTCCAGTGCCATTTTATTTCCGGATAACATTATTGATAATCTTCACTACAAGTCTATCGATGATCTTTTTTCATCTAATTTAGATGAGGTTTTTAAGTATGAGCCAGAAATTGTATTAATTGGTATGCATGACAATAAGCATAATTTAACTCAAGAGCAAATCGCGTTATTTAACAAAAGAAATGTTTCTGTAGAACTAATGAGCTTACCAGCCGGATGCAGGACCTTTAATATACTTATTTCTGAGCAGCGAAAAGCAGTGCTAATTATTTTATTATCGTTATAAATTCTCTTTAGAAAATACAATTGACGCATTAACGCCACCAAAACCAAAGCTATTTGACATTGCTGTCCGAATGATTCGCTCTTCTTTCTTAAGCAAGATCGGAAGTCCTTCTGCAGCAGGATCAAGTTCGTCAATATTCATTGAGGGTGTTAAGAACCCATTATTCATCATAATCAGGCTAAATATAGCTTCATTAGATCCAGCAGCACCCAATGCATGACCGGATAATGATTTTGTTGAAGCAATTGATGGAATTGGCCCGTATTTTCCGCCTCCAAAAACTTTTTTAATTGCCTCCAGTTCTACTGAGTCACCTACCGGTGTGCTCGTTCCATGTGTGTTGATGTAGTCCACATTAGAGGTGTCTTTTTCCTTCAAAGCTATCTCCATACAACGCTGAGCCCCTTCTCCGCTAGGAGCTACCATGTCATGGCCGTCTGATGTTGCCCCATAACCAACTATTTCAGCATATATTTTAGCCCCTCTTTGAACTGCATGCTCATACTCTTCCAACACCAAAACACTTCCCCCGCCAGAAATTACAAATCCATCTCTAGATGTATCAAATGTTCGAGAAGCCTTTTCTGGTTGATCGTTAAATTTAGAAGACATCGCCCCCATTGCGTCGAAAAGATAACTCATAGTCCAATGCTCTTCTTCAGCACCACCAGCAAACATTACATCCTGTTTTCCCATCTGAATAAGCTCATAAGCGTTTCCTATGCAATGTGCGCTAGTCGAACAGGCTGAGGTAATTGAATAATTTATTCCTTTGATTTTAGCTCCTGTGGCAAGGCAGGCAGCAACCCCGTTGGACATAGTTTTGGTTACCATGTAAGGGCCGACACGACGTATCCCCTTCTCCTTTAATGTTTCGGTACCTTGAAGCATAGATTCAGTAGAGGTCCCTCCAGCACCAACAATGATACCCGTTCTAAAGTTGGAAACTTGGTCTTCATCTAGCTTTGAATCAGCGATAGCTTCCTGCATAGCTATCCATGCGTAGGCATGTCCTTTAGCCATAAAGCGCAGTAATTTTCTATCTATTAATTGATCAACGTCAATATTAATTGAGCCTGCAACCTGCGATCTTAGTCCATGCTCCTCATATTCAGGCTGAAAGGTAATGCCAGACTTTGAGTCCCGCAAGCTTTTTTCAACTTCCTGCACATTATTACCAAGACTTGAAACAATGCCTATTCCAGTAACAACAACTCTTCTCAATTAGATATTCCTTTAAAAGTTATCAGTTCTTGTAAATAACCCCACCTTAAGATCCGTGGCTTGATAAATCAATCTTCCATCAACTTCCATAGTGGCGTCTGCAATGCCCATAACCAATCTTCGCATAATTAATCGCTTAAGGTTGATAGTATAAGTAATTTTTTTTGCAGTAGGTAGAACCTGTCCGGTAAATTTTACCTCTCCTGATCCTAGGGCACGCCCTTTGCCAGGACCTCCTTTCCATCCTAAATAAAATCCAAGAAGCTGCCACATAGCATCTAATCCAAGGCATCCAGGCATAACTGGGTCTCCCTCAAAATGACACTGAAAGAACCATAGATCCTTAGTAATATCCATTTCGGCAATAATCTGGCCATTATTATAAGTCCCACCGTCATCGCTAACTTTTGTGATGCGATCAAACATAAGCATTGGAGGTAGAGGGAGTTGTGCATTATCTTTGCCAAACAACTCGCCACGTCCGCAAGCGATAAGCTCTTCTTTGGTGTAGCTATTTTTTTTCATATAAATATAATTTACTCTCTAGATTAATTTGTTTACTTTCGAAGCATGGTTCAGTTATAGTATATTTTCAATAATCCTGACTCAATTTACTAGGAATATATCACAATGAGTGACCAAAATCTGGCCGAATGGCGAAAACTTGCTCTGAAATTAGAGAGTGAAATTAATAAAGTTGTTGTAGGACAAGAAGATCCTATAAGGCTTATAACAACTGCTATTTTTGCCAGAGGCCATGTGCTGCTAGAGGGTGATGTCGGTGTTGGTAAAACAACCTTGCTTAAAGCATTTGCCAGGTCCATAGGCGGAGGTTATGAACGAATCGAGGGTACTATTGATTTAATGCCTAATGACCTGATCTACCACACCTATCTTGGGGAAGACGGTAAACCCCATGTTAGCAATGGTCCGGTATTAAAATCAGGGGAAGATCTTTCAATTTTCTTCTTTAACGAAATTAATCGAGCGCGACCGCAGGTGCATTCACTGCTTTTGAGAATTATGGCCGAAAGGACGCTCTCAGCATTCAACAAAGAATTTAAATTTCCCCATCTCATTGTTTTTGCTGACCGAAATCAGGTTGAAAAGGAAGAAACCTTTGAAATTCCATCGGCAGCAAGGGATCGATTTATGATGGAAATACCTATCGTTATTCCACAGCAAGATGAAATCATGACGAGTCTTGTTTTTGATACCAAATTTCATGATGCAGATAAATTGGTTGAGGGTGCGTCATCCGATCTTCTTAAGTTTGATAAATTAAATGCACTTTCAGATGACATTCAAGCAAACGTTGGTGCTTCAGCAAAGCTTAAGTCCTACGCTCTTAATTTATGGAAATCAACCAAAAATCCCGAATTATTTGATATCAAAATTAGTGGCGTAGATATCAATAGACTGATTATTTCAGGGGCAAGTCCTAGAGGAATTAGTATGATGATGAAATGTGCACGTGTGAATGCATGGCTAAATAATCGAACCGCTGTGATTCCAGAAGATATTCATGCGGTCTTTCATGAAACTATTGCGCATAGGTTAGTTTTTAACCCAATTTATGAATTAAAAAGAACAGAAATTGCTAACGAGCTTACGCATGAAATTTTAAACAAGGTAAGCGCTCCTTAATTTCATGGAATTCCTAAACGACACTTTTGATTACCATATAAACTGGAAGTCAAGAGGCTATCATCCAGGACAGCATAAAAGTGATCAGCGTGGGATGGGTATTGAATTTGCTGGTCATGCAACAATAATTGACTACCCTGATCCCAGAAGAATTGATATAAGACAGACAATCCGTGATCCTTTTGAGCAAATTCAGGTCAGAGTATTTAACCAAAGAAGTGCCACACCAGTCATTATTGCTAGTGACCTTTCAGCAAGTATGAATTTTGGTGGGGATAAATCTAAGCATAAGTTTGCCTCCGAGATCGCCTCAATCATAACTCATTCAGTAATGGCCAAGAGTGATGCAATAGGGTTTATTGGTTTTAATGATAAAATTGATTCAAGCTGGGTATCCTCTTTATCCTACAGACCCCACAGAACAGAAGAATTAATTAAAAGACTAGCTAGTTATCATGCAAAAAGTGCAGGTCATCATGGAATTAGGGATTTATATGAATATGTTCCTAAAGACCAGACCTTAATCTTTCTCATATCAGACTTTCATATGCCCATTGATGATATTAGCTCCGCACTGGGACATTTAAGAAAGCATCGTGTAATTCCTATCATCCTATGGAATAAAACTGAATATGAAGGCCTTCCTAAGTTTGGAGTGATTACAATAAACGACCCAGAATCTGGCCAAGAGCAAATAATATTTCTTAGGGGTAATATGTTAGAAAAAATTAAAAGCAGCTTCAAGAAAAGAAAAGCTGAATTAGAGGAAGTTTTTCTTGAGCATGACAGCCCACCTTTTTTCGTGGGAGAAGAGTTCGATACCTTTGCCATGTCTCAATACTTCAATGAGTATTTTCATGCATAGATACTTACTAACGACCTTTCTTCTATGTTTATTGAGTACTGGGGTAAGCGCATTTGAAGATCCCAAAAAATTTCGCGATATTGATCCTAAATACATTGATCTAAACATTATAGATCCTGAACAAAAAGTCGGGTTTACGGTTGGGGATACCATTACACGACAAATTAATATCGCCATTAAAAAGCCCTTCTACTTGATTGAGGAGTCCCTTCCAATAGTGGGGTATGAAAAAAGGTATCGCGGACAGCTGCTTGGAATGTCCTTGGTGGAGTCTAGCCATACCAAGAAAGCCACAAAAGAAGGCATAACCTATGACATCATTCTTACGTACCAAATTTTTACGAACAATGTGGTGGCAAAACCGGCATTTATTACCGCAGATTACTATAGGGTGGTGAACCCTGCTGACCCGGATAATGTATTTAAATATCGTATTCCGGCACTAACGGTTGCGGTATCTCCTATTGCCGTATTTGGCGATATAAAAGTCGAAGATGATATGAGTAATTATCGAGGGCCTTTCTTTATTGATTCGGCGGTTATTTTACAAAAAATGCGCTATGCCATCATTGCCCTAGTCTTGTCCTTGGTAGCATTGCTTTATATCTATAGCAAATACTCATGGGTTCCAAAGCTCAACAAATGGTTTAGCCATGCTTATAGAAAATTTAAAAAAAAACCAGTCTCCCAGCCTAATATAGAGCTGTTCATCAAAGCCCTGCATGCCAGCTTTGATAAAACGATCAACCAAACCTTATTTATGGATAATAAACACTTGTTGTATCAGCAAAATCCCTCATTCAGAAAGATAGATTCCGAGATTGATGAATTTTTTACCTTATCGCGGGACATATTTTTTGAGCAAAAGAAAACCCACGATCTATCCAAGACGTATGCCTGGCTCAAAGTATTTTCTATGCATTGCCGAATGTGTGAGAGAAAGCTCATAGTTGATTCATCCGATTTAAAAGAAATGAGTAGCTAATGAATTTCCTTAATGCCTGGGTTCTTTTTTTTCTTCCACTGATCGCTGTTCCTTTTATTTTCTTTCAATCGAGCAATAACAATTATTCGTGGAATGAAATGATTCCATCAGATCCACTATCAACGATTATTGGCGTGTTATTAAAATTTCTAAGCTCGGTTATTATTGCCCTTCTGGTAGTCATTCTTGCTGAACCGTTTTCTGATCAAAAGGTGGTTGAAAGAGTTGGTGAGGGAGCACAAATTGGATTAGTTTTAGATAGAAGCGCATCCATGGACGAGCCTTTCGCCGGTGACAGTGAAAAAGCAGGTGAAACAAAATCAGCTGCTGCAAGCCGCCTTATTATTGATTTTTTTGAGTCTAGAACCAACGATATGGTTGGGGTCATAACCTTCAGTAACTCGGCTATGTTTGTCCTACCCCTAACGGAAAATAAAGAGGCGATTAAAGCAGCAGTTTCAGCCACCGCAGGTAACGCATTATTTCAAACCAATATTGGTGCTGGTTTAACCAGTAGTGCGGCACTTTTTAATGAAGTGGCTGACTCAGGTTCTAGGGCCATTATCTTACTATCTGATGGAGCCGGGAGAATAGACGCTAATACTCAACAAAAAATTAGGGATTGGTTTGATCGATTTGATATAGGTCTTTACTGGATAGTTTTAAAACAACAAAAAGGGATCAGTATTTTTGACAAAAATTTTGTGCCAAGAGATGAGGAGCAACCTCCTCCTCAAATTGAACTCTATGAATATTTTAGCACTTTTCGATCACCTTTTAAGGCCTATGAAGCAGAAGATCCAAAATCCCTTGAGACAGCAATTAAGGATATCAGCCTGAAGGAAAAGAAACCGATTACCTATTCAGAAAGAATACCGGGAAAGAGTTACTCACTCCCGCTTCTGCTTGTAGCGCTTTTTTTAAGCTTACTATTATTATTATTGAAATTTATTGAGGTAAAATCATTACGATGAAAATAAGCGATCTAATAACCGTCAAAAAAATAACCTACCTTTCTATTATGACAATCGTGATAAGCGTTTATCTGCTCGTGGACTCTAGCGTAAAAATTTATCGCGTACAAAAGTTTAACCAGGCTGTCGCAGCCGGCGATTCTACGGAGGTTTTTTCTCGAAGCATTGAGTCACGTTTTTCTGTTGCCTACTGGCTTGCTACCAAAGGCATGTTTAAAGAAGCGACCATACTGTTCAACAATCTTTTAGAGGAAGCTAATACGGATCAACAGTCAGCAATACACTACAATATCGGCAATATATTTTTTAATCGAGGCTTAATTATTAACGGTACCAGCATGACCGTGCGTGACGAAGCAGAGTACTTATTTCGACAGGCAAAAAAAGCTTACGTGCAATCACTGAAATTAAATAATACGCACTGGGATGCTAAGCACAATCTTGATCGCTTACTGACTATGCTTCCGGGTGATCCAACGCCAGGTGTTGGCGACTCAGACTCCCCTGGACTCATAATGGGGAATATTCCTGTTGGCCTCCCATGATTAAAATTTTTACTAGGTTAAGGCAAGACACTCACCTCCTTCTTTTGTTTCTAGCAACCTTAAGTCTTAGTCTGGCGGTAATCAATCCAAGCATCCCCATTACTAGGAATATCTTCAATTACATTTTTATTGTCGACATTTCTCAAAGCATGAACACAAAAGACATGACCGTTGGGTTGGAAGAGGTATCTCGTATTGATTATACCAAAGCTACATTGAGAAAGATTCTAGGAAGACTCCCATGTGAATCGAAAGTAAGCATTGGTATGTTTGCAGGGGTTAGTGTTGCTGCCACCTATACACCTATTGAGGTTTGTGAAAACTTTAGTGCTATTAATAGCACTATAGATAACCTTGACTGGCGCTCAACGTGGTCGGGGAATACCCGCATCAGAGAGTCCATGGTTAATCTTGCTAGGCTCATTCGCAGCTTCCCAGAGTCTGCCCAGGTAATTTATTTTACTGATGGTGAAGAAGCCCCTAAACTGCACGTATTTAACACAAGGGACTTAACACAGTTTCAGGGGGGGAATGATTGGCTGCTTGCAGGAGTTGGTACCTTCGAGGGAACCGCTATCCCTAAGTATGACAATAAGAACCAGCTGATAGGCTACTGGTCGAATGAAAGCTTCGCATTGCAACCAGGAATGGCACAGATATCCCAAGGTAATATTGGTGCTAGAAATGACAATGTTGCAAGCGGGGCCAGTGACCGTTATTTATCCCGACTGGACGAGAAGTATTTGATTGATCTAAGTAAGGAAATTAAGGGTCAGTATGTCAGAGCGTCAAATGAAACGGTAGTTTTGGATGCTATGAGCAAACAAAAACCAGCTTGGCGAGATCAATCGGAATTACCCTTAAGGCATATACTGACGTATTTTGCACTCATTTTATTCTTGATGCGATTTATTTCCCTAAAAAAAATTCAGGGTTTTTTTAAGAGGTAATCCATGCAAAATACATTAACCCATTACCCGCTTCACAAAGAATTGTCACTGATTGAGGTCTCCGGTGAGGATGCAGCTTCATTTCTGCAAGGTCAAATCACTAATGACATAAACCTGGTTAATGATAAAGCATCGCTATATGCAGGCCTATGTAACCCTAAGGGTCGCTTATTAGCCTTCTTCCATATACTAAAGCTACATAAAAGCTTTTTTCTTATTTGTCCAAAATGTATTGCTGAAAACATTGCTAAAAAGTTATCAATGTACGTATTGCGGTCTAAGGTAAATATTGCAATAAACACAACCACTCGGTTGCATGGTTTAGAAATAGCAGGGGAAGAGCTTGGTAAGGAGATCGGACTGTCTGACACTGTATCTGATATGCAATCATTTTTACATGAAGGCATGCATCTAACAAAAGTGCCTGGTTCGCACCCTCGATACTTATATTTGGGAGACAGTTTAACTATTGAGAGCTTTATTGCTGCGAATTCAAAACATAGCGTTCAAGGTACTTTTGACAGCTGGAAAATGGAGAGTATTGCGAAGAAAATTCCAAATATATACCTAGAAACACAAGCAAAATTTATTCCTCAGTCGCTTAATTTGGATTTAATAAATGCCATTAACTTTAAAAAAGGTTGTTATACAGGACAGGAAATTGTAGCTAGAACGCATTATCTTGGCACTGTAAAAAAACGCTTGTTCAGAGGGGTGTGGAACGGAGATAGATCCTTATTGGTATATGGTGACAATATCCTAGCTGATGGTATTTCTATCGGTCAAGTCATTGATTATGTAAGCGATAAATCTGAATCCCATATTCTATTTGAGCTTAAAATTGACTGCATAAAAAATGATCTAGTATTGCAAGAGCATTCTTTGGTGATTATCGACTAAACAAAAAAAACCACCTCACGGTGACTTCCAAACTTACTTGATGTATGGGGCTGTAAACCCTCCCCGCTTATTCTTGTTTTTTGGTCTTAATAACCTCAAAAAAAATTTCGCCTTTTTTGATCATACCAAGCTCGTCTCGAGCCCTCTCCTCAATAGCATCTGTCCCATCTTTCAAATCATTTACCTCGGCCAGAAGCGCGTCATTCTCTTTCTCTAGCTGTTGGTTTATTTCATTCTGATATTCAAACTTTTGGTGAAGATCAAAAACATTGATCCAGCCCCCCCGATCAAACCATAATGGGTATTGAATTAAGACTATTAAAATCCAAAATATATAACTTAGGACTTTCAATTAGTGATTTTGGAGTTGATAAAAAGCTGATAAGCCAGCATATTTTGCTCTCTCTCTAAGCTTGTCCTCTATCCGTAAGAGCTGATTATATTTAGCAGTTCTTTCCGATCGAGACATAGAACCAGTTTTGATTTGCATTGCATTGGTAGCGACCGCTATGTCTGCAATAGTTGTATCTTCTGTCTCTCCAGATCTATGAGATATCACAGCGGTATAATTAGCTTTTTGGGCCATAGATATGGTCTCAAAAGTTTCGGTTAAGCTTCCGATCTGATTGACTTTGATTAGAACTGAGTTAGCAACCTTTCGGTCAATTCCTTCCTGCAGAATTTTGGAATTAGTGACAAACAAATCATCGCCAACTAACTGGATATTTTTTCCTAATTGATCTGTCAATATCTTCCAGCCATCCCAGTCAAACTCGTCCATGCCATCCTCAATGCTTATAATAGGATATTTTTCACACCACGATGAAAGGTAGTCTGACATTTGTTGCGAGTTAAGGGCTAATTTTTCCGAGGCTAATTGGTACAATCCATCCTGATAAAATTCTGTACTAGCGCAATCTAACCCCAAAAATACATCTTTTCCAGGTTCATATCCTGCCATTTCAATAGATTCCATAATTAACTGCAGAGCGGCCTCATTAGATGCCAGGTTAGGTGCAAAACCCCCTTCATCCCCTACCGTTGTTGCTAAATGTTTTTTTGATAGATTATTATGAAGCGCATGAAAAATCTCAGCACCACATCTGATCGCCTCAGAGAATGAAGGTCTTCCAGCCGGAATAATCATAAATTCCTGAATATCCACATTGTTATCGGCATGAGCTCCACCATTAATAATGTTCATCATGGGTGTGGGTAGACTAAAATTACCGTCATTATTTAAATATTCGAACAATGGTTTTTTTTCGCTCATAGCAGCCGCATGCGCGCATGCCATTGATACAGCAAGAATAGCATTTGCACCCAAATTTGCTTTATTAGGTGTGCCATCGAGCTCAATCATTACTGCATCTATCTTTGTCTGCTCATTTGCATTATGGCCTATTAGTGCAGCGGCAATTAGGTTGTTAATATTTTCAATAGCCTTTAAAACACCTTTACCAAGGTAACGACTTTTATCCTGGTCTCTTAGCTCAATCGCCTCCTTACTTCCGGTAGAAGCCCCTGATGGAACCGATGACCTACCCCACGAACCATCATCCAAAAAAACTTCGGCCTCGACGGTTGGATTTCCCCTAGAGTCAATTACCATGCGACCTACAATTCTTTTAATTACACTCATTTCAATTCCTAGCTAAATAAATTTTTTGACTTAACTGTGCTATCAAGCTCTTTTAAGATCTCTAACAGAGCCCTCATTTGATCCAGAGGAACTGCATTTGGACCGTCAGACAGAGCTTCGCTCGGCTTGGGATGTGTCTCCATAAAAATTCCGGATATCCCGCTGGAAACCGCTGCTCTTGCAAGCAAAGGCACAAATTCGCTTTGCCCACCACTCCGATCGCCTTGCCCCCCCGGTTGTTGCACAGAATGGGTAGCATCAAAAACTACAGGGCAATTGGTCTCTCTCATAATAGCGAGACTTCTCATATCTGAAACTAGGGTGTTGTATCCAAACGAAACCCCTCGTTCACACACCATAATATTGTCCAGTCCACCATTAGCTTCTTTGGCTTTATTAACTACCTGCCTCATATCTTGAGGTGCTAAAAATTGACCCTTCTTAATATTTACTGGCTTGCCTGACTTAGCCACGGCATTAATAAAATCCGTTTGTCGGCATAGAAATGCGGGGGTTTGCAGCACGTCGACAACACTGGCGACCTCTTCTACTTGCTCAGCCGTATGAATGTCAGTTAAAACTGGGACTCCAATTTGGCTTTTAACTTCCTGAAGAATCCTTAATCCTTCCTCCACACCAAATCCCCTGAATGTCTTATTAGAGCTTCTATTTGCTTTATCAAACGAAGATTTAAATATGAATGGAATACCCAGCTTATCCGTCATTTCTTTTAATTGGCCAGCTACATCAATGGTCATGGATTCGGACTCTATTACACAAGGCCCAGCAATTAAGAACAGGGGCTCAGTTAAACCAACATTAAAATGGCATAGCTTCATAATTAGGATCCTTGTTCGTTAAATTTTATTGCTGCTCTTACAAATGATAAGAATAACGGATGTGAGTCTTTGGGGTTCGATGTAAACTCTGGGTGAAACTGGCATCCAAAGAACCAAGGATGTTCATCTTCAGAGAGCTCAATTATTTCACATAAATTGTCAACAGGTGTTCTTGATGAGACAATCAGTCCTGCTTTTGTGAGTTGGTCTACATAGCTATTGTTTACTTCGTAACGATGCCTATGTCGTTCATTGACTTCTGAGCCATAAATATGAAACGCTAGGGTACCATCTACTATCGGTGCTTTTTGTGCTCCTAAGCGCATAGTTCCGCCTAAGTTCGAACCTTCATCACGCTTCTCTACCAATCCATTTTCTGTTTGCCATTCAGTAATCAATGCTATCAATGGGTGTGTGGGGTTTTCAGCAAATTCCGTGCTATTAGCACCCTTCAGCCCAGCCATATTCCTTGCATATTCAACAACAGCCAGTTGCATCCCTAAACAAATTCCAAGGAATGGAATTTTATTCGTTCTTGCATACTCAATTGCCTTGATCTTTCCCTCAGTTCCCCTTACCCCAAAGCCGCCTGGAATCAAAATAGCATCAAGGCCTTCCAACTGACTTATTCCTTGTGTTTCGATATCTTCGGAATCCATAAAATGGATCTTAATTTTTGCATTATTATGAATGCCGGCATGAATTAATGCCTCGGTTAGAGATTTATATGACTCGGTTAGATCAACATACTTGCCTACAAAAGCAATATTAACTTGTTTGGATGCTTTATCTAGTAGTTCAGTTATATTTTTCCATTCTTTTAAATTGGCTTTTTTTGCTTTGAGATTAAGCTTAGTACAAACAATTTCATCCATATTTTGTTTGTGAAGCATCATTGGAATGCGGTATATGGAGTCAGAATCTGTTGCCGAAATTACCGCCTCTGAAGAAACATTTGTAAACAGAGCAATTTTTGCCCTTTCTTCTTCAGGCAATTCTCGCTCAGATCTACATAATAAGATATCGGGTTGAATACCAATCTGTCTCAATTCTTTGACTGAATGTTGGGTAGGCTTAGTTTTTAATTCTCCGGCAGTAGCTATCCATGGAAGTAAGGTTAGATGAATATAACAAGTATTGTCCTTACCTTCTTCAAAACCCATTTGACGAATAGCTTCAAGAAATGGAAGTGATTCAATATCTCCTACCGTCCCCCCAACCTCAATGATGGCTATATCATATCCTTTTGATCCTTCACGAATATGAAATTTAATTTCATCAGTGATATGCGGTATAACTTGAACGGTTTTCCCAAGGTATTCTCCACGCCTTTCTTTTTTTATAACGCTGTCGTAAATTTGGCCTGTCGTAAAATTGTTACTTTTAGTCATCTTGGATGAGATAAAACGCTCATAATGGCCAAGATCTAGATCGGTCTCTGCCCCATCATTAGTAACAAATACCTCTCCATGCTGAAAAGGACTCATTGTCCCTGGGTCGACGTTTATATAGGGGTCTAATTTAATCATAGTCACTTTTAAATCACGTGACTCAAGAATTGCCCCGAGACTTGCGGCAGAAATGCCTTTACCTAATGAGGAAACCACTCCGCCAGTTACAAATATATATTTGGTCATGAAGACGCTTCTTTAAAAAAATTGCTGACGGATAAATATTTTACGTTAAAGCAATTGGTAGGACAATCAATACTTTTATTCTTTTTCCCAGCACCCATAAGATTTAAATCTACCAAGCACTTCATCCATCTCTTTGTCTGATAATAGATTAGGTTCACCAATTATTTTTGCTTGAATGTACATTTGGGATAAATGCTCAACCTCTTCAGCTATATCAAAAGCTTCTTGCAAATCCTTTCCTACAGCAACCAAACCATGATTTGAAAGTAAACAGGCTTTGTGAATTCCAAGGGCACTTATAATGTTATCTGAAAGCTTTTGCGTTCCGAACATTGCATAATCAGCACAGTTAATTTGCTTTCCTCCGGTAACGGCTATCATATAATGAAACGGGGGTATGGGCTTTCCTAGAACACTAAGTGTGCTCGCGTGAATCGAGTGGGTGTGAACAATGGCTTGAACATCTGGACGATGAACATAAATATCACGATGGAATCTCCATTCGCTTGATGGTGATAATTGATTGCTTTGATTTTTTTCAGGGGTGCCGTCCATGGCAACCTTAACAATATGACCTTCATTCAAATGCTCATTATTTATCCCACTAGGTGTTATCAAAAAACCTGCTACTTCTCGAATGCTGCAATTTCCAGTTGCCCCATGATTTAGCGACAACTTATTAAGCTTAGTCGATGTTTTGCATAACGATAGCTTTGCATTTTCTTTTGAACTCATAATAACAAACCTCTTAATTCAGAAGGGTCAAAAACTCCGTCCTCACAAATTAACTTACTGATATATTCTGGAGGAGTAACATCAAATGCTGGGTTATATCCATCAGACTCACCGATCTTAACTTCCGACACATTACCATCCGCATTAAGTCCGGTGATCATAAATAACTCACTTACATCCCGATTTTCGATCTGAAATGGCTGGCTTGTGAAGGTGAAGTCCTTGTCGAAGGTGCTTTTTGGTGCCGCTACATAAAAAGGGATGTTATGTACCTTTGCTGGAAGCGCCTTAAGGTAGGTACCGATTTTATTGCATACCGATCCATCCACACCAACCCGGTCAGCTCCGACCAACACACAATCAACTTTTCCTTGCTGCATTAGATAGCCTCCAGCATTGTCTGAAATAACTGTATGAGGTATACCTTCTTTTTCAAGCTCCCACGCAGTTAGGCTCATACCTTGGTTTCTTGGCCTGGTTTCATCAACCCACACATGAATATCCAGCCCTTTAGCTTTGGCCAGATAAATAGGACTTAATGCGGTGCCATAATCTATAGTTGCCAGCCAACCAGCATTGCAATGTGTAAGAATGTTGATTGTTGGTTTATCTATTTGTTTAAGAAGAGTGATGCCAGCAGAGCCAATACGCTTATTAACCTCTACGTCCTCATCAGCCATAGACTGTGATACATCCCATGCTTTTTTTCGTCGCAGATTCTCAGGTATAGCCAGCAAAGTGTTGCACAGCTTACTAACTGCCCAACCAAGATTTATGGCTGTTGGTCTGGTGGCTATTAATGCTCGCTTTGCAGATTCGATCGAGGTATTAGAGGCATCTTCATTACAAGCTAAGGCAATCCCAAAGGCGGCACTTATGCCTATTAATGGTGCGCCTCTTACCTGCATATTTTTAATTGCTAATTCCATTTGATTTAAGGACGATATACGCATTAAATTAAAATTGAAGGGTAAGCTCGTTTGATCGATTATAATCACTGAGGATTGATCGCTAGATGCCTCTATCGTCCTATAATGCTTACCGTCTACTACCATATAAAATAACCCGTTAAAATTGGATAAAAACCGTCCACAAAAACTGTGGATAACATTGTGCATAAAAGTTAAAAAAAAAGGCAACCCATGATTTTATAAGGGATTTATTTAATCGCTTAATATTTAATCGTTAAAAAAACCTTTTAAAATCAATGGTTTAATGTATGTCATTGAGATCATTGAATTTTTTAACCCTACTTAAAGTAGGCTCTCAAGTCATGTGCATAACTTAGCTAATCTAGGTAGTGCCTGCATTGTGTTAACCCTTATGATATCAGCAAATTCTAGCGAATTTAACCCCCTCAAATCGGAAAAAAAATGGCCAATGCGGGCAACCTCACTCGGCTGGTTGTAAGCTCCATCTTGCAACCAATAGGGCGGCATATCTGGGGCATCTGTCTCAAGGACGATTGACTCAATCGGCAGAGATTTGGCTAAATTTTGTAGGTGAGTTGCTCTTGGGTTTGTCATAGCTCCCCCAAAACCCAGTTTGAAGCCTAAGTTAATGAGCTGTTGTGCCTGCTGAAAACTGCCATTGAAGGCGTGAGCAATCCCTCCTCTTACTTTAACCCTTCTTAAGTGCTTAAGCACAAGGTCAATGGCTGAACGGACATGCATGATGACAGGTAAATTAAACGTCTGTGCTAATTGTAGCTGGTTGGAAAAATAGTACTCTTGCACCTCAAGATTATCCTTCCTTACAAATAAATCCAGTCCAATCTCCCCAATAGCGACAGGGTTATATTTTATGATGTACTTGTTTAATATCTCCAAATCATGCGGATCTATTTTCTCCAAAAACATTGGATGAAAACCCAGAGCGTAATAGCACTCCCGATATCTATCGGAAAGCTCTATAACCCTGCTTATATTGCCTAAATCAACCGAAGGAATAATGATTGCATCCACCCTATTCTTCCTAGCCTCATTAATGACAGAGCTTATATTGGTTTTTAATGGATTAAAATCTAGATGGCAGTGGGTATCAATCCACATTTAACTCTTATTCACCTGCATAATCAGCCTTAGATCATCCCCAAACTGACGAATATCTTTTTGTTTGAGTGTAATTCTATGCTCCATAGATTCAAATATGGGGTTATGAAATAACGGGTTCGCATTACCGCCCATAATTATGGGTGCCTGATAAATTACCAGCTCATCTATTAAACCAAGCTCTAATAATTGCCCATTAAGAGTAGGTCCAGATTCTACTAAAACTTCATTGAATTCATAAGTAGCTAACCTCTTCATCAATAATAAAAGATCTACCTTGTTATCCTTGCTGGCAATATTTACCAATCGAACCCCTTTGGATTCTAAATGCTTTGCTTTACTGTTGGGGTCATTACTATAAGCCAGCATGATATTTTTCTGCTTTAATATCTGTGATTTGAGGTCAATAGATAAATTTGTATCTGCAATAACTCGGAAGGGCTGATCGTTCTCGGCGAGATTTCTGACATTTAACAGAGGGTTATCTTGATTGATGGTCCCGACCCCAGTAAGAATTGCACAAGACCTTGCTCTCCATTGCTGAACATCATTCCTGGCTGCTTCAGAGGTAATCCATTTACTATCTCCGTTAGCCAGGCTTGTTCTGCCGTCAATCGAGGATGCGATTTTAGATCGAATATATGGAAGGTTTTTGGTCATTCTGGAAAAAAAGCCGGTGTTTAATTCTTCTGCCTGCAACTGTAATACTCCCTCCACCACCTCTATACCATTTTTTCTTAAAACATCTAACCCCTTACCGTTGACTTGTGTATTAGGGTCTAAAGATGCCACGACCACTCGCTTTATTCCACTCGAGATTATAAGATCCACACATGGTGGAGTTTTGCCATGGTGCGCGCAAGGCTCAAGAGTGACATACAAAGTTGCTCCTTTAGCGTCGGGTCCGGCTTCGTTTAAAGCTAAAACTTCCGCATGCTCTTGGCCGGCTTTCATATGAAAGCCCCCTCCCAAAACCATGCCATTTTTAATCACGACAGCGCCAACAGAGGGGTTGGGTTTAGTTTTACCTAGCCCTTGTTTTGCGAGACCTATGGCAAGCGCCATAAATTCTGTTTGAAAATCCTGGTTCATTAAATTATTTTAATCAAGATCTTTTATAGCGTTGTTAAAATCAGCTATATCAGTGAAGCTTCTATAAACAGAAGCAAACCTAATGTAAGCTACCTTATCTAATTTTTTTAATTCCTGCATCACATCCTCCCCTAAATCTCGGGAATAAATCTCTCTCTCACCGTTAGCCAGTATCTTAATTACTATTCTTTCGACAGCTTGATCGATAAATTCCACCGGTACTGGTCTCTTATGAAGGGCTCGAGTGAGCGAGTGTAATAACTTCTCTCGGTTAAACTCCTCTCTTTTTCCATCCTGCTTTACAACTTGAGGTAAAGTTAATTCAATATGTTCATAGGTAGTAAAGCGTTTTTCACAAGCTATGCAACGCCTTCTCCTTCTGATTGAATTGCCCTGTTCATTCACTCGGGAATCAATCACCTGCGTATCATCAGTTATACAAAAAGGACATTTCATAATTTTCTACTTCTCATATACGGGGAAGCGGGAGGTCAATGCAGAAACCTCTTCTTTTACCTTCGCTATATTGGCTTCGTTGTTAGGATCGTCCAAGATATCCGCAATAAAGTTTGCGACCATTTTTGCTTCAGTTTCAACGAAGCCTCTTGTTGTTATGGCCGGCGTTCCCAGTCTTATACCGGACGTCACAAAGGGGCTTTCCGGATCATTGGGAATAGAATTTTTATTCACGGTAATATGAGCCTTGCTCAATAAAATATCAGCCGCCTTGCCTGTTAGGTTTTTAGGTCTAAGGTCAACCAAAAATACATGAGACTCAGTTCTTCCGGATATTATGCGGTAACCTCTTGTTTGCAACTGACTTGCCATTGCTTGTGCATTGCTAATAACCTGAGATTGATAGTCATGAAATTCAGGCTTTAATGCCTCTAAAAATGCCGTCGCTTTTCCAGCAATTACATGCATCAAGGGGCCTCCTTGTATTCCAGGAAAAACAAAAGAGTTAATTATTTTTTCAAATTCAGGCTTTGCGATAATAAACCCCCCTCTAGGTCCTCGTAGGGATTTGTGGGTGGTAGAAGTGACAAAGTCTGCATATGGAACAGGGTTTGGATAGACTTTACCGGCAATCAGGCCTGAGTAATGCGCCATATCTACCATAAAATAAGCCCCTACTTTTTTGGCTATCTCTGACATTCTCTCCCAGTCGAATTTTAGGGCGTAAGCAGAAGCGCCTCCAATAATTAATTTTGGTTTACTTTCAATTGCCAATTGTTCCATTTCATCATAATCAATTTCCTCGTCATCATTTAGACCATAAGGAACGATATTAAATAATTTGCCAGAAAGGTTGGCGGGAGATCCATGGGTTAGATGGCCTCCATGGCCTAGGTTCATTCCCATTATTGTGTCACCTGGCTTTAATACAGCAAAGTACACCGCTTGATTTGCTTGGCTACCTGAGTGAGGCTGGACATTGACATAGTCTGCGCCATAAAGCTGCTTTAAACGATCAATGCATAGCTGTTCAACCTGGTCCACATGCTCGCATCCACCATAAAATCTCTTAGCAATATATCCTTCAGCATACTTATTTGTTAATTGTGAACCTTGTGCCTCCATGACTGCTGGACTCGTATAGTTTTCTGAGGCAATTAATTCAATGTGTGCTTCCTGGCGATTCGTTTCACTAACGATTTGGTGCCACAAATCAGGATCAGATATTTTTAATGGCAATGAATTACTAAACATAAAATCTCACTTTAAAGAGTTGTAATTGTAAGGATTTAATAAGGTATTATTTTAACATGTTAGAAAAGCTAAGCTCTCATGTTTTGATTTTAAAGTAGACATTGTAAGTAAGTATTAAATTCAAAAAAAGGTTACTAGATTATGAACTGGACAGACACACAAGAAATTGCGGAAAAACTATATGATAACAATCCCGATATAGATCCCAAAACCATTCGTTTCACCGATTTACTTCAATGGATTCTTAATCTTGATGATTTTGATGGGGATCCCGATAAGTGTGGGGAGAGAATTTTAGAGGCTATACAGTTAGCCTGGATAGAGGAATATGAATAGCCCAGCTATTGAAAAAAATATTTTTAAAGCTTATGACATTCGAGGTATTGTCGGCGAATCTCTTGACCTTGAATCCGTAGAGAATATAGGCCGCTCCGTAGGTAGTGAAGCTATTTCACAAAAACAAAGCACTATTTGTGTCGGGTATGATGGGAGATTATCCAGCCCTGATTTATGTCAGGCATTAATAAAAGGCCTGCTATCAACAGGGATTAAGGTGGTTGAAATTGGCTTAGTTACTACTCCAATGCTCTACTTTAGCACCCATTTATTAGAAACAAATACCGGAATCATGATAACCGGAAGCCACAACCCCCCTGATTACAATGGCTTTAAGATCATGATTGCAGGAGAAACTATTTCGTCTGAAAAAATTCAGTCCCTGTATCAGAGAATTATCAATAATCAATTTTTAACGGGGATTGGTAGCTCAACAAGAGCGGATATTCAAAACCAATATTTAACCGCTATTTATAAAGATATCAAAGTAAAGCGTCCAATAAAAATTACTATTGATTGTGGAAATGGAGCGGGTGGTATCTGTGCTGAAGAGCTTTATAAGGGGTTAGGAGCAGAAGTAACGGCGTTGTATTGTGACGTAGATGGTAACTTCCCCAACCATCACCCTGACCCCTCCAATCCTGATAATTTAATAGACCTTCAAAATAATCTAGCCTCAACCGACAGCGAAATAGGACTAGCATTTGACGGTGATGCAGATCGGCTAGGTGTGGTTACTAAGTCCGGTGAAATTATTTATCCTGACCGACAGCTCCTATTGTTTGCTGAATCGGTATTAAAAGATCATCCCGGAGCTACAGTTATCTTTGATGTAAAGTCGACAAAACATCTTTTTAAATGGATAGAAGACAAAGGTGGAATTCCATTGATATGGAAAACAGGCCACTCACTCATCAAAAAAAAGATGAAGGAAGTTAATGCTGTCTTAGCGGGCGAAATGAGTGGGCATACTTTTTTCAATGACAAGTGGTATGGTTTTGATGACGGGTTATACGCTGGGGCAAGGTTGCTTGAGATTTTAAGTAACTTTGACGATCCTTCAGCCATCCTAGAAGCACTGCCAAAAAGCGTCAGCACCCCCGAATTAAACATCAAGCTTGAAGAGGGAGAGCAACACAAAATTATTCAACAATTACAAGAGGAGGCATTATTTTCAGACGCTCTCAATATTATTAAGATCGATGGTTTGAGGGTGGAGTATGCGAATGGATTTGGTTTGATGAGAGCGTCGAATACCACACCTGTAATTGTTTTAAGGTTTGAAGCTGAAAGCTCTACTGAGCTTAATAAAATCCAAAAAGACTTTAAGATACAACTTGAAAAATACATAAATACAGTTAGAATTCCGTTCTAATATGAAAATTTCAACACTAATATTTATTCTGATCTTACCATTCTCCTCACATTTGATGGCTATTGAGCCAAGCCCTTCTAAAAATGATGCACTGGCTTATATTGTAAGCCCTAAAAATGGAGAAAAAGTTTCTAATCCAGTAACCATTATATTTGGCTTAAAAAATATGGGGGTTGCACCTGCTGGAGTCCAGAAAGAGCATACTGGACACCACCATTTGTTAATTAATGCAGATCAGATACCCGAAACTAGCAAACCCATCCCAAGTGATGACAACCATAGGCATTTTGGTAAAGGGCAAACGGAGGTGACTTTGACATTGCCTTTAGGGAAAAATACTCTGCAACTAATACTGGGGGATCATTTTCATATTCTTCACAACCCACCGGTCATATCAGAAAAAATTACTATCGAGGTGGACTAGCCACTGCCTCCTGGCATGCGATATCGCGATATTCGGAATTAACCGAATTGACTTTTATGTCCTCCCACTCTAAAGCAGAGCTCTTACTGAAAATAGATTGTCCTGTGGCATCACTGGTTTCATATAATGCATAACCCATGATTCTCATTGTATTTTTATTGCAATCAACCTGAATTAAACTTTTAATCGATCGGTAATCAAGGTTCATAGTTGACTCTGCAACACCATAACTCTCCATCACCCACATCCTTGTTTTTCCCTCAACCAATTGAAAGTCACCTAGTTCAACATAAAAGCTCTTTTTCTGATTAATGTCATTATGCATCAACACCCAGTTTTCACTGGAAGCCTGGAGCTGAAGTGGCAACAATAGTAAGAGGAAAATCTTTTTCATAGATGCATTATATAACAGCCATAAAAAAAGCCCGACATTGCTGCCAGGCTTTTTCCTTAGAACAAATAAAATTACTTGTTCATTACGTACATGGTTACTTCAAAACCAAAACGCATTTCAGTTGCTGATGGTGTTGTCCACATAATATTTCTCCTTAAAGAAAAGTTAAATAATTAAGACTTGGCTGAACATATAGGGCAAGTACATTGCCACATATGAAACGGCCAATCAGTAATTTCTGTATACATGATCAATTACTTGTTCATTACATACATAGTTACTTCAAAACCAAAACGCATTTCAGTCGCTTGAGGTTGTGTCCACATAGTATTTCTCCTTGTTTATGGTTAATAAGATCATTAAACATAAAGCAGATCGTTGAAGATACATTTTAATAAACCAAATGTAAGGTTCAACTTGAGATTTACAAAAACTATATTAGACCTTTGTTAATGAATGTATATGAAGATCTGCATGAAGATTTGCTAAGTAAAATCATTAGATCCCCGGTGAATTTAACTAATAAAAAAGGGCCAAAATAGGCCCTTTTTAAAAGCATAAACTCTCTTAGTCTAGACCAAGATCAACAACGTCATCAGCATCAGGCTTAGCGTTGAATGGACCGTTTCCACCGATAAGAAGTGCGTCTGTTGGATGGAAGGCCTTTTCAGTTGCGCCTGTAAGATCTGGTCCCTCATCTTCTGGGAACAAATCAACCATATCTGATTCGTCTGGTGTTGGATTAAATCCACCGTTACCACCAATGAGAAGTGCGTCTGTTGGGTGAAATTCTTTTTCTGGTTCAGGCGGTGGTACACAACCAGATAATAAAAAAGCGCCTAACACACCTACTAATAAATGTTTCATTTAATCTCTCCTGTAGAATTAAAGGTAACTTCTTATAAATGTCGTTCTGTCATTTTTACCATTGAAGTTAACCTCATGGCTCAAACAATTAATTTATTATTTCTTTAAACTGCTAATTTGTCAAGATTATGACCGCAATCAAAAAAAATCATCCTATTTGCTATAGCTTTCAAGGAAGGCAGAAGCTAAATTAAAACCCAAATCACTTGATTTGGAAATGAGTTTGATAGCCCTTTTCCTTTCTTCGGGCACGATATACCCATAATAATAAAGCAGACCAAGAGCAAAATTTGCGCGGGGATGATTATTTCCAGCTGCCTTCTTTAACCATACCCAGGCCTCAGCTTTACTAAATCCCTTGTCGTTAACATATAACTTCCATATCAAATACTGCGTATTGATATCCCCTTGATTACCCTCTTTTCTTAGAGCACTAAGGTCCTCTTTTGTAATTTTGGCTATTGGCCCATAGATTTCAATAAATAACCTATCGTCTGGATTGATTGTATGCAACTGTCTGTTGATAGGATTATCTTCTGTGACCACCTTCTTAAGGTAATGGGCGGCTTGTTGATGATCTTGAAGAGCGGCAATTAAAAGCCAGTTAGGAGTTTCATTGGTATTGGTATTTATTTCTCGCATAGCTTGATCAAACTGTGACTGAGGATGACCGTCCTCGGCCATCTGCAATAAATCACCAGCAAATGCATTGTTAATAATAACTAACAAAAAAAAGATTGCGTTTCTAAACATAATGGTTATATAGACTTTTGTTGTGCTTTGTATTAAATTAACACTATAGATAACTTTTGGGTTAATCTTCTCCTATGATTTTACGTTTTATATTCTTATTATTGATGCTCAGTCCTTTCAGGGTTATGGCGGAAGCTAATCCGGAATTGTGGCCCTATGTCAAAGAAAGACTCTTTCAAGAGCGGGTCATTAATGAAGCCGATTTTTTAACTATCTCTGGACCAAGAAGAGCCTCAAGCGGAGCTCAGGTACCAGTAACGATCAAGCTCGATACCCCCAAAAATATTGAAATGAAGAACGTATTCTTAATTATTGATGCCAACCCAACTCAGCTTGCTGCAACCTACCAACTATCCAAACATTCTCAAGAGCTCGATCTCTCTACAAGAATAAGGATGGAAACCGATTCTTACGTACGCGTGGTAGGTGAAGACAGTAATGGGAAGTTATATATGAATGCTATTGCAATAAGAGCTTCTGGCGGTTGTAGTGGCTATATGGACGTCCATGACCCTGAACTTACAGCAGACCTAGGTAAGATTCTTATTAAAAATCAAGATAAATTTATTACAACAAGAATTAAGCATCCAAATTTTACTGGCCTTCAAAAGGATCTCGATTCAGGGGGCTATATCCCGAGATGGATAGTGGAAGAAATTATTTACGTGAGCAATGAAGAGGTGCTCTTGGTCGCAAAAAACAGGATATCCATGAGCCAGGACCCTTATCTAAAGTTTAAGATTAATTCAGGCACAAAAGAATCCATTAATATTATGGTAAGAGACACCAAAGGGAATGGATTTACTAAAGACATTAGTATCTAGTCCAGCAGCGTTTATCTACTCAGTCGCAAATTTGACCGTATCTCTTGGTAGAGATTTCTGAGTACCGGCATTATCCCAATCAATAAAAATATCAAAAAGATATACAGATTTTTCAGCATGCTAGGACCATAACTTTGCACTAATGATGTTAATTCAATGATGCGTTTCTGATTCGCGTTTAGGTCTTTTGAGTCACTTTTTTTCAAGACATCAAACCCACAGTCTGTGCTTAATGTTTCACAGTAAGTAATTTGTGTGTGGAGCTCCTTGGTAAAGATCTGATGGGAAAAATATTCGTTAATCGTTAAGAAGATGCAAAGGAAAAAACCTATGCTAAAAAATAACCAAAAAAAGGGTTTCTGCGACTCTCTAACCAACAAAATAATAACTCCTTAGTGTGAACAGTTACGTGATAATAAATTTTAAACCAGCAATGATAAGCACACATCCCAAAACTTTTTTCAAACCACCAACCTTAAAGTGCTTAATCCCTAGCTGCGTACCGATAATGACACCTAAGAGCACTGCACAAGAAAATAACAATACAGTGGCTGGCAACTCTTGGATAGATGCCATATTACCAATTAAACCCGACAATGAATTAAAAAAGATAAAAGCGGAGGCGGTTCCTGACGCTTCTTTAATGGAGGTCCATCCAAAAAAGACAATTAAGGGTGATAGAAAAATACCTCCACCGGTCCCCGTTAATCCTGATAACAATCCTATCACCGCCCCAAGCATGAGTGCTACTAACCAATTAATTTCTACTTTGCTTGGTTTGAGCTGATCAAGAATGTTAAAGATAAATTGAAAGCCCGCAACAAGCAACATACATCCCACTAAGGGCCGATATATGCTTGCCGTTAACTCAAGGTATCCTCCTAAAAAAGCCGCTGGGACAGAACCTATCGCTACCGGTAAGAACACCTTAAAATTAAAGAATTTGTGCCGTATAAATCGAAAGCTTCCGACGGATGAGACGATGATATTAAGAATTAAGCCTATCGGTTTTATAATATTTATTGGGGTTCCCATCAACGACATAATAGCAATATATGATGACGCCCCGCCATGCCCAACCGAAGAGTACAGTATGGCCCCAAAAAAAATGAAGACTGCCGTTACGTAATCGTTAATTAAGAAGTCCATTGTTCCTAGCGAAAACAACTTCTAACGTCATCGCTATTCCCAATAGTAAACTGCCCCATACTCTTCGCATTATCCATTAGGTAATGAAAGTACACCCTAAACGTCCCTGTCGTAACAATATCGTCAAATAGCTCCTGCGGAATCAGCTCATTCCTCCGCATGGTTTTTTGCGTTGTGTTGCTGACAAATTGCTGACTTTCCGTCTCTATGGCTATGGCGTTAAACCAGTTCCAAAACGTAATCGAGTAAAAGGGGGTCTTTAAATTCTTGTGGCCCTCATGGTGCGAGCTGTAGTGTTTGTTGAGATCAAACACGTGCTTTCCTTTGCTGTAAAAAAGTATCTCAAAGGCTTTTTTATTATTTTTTTCATCAAAATTTTTTCTGCATTCTGCGGTTAACTGAAGAAACGATGGGTCAATTTCAGAAAAAAAATTCGTCTTCGCAAAGTCACCAAATGCATCCGCTTGAGCAGATAGCACATGAATTAGTAATAATAAAATGATCTTATGCATAAGATATATTCATTGCCGAAGGTTAGAAGTGTTCGTCGGCCCTCAAAAATCTCCAGGAGCCAGAAGGGATATTTCCCAATCGTACATTCCCAATCCGAACACGCTTCAGAGCTGTTACTCTCACCCCTACTAATTGGCACATTTTACGAATTTGGCGGTTTCGGCCCTCAATTAAGGTAAAGCTTAATTGGTCATCATTTTGCCACAATACTTTTGCAGGTTTTAACTCATACTCATCGAGAGTTAAGCCATGGTTTAATAATGCTAGCGCCTCGTCAGTTAATTTTCCTTCAATGCGAACCAGATACTCTTTTTCTACAATCACATTCTCACCAATAATCTGTTTAGCAATGCGACCGTCTTGGGTTAACACCAATAATCCTGATGAATCAATATCTAACCTTCCCGCAGGAGCTAGCCCATCTGTATTAAAGGTAGGCTTTCTTGTGTCATCGGTTTTGTAAAATTTATCTGGGGTGACTAACGTCACAGCGGGGGTGAACTCTTTGTCATCATCGAGATGGGAGATAAACCCTACCGGTTTGTTAAGAATGATAGTGGCTTTAGCGGATTGGGCAATTGTAGCCCTATTCTTTAATTCAATTTTTTGTGACCTGCAGGCCTTGGTTCCAAGCTCACTCACAGTTTTTCCATCAAGAAGAACAAGTCCAAGCTCAATAAATTTATCAGCCTCTCTTCTAGAACATAAACCCTGTTCAGACAGTATTTTAGATATACGTACTTTTTCCATATAGTTACTATGAGCCCCCTAAGAGTGCACTCTTAAGATAAGAGTCAATATTATCTTGATTTAGTAACCACCGCTTATAATCCATAGGAACATCAGTAATAAGCTCACCCTTATGTTTACCAAAAGGCATGACTGAAGGTATCCTAGCCTCCTCACTTAGGGTCCAAAGTTGCTCCATAGACGTGACCTTCATCGTCGTGCATAGTTGCTTTAAGATGGAAGCACAAATCATCACGTCTGCTTCCGCAGAGTGGGCATTTTTTAGTATAGTTTTAGCATTTTTTCGATCAAGGTAATAGACTAGGGCGCTTTGAGAATAGGCATCGATGTTTGGCCATACTTTGCGAGCTAAAGCCAAGGTACAGATTCTTTTTAAGTTAGGCTGATTCACCACATTCCAATCGTAATCAATATTGTGTCCAATCAGATACTCGCAGTTAGGAGGCAATGCGAATGAGCTAGCGGGAAGGCAATCAACCAACTCTTCATCATAAATATGATGGGTGGCTAATGCACCTAACTCGATGGGTTTTCCTGGATTGAACCGCTCACAAAAACTTGCGCCTAACTGAAAGCTAGGTATATCAAGGACTTCTATCCATGCCGCTTCAATCAATATGGGGTCATTTTTTCCAGTCGTTTCTGTATCAAAAATTAATGTTTTGGTCATCGCCCTATCCTTTCAAATCTAGGTTACCTATTTTTTGGTAAATTCTTGCCATATTACTTGAACTGCTTTTTGATTAAGCTCAACAGAGCTCAGCTCAACTTTACCAGGATTTTTAGGATTTAGCCCCTGCTGATGTTGTTTAGTGCGATATATTTTGTATGCAGAGATAAGGCTGGTAGCATCCTTTGAGGAAAGCAAGCTAAGCTCTGATAATTTAGTAATGAGTGTAATATTCCCTAAGTTTTCACAAAGATCTGCATATTTATAGCTGTACCCCAATACATAAAATTGCGTTATAAATTCAATATCGATTAGCCCCCCGCGACTAAGCTTTAAATCAAACAGATCTCCACTGGGCTTTTTATCGCGATAAATCCTTTCTCTCATTTCAATGATGTCAGTTTTAAGTTTACCAATATCTCTTTGCTCCTGCATGATGGATTGCCTGAGATTATTGAATTTTCGCTTAAGGGTTTTATTTTCCGATACGAATCTTGCTCTCGTTAAGGCTTGATGCTCCCAAATTAAAGATCGGTTAAGCTGATACTCGCTATAGGCATCCCAACTTGAAACCAACAATCCACTTCCGCCATCGGGTCTCAATCGTAAATCAATGTCGTAAAGTATTCCAGAAGCTGTATACGATGTAACCCAACTATTAAAGCGTTGCACTAATTTTATGTATTTATCCCTATCCTTAGATTTTTTCTCATCAAAAACAAACACCAGATCTAAATCAGATAAATAACTCATTTCCTTACCCCCAAATTTACCATAAGCAATGATGCCAATGGATGGAAAAGTTAGTGTTGGGTAAAGGGTTTCCCAAATACAATAAAGGGCTTGTTGTGTAATAAAGTCGGCTATATCCGCTAAGGCATCTGAAATGCGTTCAATTGGGTAGATATGCATTAACTCTTGAATTGCCAACTTAAAAATCATAGAATTTTTAAAATCACGTAATAAATTCATTTGCAACTCGGTATCTCCATGGCTTCTGCTGAGTTGATCTAATAATTTTTTACTCGCCTCCGTTAAGTCAAATGGCTTAGTAAATTCTGAGCTATTCATTAAGTCATCAATTGTTGCCGGAAATGTCACAATATTCTGGATAAACTCCTGATCAAAGCTCGCAATTTTAATTAACAGTTTTAACGCAGGTATGTTCTCATTTAACAATGATAAATAACTGGACCTATGGGCAATGCTATCTAAGGCATTCAGCATATGCACTAAGGTTTTATCAGGATTATCAACACTAGCAACTTCATATAACACTACCGGGATAAGGGTATTAAGTTTCTCTTTCGTGGTAGCTGGCAATGTTGGGTAATTGCCCATTAATTTGATATTTTGAATAAAATTAAACGTATCCTGAGATTTTTTATAGCCCAAATCATTTAGGCAATTAACTGCAACATCAATGCTGACGTCTAAGCTCCATAGCGCCTTTAAATTTTCTTGAATTGGAGATAAGGGCTGGGAATTATTGCTAAACATTTCATCAAAAATTAATTCCACCTTATCTTGGTGCTTATGTATTTTGTGTTCAAGCAAAGTCCAACTTTTTAGACCCATAGCGCTAGCTAACAAACTTTTGTCTTCTGGAGATACAGGGATCTTGTGCGTTTGGGCGTCATCGATATACTGCAAGCGATGCTCTAAATTTCTAAAAAATATATATGCTTCATGTAAGGATTTATATGTCATGTTAGGTATGAGCTTTTTATTTTTAAGCTGCGTTAAGGCCTCGATAAAACCTCTACATCTTAATGACTTGTCTTTACCTCCCCAAACTAACTGAAAGGACTGAACAATGAACTCGAGTGTTCTGATACCTCCTCTACCCACCTTGATATCGCCATCATTGATCTTTTTTAACATATCCTGACTAATCTTTTTTTTAATATTTCTAAGGGATTCGAAGATATTAAAATCAAGATACTTTCTATAAACAAAAGGTTCTATTAGTGCATCAATAATCAAGGAAGGTCCAAGAACTACCTTGCTTTTTAACCAAGCATAGCGCTCCCAATCAAGCCCATGGGTTATTAAGTAGTTTTCAAAAGATTCTAAAGGACTTACTAAAAGACCTTGTGAGCCAAAGGGTCTTAATCTCATATCAACCCTAAAAACGATTCCCTCATCAGTGTAATCATTTAGTGACGAGATAATAAGCTTGCCGAGTTTGGTAAAAAAATCTTGGTTACTGATAGAGCTCTTTCCTGTTGTAGCTCCATCCTCTTCATAGAAAAATACTAAATCAATGTCTGATGATGGGTTGAGCTCATAGCCACCCATCTTGCCCATCGCTACAATAATAAGCTTCTGAATATCACCATTACTGTTGACTGGGAGGCCATGTTGTTTTGTAAGCGCTTCCCAATGAAATTTTTCGGCCTCACGCAAAGCCGTCTCGGCAAGTATGGTGTGGGTATTAAATGTCTCGGTAATTTCACTCAAACCATTTAAATCACGAATAAGGCTTAAGGCGAAGAAGTGATGCCGCATCAATCTAAGGTTGGTGTTTAAACTGTTGGTGTCGCTTAAAGAAAAATCCTTAGCATACTTGAGGATATCGTCTGTGTGGACTGGGTTAAGTATACTTTTCTTTATAGTCTTGCATAGCTCAGGCTTAGCATCAAATAACGACGCCAAGTATCTTGACTGTGTTACCGCTAGGTTTATTGCTGAGGTAGTATTCAATTGTTAAATGCGGTTGTAGTTAGGGTAAATGGTGCTTTTATTTTTCATGAAACCAGTTTACCCCAGATAATTAAGTGGACAAATACAGGGATAGATTTTCTAGAGATTTTATTAAGATGAAATTTATTTAATGGTTGCTTGATAAAGAGTTAATCAATACCAACACCTTTCTTCTAAAATGAAGTGCGATTATAAGAAGCAAGGCTATGAATACACTAGGACGCTCGATTTGAAAATCAGATTGAATCTTTTGATGTGGTCGGTTATCTAGGATCTCATTCGTGAACTTATCTGATAAGTCGCCTTTGATATATTGTGATTTTATTTGCTCCGACAAAGAAATTAAGTATTCTTCATATAATTTAGAAAGGTACCTCTCATAATCAGCTGAAGCAACAGAAGGGTCAGGCTCATCCTTTCCGCTATCACTATTTCTTGATCCCGTTGCCCCTGGAAGTGAGTCATAGATGTCTGATCCCCAGTACCCAACATACATATTTCTTGAGTTATATCGCTTAACAGGAACGGGCACCTTCCCTCCAACACCAACAAAAATCAACTCTTCCCCTAGATTAAAATCGTCTAGGTTAACCCGGTTAATCGCATTTACCTTAGGGGCCTCATCACCATCGGTAAAGAAAAGAATTTTTGATGGGAGGTTTAGGCTGTCTTGCATTTTAGCAGCCGACTTTATACCAAATGTGATCCGAGAATTTCCTTTCCAAGCCATCCTCCATTCAAGCTTGCTGATCGTATCCATCAACTCATCGTAATTCTTGCACTTTTCTACTGGCTCAATAATATTAGCAATATTGTCATTAGCAAAAATATTGATGCTAAAAAAACTTCCACAATCCGACTTATCAATAATCCGTTTTAAGAGGAGCTTTGTATATTCAATTCGGGTAATCGGACTCTCTTGGACGAGGAGATCTTCGGCATTCATAGATTGTGATACATCCACAAGCAACATATAACTGGTAATAGACTTCTTAAGCTGAATTGTTGGATTGTTAATGGCTAACAGGCATAGCAATGCCACTAGTACCATGATTATTAGCTCCGTTTTATTCCTTAGAATTTTGATAGCGCCTACTATCATGGCAACCCAATAGGAATGTTACTGAGTTCCTGAACTGATTGCTCAGAAATAATCTTTGATGCCTCGGTAGGTATAGAAGAAAAGAGTAGACTTAAATTAAACTTTGCCATGGTGTTTTCGGAGTTTGTTACCAATGATTTCTCAAGTGCTATGATGGCACTCTGCAATTTCTGAAAATTTTCTGCCGTGACTTTTCCGTCATCACTAAGTGGTTTAGTTAATGCATCTCTAAGATACAATGTCCCTATATTGTAGTAAATAATATCAATACCTTTACTCTCGGGGAACATCTTCAATAGCCGTGTAAACTTTTCTATCGCATTGTCGTACTCACCCTGCTCTCCAAGTTGGTAGGCAGAAGAATAAAGGCTAAGCGCTTCATAACTGTCGTTAATTATCAATTCGTCCTGCACTAACTTTTGGTTGATCTCCGCCATCTCAGCAAGCTTGCTCCATTCATAAAAAGAAAACAGAAGAAGGCCGATAAAGAGAATAGAAAAATAACGACTCTTTAGATTGAAAATACTTTTTAACATCTTCATAAGCTAGACCTTAATATTTTTAATGGCAATGAGGGATACAATTAGAACGAATAATAATTTCAAAATTGACGGATTATAATTTTTTCCCGGTATATCTCTTTCAATTTTGATAGGTTTTTTTTCTTTTTGATCAATATCAGCAATAGCACTTGAAAGTGCGTCGGGATTCTCAGCTTCATAAGCTTTATATTCCGTATTAAGTGACTGAAAAAATTTATCGAGCTTTATAACGGTCGGCTCCCTACCCTCAAGATAAGTATTTCCAGAGAATAAGCTAACATCATTGGGCTCTTTAATGATGATCCAGTATAGGTTTATTTTTTTTTCATTTAACATCTCAGCAATTCTCTCCTTAACCCTCTTGGATATTTTTCCAGCTCCATCTGATAAAAGGACTAAGGCTTGCGAACCTGTCGTTTCAATTTCACTAAACATAAAAAGTCCCGATGTAATACCAGATCCTATGTTTGTTTGATTGATCGAAGATCCTGTAGCCGCATCAATCGCTGCGTAGGTATAGCTTCTATTTTTAGTAATTTTTGAGGCGTAAAGTGCTGAGTTTGAGAAGCCAACTATGCCAATCATATCGGATGGACGTTGGCTAATAAAGTCCTTCAATATCCTTCTTGCGGCGAGTGATTTAATTTCAGATTTATTGTCATCGTCACCAATGAAAGGTTTTGCCATGCTCACACTTCTATCAATCAGAAATACCAGCTGAGCGCCTTTACCTATTTCGGTAATGGATGTTGATTTTGACCAGGGGTTTGCGAGGATAACAATCAACAGGACAATAATCAAAGACATAAGGGATCGGCATAACATAGTAATTTTTTTTGAGATGCCATCTTGTTCGAAAATTTTTATATTACTAATAGCAGTCTTATCCGATATTGAGGCGATAAAAGGTAAAGCCGATAAGGGTAATAATATTAGCCATAGTGGATGGGCAAAGCTCATCTACAATTTTCTCTCTATAGCTTTAAGTTCCTGTGAAAGATAAAGAATCTTATCAAATCGACTTGGTGAGTAATAGGATTCGGATGAATAAATCTCATCATTAGTTAGGTCTACGAACGCTTTAATCTCATACTTGACAGTAAAATATTTAGAATTATTAGGAACAAGCTTATCGACACTTGAGCCATTCATGTTTTGTCCAAAGGTTTTATTACAGCTATCCAGTAGGATAAGTACCGACTCGTCATAGCTTTCTTCGTTACCCAAGCGGTGTAAGGACTTAATTTTTTTACTTGCTTTTGTAAAGGGGCCGTACATTCTACTAACAAAAGATAGGTCCATCTTCTTGTAAAGTAGTACAAGAAGAGCAGACAATGAAAGGGCTAGCAGTAAATATAATGCTTGCCTGCTATGGTTTATTGAGCTGGGCTTAACCTGACCAAGTGAGTTGAGAAGAACATCATTTAGGTCTGAAGATGCAATGCGGGAGAACCAGTAACTTTTTGTAAGTATTTCTAGCTCATCATTACCAATCTTATAGGTATGTGTTGGTAATGCATACTTTTTACCTTCAGACCTATGAAAAATCTGGTAAGTAATCGTATTAAAAAAAGTGTAAGCACCGTCATTACTTGCGTTATAACTTTCCTGCCCTACCAAACGAATACCTGAGGTTTTTTTGGTCAATAATTTCGGGGTACCCAAAAAAGGTTCTTTTATGGTTATTTGATCCTCAACCACAAGCAAGTCACCTAGCTGATATCCATGTTTTAAATTGATGATGTAGCTTTCTGCATTATATTCCGTGGCATAAGCATGGATACAAATAAATGATGTGATAATGAATAACAGGATACGGATCATATAAAGGCTCTCGTAAAGTATTGTTGAATGACATTCATATCAATGCCATTGCCTAGCTCTAACTGCATCAGCTGATTTTTTGCGAAGATATGAAAAAGTTTTTCTTTTGATTCTTTGTAGTCATGCAATAACTTGTCTTTAACCTGCGGTCTTAAAAAAATCTCTCTCTCTACATTCATTTCAGAATCTATAAAATTCGTAAAGCCATAGCTTGGCAATTTTTTAATTTCTTCTTCAGTAGATAAATGGACAGGGATAACATGGTGATTAGACAACTGCTCAATCATTGCATCAATGTGTTTATGACTATGATGAAAGTCTGAGATCCAAAAAACTAATGACTTTTCATTAGGAACTTTCTCAGCAATATCTGAAGTATGTTCACTGGTCGCACGGGTGCCCTCAAAAATAAGTCCATCAATCCATTTATTAATATTGTGAACATTGTTGCCGGGTTCTAGGAATAGGTTATTTTTAATGACATCGTTATAGCACACCATACTAAACATATCGCCATGCTCCGCTGCTGACAATGCAATAATTTTTGCAAGCAGCTTAATAGTAGAATTATTTTCCTTCACAGCAAACATTGAACTAGAAATGTCGCATAGAGCTACTAGATTAACGGGATTGTTGAGATTAAATGTTTTAACAAATATATTTTCATACGGGTCCGTAATCGAATTTTTAATGTCGATGCTAGAAAGATCTGGGTGATCGTTAAAGTTTTTGGAGCCACTGTATTCAAAGTCATTTCCTATCTTTGAGCTTAAATGGTTTCCATACCGGTAATTTTTTGATCGCCATGATATCGAATAATTAAAATGGTCCATTCTCATTGCCTAATCCAGTTTTGGAGTGGCGACCTTAAGGAGGACTTCCCGAGTAAATCTTTCTAACAACTCTGTTTTATTATTTTCATAAATTCTATTTACCACTAGCCTATGTGCCATGACAGCATGGAAGACATACTCAACATCAATCGGTTGAACGTGATCCCTGTTACTCATCCATGCGTTAACCTTTGCTGCCTTAACTAGCATGATCATGCCTCTTGGGCTACTGCCTGCAACGATGAAATCATCCATATCAATTCCTTCCACATCGACAGCAAACTTCTTTGGATTCTCTGTAGCCTGCCACAAAGCTTCAACATAGTTTTTGATATGGTCGCTCGTCTGGATATTTTCTTGTATTGCGCTGGACACTGTATTGAGTTCCTTACAGTCAAACGATGGTGAAGGTATGTCATCAATTAGCTTTGAGGTGTCCTGAAACTTAGTATCAAAGATGATGGAGTCTCGTAAAACTTTATCCGTCGGTGACTGAATAGACACCTCCATCATAAACCTATCTCTTGCTGCGGCTGGTAGCTCAAAGGTTTCATTCTTTTCAACCTGGTTGCGGTCTGCAAAGACAACCATATTAGGAAGGTAAATAACTTTATTGAATGCGCTAACAGATTTCTCTGCCATCACTCGCAACAGTAAGGAGTGAACCTGTGGTCTAGCTCTATTAATCTCATTGAAAAAGAAGACTGAGAGATCTTCTCCTTTTTTTAATAAAGGACCTTTTGAGATGCTGGGCCTTCCCTCATCGCTGATTGATGCATGATAAATAATATCATTAGGCATTAGATCGACCGTTCCCTCGACCCTTTCGTAGGAACCGCCTATGAGCTTAGTAATAACTTGAAGTAACGTTGTTTTACCTACACCTACCCCACCCTCTAACAACACATGACCTCTAGCAAAAAGACTAATGATAACTAGATTAATAGCTTTTTCTTGGCCCAGGATGATCTTATTCGCATCCTGTTTTATTTTTAAGGCATGCCCATGCCACTCTTTGGCTATATTTGTATCGGTTTTCATAAATTCCCCAGCATAGTAAATAAAGTTATAGTTGTCATTTATAGATTAGTAGCTTAAAATATAGACAGGTCTGTTCATTTTAGTATCCAATATTACCTTTAGGAATGCAAGAAGTTTCTTACATCATGCGGAGAAAAATATGTCCGAAGAATTCATAAAATTAATTACCTCTAAAAGCAAACCTTCAAAAGTGGCGGGTACTCCAGCAATAAGGTTGGTAGGTTTATCAGCGATTCTTTGTAAATGGAATGCTAGCCGTATTGGAAAAGTTAAAAATACTAAAGAGGCTGACCTTACTCTAGATAACATTCAAACATTAAAAAAATTAATCAAAGGAGAGGTAAAGAAATCTAAGGTAAAGGGTATGGACGTAGTTTCCGATCAGATTCTTTTTTTATTTATTGGAGCGATTAAACTCCAAATTCAAAATAATTCCGACAAGCCATGGAAGCTTGTTAATCAGTCTATTTCAAATTTTTTAGCTTGTGAACAACGCCCACAAAAAAATTTACCACTTCTGACAATGCTATCAATTATATTGATCATAGGCTTTTCCTTTACATCCCTAAAGCTATATCAAACTAAAGACCGTAATGAAGCTAATAGTCTATTTGATGTCTCAAAAGTTAATGAGTCTGGCAGTAAAACTGTTTCTAGTCTGGTCAATTTATATGAAGCTATGAAGACTGGAGACTGCCAATTACCACAAGCAGCAATGCTTCAACCTGCCGATCGAGAAGCATTCATATCGTTTGTCAATGAGGGAAAAGTTGATATTAATACCGCTTCTTATCTAAAAAATGCATTGAATTATACGGCTTGCCTATATCCACAAAAATTGATGAGTCAGCCCTTATGAAAATCGTCATAACACTAACGAAGCAGCCAATATGAGGAATTTAAGAGAAAAGATTTTAATTGTTGCCACTATGTTATTTGAGACTAGGGGTATCCGCGCCTCGGGAATCGATACAATTATTTTAGAATCTGGCGTAGCTAAAGCAACGCTTTACAAATACTTTCCAAGCAAAAATGAATTAATTATTGAGTATTTAAAAGAAAAATCTAATAAATTTTATGCTTGGTTAGACGAAAAATTAATTAATAAAAAAAGGGGCTCCGTAGAGATACTTATTCAATTGTGTGACTTATATGAACAATGGATTACAACGCCAAAGTTTAGTGGATTACCTTTCCATATAGGCTCCATAGAGTTTCCAGATCCAAAACATCCTGTTAACAACTATTCAGTAGAGCTTTCAAACGAATTACAAAAGTATTTATCTGATCTTGCATATGTTGCTGGTGTAAAAGATTCTAAAACTCTAGGCCAGCAATTAACAATTATATTTGAAGGCGGTGCATTAATTGAAAGATTAAGTCCGGGGTCTGGGGCAGCAAAGCGAGCAAAAAATGCTGCGATTACATTAATTAAGGCATCGATTTAATTAATAATTATCTATTAGGCCTACCTTTAATGTCGAGACAAAATCCTTGCATGCTCTTATTGTTGTGGCTTTTATCTGAACATGTTGTCCTATCTTTCTTATGATGGGTAGGTCGAGAAGAGTCTGATCGAGCTAATTGGAATATCAGCTTTGGCGTCAAAGTTAGACAGTTTACCCTCAGAGAATTAAGTTGGTATTAGCCATGTTACTCCAGCCAAGATTATTAAAACAAGAGCCAATACTAGTAATAGTTTTTGAAGTTTCAATGTAGTTTTCTCATTTAGTTTTTGACATTACCAACCAAGATTGTAAAAAATGATTTAATTGGTCGGGACGGTGAGATTCGAACTCACGACCCCATGCACCCCATGCATGTACGCTACCAGGCTGCGCTACGCCCCGAATTAATTAAACCTGTTTTTTATTTACTTTAGAACCTTAAGAATGTCGCCGAGTTGTGCCTTAAAGTTACTCAGATCCATAGGGCTTTGTAAAACAACTGAGTCTTCTAATGGTAATTCCGCTTGAGCTTTTTCTATTGCTTCTTTTGAGGTAGTTTCTTTAACAAATTGGCGGTCAGAAAGCTTTCCTTTGGCGCCTTGAATAGTAAAGCCTTCAAAGTAAAGCAATTCCCTGATTTTTCGTATTAACAGAATTTCTGCTTGCTGATAGTACCTACGATTTCCTCGACGTGTAGATGGCTTAAGCTGACTAAATTCTTGCTCCCAATAACGTAATACATGGGGCTTAAGGTCACACAGAATGCTCACCTCACCAATAGCAAAATACCTTTTATTGGGGATCGCGGGTAATATTTTTTTATGCTTGTTTTCCAGCTGTCTTCTCTTCTACACTAGTTTTAAGCTTCTGACTGGAATGAAAAGTGACAACGCGACGGGCTTTGATGGGAATCTCTTCTCCTGTTTTAGGATTTCTTCCTGGCCTTTCAGATTTTGTTCTAAGATCAAAATTACCAAACCCAGACAGTTTTACAGTATCGCCTTTCTCAAGAGCGGAACGAATCTCCTCAAAGAAGGCCTCAACCATCTCCTTTGCTTCACTTTTATTTAAACCGACTTGTTCAAATAAAATCTCTGATAGCTCTGCTTTTGTTAAAGTCATAACAATATTCTTTATAAGTTTCTGTTAGCGTAATTTAGCATTGTATTTACCTTCCATAACCGCAACCACTTGATCTACCACTTTAGCTATGTCTGTATCCTCAAGTGTTTTATAAGTATCTTGGATAAGTATAAGAAATGCAATGCTTTTTTTATCTTTCTCTACGCCTTCACCCTCGTAAATATCAAACGGCTGAAACTCAATTAAGTTGGAAATTTTCATGCCATATACTGCTTCAATCGCTTCACCAACAACCACATCTTTATTCATAACAAGCGAAACATCCCTTCTAATCGGAATAAATTTGCTTGGAATGGTATAAGGGTTATGAGTAGTTTGGCTGAGTTTTTTTATATCAATTTCAAATAGATACGTTTTTTTAGGTATTTCATATTGCTGTTGCCACGATGGATGTAGTTGTCCTAGCCACCCGATATGATTACCATTCATTATTATTTCCGCTACTTTTCCTGGGTGGAAGGCGTTAGGTATTGCCTTTTTTGGTTTATTAAAAGTTAATGTATTACTTGAGATACTTTCTATATCTCCCTTAATATCAAAGAAATTTATTTCTTTATTTTTTTCACCCCATTGCTCAGGTACTTGGTCGCCATAAACAAGTCCAGATAACACTTTCGTTTCCGTGTAGGTACCTTTTCGCTCCTGATAAACGGAGGCTACTTCAAATATTCTAATATTTTTTTGACTCCGATTAAGGTTATACACCAACGCATCGATATGACTTCCCCATATGCGTGAGCGCATCACATCCAAATGTGAAGCTATGGGATTTTTTAATTTAATCGGATTTTTATTATCATGCAAACCCTCTTCCACCACTTTTCCAATAAAGCTATAGCTAATGACTTCGTTATACCCAAGATTAACTAAAGTGTCCTTTGTTATTTTTAGGTCTTTTTTTCTACTATCCACAGGAAGCATTAAGGCTTCGGTGCTAGGCATTAATGCGGGTATATTGTCATAACCATACAATCTAATGACCTCTTCTACCAGATCTTCCTCGATGCACATATCAAAGCGATAGGTAGGTGGATTTACGGTAAATATGCCTTTTTCATAAGTAAATTCAAACTGTAATTTCGCCAATATTGCTTTTATTTCTGTGTCAGATATTTCCATACCCATAATATCTGCTACCCTTTTTGTTCTGAGGGAGATTGCAGACCGTTGCGGGAGGTTTCCTGTTATATCAACGGATGCTGATATGCTTCCACCGCAATACTTAATAATTAACGATGCTGCATATTGTGCCGCATTAAGGGTGCTACCAAAGTCAACGCCGCGTTCAAAGCGATGTGATGAGTCAGTATTCAGGCTAAACGATCTTGCTCTCCCAGAGATGGCAGCGGGATCGAAATAAGCACTCTCTAGAAAGATGTTTGTTGTGCCTTCTTGTGATGATGAAAGCAGTCCTCCCATAATGCCGGCTAGCGCCAAAGGCCCTGATTGATCAGCAATAACTAACTCTTCTCCAGAAAAAATAATCTCTTGATGGTTGATCATCATTAACGACTCATCTTTTATTGCTTTTCGCACACTTACATTCCCATGAATCTTATCCTTATCAAAGGCGTGTAATGGTTGCCCTGTCTCTAAAAGTACATAATTAGTAATATCTACCACCGGATTGATTGAGGAGATTCCGCCTCGTTCAAGGTAGTGAGTCATAAATTCCGGTAATTTTTTCTTGTTATCCACTCCTTGAATGTGTAAGCCCACATACCTTGGACATAATGTCGCATCCTCAACAATAATCTCCTGTGTGTTGCTTGAAGGTATTTGATTGTATTCGCTAGTAAATTTTTTAAGTGTGAGGTCTGATAAAGCCTCTACTTCCCTAGCAATCCCTTTCATGCTAAGGCAATCCGCTCTGTTAGGTGTAATTGACAGATGGTAAATAGAGTCATTTAATGCCAATGCATCAACAACCGGCTGGCCTAACATTAAGTCAGACTTAAGCTCATACAAACCATCCGATTCTTGGCTTAGACCTAATTCCTTAGCTGAGCAAAGCATACCAAAAGACTCGACTCCCCTAAGCTTAGCTTTCTTAATATCGAATCCAGGGAGTTGTGCACCAACTTTAGCGCAAGGAATTTTTATCCCTTGTCGCGCATTAGGTGCACCGCAAACTATTTGCAATAATTCTTTAGATCCTACATCGACCTGACAAACATTAAGGCGGTCTGCATCCGGATGTTTCTCCATACTGACGATTTCACCGACTACAATTTGATCAGATAATCCTGATAAATCTTGAATCTCCTCTACTTCAATCCCAGCAATGGTGAGAGTTTGTGCAAGATCAATGTCATCCAATGAGGAGTCAAAAAATTCTTGTAGCCATAATTTAGAAAATTGCATGATTAGGCCTTAAATTGCTGCAGGAAGCGTAAGTCGTGAGTAAAGAAAGGTCTTAAATCATTTAATTCAAATTTCAGCATAGCCAGCCTTTCTACGCCTAAACCAAAAGCGAAGCCCTGGTACTCATTAATATCAATACCAACATGCTTAAGGACCTCAGGATGAACCATTCCGCATCCACCTATTTCTAACCAGCCTCCGTTCCAACTCATATCAATTTCTGCCGACGGTTCGGTAAAAGGGAAAAAAGAAGGTCTAAACCTAATACTTAACGTATTGTCCTCAAAAAATTGTTGGAGAAAATCTTGCACCACTCCTTTTAAATTAGCAAAGCTAACTTTCTCATCTATCCAAAGCCCTTCTACCTGATGAAACATTGGGGAGTGTGTTGCATCGGAATCTACACGGTAAACTCTACCTGGAGATATAATTTTTAAAGGGGGTTTGTTATTCTTCATATACCTTACCTGCACCGGTGAGGTATGGGTTCTTAATACGTGCTCATCATCAATGTAAAAGGTATCATGCATGGCTCTGGCCGGATGATATTCGGGAATATTTAGTGCGGTAAAATTATGGTAATCATCCTCAATCTCAGGTCCGTCCGTCATAGTAAACCCAATAGAATGGAAAAAGCTTTCAATCCGATTCATCGTTAGGGTGATTGGGTGAAGGCTGCCTTGATTTCTTCTAATTCCGGGCAAAGTTACATCAATTGATTCATCGTTTAATTGCTTGGAAAGCTCATTGTTTTGGATGGTCTCTTTACGTGCAACCAATAACAGCTCAATGCTTTTTTTAATTTCATTAATAAAGGCACCAGCTTTTGGTTTTTCTTCTTTAGACAGACTTGAAAGACCCTTCATAGCCTCAGTTAAAGGTCCGGTTTTTCCTATGTACTTTGATTTTGAATTGTCTAATTCCGTCAAAGATTCGCAAGAATCAAAGTCTTTTTTTGCTTCATCAATTAATTTTTTAAGATCTTCCATAGCTCTATTCTAATAAAAAAGGAGGCCTTTAGCCTCCTTTTTTTATCATTCTTCTTGTTAAACAGTTCCGAGGTTATTTTTGGCTAATTCAACGAACTTCTCAAAAGCTGGCTTATCGAAAACTGCCATGTCGGCTAAGACCTTACGATCAACCTCTACAGAAGCTTTTTTTAATCCATTCATGAAGCGGCTATATGTTAATCCGAACTCCCTAGCACCTGCATTAATTCTAGCGATCCATAACACTCTGAATACACGTTTTTTCTGCCTACGGTCACGATAAGCATACTGACCAGCCTTCATAACTGCTTGTTTAGCTACTCTATATACATTTTTACGGCGACCACGAAAGCCTTTGGCAGCTACTAATACTTTCTTATGTTTTGCTCTTGCGGTTACTCCACGTTTTACTCTAGGCATCTCAGTCTCCTTATTGGGTTGGCATCATCGCGCGAACTCGTTTCGCGTCGCTTGATGAAATAATTGCAGTTCCACGAAGATTTCTTTTTTGCTTTGTAGTCTTCTTGGTAAGGATGTGACGAAGATGGGAATGGGTCCGTTTGATAGCCCCGCTTCCTAAAAATTTAAAGCGTTTTTTTGCACCGCTTTTGGTTTTCATTTTTGGCATTTTGTTCTCCTAATTTAATTATGAGTGCTTCGGCATGCCTTTAGGCCTTATCACTCTTCTTCTTTTTATGTATCAATTACTTCATTGCTAAGCTCTGCTACTTCTTCGTTGTCATTATTTGCAACTTCAACTTTTGCTTTTTGCTTAGGTTTTTTACTTGGTGACAATACCATCACCATTTGGCGTCCTTCCATTTTCGGGAATTGTTCCACTACTCCATACTCCTCAAGATCAGCTTCTACTCGTTTTAAGAGAGCCATTCCAAGCTGTTGATGAGCAATTTCTCTACCTCTAAATCTAAGCGTAACCTTTGTCTTGTCTCCGTCACCAAGAAATCGAATCAGATTTCTTAACTTAACGTTATAGTCATTGTCATCGGTGCCCGGCCTAAATTTTACCTCTTTAACCTGTACATTTTTCTGTTTAGTTTTTGCTTCATGCAACTTCTTACTTTGTGCATATTTAAATTTTCCGTAATCCATTAGCCTGCACACCGGTGGTTTTGCTTTGGGGGCAATTTCTACTAAATCAGTCTCTAGTTCATCTGCTTGCGCTATTGCTTCAGCTAATGACACGATACCTAATGGTTCTGCTTCCATTCCTACCAGACGAATTTCTTGCGCTGTTATATCGCTATTAATTCGAACATTTTTATCTAAAGCTATAGTAATCCCCTGGTAAATAAATTAAATCGCATCCGCTTAAACCTTCTTTTCAATATCGCTATTGAGGTGCTGAATAAAAGCATCGATTGCCATTGCACCTAGATCTTCACCGCTTTGCGTTCTTACTGTTACTTGTTTTTCTTGCATCTCCCGGTCACCCAAAACAACCATGTATGGTATCCGCTGCATGCTGTGTTCGCGTATTTTATAGGTAATCTTCTCATTTCTCAAGTCCGATTCGCATCTAATGCCATTTTCCTTAAAAATCAACTCAAGCTCTTCTGCGTATTCTTTTTGTGCATCTGATATGTTTAGTAAAATTACTTGGATGGGTGCTAGCCATAATGGCAATGACCCAGCGTAATGTTCAATGAGTATGCCAATAAACCGTTCCATTGAGCCTACAATTGCCCGGTGAAGCATAACGGGATTTTTTCGGCTGTTATCCTCGTCAATATATTCCGCTCCAAGCCTTTTGGGAAGGTTAAAGTCTAACTGAATAGTTCCGCATTGCCATACACGTCCCAAGCTATCTTTTAATGTATATTCAATTTTTGGGCCATAAAATGCACCTTCGCCAGGTTGAATTGTGTATGCAAGGCCAGTCTCTTTAAGCGCACCTTCTAAAGATTCCTCAGCTTTATCCCAGACTTCGTCGGTCCCGACTCTTTTTTCTGGTCGCGTAGAAAGCATGACCACAATATCTTTAAAACCAAAGTCTGCATAAGCCTTGAAGAGCATGTCATTAAATACCATAACCTCTTCTTTTATTTGGTCTTCGGTACAAAATATATGGGCATCATCCTGAGTAAATCCTCTTACACGCATAAGTCCGTGTAATGCCCCGGATGGTTCATTTCTGTGACAGGAGCCAAATTCAGCCAGTCTTAATGGTAGGTCTCTATAGCTGTGAAGGGAATTATTAAAAACCTCAACATGACCGGGGCAGTTCATTGGCTTTACGGCATAAACCCTATTTTCCGATGCAGTTGTAAACATATTATCTTGATAGTTTTCCCAGTGACCTGACTTTTCCCACAGCGATTTATCAATAATAGTGGGTGTTTTAATTTCTTTATACCCATAATCCTTAAACATCTGACGCATGTAGTCTTCAACTGCAAGCCATAAAGACCATCCTTTAGGATGCCAAAATACCATCCCCGGAGCATTGTCTTGCAAATGAAACAAATCAAGTTGTTTGCCTAGCTTTCTATGGTCTCGTTTCTCCGCCTCTTCTAAGCGAAAAAGATACTCTTTTAACTCGTCTTTATTTGCCCATGCAGTTCCGTAAATTCGCTGAAGCATTTCGTTGTTTGAGTCACCGCGCCAATAGGCTCCAGCAACCTTCATCAGCTTAAACACTTTGAGCTTTCCTGTAGTAGGAACATGAGGCCCTCTGCATAAATCTACAAAATCGCCTTGCTTGTATAAAGAAACATCCTCGTTCTGAGGTATGGATTTAATTATTTCAGATTTGTAGTCCTCTCCAATACCCTTAAAAAAATCGATTGCCTCATCTCGCGGCATAACCATTCTTTCAACAGGTAGATCATTTTTAGCTAATTCGGACATTTTCTTTTCTATCACCAACAAATCATCCGGAGTAAAAGGCCGCTTGTATGAGAAATCGTAATAAAAACCCTCCTCAATAACCGGACCAATAGTAACCTGAGCTTCCGGGAAAAGTTCTTTTACGGCATTTGCTAAAAGATGAGCTGTGGAATGCCGAATAATATCAATACCTTCGTCATTTTTAGCCGTAACAATACTAAGCTCTGCATCTGTGGAGATAACATGTGATAGGTCAACTAACTGTTTATTGACTATTCCAGCAAGCGCAGCTCTTGCGAGCCCCTCACCTATGTCTTGAGCAACATCAGCAACGCTAACACTTTTGCTGTAGGACCTTACTGAACCATCGGGAAGATTAATTTCTGGCATATAAATATCTATTTTTTTTTATGTGATTATTATACCAATATAGTGGGTAATCCCCTTAATTGGTAGGCGCGATTGGATTCGAACCAACGACCCCCACAATGTCAATGTGGTGCTCTAACCAACTGAGCTACGCGCCTATAATTTTTTCAACGGGCCATTTTATATCACAGTTCCGCATCAATCAATGATTGCTCTTTGATCATACTAATTTATTTATTAGCGATAATTGCGTTATATCCAATTTTATAATCAGGGTAATTGTAAACAAAGTCAGTTTTTGGAATAATTTCAGACTGAAGTTTTTTTCCTTCAAAAGGCGGGATAGATGTTCTATTGATAATATCCAGGCCTAGTGCCACCCTTATATGATTTAAAACGTCAAACAAAAGAGCTGAGGAGCTATCAGTTACAAGGTACAAAGGCTCTAATGAAAATCCAGAGATAAGCCGATTAAATAAAAATGATATGAACCTCGCCGCATCATCCTCGTGAATCCGGTTGGTCCAACGATTTTTTTCTGGCCAACGCACCTCGTCTTCGGCCATTCTTAATAGGTAGGTTCTTTGGCTACCGTATATTCCAGAAAGCCTTAAAATAGTCGTAGGAATAAGGGAGTTATTAACTAATTTTTCCCCCTCTAACAATGCAATGCCACCAAAATCATTAGGTTCTGGTTCGGTGGACTCAGTCATTGTTTGATCATTTCTTTGTCCGTATACGCGTGTGCTTGATACAAAAAAAAGGTGTTTAACTGAAGGGCAATAGCGATTAATAGAATTAATACAAACATCCAAACCATTAACGTATGCTTTTTTATAACTCTCACTGGATTGATCATCGGCGGCAGCGGCATACAAAAGATAGGTTGGGTTAATTTTTTCCAATAGCAAATGAAATGTTTCATCAAAAATATCTTGGCTAATAATTTGAAATTCAGTGAAGTTTTCAGGGGGTTTTCGCTTGATACCAATAACAGTAAAGTGTTCTTTTAATGCTAAGCCAATTTTTATTCCAAGCTTACCGCATCCGACAATCAATAATGTAGGGTTCACTTCCAAATGACTTTATAAATAAATCCTGGAGATGAAAAAACAACAAAAAGAAAAAAAGTAACCACATAAAACTCCCAGCTCTGTTGGTGAATGTTGCCAACAATCTGTTTTTCTACATAACTAACAATAATACCGAATGCTAAATAGAAAGTGAGCACCTCAAGGAGGGTAAGGGGGGTAGATTTTAGTTTTTTTTGCGGAATAAAAATAAAAAGATTATTTGATACCCATGGGATGTTTGCTAACAATAAAGCCAAAAAAATAATAGTAAAACTCATCATGATTGCAATCCAAAGCCTGCCGTAATTGCAGCAATGCTCATTAATGTTTTAGGGAAAATTCCTAATAAAATAATACTGCCAGTATTGATAGTCAATACCCATAAAAGGCTTTTAGGAATATTGATAACTATTAATTTAGGCGCCTCATCAAAGTACATGAGTTTGATAATCCTTAAATAATAATACATGCCAATTAAAGCCATCATCACAGCAAAAACAGCTGGCCAAATGTAGCCAGCGCTTACTATTGATTCGAGTATTGAGAATTTTGCATAGAAACCTACTGTGGGTGGAATACCTGCGAGGCTTAACATTGTTATTAAAAAAATTGCTGCTGCCCACGGATTTCTTTTATTTAACCCCTTAAAATCATCCAGCAATTCAAAATCTTTACCATTAGCTGATAGAGCAATAATCAAGCCGAAAGCAGCTAGGGTCATTAATGCATAACAGGCTATATAAAATAAAATAGCCGATGCACCATTTACCGATCCTGACATAAGCCCAAGAAAAATAAATCCTACGTGAGATATTGTTGAGTATGCCAACATTCTTTTGATATTAGTCTGAGCTATGGCCGTTATATTTCCTATCAACATGGATAGTAAAGCCATAAACAAAAACATCTGCTGCCATTCTGATGATAGTGTTTCGAGTCCCTGAAAAAGCAATCTAATTGACATCGCCACTGCAGCAAACTTAGGAACTGATCCAATTAACATGGTAATCGGGAGCGGTGCCCCCTGATAAACATCGGGTACCCACATCTGAAAAGGTGCTGCCCCAAATTTAAATGCGATTCCTACCACGATAAATACCAAGCCAAAGACCAAGATTGATTGATCTATGGGTGTCTCTTGTAATGCATTAGCAATAATGAGAAGATCTAAAGAGCCTGTTAATCCATACAGCATTGACATTCCATATAGCAATAAACCGGATGCTAGTGCCCCTAAAACAAAATATTTCATGGCTGCTTCACTGGCTTTAGGATTGTCTCTATCTAAAGCAACTAGCGCATAAAGACTAAGTGATAGTAACTCAAGCCCCATATAAATCATCAGCAAATTCATGCTTGAAATCATCAGCATGACGCCCAACAAAACAAATAAACTTAGACTAAAGTACTCCCCTTTCAGAAGCAATCTCGCTTTAAGGTAGGTCCTACTATAAGTAAAGACCAATGACATACTAATATATGCAAGAAGCTTTAAGTACGTTGAGATGCTATCGGAAATAAACATACCATTAAATGCAAGCACTTTAATTTCAAAACCTTGAATAGCCGTTGAAATGGCGGCAAACAATAGTGCTAGCTGCGATAAACCATAAACCAAGTTTTTTTCTTTATCCTTGAAGTAAAGATCAAGAACTAAAACAAACATAGCAAAAAAAGCTATGATCATTTCTGGTAATAATAAAATTAATTGACTATTTAAATCAGGGTTCATTTTATAACCTTAGAAAAACTCATGCTTTGAATAAATTGATCTGCCGTGACGTTGGTAATGTCAGAAATGATGGCGGGATAAACTCCGACTACAATCACAAGGCAAGCTAACGACCCTAGGACGACAGTTTCTCTCAACCCTATGTCTTTTAAATTATCCACTAGCTTATTAGTCACCTCTCCATAAAAAACTCTTTTGATCATCCATAGCGAATAAGCTGCCCCAAAAAGCAAGGTTAGCGATGCCAAAAATGCAATCCAAAAATTTGATTGTGCGGAAGCTAGAATCACAAGAAACTCACCCACAAAACCAGATGTTCCTGGAAGACCGGCATTTGCCATTGCAAAAAAAACGGCAAAAGCAGTAAATAGTGGCATTTTGTTTATAACGCCGCCATACCTATCAATATCCCTGGTGTGGGACTGGTCATACAAAATTCCAACACACAAAAATAGTGCGGCAGAGATAAAGCCATGAGAGATCATTTGGATATAACCTCCCTCCACACCCAATGGTGTTAAGAGAAATAAGCCTAAGGTCACAAAACCCATGTGTGATATTGATGAATATGCAATTAACTTTTTCATATCTTTTTGTACTAATGCTATGAGCGCAATATAAACAATACTCACCAACGACAAACCAATAATAAAAGGCTTAAGATATATGGCGGCATCAGTGGCAATAGGCATTGCAAATCGTATAAAGCTATAACCACCAAGTTTCAGCATGATTGCCGCAAGGATAATGGATCCTCCAGTGGGGGCCTCTACATGTGCGTCTGGCAACCATGTATGTACTGGCCACATAGGAATTTTTACAGCAAAAGCCATAAAGAAGGCCATAAAAATTAAAAACTGTGTATTGAGTGTTAATGGAATTTTATAGAAGTCAAATAAAGAGAAGCTACCTGTTTGCATATACAGATAAATAAATGCAACAAGCATTAATAAAGATCCAAGAACGGTATAAAGGAAAAATTTTATGGTTGCGTAAACTCGGTTTGGCCCACCCCAAATACCAATGATGAGAAACATGGGAATTAGCATGGCCTCCCAAAAAATATAATATAGGATCGCATCAAGTGAAGTAAATACCCCTATCATAAGACCGGACATTATAAGAAAGGCGCCGTTATAAAGCCCAATATTTTTTTGTATGCCCCCTTTTGATTTGCTAGAAGGAATGCTCTTCCTTGTATTACTAATGATCACTACCAAGGTCATGAAGCTTGTGAGGAGGATTAGAGGCACTGAAAAACCATCAACACCCAAGTGATAATTGATTCTGTAAGGTAATATCCAATGGGCAAATTCTTGGAACTGGAACTGCGCGGTTGTAAGATCAAAATTTACAACTATAGGCAGGGTAACGAAAAAAGAAACCATCCCAGCAAATAATGATAAGTATTCCGCTGTTTTCGGCTTACATAATTTACTGCTAAACAATAGTAGACCGCCAAAAAAAATTGGCACCCATATAGCTAGCGATAAAATAGAATTAGCTTGCATTTAGATCTTCACAAAAAAAGTTATTAGTAAGAATAAGCCGATAATCATGGTGAATGCATAGTGATATATGTAGCCTGACTGTATTGATTTTAAAAGCACTGATGCCACTTTGACAAGCTTGGCTGTCCCATTAACAAAAAATGAATCAATAATATTTGTATCAATATACTTCCATAAAAAATGTCCTAATTTCCTTAATCCTGCGGCTAACCATTGTTCATAAAAATAATCGAAACCATAATTAGCATCTAACATTTTTTTTACAGGTTTTATAATTAATGCGGGAATAACAAGTCTTATATTTTTTATATACATTAGCCAAGCCAATAACACTCCGCTAGCTGTAAGGATGAAAGGCAAAGTCAGGAAGCCGTGAAGGCCCATAGCCCATGACCCATGAAAATGCTGCTGCAAATCATATAAACTTTGATGTTTAGCCAAGTCAACGAATATTGACTGCTTGAAGAAGTCACTATATAAAATAAAATCTATACTGAAATAACCGATGACTAATGATGGAATAGCCAATAAAACAAGAGGCAAAGTAATTACAAATGATGTTTCATGTGGGCTTTGATTTTTATTTAACCCATGATGCAAATCGGTCTTTTTATTCATTCGCCACTTCTCTTGGCCATGAAAAACTAAGAAGTACAGTCGGGCTGAATAAAAGGCTGTGAAAAATACTCCTATAACGAGCGCCCAATAAGCAAAACTACTACCCATATTCTGACTAAGCTTTGCTGCCTCTATGATAGTTTCTTTTGAATAAAAGCCTGAAAGAAACGGAGTCCCAATTAACGCTAACGAACCAATTAAAAAAGTTATCCATGTGATAGGCATGTACTTTTTTAAACCTCCCATATTTCGAATATCCTGATCATGATGCATTGCAATAATTACCGACCCAGCCGCCAAGAATAATAAAGCTTTAAAAAAAGCATGAGTCATTAGGTGGAAAATAGCGACGGAATAGGCTGATACTCCAAGAGCCACTGTCATATAACCTAACTGCGAAAGTGTTGAGTAGGCAATGACCCGCTTTATATCATTTTGAATGACGCCTAGAAGACCCATAGATAATGCAGTAACTGCCCCAATGATTGTTATGAACGATAGTGCTGTATTGGAAAACTCGAAAATTGGAGACATTCTTGCAACCATAAATATTCCTGCAGTCACCATTGTTGCTGCATGAATAAGCGCGGATATAGGTGTTGGTCCCTCCATTGAGTCAGGCAGCCAAACATGTAAAGGTACTTGAGCTGATTTACCCATAGCACCTATAAATAGTAGAATGCAAATGACACTAATGACAGAAACCGACTGGCTGCCAAAAAGCATCATCTGTTCTTGTTGTAAAAAATTAGCTCGTTGAAAAACATTCGCATAATCTAGAGAACCAAACCAAAACAAGATCAGTGCTATACCTAGAACCAGCCCAATATCGCCAACTCTGTTGACCAAAAATGCTTTTAGATTAGCGTGAATTGCTGTGCTTTTTTTGTACCAGAATCCTATGAGCAAATAAGATACTACGCCGACCCCCTCCCAACCAAAGAAAAGTTGAAGGAAATTATTGCTCATTACCAGCATCAACATAGCAAAAGTGAATAGCGATATGTAGCTAAAAAATCTACTGAAGCCTGGGTCATCTTTCATGTAACCAATCGTATAAATATGCACCATGAGCGAAACAAAGGTAACTACAACCATCATCAATGAAGTTAAATTATCGATTAAAAACCCAATTTCAAATTTATAACTTCCAGAAGCCATCCACTGGTATAGAGCTTCATTCATAGAATAGCCGTTACTTGTTAGGTAAAGTAAATATAGCGATATTAAGAAAGCTATAAAAACGCCAAGAATAGTTATGCCGTAAGAGAATATCTTAGGTAGTTTTTTTCCAAAAAAACCAACGAGTAAAGCTGCAACCAAAGGAGCAAAGGGGGCAATAGAAAATATATGTATTAACTTCATATCAGCCTTTAAGCTTGTCTAGTTCATCAATATTAATTGATTGATTATTTCTAAATACCAAAATAATAATAGCCAAACCAATTGCTGACTCAGCTGCAGCTACAGTTAAAATAAAGAATACAAAAACTTGTCCCGCTATATCTCCCAAGTAATGACTGAATGCAATAAAGTTGATATTCACCGCTAAAAGCATTAGTTCTATTGCCATCAACAAAGTAATGATATTTTTTCTGTTTAGAAAAATTCCCACCACTCCGATTAAAAATAGAAGTGCGGCTAGGATAAGGTAAGAGGATAGCGTTATCATTATTTCCCTCTTAACTTGGTTGTTGATTTCATGTCCACCATTCTTAACCTATCTTTCTTAGTAACACTAACCTGGCTTGCAGGATTAATACCTTTGTGGTTTTTAACCCCTCTTAAGGTAAGGGCGATAGCGGCTATAATTGCAACTAAAAGAATGATTGAAGCAACCTCAAAAGGAAGTATGTAGTCAGAATATAAGACCAGACCAAGAGCTTCTGTATTGCTTATGCTGGTGTATACGGCATTCGATGTTTCTTGAAAGTAATTATTGTTAAGGACCAGAATCATTTCAACAAGCATTACTATTGCAACAAAGATGGCCATTGGGAAATAATTCCAGAAGCCCTCCTTTATCTTTTCAAGGTTGATATCCAGCATCATTACAACAAACAAAAAGAGTACCATAACCGCGCCTACGTAAACGAGGACTAAAGCAATTGCCAAAAACTCTGCCTGCAGTAAAAGCCATATACCAGCAGCACTAAAAAATGAGAGTACTAAATACAGCGCAGAAAATACGGGATTTTTTGAAGTAATGACCTTTATTGCTGACACAAGGAGTACTGACGATAAAATGTAGAATACAGTCTCCATTATCTATACTTCGCCTCCTCTGATCTATCTTTGGCTATCTGATCCTCGTACTTGTCACCCACATCCAAGAGCATCTCTTTTGTGTATAACAAGTCTCCTCGCTCCTCTCCGTGGTAGTCAAAAATCCTAGTCTCAACAATAGAATCTACGGGGCACGATTCTTCACAAAAACCACAAAAAATACATTTCGTTAAATCAATATCGTACCGTGTAGTCCGTCGCGTATTATCTTCCCTTAGCTCAGACTCTATAGTTATAGCCATAGCGGGGCATACCGCTTCGCACAATTTACAAGCAATACATCTTTCCTCTCCATTTGGATATCTCCTTAATGCATGCAATCCTCGAAACCTTGGGGATTGAGGTGTGGTCTCCTCTGGATACTGAATCGTAATTTTTCTTGAAAAGAAATACCTACCGGTTAAGCCTAAGCCAATAATTAATTCGTAAAGCGAAAGGCTTTTGAGCGTTCTCGCGATGATTTTAAGAATATTCATTTAATGAAACATCCCGTTATATGAAGTTTGCATCATAGCTCCAATAAAAATTATCCACACCAAGGTGATAGGTATAAAAATTTTCCATCCTAAGCGCATAATTTGATCGTATCGGTATCTTGGGAAAGTAGCCCTAAACCACAAAAAGAAAAATAATAAAGCTGCAGTTTTAATTAGTAACCAATGGATACCATCTGGAATTAAGGCTGTCGGGGATAACCACCCTCCAAGAAACATTAGTGCGGCGAGTACTGAAACAAGGATCATATTTGCATATTCAGCTAAAAAGAATACCGCAAAAGCCATGCCTGAGTATTCAACGTGGAAACCAGCAACTATTTCTGATTCGCCCTCTGCAACATCAAAAGGTGCTCGGTTCGTTTCAGCGACAGCACTAATAAAGTAAATAATAAATAAAGGAAATAATGGCCATACATACCACTGAAGAATACCGCCCGACTGGCCTGCTACAATATCTCCTAAATTAAGACTATTTGCACACATTAGGACACCAACTAATGTAAAGCCCATTGCAATCTCATATGAAACAATTTGCGCTGCTGAACGCATGCTACCTAAAAAAGCGTATTTTGAATTTGAAGCCCATCCAGCAATGATGACGCCATAAACGGCTATAGAAGTCATAGCTAAAACATATAATAAGCCTGCATTGATATCAGCCAAAACTAACTCTGCATTAAATGGGATAACTGCCCAAGCAGCGAATGCAGGAGCAATAGTTAAAACCGGAGCAAGGTAAAATAAAGCTTTACTAGATTTTGTTGGGACAATGATTTCCTTGAAAAGCAACTTCAGCGCATCTGCAATTGGTTGTAGTAGCCCAAAATAACCTACTCGATTGGGGCCAAGTCGACCCTGCATATAACCAATCACTTTTCTTTCAAAGTAAGTTAGGTAGGCAACAGAAATCATTAAAGGGATGACTATGGCTACAATTTTCATCAGCACCCATATTGTGTCAGCAAATGCAGGAAAATATTCTTGCAGTATAGGCTGCATATTAGCTGCCCGCCTTGTTCGATTCAAGTTTAGTGCCAGTTAAGCTAGTTAACTTCTGATAGTAACAAACCGTGTTTGTTGAAATTTTTTCATCTTCGACAATTGGGAGTGATATCTCCTCGCCTTCCCTATCCACCTTAATGGAATCCTTAAGCTTAAACTTCACAGCAGTCTTTGGGTTAACTCTTGCTACATCTAACCAATTTCCGTCAAGAGCATGGAGGGCATCCGCTCTTCTAACTATCATATCGTTGTCTTGAGAGCGTACTAAGTGCAAATGGTCTAGAGAACCTTGGCCACCCGGTTTAATTTGTTTAATTTTTTCGTTCGTACTCTCTTCGGGAAAGTTAAAGCTGGTGTTATTTCCTAAAATTTCTTTCTTTATATCCTCGGATGATTCGTAAGTAAATCCATCAATTTGTAGATAATTAGCCAACACTCTTAATATCTTCCAGGCTGGCCTAGCTTTTCCTAACGGCTTTGTTACTGCTTTTATGGACTGGTCTTGTCGAGCAATATTAATGTACGTACCTGAAGACTCTGTAAATGTGGCCATAGGAAGAAGGCAATCGAATTCAGCGTACGCATCAGAGCTGTATGGGGTTATCGCAAGATTAAATTTTGATTTTTTTAAAGCTTCAGTTAAGACTTTGCCGCAGGATATATCCTTAGCACCCTCTAGGTTAACAGTAATTAAAGCCGATAATTTACTTTCAAGCATGTTCATTGTGTTTGATTTGTTAAGATTATGGCTAAGCATGTCTAGCCCAACAATATTGGGAGCGTCTAATATTGACCCGACATTTATATTTAATGACTCACCGATAATTTTTGCAACAACATATATATCATTAGCCGATTTATGATTTAGTGCATTTTGGCCTATAAAAATGCTTCCCATGTTCTTTGCTTTTATTAAAGCTTTTGCATAAGCTAATGATTTACCATCCACAGGAATGGCTTTCATTTGGCTTTCAACATAGTGATTATTAATAGAAAGTTTACGCAATGTAGTAAGTGCTTTAAGAATTTTTAATAATTCATAAGAATAATCTGATGGCCTACATATAATCCTATCTGTCACTGGCATAAGCAAATCATCTTCATAAGAATTGATAGTGAAGATCTTACCTTCTGCATGAGCCATTTTTCTAAATCGGTTAGCCATTAATGGTTGCTCAGACCTAATATTGCTTCCAATCAACACTATCGTTTTAAGCTTCTCAATATCTTCAACAGGGCAACCAAGCCAAACACCCTTGAGATCAAAGTTATCTTGCCTTACTCTATAGTCAACATGGCATGACCCAAGTGCGTCTGCTATTTTATTTACCAAGAATGCCTCCTCAATAGAGCTTTGAGGTGAATATAAAAAACCAATCGTATCGCCTTGATTTTTATCGATTTGAGGTTTTATTTTTTTAACAATAAATTCAAAAGCCTCATCCCAGTCAACAGCTTTCCACGACTTATTTACCTTGATCATTGGGGTCTGTAATCGATCTTTATGATTAAGCCCTTCATAAGAATATCTATCTCTGTCAGAAATCCAACACTCATTAATTGCTTCATTCTCTTTTGGTAAAGCTCTCATTACCTTATGGTCTTTAATGTGGAATTCAAGATTGGACCCAAGGCTGTCATGAATCGAAATTGATGGTCTCCTAATCAACTCCCAAGTCCTTGCGGAATATCTAAAGGGTTTGGAGGTAAGTGCGCCGACAGGGCAAAGATCGATGATATTCCCTGAGAGTTCAGACCCTACCGCTTTATCTACATATGCGGATATTTCTGCATGCTCTCCTCGACCAACTAAACCAAGCTCCATTACCCCACCAACTTCTTTTAGAAATCTAACGCAACGTGTGCATTGAATGCACCGTGTTAGATCTGTCGATATGAGTGGGCCAATATTTTTATTGAAAACTACCCTTTTTTCTTCGGTGTACCTAGTCTTACTTGCTCCATAAGCCACGGCAGTGTCTTGTAAATCACATTCACCCCCTTGATCGCAAATCGGGCAATCTAATGGGTGGTTAATTAACAAGAATTCCATGATACTTTTTTGCGTATCTTTAACTGATTTTGAATTGGTAGAAATCTCCATTCCATCCATTAACTGGGTCGCACATGCTGGAAGGGGTTTACCAAATTTTTTTACTTCTACTAAACACATTCTGCAATTTGCAGCTACGGACAATTTCTTATGGTAACAAAATCTTGGGATATCGATGCCGAGCTTATCTGCAGCCTCAATGATTGTTGTTTTAGGCTGAACCTCTATTTCCTTCCCATTAATTTTTACTTTAATCATTTTCGCCCTTAATCATTGAGCGGCCATGACGAATATAATATCTAAACTCATCTTCAAAATGCTTTATAAAACTTAATACTGGAACAGCAGCAGCATCACCTAATGCACAAATAGTTCTCCCTGATACTTTCTGACTCACGTCTTTAAGTAGAGCTAAGTCTTCTATCTTGCCTTCTCCATTAACAATTCTTTTTATTACCCTGTATATCCAACCCGTTCCTTCTCTACATGGCGTACATTGGCCACATGATTCTTCGTAAAAAAAGTAAGAAAGTCTTTTGAGTGCCTGAACCATACAGGTGGTATCGTCCATAATAATGACAGACCCAGCCCCGAGGCTAGAACCAATTTTGGATAAACCATCGTAATCCATAGTAGCTCCCATCATATCTTCCGCTTTTACTAGCGGCGTGGAAGGGCCTCCTGGTATAACTGCTTTTAATGAGTTACCTTTCCATACCCCGCCAGCTAAACTCAGAAGTTCTTCAAAAGGCATTCCTAGTTGTATCTCAAAGTTACCAGGATTATTTACATGTCCGGATACTGAAAAAATTTTTGTCCCCCCTGAGTTAGGAACCCCAAGATCTAAAAATGCTTGGCCGCCGTTGTTTATTATCCAAGGTATGGATGCAAAAGTTTCAGTATTGTTTACATTGGTCGGCTTTCCGTAAATACCATAAGTTGCAGGGAATGGTGGTTTAAATCGTGGTTGGCCTTTTTTCCCTTCTATGGATTCTATTAAAGCCGTTTCTTCCCCACAAATATAAGCCCCATAACCATGAAAAGCATGCAGATCAAAATTAAAGGCCGATCCTTGTATCTTCTTTCCTAAAAAACCAGCAGCTTTAGCCTCATCAATAGCATCCTCAAACGATAAATATTCTTGCCATATTTCTCCATGAATATAGTTGTAGCCAACATTCGCACCCATAATGTAAGCGCCTATCATCATACCTTCGATTATCTGATGGGGATTGTAACGAATAATGTCTCTGTCTTTAAATGTGCCAGGTTCGCCCTCATCGCTATTGCAGACAATGTATTTATCACCCTTAGTACCATTTGACATAAATGACCACTTCAGGCCAGTTGGAAATCCGGCCCCACCCCTTCCCCTGAGTCCCGATATTTTTATTTCATTGATAAGGGTTTCTGGAGAAATTTTTTCTTTTAATATTTTTTTTATTGCAGAATAACCACCGATACTTAAATACGTATCAATGCTTGCAGGATTGCTTAGACCAGCTGTTTGTAAGCAAAGTGGGAAAGGCTTTTTTTTACCGTCCATTGATTTATTTGTTGTAATGTTTGACATTTAATCTAGTTCTTCAATGATTTGGTCAAATTTTTCTGGGGTCAGGTTTTCATGCATGTATTGATTGTTGACAACCATGAGTGGTGCACCTCCGCACGCACCCATACACTCGCTTTCTTTTAAACAAAACTTACCGTCTTCTGTCACTTGATTGAAGTCTATTTTCAGTTGCTTTTTCACATGAGCCAACAGGCTATCTGTATCTCTAAGCATGCAAGAAATATTAGTACAAATAGCTATCTTGAATTTTCCTGATTCTTTTAAATCATACATATTATAAAAAGTTGCCACTTCCAAAACCGCTATCTCTGGAATGCTAAGGTATGCTGCAACCTCGGAAATACTTTTTTCGCTTAACCACCCTTTTTCATTTTGAACCAACCGAAGTGCAGCCATAACCGCAGAGCGTTTTTGTTCTTTGGGAAACTTTAATAACTCCTTATTTATTTTTTCTTTTATTTTTTTGGGTAACATTGTTATCTATCAATCTCCCCAAAGACAATATCTTGCGTCCCAATAATAGCTACTAAATCAGAGAGCATATGCCCTTGAGTCATTTCATTTAGTGCTGCAAGATGAGGGAAGCCTGGAGCACGTATTTTCAATCTGTATGGCTTGTTAGCTCCGTCTGAAATTATGTATGTACCAAACTCACCTTTAGGATGCTCAACGGCACAGTAAGCCTCTCCCTCAGGTATATGAAATCCTTCGGTAAATAACTTAAAGTGGTGAATCATAGCCTCCATATCCTCCTTCATTTCTTGTCTGCGAGGAGGTGCCACCTTATGGTCTTTTGAAATAACTGGTCCCGGGTTGTCTCTTAACCAACTAATGCATTGCTTTATAATTTTATTTGACTCTCGCATCTCTTCCATTCTTACCAAATACCGATCGTAACAATCACCTTCCTTGCCTACGGGAATATTAAATTTCATTTTGTCGTAAACTTCATAAGGCTGCTTTCTTCTTAAATCCCACTCCACACCTGATCCTCTTAGCATAGGACCTGTCATCCCTAGAGCAATAGCTCTTTCTGGGGTAACAACACCTATACCTACGGTTCGTTGTTTCCATATGCGATTATCTGTTAATAACGTTTCGTACTCATCAACATAAGTTGGAAAACGATTTGAAAAATCTTCAATAAAATCTAGTAGCGATCCTTGGCGATTATTATTTAATCGGTCCATTTCTTTTTTGCTTTTGTTGTTTGCAGCCTGATATTGAGGCATAAGATCTGGAAGATCCCTATAAACTCCTCCTGGACGATAGTATGCTGCATGCATTCTGGCGCCTGACACTGCTTCATAGCAATCAAACAGATCTTCCCTTTCTCTAAAGGCGTAAAGAAAAACAGTCATCGCCCCAACATCAAGAGCATGGGCACCAAGCCATAAAAGATGATTTAATATCCTGGTAATTTCATCGAAAAGTACGCGGATATATTGCGCTCTTATAGGAACTTTAATGTTCATCATTTTCTCAATGGTCATGACAAAAGCATGTTCATTCACCATCATTGATACGTAATCAAGACGATCCATGTAGGGCACTGATTGGAGGTAAGTTCTGTTCTCGGCTAACTTTTCGGTTGCTCGATGCAAAAGGCCTATGTGTGGATCGGCTCTTTGAATAACTTCGCCATCCATTTCTAAAACTAACCTTAAAACTCCGTGTGCTGCAGGATGTTGCGGACCAAAATTCATCGTATAATTTTTAATTTCAGCCATTATGAAACCCTTCATCCCTGACAATTCTTGGGACATTATTTCTTTCTTCAATGGTTACGGGTTGATAGATAACTCTTTTTTGTGAAGGATCATAGCGCATCTCAACCTTTCCTATCATTGGAAAATCTTTTCTAAATGGATGACCAACAAATCCATAGTCAGTGAGAATTCTTCTCAGATCTGGGTGATCTAAGAACATGATGCCAAACAGATCAAATGCTTCCCTTTCATACCAGTCTGCGGCAGGCCATAGAGCAGTAGTAGTTTCTATTACAGGAAATTCGTTATTATCTATAAATGCCCTAACCCTAATTCGGCTATTATTTTTTATAGACAATAAGTGATAAACAACTGCAAAACGCTTATCCTGAATTGCTCCTTTAGGATATTCCAGATAATCAACGCCACACAAATCAATAAGCTGATTGAATTCTAAGGTAGGTGTGTTTTTCAAGCCTTGCAAAATTGAAATAATATTTTTTTGGTCAACGATGATGGTTAATTCATTATTGTTAACAATAGAATCTAATACTTTCTTACCAAAAGTTTTTTTTATAACGCTTAGTAGATTTTTTTTTAAATCCATCATCGTGCGATTGTGTTTGTCTTTTTAATCTTTTTTTGTAGCTGAATAATGCCATACATTAATGCTTCTGCAGTTGGTGGGCAACCAGGGACGTAAACGTCTACCGGTACTATTCGATCACATCCTCTTACGACCGAATATGAGTAGTGATAATACCCTCCTCCATTCGCACAAGAACCCATGGATATAACCCACTTTGGTTCTGCCATTTGGTCATAGACTTTTCTTAATGCCGGAGCCATCTTATTAACCAAAGTACCAGCTATAATCATTACATCAGCTTGTCTTGGGCTAGCTCTAAAAACAATCCCAAAACGATCCAAATCGTATCTTGCGGCTCCTGCGTGCATCATCTCAACAGCGCAACAAGCTAAACCAAAAGTCATCGGCCACAAAGAGCCTGTTCGAGTATAGTTAATTAAGGTGTCTAGGTTGGTTGTAACGAAACCTTTCTCAAGAATGCCTTCTATGCTCATCTTCTTACTCCCAATCTAACGCACCTTTTTTCCATTCATAAATAAAGCCTACAATTAAAATTCCTAAGAAAAGCATCATCGCAAAATAACCGAATAATCCTATCTCATTAATAACTACTGCCCATGGAAACAAAAATGTTATCTCTAGATCGAAAAGTATGAATAAAATTGCGACAAGGTAGTAGCGCACATCAAATTTCATACGCGCATCTTCAAAGGCTTCAAAGCCACACTCATAGGGGGAATTTTTTGCTTGGCTTGGTTTGAACGGACTGAGAATTAAGCCCATAATTAAAGGACCAAATCCAACACCCAAACCAACAACAATAAAAATTAAAATTGGAAAATAATTTTCCAGCACAAATGGTCCTTAAGTAAGTTGCATTATATTTAATGGTGCCGTCGGAGAGACTCGAACTCTCACGACTTTCGTCACTACCCCCTCAAGGTAGCGTGTCTACCAATTCCACCACGACGGCAAAAACTATAAGGCCATACTAGTTTGGAATATCTTGTGCACCAATAGGTGAATCAGACTCTGCATCTATAGTAATGGTTGCATTATTCTCAGAGCTAATATCTACTACACTGCTATTCCCATGTTTTTTACTTGCAACGACTGCTAGTGCAATGCTGGTACAAAAAAAGGTGGTCACGCATATTGATGTGGCTCGGCTTAAAAAGTTAGCTGAACCCTGAACGCCAAAAACACTTCCAGAATTCCCGCCACCAAATGCAGCTCCAGCATCGGCACCTTTGCCATGCTGAATTAATACAAGCCCAATAACACCGAGACTGGCAATAATGTGAATTATTAAGATTAAATTTTCCATAATTTTGTTAGTTTTTTACCAAGTTAATCTGAAAGTGAATCTGCTAAGTTACAAATACTCGTAAAATCGTCAGCGCTCAATGAAGATCTTCCAATCAAACCTCCGTCAACACTTTCTAAGCCGAATAATTGTACCGTATTTTTGGGATTTACGCTCCCGCCATAAATAATTTTTATGTTCTTTATTTCCTTGTTTGATTTATTATTTATAGTGTTTCTAATAAAGCTACACATATGATTGGTTTGTTCTGGTGTTGCAGCCATGTCGGTTCCAATTGCCCAAATTGGCTCATACGCAACAATAGAGTTCTCAAAGACAGTATCAGAATATTTTTTAGTAATTGCTTCTAATTGAGACTTAACAACGCTCTCCATAATGCCTGCTTCTCTCTCAATCAAAGTCTCTCCAACACATAAAACAGGTGTCATGCCATGCTCCTTAACCATCTGAAACTTATCGGCAATATTTTCCTCTGATTCACAGTAAGCAGTATTTCTTTCTGAATGCCCAACAATAACGTATGTCGAAGAAAAATCCCTAAGCATTGAGGCGCTTACCTCTCCGGTATGAGCACCAGATAAAAATTTACCTACATTCTGACTACCCCATTGAATTGAACTTCCACTTAAAACTTGTTCCGCCTGAAAAAGATATGGGTAAGGCAAGCAAATACCAATCGTTACATGCTTAAGATTTTTTAACGATGATTTTAATGTGTCAAAATAGTTCTGATAGAAAGCTAGAGAGCCATTCATTTTTAAATTACCAATTATTACTTTGTTTTCATTTACGACCATTACACTAGCTCTCTTAGGATTAATTGAATACTCTTATTGCCTCGAAAATCGTTTGTTTCCATACTATATACAGCCACTATTCTATCAGGTAGGGTCTCTACATAATTGAAAATAATAGCCTCATAGATTTTGCTTTTTAATAACAGCTGACATTTTACGTGCTTATTCATCAGAGTTTTTTGACTGATTACCTCAAACCCATCCTTAAAATAGGGAGGGCTAAACCCCTGACCCCAAACACTCAAACCAATCTGTCGCACATCTTCAAAAGTAACACTCTTAGCAAGAATTGATTCGTCCACATCAACCACCAAATTTAAATCATCTTTAGTTAAAGTTTTTGCACAATGAAGCTCAAAAACTGTTACAAATTCATCGAAACTAGTTTCCTCTATTGTTAATCCCGCTGCCATTGCATGGCCACCAAATGTTTTAATTAAATACGTATGTTGTTTTGATATCAGATCTAAAGCATCTCTCATATGAAACCCTGGGATCGAACGAGCTGAACCCTTAAAGACCCCACTGCTATCTAACGCAAAAATTATAGTCGGCCTATGGTATTTCTCTTTCATGCGAGAGGCTAAAATACCAATCACGCCTTGATGCCAATTTTTATTATACAAACATAGCGAATAAGATTTGTCTTTATCGAAAGAAAGGTTATCTAGGGCATCCTCTTTCATCTCAAGCTCAATCTCTTTTCTTTGTGCATTTAATTTCATTAACTCAAGAGCGAAATGCTCTGCCTCTGCATAGCTTTGTGCAAGTAAACATTTAATACCAATAGACATATCATCTAACCTTCCTGCAGCATTCAATTTTGGCGCTATAGAAAAAGACAGGTCGGATGTTTTAAGACTTGCTATTGATTTATTGCTCAGTTTAGCTATGGCCTGAATCCCATAATTACAAGCATTCTGTCTAATTTTTTTCATTCCATACTGAACCAAAATTCGATTATTAAAATCTAGAGGGACTAGGTCTGCTACTGTTCCTAAGCAGACAAGATCAATAAGTTCTAACAAGTTAGGTTCTGGAGTATTTTTAAATTCACCTTTCGATCTAAAAACGACTCTCAAAGCTAGTAATAGATAAAAAACCACTCCTGCCCCACATAAATTTTTACTTGGAAAGGAACAGTCTCTTTGGTTGGGATTTATAATAAAATTTGCTTCAGGTAGCTGTTCTGCCTGAAGGTGATGATCGGTAACAATAACATCTATATTATTCGCTCTTGCAAAGCTAACGCCGTCTATGCTGGCGATTCCATTGTCAACGGTGATTATTACATCCGGATTATTTTTCATTGCTTCTTTAACAATGCCTTCAGATAATCCATATCCATAAACAAATCTGTTGGGGACAAGAAAATCTACATTAGCTAAAAATTTTCTCAGACCTAGAACAGCAACTGCCGATGCTGTTGCGCCATCAGCATCATAATCTCCAATGATAATTATTTTTTTTTCTTGTTTAATACTTTCGTAAAGGAATTCTGCTGCACTTTCAATTGAATGCATAAGGCTCGGAGGTAGCAAACTTTTTAAGTCATAATTTGTTTCGTCAGGTGAACCTATATTTCTTGCAGCCAATATACTAGCCAAAAATTGATTGGATCCATTTTCAATGAGCTGCTCTTTTAAATGTAAATTAATATTTCTTTGTTTAACTTGCATTGAATAACTCACTTATAACTTTTTTAGCCTTCCAAAACTTAAACTTTCCTAAGGATGATGTGGTGATAAGCAAACATGCATTACCGACGACGATCCTAAGAGCTATTTTTTTATACTTCTTAGATTTTAATTCATCAAAAAAATAATCTAAATACCTGGACAAATATTCATCAGAATTAAAATGAAGGTATGCTGAATCATATTTAAGGGCTTTAAAGGACTCATTATGATTGTAAGTACTCATCTGTATTTCCGGGAATAATAAATTAACATTTTGGAATAATTTTAAATTAGTTAAGATGGTCTTTGTCTGGGATGAATCTCTGACCTTAACAGGAAGCTGACCTCCGCCAGAAAACCATAAAGTATTTGCTGGATAGCTACCAACCTTCTCCCTTTTCTTGTTCAACTCCCAGTCATGTAAAAACATTTGAATTTCATTTATAAGCTTATGAAAAGTTAAAGCGCCATTACCTTGTGGTAAAAATTTTCTTTCATTTATATGGTTAATCTCTTCAGGAAAATAAGTAAAAATCTCATGTCCCAATGTAGTAGCAAAAAATAACCGGTTATGATTTAAAAAAAATCGGCTATCTTTATCCTTAAAAAGGATATTCAATTCATCACATAACTGACTATATTCAATATCAGTAAAGTCATCCGAAAGATTGTGTTCAAAGCGATAATAATCCCTTTGTAATGAAAAAAAACATGGAGCTACATTATAAATGTATTCATTTTTTTTTATTGGGCTCACATTTGAGCATTCGAGTGCAGCTATTGGGAAATCATATTGCTGGTTTATTCCTAAATCTTCACAAATTAGTTGCTGAAGAGTTTTTTTGTCAAAGGAATAGTCATGTCTTGAAATAAAATTGTTTAGACGAGAATCTGTTGGCGGTGTTCTGGAGCTAATCGTTAATGAATAACTCACTTTAGCTTAGTTAAGAAAAAGGTAAATAAGAAGAGAAAAGTACAAAAAAGCAAAAAATGCAACGACAACAAAAACGTAGATTAATGCTCTATATATTTTGCTTAATAAGATCTTGATTTCAATAATTTCTTGCTGGCTCATAATGTATTAAATGGTGCCCGGAGCCGGAATCGAACCGGCACGACCAGAGGTCGAGAGATTTTAAGTCTCTTGTGTCTACCAATTTCACCACCCGGGCAAAAGTTTAATCTTATCACTACTTTTAAATCCCAAGGATTTAAATTGGAGGCGCGTGCCGGAATCGAACCGGCGTCTAAGGCTTTGCAGGCCTCTGCATAACCACTTTGCTAACGCGCCAATATCAAACTAAAAAGGGGGAGACAAATTATGAGCTCCCCCTTCTTATAAATCTGGAGCGGGAAACGAGGTTCGAACTCGCGACCTATACCTTGGCAAGGTATCGCTCTACCAGCTGAGCTATTCCCGCATTGCGAAGGCAGTATTTTAGCTTTTTTTTGGTCCATGTCAATTAATGACTTAATAAATTCTCAGCACCTCTACAATTTCATTGCAGCTCTCAAATAAAACCCCATTGAAACTATCGTTAAAATTGCAGCTAAATTTATTAAAATTTCACCAATAAGTGATATTGGAATAAACATTAGATTATCGAAGTAAAGTAAACATATAATTGCTGCCATTTGAAAGCCGGTTTTTAGCTTTCCAATATATGCTACAGCAAGCCCCCCAGGCTTACCGATGGTTGCCATCCATTCTCTAAGAGCACTTATAGCAACTTCTCTACCAATAATTATCACGGCTATAATACTATTCACACGATCTAAATCCACCAACAATAATAATGCTGCGATAACAATTAATTTATCTGCAACAGGATCAATGAATGCCCCAAAATTAGATGTTTGATTGAGCTTTCTTGCCAGGTAGCCATCAAGCCAATCTGATATTGCTGCCAGAACAAAAAGAAAGGTAGCCCACATATTTTTTTGGTGCATATCAAGATAGGGCTCAGGTAAATAAAAAACAAGCACCAGACAAGGGATTAATGCAATTCGAAAGTAGGTAATAATATTTGGTACGTTATAAACCATAAGTATCCTTGAATCATTTAATGAAAAAAACTAAATATTTTTTCAGCTAATCGAGCATTAATTCCTTCCACAAGCATTAATTCCTCGATAGGTGCTTTTTTGACACCATCTAGACCTCCGAAATAAACCAATAAACTTTTTCTTTTTTTAGCTCCAACACCTTCTACTTCCTCAAGCGATGAGGACATTCGATTTTTCGCTCGCTTAGCTCTATGTCCGGTTATGGCAAACCGATGTGACTCGTCTCTAATGTGTTGGATCAAATGATAGCCTAAGTCTTCAGAGTTTACTTTATCAAGAACCCTGCCCTCACTAAGAATAAGCTTTTCCTTCCCAGCCTTACGGTCAGCCCCTTTGGACACGCCCACTAAAAATATATCGGTTATACCGCTATCTTCCATTATTTTTTTAGCTATCCCAAACTGACCTTTTCCTCCATCTATTAAGACAAGATCTGGTTTGACCGCATCTTCTTCGGCCATTCTCTTAAATCTTCTCTCCAAAACATCCTTCATAGCCCCGTAATCATCTCCTGGAGTAATGTTCTTTATATTATACTTTCTGTAATCTTTATTTTGCATCTGGTATTTATCATAGACAACGCATGACCCAACTGTAGATTCGCCCATAGTATGGCTAATATCATAGCATTCGATGCGATTAACATGGTCTGGCAAACCTAGTAATGCTCTCAATGCCAATAATCGCTCTACTTGGCTGGCTTGCTCATTATTTTTTTGTTCGAGTGAGATTTGTGCATTTTTCTTCGCCATTAACACCCAGTTTTTTTTGTCACCTGTGAGCCTGGATAGCAACCTTACTTTACCGTATTGTTTTATTTTAAAAAAATCTTTTACCAGATCATTACTAACTTTCTTTTCCGTTACTATAACTGGCGGAGGTTTGTGTAAATCATAATATTGGGTAATAAAAGTCTCCACAATACTGTTTTCTATATGGCCATCATGATTTTTAGGGAAAAATGTTTTGTCTCCCAGGTGTCTTCCACCTCGAATCATTACCACGTTTGCACATATTTTTCCTGCTGATTCGGCAAACGCTATAATATCTGCGTCGTTCTCACTAAAATCACTCACAAATTGTTTTAATCTTACCTGCCTTAAACTTTGGATCCTATCTCTAAAAATTGCTGCTCTTTCGAAGTTAAATGCCTCGGAATGCTCGTTCATTTTTTTTGTCAGATTGCCAATAACCTCACTATCTTTTCCATCAAGAAATAAATTGGCTTGATTTACATCACCTCTATATTCACTTTCTTCAATAAGGCCTACACAGGGAGCAGTGCATCTTTTTATTTGATGCTCCAAACATGGTCTAGTGCGATTATTAAATACGGAGTTCTCGCAAGTTCTTAACATAAAAACTTTTTGAAGCAATTGCATGCTTTGCCTTACGGCGTTAGAGTTTGGAAAGGGTCCAAAATACTTCGTATCTTTTTTTTGAATCCCTCTATGAAATCTAATTCTTGGATACTTATCTCCAGTTATCGCGAGGTAAGGATAAGATTTATCATCACGAAAAATTACGTTATATCGAGGCATAAATGATCGAATCATATTGTTTTCAAGTATCAATGCTTCAGCTTCTGTATTGGTGACAGTGAATTCAATGCTTGCAATATTGCCAACCATCAAACGTGTTCTAGGGCTTGGTTGAGTTTTATTAAAATATGACAGGACTCTTTTCTTTAAATCCTTAGATTTTCCAATATAAATAATATCCCCTGCTTTGTTAAGCATCCGATACACGCCCGGTAGGTTTGGGAATTTTTTTACATCATCTTTTACATTCTCGCTCACAATTAACCTAGCAAGCTACCTCCAATTGCCCAGTCCTCAGTCTTTACCTCTTCAAAAACTATATATGTATAGGATGCTGGTTTATTTGCGACTCGCTGCATTACCTCCGTCATCTCTTGGGCAATCTGCTTTTTTTGATCTTTGTTTAATATTCCTGCTAACTTCACATTGATGAATGGCATTTACTTCTCCTTTTCTTTCTTTATGTTTGAAAAAATATTGCAAAACATAGCTTTGGTCAGCCGCTTTGTTTGCGTGTTGTAACGACTGCAATGGTAGCTATCATATAAAATTAATCCATTTGGAAGTATATGTCGATAACCATGTGAAAATTTAAAATGGCTTCCTATCAGCCCTTGTGACTTTAGTATAGCGTTATGAGCTATAAGGCCTAAAGCTAAAAGTATTGACCCTGCTCTGAGTTCGTTAATTTCGCTGCTAAGAAATACATTACAATTATTAACCTCATCAGTTTTCGGTTTATTTTCGGGGGGGAGGCATTTCACGGCATTAGTAATTCTACAACCCGCTAACTGAAGATTATCATTGAATTCTGAATTTTTTTTGCTGGAAAAACCGTATTCATATAATGTTTCGTAAAGCAGGATTCCAGCATGGTCTCCGGTAAATGGTCGTCCCGTTTGATTTGCTCCATGCATTCCTGGGGCCAATCCTACAATAAGAAGAAATGGATTTTTATCGCCAAAGCTGGGAACAGGTTTACAAAAATATTGGGGGTATTTATTTTTTGTGTCACTCAAAAACTTCTCTAATCGACTGCATTTTTTGCAATTAGGATCATAATTCATGGCAAAACTAATTTACCGGATTAATTTCAATAACTTTCCTGTCCTGATAGTCATCCATCATATTAAAGTTTAAGTATTGATAGATTTCACCCGCATTCTGATTTATCTTATCCGCCATAAGCGATAGGTATTCTTCTTTATTGGGTATATAGCCCAAAATAGAGCAAAAAGCTGCAAGTTCTGCAGAGCCAAGGTAAACCTGAGCGTCTTTACCCATGCGGTTATCAAAATTTCTTGTGCTCGTTGAGAAAACATGAGCCTTGTCGTCAACTCTTGCCTGATTACCCATGCATAAACTACATCCAGGAATCTCTGTTCTAGCTCCCGCAGACTCAAACACTTTGTATACACCTTCTTTTTTAAGTTGCGATTCATCCATTCTTGTTGGTGGGGCAATCCACAGCTTTGCTTTTATTTTTCCTAATCCATCAATAACCTTAGCTGCTGCACGATAATGGCCGATATTGGTCATACAGCTTCCAATAAACACCTCATCAATCTTTGCGCTAGCTATCTCCGATAACATTTTAATATTATCAGGGTCGTTAGGACATGCAATCAATGGTTCAGTTATTTGGTTGAGGTCAATATTTAAAGTGTAGGCATAATGAGCGTCACTGTCTGGCTCTAATAATACCGGCTCCTCAAGCCAACTTTTCATCTCCGCAATTCTTCTCTCAAGAGTTCTCGCGTCCTTGTATCCCTGGTCAATCATATGTTGCATTAATACAATGTTTGAATTCATAAACTCAATGATTGGCTCTTTATTAAGCCTAATCGTACATCCATTAGCCGACCTCTCTGCCGATGCATCAGAAAATTCAAATGCTTGCTCAACTTTTAAATCAGGCAAGCCTTCTATTTCCAAAATTTTTCCACTAAAAATATTCTTCTTTTGTTTGCCAATGGTCAACTCCCCTTGTTTGATTGCAAAGAAAGGTATTGCATTCACTAGGTCTCTTAAAGTTATGCCAGGTTGCATTTGCCCAGTAAATCTAACTAAAACAGACTCAGGCATGTCTAGAGGCATTATTCCAATAGCTGCGCCAAACGCAACCAGTCCTGAACCTGCAGGGAATGAAATTCCTATTGGAAATCTCGTGTGTGAGTCTCCTCCCGTACCGACGGTATCCGGTAATATCATTCTATTTAGCCACGAATGAATAACCCCGTCTCCAGCCTTCAAACTAACTCCTCCTCGACTACTCATGAAGTCAGGCAATGTATGTTGTAGTTCTAAATCTACTGGTTTTGGGTAAGCAGCGGTATGGCAAAAACTTTGCATCACCAGATCTGCGCTAAACCCTAAGCATGCTAACTCTTTTAGTTCGTCCCTAGTCATTGCTCCAGTAGTGTCTTGAGATCCTACTGTCGTCATTTTAGGCTCGCAGTAAACGCCAGGTCTAATACCTTCAACACCACAGGCTTTTCCTACAATTTTTTGAGCTAATGTAAATCCAGCATGGTTAGATTTATCCTGAGGGACTGAGGTAATAAATGCCTCTGATTTAGGCAAGCCCAAAGCAATACGTGATTTTTCTGTTAGCCCACGACCTATAATAAGAGGAATTCTTCCTCCTGCCCTTAATTCATCTAACAATGTGATAGGGCTTAAATGAAAATTACATACTCGAGATTCATTCCTTAAGATGCTTTGGCTTTCTAAGTCAATTTTAATTTTATCGCCCATTTTAAAGGATGAAACATCACACTCAATTGGGAGCGCCCCTGAGTCTTCAGCCGTATTAAAGAAAATTGGCGCTATCTTGTTACCTAAAATAATGCCGCCCGAGTGTTTATTGGGTATAAATGGTATAGGGTTTCCCATATGCCATTGGAGAGAATTGATAGCAGATTTTCGAGACGATCCTGTGCCAACAATATCTCCAACAAATACTAATGGTAGGCCTTGGCTTTTAAGTTTACTGATAATGTCTATGGCTTCTGGTGTTTTATTTTGCAACATTGATTTGGCATGCAGGGGAATATCAGCTCTTGACCAAGCCTCTTGTGCCGGAGATAGATCATCCGTATTTATTTCTCCGTCAGCTCTAAAAACAATTGCCTCAATAAATTTTGGAGAATTGTTTTTTTGATTAAACCAGTCCGCATCAGCCCATGACTGAATTAGTTGCGTAGCAAAAGTATTGCCAGCGAGATGAAGTTCTTCAACATCATAAAATGCATCAAAAATTAAAGTTATTTTAGAAAGGGCTTTAACGGCCGCATCAGCTTTATCAGTTTTTAGTAAATCAACTAGTGCCTGAACGTTATAACCGCCAAGCATTGTCCCTAGCAATTCAATTGCCTTAGCGCTTGTTATAAATGGTGATGATATTTTTTCAAGGGCAATATCGTTCAAAAAAGCTGCTTTAACGAACGCAGCCTGATCTACTCCAGCAGGAACTCGATTAATTAGCATGTCTAAAAGGTAATCTACATCTGTCGAACCTGGGCTTTTAATTAATCCTATTAGGCCCGCCGTTTGTTCAGCGCTTAACGGCAGAGGAGGTAAGCCACTTTTTGCTCTTTCTTGTATTTGATTTTTGTATTCTTCGAGCATGAATTTTATCCTAAACGTAATTTGTAACGCCTCTTAGGAGTGCTATTTTAAAGCAAAAAATATGTTTTCCCAAATATCGCCTCTCATTATATTTTTAATATAAGAGTTCGGTCTGCATTAATGTTTTTTGGGGTAAAATATACCCTTAAAAGCTTACAATATAATTATGACATTTTTACTCAATGCTTTATCTCCTGTTGACGGTCGATACTCAGACAAAGCTGACAGACTTAGGCCTATATTTAGCGAATATGGTCTAATCAAAAAAAGAGTAACTATTGAAGTTCAATGGCTTATTGCGTTAAGCAAAAATCAAGAAATTAAGGAAATTCCAATATTCTCAGACAAGACGCTGAAGAAGCTCAACGATCTCATTAACTCATTCGATGAGCAAGATGCGCAGGCAGTTAAGGATATTGAAAAAACAACAAACCATGATGTTAAGGCTGTTGAGTACTGGATTAAGAATGCGCTTATTTCACAAGATGAGATTCAAGCAGTATCAGAATTTATTCATTTTGGCTGCACATCAGAAGACATTAATAACCTATCCTATGCATTAATGTTAAAAGAAGGTATTAATAATGTTGTCGTACCAGAAATTCAAAAAGTACAACAAAAGCTAACCGAAAATGCAATAAAATTTTCAGCCATCCCATTGCTTGCTAGAACGCATGGTCAAACCGCAAGCCCAACAACTCTAGGGAAAGAATTTGCTAATGTAGCTCAGCGTATTTCAAGACAATTAAACGGTCTTAGTAAGCAACAATTCCTTGGTAAAATGAATGGTGCTGTGGGTAATTTTAATGCTCATACCTCTGCGTATCCAGATGTTGATTGGAATACATTCTCTAAGACTTTTGTAACCTCTCTTGGCTTAGAATACAATGAATTCACCACACAGATAGAACCACATGACTTTATAGCTGAAATTTTTCATAATCTATTAAGAATTAACACGATATTAATTGATTTTAATAGAGATATTTGGAGTTATATCTCTTTAGGTTATTTCTCTCAAAAGACCATAAAAAATGAAGTTGGATCTTCTACAATGCCACACAAGGTAAACCCTATTGATTTCGAAAATTCTGAGGGCAATCTAGGCCTATCCAATGCTTTGCTGAGTCATCTTGCAGAAAAATTACCAATCTCAAGATGGCAAAGGGATCTAACGGATTCAACAGTTTTAAGAAATATGGGGCTTACTCTAGCTTACGGACTGATTGCTTATCAATCTTGTTTAAAAGGTCTAAATAAACTAGTTGTAAATGAGAGTAAAATAAATCAGGACCTAGACAGCGCGTGGGAAGTTCTAGCTGAACCAATACAAACTGTAATGCGAAAAAATGGTATTGAAAATCCTTACGAAAAACTCAAAGACCTTACAAGAGGAAGTGAAATAATTACCCAAGAGGTATTACGTAATTTTATTGAAGGATTAGACATTCCTGCTGAAGATAAAACACGCCTATTAACGATGTCTCCACAAAACTATATAGGAATTGCAGCTATTCTTGCTAAAAAATCCTAATGCTAGAAATTCTCGTTCTTTATTATTCTAAAGGTGGTTCTGTCAAGGAGATGTCCAAAATTATTGCCAGAGGCATTAATTCAATTGATGGGGTTGAAGCAAAGTTAAGAACAGTGCCAGAAGTCTCGGCGCTTACCAAGCCCCTAGAAGATCAGATTCCTGAAAGTGGAGATTTGTATGCCAGCTTAATTGATCTAGAGCGCTGCCAAGGATTGGTGTTAGGAAGCCCTACCCGTTTTGGTAACATGGCAGCCCCTTTAAAATACTTTATAGACTCACTGTCTCCTTTATGGCTAAAAGGGACAATGGAAAATAAACCAGCATCAGTATTTACCTCTTCTGGCTCTATTCATGGAGGAAATGAAACAACACTTCTCACTATGCAATTGCCATTACTTCATTTAGGTATGCTGATTATGGGGGTTCCATATTCTACCCCTTCTCTTATTGCAACAAAATCCGGCGGGACCCCTTATGGAGCAAGCCATATAGGAGGTGACAACAATCAGAATGATCTAACAAGTGATGAAAAAAGTATTTGTTTTGCACAAGGCGAGCGCATTGCATTGTTAGTAAAAAAAATTAATGAGTAACAAACTCTTTTACATTGCGCTGTGCAGTCTAATTTGTTTGATTTTGCTAAATCTTGTATGGGAATTATTTTTTAATCCTTTTAATCCCAATGGGTCATGGATGGTGCTTAAGTCTTTAGTTCTTCTGACGCCTTTACTTGGAATATTAAAAAGGAATAGGCGTACTTTTCAGTGGTCAAGCATGGTAATTCTTCTATTTTTTGTTGAAGGTGTTGTTAGGTTTTATGCTGAATCAGGTGTATCAAAAAGCTTTGCGATGGGTGAAATTATCCTCACCCTAACATTCTTCCTTTCTGCAATTTTTTATTGTAAATATAATCGCTAATATGAAAATTTTAGTATCAAATGATGATGGGTATCATGCTCCTGGATTAACAATAATTGTTGAATACCTAAAAAAAATAGCGGAGGTGGTGGTCGTTGCTCCGGATAGAAATCGAAGCGGTTCTAGTAGTTCGCTCACATTAGATAAACCACTTTCAGTCAGCGAAATAAGTCCTAATCACTATATTGTAGATGGTACACCAACAGACTGTGTTCATCTTGCGCTAACTGGGCTACTAAAGTTTAAGCCAGATATGGTTATTTCGGGTATTAATGATGGTGCAAATATGGGGGATGATACGTTGTATTCAGGCACAGTTGCTGCAGCCATTGAAGGCTATACTATAGGAATTCCATCAATGGCAGTCTCTATGGCAAATCATAAGCCAAAACACTTTAAAACTGCAGCAATGGTCACAGTGGATTTAATTAATAAAATGAATGCTCAAGCAACTACAGAAACTCCCCTTCTTAATATTAATGTTCCAGATGTGCCGTATGATGAACTCAACGGCTTATTAATAACGAGACTGGGTAAAAGAAAGCAAGCTGATCCAATAATAAGCAGCCTAACTCCAAAGGGACAGAATATATACTGGATAGGTCCAGCAGGAGAGCCGAGTGACTGTGGCAAAGGTACAGATTTTTTTGCGGTTAAGGAAAACTATGTTTCAATATCCCCTATTCAAATTGATTTAACAAATCATAAATTAATCGAACATATGAGTGAATGGCTTAAGTAAATATTATGGATACTAAAAAAATAATTGCTCTGATTTTTATTATGTTTCTCTACAGTTGTGCTTCAAAAATTCCTGCCCCAGTAGAAACTCAAACCTATGAAAATAAACAACCCAGTGAAGACAAGGAAAATAAGGCAAGCTGTCCTGACGTATACAAACTTAAAAAAGGTGAAACATTGTTTAGTATTAGTATTAAGTGTGGGGTTAACTATAAAGATGTAGCTAGGGTTAATGGTTTAAGCAAGCCGTACCGTGTTAAAGAGGGAGATGAAATTAGATTTGATTTACTGAAAGAGCAATCAAGCGAAAAAACAATTGATGCACGTGAAGAAAGTATAGAAACCATCCCGTTTAATGAAAAAACATACGATATTGAGGCAGAAGAGTTTCAAGGTTATGGAACCCCCACTCTCATTAATGAGCCAAAAGTTATTCGAGAGGTTTATTCAAAACGAACACTGAAAGAAACTAGTGATATCGTATCTGCGAAAACAAAATTAGAAAAAACATGGTCATGGCCTACGGAAGGTGATATAGAAAAACCGTTTGACAGCAACAGCTCAACAAAGGGGGTAGAAATACTAGGGACTTTTGGCCAAGAGATAAAATCAGTATCCAAGGGTAAGGTAATTTATGCCGGTGAAGATCTTAAGGGTTACGGTCGCCTTATTATTATTAAACACGACAATGATTTATTGAGTGTGTATGGACATAATGAGGAAATATTTGTTCGAGAAGGACAAACTGTAGAAGCATTAGAAGCTATTGGGACAATGGGAAGCACAGGGGTTGATAGGGTCAAGCTGTACTTCGAAATTAGAAAAGGGGGACAATCTGTTGACCCCCTTTTGTATATTAATAAATAATATCGCTTAGTTTAATTCGCTATTTTCTTCTTTTTTATAAAAATCTTCCACCGTACTCATATCATAATCTTTTGCCCACTTAATTATCTCATCAAAAGCGGGGGCGCCAATTTCACCAACTTGGGCATGAATGCCGGCCTTATCTCTAATAACTAATAAGCCAGGTATTTTTTCTACCTGGAAATACTCACTGATCTCAGGATGTTTTTCTGTATCTACCATACCAAAGATTATATCAGGGTTATTCTTTGCGGCTGCTTCAAAAACTGGGGTAAATGCAACGCAAGGCTCACACCATGGAGCCCAAAAATCTACGATCACAAAACTATTTTCTTCAATAGTTTTCTTAAAATTATCTTTTGTTAATGTAACTAGATTGGTCATTTTTTTCCTTATTTTTTCCAAGTATTAATATTATAAACCTCTTCTAAAGGTTTGCGCTTTCTTGGCGTGATTTCTCGCTCCATCTGGAGTGCACTTATTTTTTTTTCTTCTAACATTTTTCCTACTGCAATAAATGAAAGTATATCAACATTGCTCGGAATAGCAGCTATATCTCTGGCTTTTTCTGAATCAAATCCTCCCATTTGGTGAGCACTTAAATTCATATAAGAAGCCTGTAGGCAAATATTTTCAGAGGCAGCGCCAGTATCATACTGGTTAAATCTGTTTGGTGCACCGTTATGTTGAAAGTTTTTATTGGCGCACACTAACACTAAAACGGAAGCATCCATTGCCCAATCCTGGTTTCCTACGGACAAACAATTAAGAGCTTTTGAAAAGGATGTTGCATCCTCCTTATTGAATAAAATAAACTTCCATGGCTGATCGCCAAAACAAGAAGGAGCCCATCTAGCTGCTTCAAAAAGCGAGTCAATAATTTCGGACGTTAGCATAAACTCTGGATCAAATGCCCTGGGACTCCATCTTTTAGCAATAACTTCATTGATGCCTACCTTGGTAATAGCTGGCTTTTGCATAAAATTCCCTTTATATTCCTAAAATTTAAAAGAAGTAATTAACTAGAGTGTTATTGTTACTCATAATTCAATTTTTGGTGCCAATTTATGGAAAAAAAATTCTTTAGCCTTAATTTCCTCTGATATGCAGAATTCCAATCAAAAATATTTTTTTATGCAAGAGGCCTTATCAATGGCCAAGAAATCCTATGATGATGACGAAGTTCCCGTAGGCGCGATTATTGTTAAGGATAATATTATTATTGGTAGAGGTCACAACCAATTAATCAGGAAAAATGATCCTACCGGCCATGCAGAAATTATAGCTATTAGAGACGCCGCACAATTTATTAGCAACTACCGGCTCATAAATTGTGACATCTATGTGACTTTAGAACCCTGTGCTATGTGTGCTGGTGCAATTTTTAACTCCCGTATTAAAAATCTTTTCTTTGGTGCTCATGACCCTAAAACAGGCGCATGCGAGAGCGTTGTAAATCTTGGATCTTTTAAAACATTAAATCATCACTGCCATATACATGGGGGGATCTTACAAGAAGAGTCAAAGAATTTATTACAAAAATTTTTTAAAGAAAAAAGGATAATAAAAACCGCTGTTAAATAACAGCGGTTTTAAAAGATCAATTAGTCTTTATTACCCATCAGCGCCATTAGCAAATAAAGTAAATTAACGAATAAGTTATAAATATTCATGTAAAGAGCTAATGTTGCCATAATATAATTCGTTTCACCGCCTCTAACTATACGATTAACATCATACAAAATGAAGCCTGAAAAAATCATCACAGCTATAGCTGAAATAGCAAGTGATGCAGCAGGAACTTGAAAAAACATATTAGCTAAAGATGCAAGAATTAACATGATTAGGCCGATCATAAGAAATTTTCCCATAAATGAGAAGTCTCTTTTAGACGTTTGTGCTATACCAGCTAGTACAAGAAATATAGCTCCAGTTCCACCGGCTGCCAAGCTCACAATCTGACCGCCATTACTTAGGCTGAAGGCTACCTGCAAAATTGGTCCCAGCATCAATCCAAGTAGAAATGTTAGACCTAAAAGAAAGACGACCCCTAGGCTACTATTTTTATTTTTTTGTATTAAAAAAAACATCCCAAAGATACCACCCAAAGTCATAATCATGAATAAAATAGGACTGCTGGCCGCAAAACCCCAGCTCATACTCATACCCATAAGTGCACCGATTACTGTTGGAAATAATGAAACGCCGAGCAAGGCGTATGTATTTCTTAACACTTTATTTGTCGCTAAAGCTGATGGTGTGTTTGAAGCAATATTAATATTATTTTGCATAGTCTTCTAAAATCCTTTAATTAATAAATATTACCCCTATAGGATAAGGGTTGAGCAGCAAAGTTTCAAGTAATTATACTGAAAATTTTATCGGATGATGAGATTTTCTATTAGCTTGCCTGCTTCTAGTGCTGTTAAATTCATGTATCGGTTTTTCTTGTTTTTTTTCTTGTTTAAGCCCATAGATTTTATACGGAATTTGGACTCTTTACTCACCAGCCAATCCAAATTGGTTAAAACAATATCAACATCTTCTCCGGCATTACACACTAATACCATGTCACACCCAACCTGAAGAGCTTCTAAGACTCTTTTTGTGACGTCTTTTTCTGTAAAAACTGCCGCCTGCATACTCATATCATCACTAAATATTGCGCCTTCAAAGCCGAGATTTTTTCTTAATTGCTCTTGAAGCCAGAAATATGACAAGCCCGAGGGCTTATCATCACATAAAGAATAAATTACATGGGAAGGCATAATACCCTCTAGCCCATTTTCTATAAGTGTTTTAAATACCAGCATATCGCTTTCTTTAATATCTTTAAATGCTCTCCCATCCACCCCAGCTTCTAAGTGAGTGTCTGCTTTAATAAATCCATGACCTGGAAAATGCTTGCCAACTCCCTGCATGCCTCCTTCACTTAGACCTTCTGTTAGGCTGGTAGCGAGATAAATGATCGGCTGGATTTCTTTATGGAAAGCACGATTACCAATAACAGAGCTAGACTGATAGTTAATATCTAAAACAGGGGTAAAACTAAAGTCAATATCGCAATCACCTAGCTCTTTTGCAATTAACCAGCCGCATAACCTAGCTATTCTTATAGCTTCATCCGGGTCCTCATCAAACAAATTTCCCAATAAGGCCATAGCTGGTAACTGAGTAAAATCATCTCTAAACCTTTGTACCCTTCCGCCCTCATGATCTACTGCAATCAAAATGTCATACTTAATCTCTCTTATAGATTTTACCAGAGACTTTAATTGCTCTCTGTTTTCATAATTTCTTGAAAAAAGAATAACCCCACCCACAAGTGGGTGGTCAATTCTCCTGATATCATTTGAATTCAAAGATATTGATGCGACATCAATCATTAAGCAAGTCATAACAACTCTTCTTTTAATCTACTGTTTGGCATAGCTTTCTTTAATATTAAAATATTTGTGAAGGTGGTCACCGGTATGATTAATGCAGTAGACAATGGACATAATGCTTATACCCACAAAAATTGCATAATGTGGCGACACCAGTAGGTAACGAACGCTATCTCTCATCATAGCTCCCCAAGAAGCTTCAGGTGCTTGTAAGCCAAGGCCAAGAAAGGATAAGCTTGCTTCAGCAATAATTAATCCGGCAACGGCATAGGTTGCCTCAACTAATAAAGGGGTGCTGAGTGAAGGAATAACATGCCTTCCTACTATCCACCAGTGGCTTGCCCCCATTGCTCTAGATGCTTTTACATACTCAAAATTCCTCACCATTAGTGCTTGCCCCCTAGAAAGTCTTGCGTAACTTACCCACCCGCCTATTGATAATGCTAAGATTAAATTTAATTTTCCTGGGTTTAGCATAGCTGCAAAAGCGATAGCCAATAAAATACCAGGGAATGACATAAACAAATTAATAATAAAAGAAACAATGGCATCAAATTTTCCACCAATATAACCAGACAACGTTCCTATAACAACTCCAGTGGTACAAGAAATTAAACTTACGACAAGAATGATTTCTATAGAATTTTTAAAGCCTTCAAAAAGTCGGAAAATTATGGATCGTCCATAATCATCTCTCCCAAAAATAGCTTCCATATTAGGTGTAGCTAAAATTTCACTGAACTGCATATCATTAGCATCCCAACTCATAATATGCTTTAGGACTGTACCAATAATCCAGAAAAGGGCTATGAAAATTGATGCTTTATGCAATTTTACTGATCCTCATTCTTGGGTCTGCGACTTTATAAATAAAGTCAGTTAGTATGTTCACCAAGATATAAGATAATGCAATTACAAAAATACATGCCTGAGTTATAGGGTAGTCTCTTGTCTGAATAGAATCTACCAGTAACATCCCAATACCATTCCAACTAAAGATAGTTTCAGTAATAACAGCTCCTGATAAAAGTGACCCAAACTGCATTCCCAAAACAGAAATAATAGGGATAAGTACCAAACGAAATACATGGTTTATTAATACCGTCCATTCACTAAGTCCTTTTGCTCTTGCAGTCCTAACAATATCGGAATCTATTAATTCCAACATACAGTTTCTCGTCAATTTCACAATAATAGCTATCATTCCTAAGGCTAATGTAAATGCTGGTAATACTATCGATGAGAAACCTCCCATCCCGTTTACTGGAAACCATCCAAGCCAAATAGAAAAAAAAAGTATCAGCAATGGACCTAAAAAAAAATGAGGGATTGATATAAAAAATATACTAATGCTCATAATTATTTTATCTGCTGCCGACTCATGAAACTTAGCTGAAATAATTCCCCCCACTAGTCCGAAGCTTAATGCGATTAATAGTGCGGTACCAGCAAGAATATAGGTGTTTTTTCCGGCAATTATTAACTGATCTAGAACAGGCTTTTGATTAAGTATTGACACCCCAAAATCACCTTGAAATACTTTTATCACAGATGATGTGAGTTGCACATAAATTGACTTGTCCAGACCCAGCTGCATTCGTAATTTACTTTGATCTGCTAAAGAGGCTGACTCTCCCAACATAACTTGAATTGGGTCTCCTGGAATCAGGTGAAGAAGCATAAAGGTCGCTATATATATAGCTAAAACTTGAAGTAAGATTAGTGAAATTTTTTTTAGCATCATTGCCTAATAAACAATCTCAACAATATCGCCTACTGACACCAAATCAAATAATTCTATGACATCCTTATTCGACATTCGTATGCATCCATGTGACGAGGGGGTACCTAACAAATGCTCTTCATTAGTTCCATGTATGTATATATAACGCTGCATTGTGTCTACATTCCCCAGCCTATTCTTTCCTATTTCTTTTCCCGATAACCAAATCACCCTAGATAGAATCCAATCATTGGTTGCTAAGGTGTCCTTAAGCTCATTTGTCCATATTTGATTAGTAAAGCGCCTGCCTTGAATTACTGAATAAATTGGAAGGTTTCCTCCAATCATTGCACGAATAATATGTTTTCCCAAAGGTGTTTTGTTGCTATTTTTCTCTTGGCCCACGCCATTTAGCGCAGAAGAAATTTTATAAGCAGAAATCAATTCTCCTTGCTGGAATAGACTTAATGTTTGACTTGAGACTGAAATATTTAATTTAGAGGTCATTTTTTTTTATAGTTTTTAGTCCGTCCCAATTACCATCAGCATGGATGGTATATCCTGATATTGATTTATTAAAAGCCGCTACATTTCCTTCATACCATAAAGGAATAAATCCTATTTGCATATGAACCTGGTTGATAACTTTTGACCAATTATTGGTTGGGATTGCCGCCTCTAAAAGTTTATCTAACTGTGGCGAGCTAAAATTACCTCTATTTAAGCCATGTGGTGGTATAGATTGTGAGTGAAAAATCTTTTGGTAAATGTCTGGATTTTTGACTCCAACCCATGTGAGCCCATACATCTGAAAGTTTCCACTCTGTATGTCTTTAAAATAAGTGCCCCAATCAAGTGTTTTAATTTTTAGACGGATATCAACCTCATTTAATTGCTCTTGAATAATCGTAGCAATCTTTAAACGAAATGGATCAGTAGATGTTTTAAAGGTTAACTCTATTACTCTGTCGGGAGAAAGTTTACTGACGATCTCTTTTGCTAAGATTGGATCATATGGTAAAGGTTTTATTTGTTCGCTAACCCAATGTGCTGGTGAGAAAATCTGTTCTGCAAGTCTGGTATTTTCATTCAAAAAAAATGTTGTTAGTTGCTCCCTGTTAATAGCAAGAGAAATTGCTTTTCTTAACTCTATTTTGCTAAGCCATGGGTCCTTAAAATTGAATCCTATGTATGAAATATTCGATCCTACGGACTTTAAAACACTGATACTTTCCTTACCTTCTAAAAACTTTGAAGTCTCCTTAGGTATGTCATTTTGTATAATATCAATTTCATTTTTCAGGAGCTTTAATGCCCTCACAGTTGGGTCTTTAATTTCTATTAACTCGACAATCTGCCCATCATCAACTCTTTTAATTTTTATGTTTTGTCTAGAAGGAAGAAAAGAAAAAGGACCTGACCCTATTGGATTAACTGAGAAATTATGATTTTTGTTAATCAGATCTGCGGGCAAGATTGCAAAATTTAAATTATGAACAAAATTCAAATCAGAGCTATTAAGATAAATTTTAAATGCTTGTGGAGAGATTTTTTCCAGCTTTTTAATTGTTTTTAGCTCTATTGCTTTTGGAGACAATCCATCGGAAATAATATGCGTAACCGTTATCATAATGTCATCGAGGTCCATTTTTTTACCGTGATGAAAATAGGGCAAATTTTCTTTTAGTGTAAATACGTACTCTTTTGGAGACAACATTTTATAGCTCACGATTTCTGATTGCATATTAAATCTTTCATCGTAGAAAAATAAAGGTGAATAGATGAGGTTGTTAATCTTTTCCGATGCCGCGTCATTGGCGAAATGTGGGTCTAAATTTTGTGGGCTCTGAGCAAGTCCAAAATAAATAACGTTGTCGTCATTATCTTGCGTGCAACCCAACAAGCAGAAGATAAAAATTAAAGAGAAGTATAGGGAGTGTAACTTACTGCTCATTCACTTCAAATAATGCAATCGATTCAACATGCGATGTGTGCGGAAACATATTAAGAATGCCTGCCTTGGCAAACTTATAGCCTTTCTCGGTAATTAAAATATTTGCATCTCTTGCCAAGGTTGCTGGATTGCATGATATATAGCAGATAATATTAGGCTTATTTACATCATTAATACTATTAATTAAATGAAGCGCTCCATCCCTTGGTGGATCAATGAGCCACTTATTCGCCCTGCCTAAACCGGTTATTGTCTGTTCATCAATCTTAAACAAATCAACCTTCTTAAACTCTGCTAGCTTTTGTAAGCTATTCTTATTGGCATTAAGATTTGCTGAGTCGACAAGTGCTTCATCACCCTCAAAGCCAATAACAGTTGAACCAAAAGAGGCTATAGGTAAGGTAAAGTTCCCAAGTCCACAAAAGAAATCAAAAATGACCTCCTTAGGTTGTGGGTTAAGAAGGCTCATTGCTCTCCTTATTAATACCCCATTAATAAAAGGGTTGATTTGAGTGAAGCTGGTTGGTTTAAACTCAAAGCTCAAATTAAATTCCTTGTTTGTATAGATAATATCTTTCTGCATTGAGGGTAAAAGCGGCTTAACCGTCTCGTAACCTTTAGTTTGCGTCCAAAACTCTATACCTTTTTCCTCTTGAAAGACTTTTAAAAGACTAATATCTTCGTCGCTTAAAGCTTGAAGAGTCCTTAACACAAGAATGTGTCGCTCTTGATTGGATGCGTATTCGATTTGAGGAATTTGATCGCGTATAGATAAATTTGTAAATAGTAACTGCATTGATTGAAGCAAATCTGATATTTTTAGAGGGATTACTTTGCAACTATCCATATCCGTCAAAAAATGTGACAGCTTTTCATTAAAACCAATCAAAACCTTTTGTTTTTTTTCGATATATTTAACTCTAAATCTAGCTTTATGGCGATAGCCTAATGATGGGCCAGATATGGGACTTAAAATTTGATCAGGGAATACTTTCCCTACGTGCTGAAGCGTTTGTTCAAACGCTCTTTGTTTGTGAGCTAGCTGAGCTGATATGTCGAAATGTTGCATTGAACAACCACCACACATTCCAAAAAATTCACATATTGGCTTTTCTCTACTAGATGATGGGCTTATAATTTCTAAAGATTTTGCAAAAAAAAGCTTTTTCTTCTTCTTAAAAATTCTAAACCTTACTTTTTCTCCAATTAATGCATTATCAATAAAGATAGTTTTTTCATCTTGGTAGGCAATGCCTCTTCCCTCATGATCTAGCGCAGTAATTATTACCTCGTCCTTGGTTAACTTTGTTGTCATTGGTTTTTATGCTGGAAAAATGCCTGTGGAAAGGTAGCGGTCGCCCCTATCACAAGCAATAGATACAATTACAGCATCCGGATTCTTATTGGCAATTTCTAAAGCAACATGCAAAGCACCCCCAGTTGATGCTCCAGAAAAAATACCCTCTTTTTGAGCTAGCTGTCTTGCCATTTTTTCTGCATTGTTTTGGCTAACATTAACTATGGTGTCAATATTTTTCATTGTGAATATTTCAGGCAGGTATTCTTCTGGCCACTTCCTAATCCCAGGGATCTGTGCCCCATCCTCAGGCTGAACACCAATAATTTGGATATTGGGATTTTGCTCTTTAAGAAATTGAGAGGTGCCAACAATGGTACCGGTTGTTCCCATGCTTGAGACAAAATGCGTTACTTTATTGGCCGTCGCCTTCCATATTTCTGGGCCAGTTCCTTCGTAATGAGCTCTTGGATTATCCTTGTTTCCAAACTGATCCAACACGATACCTTTACCATCTTTTTCCATCTGTTTTGCTTTGTCTCTAGCCAGCTCCATACTGCCTTCAACCGACGTAAGTATTAGTTCTGCTCCAAACGCCTTCATCGTCTGTCTTCTCTCGAGGGATTGATTTTCAGGCATTATCAAAATCATTTTATAGCCCTTCATTGCTGCCACCATCGCTAAAGCAATCCCCGTATTTCCTGATGTCGCTTCAATTAGGGTGTCGCCTGGCTTAATCTCTCCTCTGAGCTCAGCCTGTTTAATCATGGAATATGCTGGGCGATCTTTTACGGATCCTCCGGGATTATTCCCTTCTAATTTTAAATAAACCTCCCCACTTCCTTTTAACGCTAGTCTATGAATTTTTGCGAGCGGTGTATTACCAATTGTGGCTTCTAATGTATTCAATCTCATTGTGCTTTAAAGAAAACGTATATTGTATAGATTATAAAAAATAAATATCCAATTAAAGCCATCTGAGGAAGGGTTAAGCCTATAAATGTCCAATCGATTTGCGAGCAGTCTCCTGTACCCCTAAACAACAGATTTATGGCCTCTGATAAAGGAAAATTTTCAAACATATAATTAAGGTCTATGCCGCACTCTGCAGGTATTTCAATCATCTTAGCCTGGATTAAAATATGACGTACAGAAAAAATAACGCCTGCAACACCGGATAATATAATTGTTATAGCTTGCAAATATCTAAATATTTTATTATGCGGAAGAAAATAAAAGGCTAAAAACAAGACCCCTATAACAATAAATATTATGCGCTGTGTAATGCAAAGTGGGCAGGGTTCTAAGTCAAAATTTAATTGAATTAAAATAGCTGAAGCAATCATGAGAAATGAAAGGAAAGCTCCAATTAAACTGGCTCTTTTAGGGCTTATTGCATATTTCATAAATTAATTATCCTCAAAACACATATAATGAATACCACTATAAATGACATTCATAGCAAATTGAACAATTCTATTAAAAAACAAGAAGACCTCGAAAAAAACAAGATTCTCTCTGTGTCAGAATTAAATCGTCTTGTAAAAAATATTCTTCATACTACATTTTCTTTTGTATGGATTAAAGGAGAGGTCTCAGGATTCTCGTCCTATAGTTCTGGGCACTGGTACTTCAAGCTCAAAGATAAAGAAGCTCAAGTAGATTGCGTCATGTTCGCCCGGAAAAATCAGCAATTACAGTGGCAACCAAAAAATGGTGACTCTTTAGAGCTGCAATGCCAAGTAAGCCTATATGAAGCAAATGGAAAGTACCAATTAATAGTTGAAACAATGCAAAAATCTGGCTTAGGTGAATTATTTGAAAAGTATTTACAACTTAAAAATAAATTAGAGCAAGAAGGTCTCTTTAGCGAGGCAATAAAAAAACCTTTGCCACGATTTCCACAAACTATCGGGGTTATTACTTCTCCAGATGGAGCGGCCTTAAGAGATGTTATTTCCACATTACTGAGACGAAATAAATCAGTGTCTATTATTGTTTATCCTACATTGGTTCAGGGCATTTCAGCTGCCAATGAAATATGTAGCGCAATTACTAATGCTAATGAAAGAAAAGAGGTTGATGCCTTGATTGTTTGTAGGGGTGGTGGCTCTATTGAGGATTTATGGTCTTTTAATACAGATAGTGTTGCTTATGCAATTTTTAACTCAACTATTCCGGTTATTTCTGCTGTGGGCCATGAAACGGACTTTACTATTGCCGATTTTGTTGCCGATATCAGAGCTCCTACGCCAACGGCTGCAGCTGAAATTGTAAGCGAGGGTAGCAATGAAATATTAAGCACTATAAATATTTATTTAAATTCAATGTCAAGGTTTCTTACAGGGAAAATAGAGCAGACACAATTGAAACTTAATTTTCTAGAAAGGCGTTTAACCTCACCTAAACAAAGAATAGCTAGTCAAAAAGATTTTTTAGCTAGTTACAGGAAAAGAATGCAACTGAACATTAGCTCAAAAGTTGAGGCTTATAAAAACAAAGTGAATCATGCAGCGATTCAGCTCCCCTCACCCAAGCAGATAATTCAAGAAAAAAATCACCAGGTTATTTTGCTTAACAAAAGATTAGGTGTAAATATTAAATCTCAAATTAATACTTACACCACAAAGATGACGTCTATCAAAAAAAGTTTGCTGATGCTAAACCCGAAATCGATCCTTAGTAGGGGTTATTCAATTGTTACTGGTATTGATGAAAAAATTCTGCGGGACACAAAAAATATTAGTGTAGATGATAATATTGTTATAACCTTCCACAATGGATATGCAAAAGCTACGATCACTGAAAAAAATTCAAAAAATTAACCTACTAATATTAAATTGAAATAAATTATGTCAAAAAAACACAATGCAGGTATGTTTGCCTTATCATTAGGGGCTCTTGGCGTAGTTTTTGGTGACATAGGTACCAGCCCCTTGTATGCAATAAAGGAAATATTCTCTATTGGTAACAACATATTAGAGCTCAACAATCAAAATATGCTTGGGATTTTATCCCTTATTTTTTGGTCGCTTTTATCCATTGTTTCGGTTAAATATATTACCTTTATCATGCGAGCAAATAATAATGGTGAAGGTGGGATTATGGCACTTCTATCGCTAGCCAACAGAAATGCAAAGTCTAAGTACAAAAAGCTTTTTATTATGGCTATAGGAATGTTAGGTGCCTGTATGTTTTACGCTGACGGAATGATTACCCCTGCAATTTCAGTTCTTTCGGCTGTTGAAGGTATTGAGCTTATTACGCCTAGATTCCATAATTTTATTATCCCTATCACTTTAACTATTATCTTTGGCCTTTTTTGGGCTCAGAGCAAAGGCACTAGTGCTGTAGGTTTTATGTTTGGTCCTGTCATGCTGATTTGGTTTTTAACTTTAGGAGCTTTAGGTGTGTATAACATTATTCAAGCACCCTTTGTTCTCCAAGCCTTAAATCCAATATATGCATTTAATTTCTTTGCTAATGAATTTTCAGTTGCCTTTGTAACGCTTGGCGCAGTCGTTCTTTGTGTAACAGGGGCAGAATCACTTTATGCGGACATGGGACATTTTGGAAGAAATCCAATAAAAATTACGTGGTTTAGTTTCGTATTTCCCTCTCTTACATTAAATTATTTTGGTCAGGGTGCTCTAATAATGAACGATCCAAGCAGCATTAAAAATCCCTTCTACATGATGGCTCCTGACGATCTTTTGCTTCCATTAGTGATCTTAGCAACAATTGCAACAATTATTGCGTCGCAAGCCTGCATTACTGGAGCATTTTCTGTTTCTAGGCAAGCCTTACAGCTTGGCTTTATTCCCCGCATGAGGATTGATCACACGTCGGAAAATCAAGAAGGTCAAATATATTTACCCCGAGTAAATTGGCTTTTAATGGCAGGTGTTATGTCGGTTGTTCTTATATTCCAAAATTCAAGCGCACTAGCAGGCGCTTATGGTGTTGCTATTACGCTTGATATGGTTATTGCCACAATACTCGCAGCTTTTGTGCTCCCTGATATTTTAAAATGGGGTTGGATCAAAACAACCATACTTATTTCACTTTTCTTGGCAATAGATCTTGTATTTTTTGGAGCAAATATCATTAAGGTCTTTGATGGCGGTTGGTTCCCGATCTTGGTTGGAGCGATTCTAATTTTATTAATGACTACCTGGAAAAAGGGACGCTCAATTCTTTACTCAAAACTTAAAAAAGAGTCTATGGAGATAGGGCAATTTTTAAAAACAATAGGGCCAGGTCTTAAGAAAAGGGTTGCTGGAACAGCAGTATTTTTAACGCCAAACCCTGACGGGATACCGCACGCCCTTTTACATAACTTGAAGCATAATAAGGTACTCCATGAAACAGTCGTTTTATTAACTGTCCGTTTTAAAGATTATCCTCACGCTAAGCCAAGCAACTTAGTAACGGTAGAAAAACTAACCCATAATTTCTATAAAGTAATAATTACCTATGGCTTTAAAGATGAAACGAGGATTCCTAAAGATCTGGCGCGATGTAAAAAATATGGATTAGTTTTTGATCCGATGGAGACATCTTACTTCATAGGTAAAGAATGCTTAATTACCTCTTCAGGTGGAGGCATGAGCTACTTAAGGAAAAAAATATTTGTTACCTTGTTTAGGAGTGCTGAAAATATTACTAATCAGTTTCATCTTCCTGTTAACCGTGTTGTGGAGCTTGGAAGTCAAGTTTTATTCTAGAGGTTGGAAATTATGAAGTTTTTTTTACCAATTTTACTTATCTTATATGGGTGCTCTTCGACAACTATAAAAACTGAGTCAGAGGTTAGTCGCGGTCAATTTCTTCTGCTACCAGAGTTTATGGCAATGAGTATGGCCGAGAGCTCATATTTAGAAGAGATTAAAAAAGCGGAAAATAATAATCAGCTCAACCAAAACACAGAACAAGTAGAGCGTATAAAGAAAATAGCATTCCGATTGATTGACCAAGTACCCTTTCTGCGAGATGGAACCGAGGAGTGGAATTGGGAGATTAATGTTCAGGATAGTGAAGAGGTGAATGCCTATTGTATGCCTGGAGGAAAAGTGATGATTTACACCGGGCTAATAGAAAAAACCTATGCAACCGACGATGAAATTGCTGCCGTACTTGGGCATGAAATTGCCCATGCATTAAGAGAGCATGGGAGGGAGCGCATGTCGACAGCACTAGTTCAGCAAGTTGGTTTAATAGGTTTTGCTGTATACATAGCAAACCATACCGATAGCAGAGCAATTTCAGAAACGGCTGTACAGGCAGCAGTGTTGGGCTCAACATTATTTTTTGCTCTTCCAAATAGTAGAGAGCAAGAGCGAGAAGCCGATAAACTGGGGATGGAGTTATCTGCTAGAGCTGGATATAACCCTGTTGCTGCCGTTAGTCTATGGAGAAAAATGGACGCATTGTCTAGCGCAAAGGTTCCAGAATTTTTAAGTACCCATCCGTCTAATGAGAATAGAATCGCGGACCTAACGACTCATGCAAAAAAAATAAATCAAATTTACCTGGATAATAAACGTTAATTAAATAACGCATTAAGAAACTAATCTTAGCATTTAAGGTAAAATAGCGTTTTTTAAATTACCTATTAAAGACCATAAAAATATGACTACACTGCAATCAATTATTGAAGATGCGTTTGAAAATAGAGCTGAAATTACTCCAAGTAATGTTAGTTCAGAAATAAAAAATGCCATAAATGAAATTATAGAAGGCCTCAATCATGGTGTGCATAGAGTTGCGACAAGGATAGGAGACTCCCAAGAATGGGAAACGCATCAATGGATTAAGAAAGCCGTTCTTTTGTCATTCAGAGTTGAAGAAAACGTAAAAATGGATGGTGGGTATACGAATTACTTTGATAAAGTAAAATCAAAGTTTGCTGACTACAGTTCAGAAGACTTTAAAACTGGTGGTTTTCGTGTTGTGCCTAATGCAATGGTGAGACATGGAAGTTTTATTGGGAAAAATGCCGTATTAATGCCTTCATATGTAAATATTGGGGCGTATGTCGATGAAGGCACAATGGTTGATACGTGGGCCACAGTTGGTTCGTGTGCACAAATTGGGAAAAATGTTCATTTGTCTGGTGGTGTAGGTATTGGAGGAGTGCTTGAACCAATTCAAGCAGGCCCAACGATTATTGGAGATAATTGTTTTATTGGTGCTCGATCTGAAGTGGTTGAGGGTGTTGTAGTCGAAGATAACGTTGTTATATCAATGGGTGTCTATATAGGACAATCCACTAAAATTTATGATAGAGAAACTGGGGAAGTAACTTTTGGTAGAATTCCAAAGGGCTCGGTAGTCGTTTCAGGAAACCTTCCATCTAAAGATGGATCATACAGCCTTTATTGTGCGGTTATTGTCAAAAAAGTTGATGAAAAAACATTGGGTAAAGTTGGTATTAATGAGCTTTTAAGAGGCATTTAAATGTTGAGGTTGTATGGTATTAAAAATTGCAATACTGTAAAAAAAAGCATCGACTGGCTCAATGGTCAAAAAATTAATTTTGAGTTTATGGATGTAAAAAAAGGTATTCTTGATGAGAAAACCTTAAGCGAATGGATAGAAAATCTACCGAATGGTTATTCGTGGCAGAGTTTGGTTAATAAGTCTGGTATTACATGGCGAAAACTTGATGACGAACAAAAAAAAATAGCGGGCACTCAAATTGGGGTTTTTGGATTAATTATAGAAAAACCAAGCATCATGAAAAGGCCTGTTATTACAAACGGTAATAAAGTTCTTACCATTGGCTTTGATGAATTAAAATTTTCAGAGCAACTTTTATGACAAAAACCCTGGACCTAGCAAAAGCCTTAATCAAAAAAGCCTCAATAACGCCTAACGATATGGGTTGCCAGGAGCTAATGATTGGCTGCATTAAGCCCTTGGGCTTTAATGTTGAGCTTATGAATTATGGTAACGTACAGAACTTTTACGCAAGAAAAGGTAATACAGCACCCTTGATTGTATTTGCTGGTCATACCGATGTTGTTCCCCCTGGCCCTATAGATCAATGGAAATTCGATCCTTTTTCTCCTTCTGAAGAAGAAGGCTTGTTGTATGGAAGGGGTTCTGCTGATATGAAATCATCGTTAGCAGCATTTATTGTTGCTATTCAAGAATTTACAAATGAATACCCAAATCATAATGGATCTATTGGATTATTGATTACTGCTGATGAAGAAGGTATTGCAACAGATGGAACGGTCAAGGTGGTTGAAGCATTAAAAGCTCGTAACGAAAAAATTGATTACTGTGTCGTTGGTGAACCTACGAGTAGTATGCGTTTTGGTGACACCGTAAAAAATGGAAGGCGTGGCTCTTTATCAGCAAAACTAATCGTTAAAGGCATTCAAGGGCATATTGCTTACCCAGAACTTATTCGCAATCCAATTCATGAGGTAGCACCGGTAATTGATGCTTTAGTTAATACAGTATGGGACGAGGGTAATGAATATTTTCCGAAAACGTCATGGCAAATTTCCAATATTAATGGTGGGACAGGTGCTACAAACGTTGTTCCTGGGGAGGTTGAGATTCTCTTTAACTTTAGGTATTCAACATCAAATACTGCGGACACACTAAAAAAAAGGGTGGGGTCGATTTTAGAGAAGCATAGTCTAGATTATGAAATATCCTGGAATCATTCTGGTAATCCATACCTCACTGAAAAAGGTATGTTGGTAGATAAGATTTCTGATGCAATTGAGAGTGTAGTTAGTATAAAGCCGTCTATATCAACTACTGGCGGAACCTCAGATGGACGATTTATCTCAACCGTTTGTGATCAGGTTGTTGAGTTTGGTCCCATAAATGCATCTATTCATAAAATAAATGAACATGTGAATATTGGGGATATTGAGCTTCTAAAAGATATTTACAAAAAAACACTAAAAAATATACTCTGCCCTTAAGCTCCTATAAGCGTTTGTTGCGTTTTCTTTGGTTGCTTAGTTGGGGCTTATTAAAATCATTTGGCTCAATATCATGTTTCTGGAGAAGTCTCGTAACTTCTGCCTGAGTAAGCTCGGTATGCATACCCCTTTTAAGATGAGACGGTAATATAACGATACCAAACCTCACTCTAATCAATCTGCTAACGGTAAGATCAAAATATTCAAACATTTTTCTTACCTCCCGGTTTCTACCTTCTTTTAAAACGACTCTGTACCATTTGTTTGCTCCGTCCCCACCCTCAAAATAAATAGATTCGAATTTAGCTTTGCCTCCCTCTACTTCTATGCCTGCCTTAAATTCCTTAATTTGATCTTCTGAAAGCTCGCCTAAAATACGAACTGAATACTCTCTTTCCACCTCATATTTAGGGTGCATCAATCTATTTGCTAGTTCGCCGTACGATGTAAAAATCAATAATCCTGATGTATTGAAATCTAGACGTCCTATCGACATCCACTTCCCTTTCTTTATTCTGGGTAAGCTTTGAAATACCGTAGTCCTTCCTCCTGGATCATTCTCACTAACTATCTCCCCCTCAGGTTTATGGTAAATTAATACGCGAGGAAGGTTGTTATCATTATTTAAGTAAACCGACTTACCATTGAAAATTATTTTATCGGATGGAGTAATCAACTGCCCAATCTTAGCAATCTGGTTGTTCACCAATACCTTATGGTCTAGAATTGCTTTCTCTATTTCTCTTCGCGATCCATACCCTGACTGTGCTAGCAGTTTGTGAATTCTTTCTGCGATTGGTTCATTTGTTCTAACCGCGTCTTCATGCCTTTTAGATTTATTAATCATTTATATCTTCTGGTAAATTTTCTGGTAATTTGGGTGTATCAATATCATTTGAGAAACCTTCTTTTGATATATTGATATCTGGTAGCTCTCCCAACTCTTTTAACCCGAAATCATCTAAAAAGTACTTCGTGGTAGCATACAAAGACGGTCTTCCTGGGACCTCTTTTTGGCCAATAATTTCCACCCATTCTCTCTCAATCAACTGTCTTAAAGCATTAGGATTTAATGATACTCCTCTTATTTTTTCAATGTCACCTCGAGTAACAGGTTGACGGTAAGCAATAATGGCTAGCACCTCCATAACAGAACGAGAATATTTAATGGCTCTTTCAGGAGTTAGTCGCATTAATGAGTCTGAGAATGCAACCTTGGCTTCAAATCGATATCCATTAGCCACCAAAACTAGCTCCATTGTTTTTTTAGACCATTCAGATTTAATTTCATCTAAAAGCATCCTAATAGTTGAACGCTCGACCCTCTCTTCAAATAATTTCTGCAGCTCATCAATTGCAAGCGGTCTTCCACTAGTTAATAATGCTACTTCGATAATATTTTTTAATTTCAATGACTGCTCCATTTAATCACCAGACCTTTGAATGTAAATTGGTGAACATGGCTCTTGTTGGTTAATTTTAATCAAACGTTCCTTTGTTAGCTCTAGAATTGCCAAAAAACAAACGACTAGCTTTGGAATTGGCTCTTTTTCTTCCTTGAAAAAAGCATCAAATGAAAGTAATTCGCCATTTGCAAGCCTTTTTAAAATTAGGGACATATGTTCCCGAACTGACAGTTCTGATCGATCAATTTTGTGTGACTCAAATTGGCCCGCTCTTTTTACTACATTTTTCCAAGCATTAAATAATTCTTCGATAGAAACATCAGGTAATGATTGTGGTTCTACTATTTTTTCAAAATACCCTTGTGCAACCAGCCGATCTCTCCCAACTTGAGGGATATCGTCCAGATCCTTTGCTGCAGCCTTCATTAATTCGTATTCGATCAGCTTCTGAACTAGCTCAGCTCTCGGGTCTAGATCTTCGTCTTCATCTGCGTTGACCGGAGGTAAAAGCATTCTTGATTTAATCTCTATGAGCATAGCTGACATCAAGAGGTAGTCTCCAGCTAATTCGAGTTTAATCTGCTTCATTTTTTCTACATACTCCATATACTGTATTGTCAGCATAGCCATTGGAATATCCAGGATATCAATATTATTTTTTCTGATTAGATAGAGCAGTAAGTCTAATGGACCTTGAAATGAGTCGAGGTAAATTTCTAAGGCATCTGGTGGTATATATAAGTCATGCGGTAATGTCTTTAGCGTCTCTCCGTAAACTTTAGCCTCATTATTACCAATAATACTAATTATGTCTGTCATGAGAAATCAATTCCCATCACTTCCCTAACCTCCCTCATAGTGTCTCTTGCTAATTTACGAGCTTTCTCACACCCTTCAGCCACTACACTTTTAACCAAGTCTGGACTTTCAGTGTAATTATTAGCTCTCTCTTGCATTGGCTTCAACTCCTTTAGAATAGAATCAATAACAGGTTGCTTACATTCTATGCAGCCAATACCTGCTTCTTTGCAACCAATTTTTACCCAATCTTTTGTTTTCTCTGAAGAATAAACTTGGTGTAATTGCCAAACAGGACAATTTTCTGGGTTTCCAGGATCATTTCTTCTAACTCTTGCTGGATCAGTAGGCATAGTTCTGATTTTTTTTTCAACATCTTTAGGTTCTTCACGCAATGAAATAGTATTGTTATAAGACTTAGACATTTTCTGCCCATCAAGACCAATCATTTTGGATGCAGGGGTTAGTTTGTATTCTGGCTCAACTAAAATCATCTTACCTCCACCCTCCAAGAAACCTAACAGACGTTCCTTATCACCAAGGCTTAAATTTTGCTGCTCCTCAATCAATGCCTGAGCAGCTTCAAGCGCTTGGTCATCACCTTCTTCTTGGTAAACAGTCTTTAATTCCCTGTAAAGTTGACCTTTTTTTGAGCCTAATTTCTTGATTGCATCCTCAGCCTTTTCTTCGTAACCAGCTTCTTTTCCATAAAGATGATTAAACCTTCTCGCTACTTCTCTAGTAAATTCAATATGAGGGACTTGATCTTCCCCAACAGGAACTTGAGTGGCCTTATAAATTAGAATATCTGCACTTTGAAGCAATGGGTAACCCAAAAAACCATAGGTTGATAAATCTTTAGAGGTTAGCTTTTCTTGTTGATCTTTATAGGTGGGAACTCTTTCAAGCCAACCAAGAGGTGTGATCATGGATAAAAGGGTGTGAAGTTCAGCATGTTCAGGAACTTTTGACTGAATAAATATGGTTGCAAGTGCAGGATCTATTCCGGCGGCTAACCAATCAACAACCATATCCCATACATTTTTTTCTATAATGCCTGGATCATCATAATGTGTTGTAAGTGCGTGCCAGTCTGCGACAAAAAAAAGTGATTCTGCCTCATGTTGAAGGCTGACCCAATTCTTTAAAACCCCATTATAATGGCCTAGATGTAGGTTTCCTGTTGGCCGCATTCCTGAAACTATTCTTTCGATTGCCATAACTACCCTTAATTAAATAAACTAAAACTATCCAAATATAATAAAAATTATACTCTGACTAAGACCTACGAGAGGAGTTAAAATTTTTCCTAAAACTCCTGAAAATAGTAGGAATATTAAAATAAAAAAACCATACCGCTCAAGACCGGCTAAATGACTGGACCAAGGATAAGGCAATAAGCTTACTGCAACTCTTCCTCCATCCAAAGGGGGTAATGGAAGCATGTTTAACACCATAAGAACAAGGTTGATCTGAATACCGGCATAACACATTACACTTAAAAAGTGCCCGGCTTCTATTGGGAAAAGATTGATTCTCACTAAAATAATTGTCCAGAAAATTGCCATGACCAAATTGGACGCTGGTCCTGCAAGCGCAACCCAGAGCATATCTTTTTTTGGATTCTTAAGATTGGAAAAGTTAACAGGAACAGGTTTTGCCCATCCAAAAAGTATGCCTCCCAGCATTACACTGAGTGCTGGTATTAAGATTGTCCCCACTGGGTCAATATGACGCAGCGGATTAAGCGTAATTCTTTTTAAATAATGCGCTGTCATATCGCCAAAATACCTTGCCGCGTAGCCATGTGAAGCCTCGTGAACAGTAATAGCAAAAATTATAGGTATTGCATACGCACTAACTTTTTGTATAAGAGTTAAATCCATTTAATTTTTATCGTCATTAATTAGTTTTTTAATCACAGGCCACTTATCCCATACGGGCCTGCAGCTTGAAGGTATTGTTTGTTTTTGACCCATCTGTCTAAAAGAAATACCTGGCCCATGAAAGTCCGAACCACAAGAGGCGAATAGTCCATACTCATTCGCTAGCTTGGCAAAATATTCTGACTGCGAGGGGTCTTGACTTCCTGATACAACCTCAATAGCCTCTCCGCCTGCTAATTTAAAGTCATTCATTAGCTTGGGATATAACTTGTTACCCATATCGTACCTTCCTGGATGAGCAATTACCGCTACCCCACCCGCGCCGGTAATCCAAGCCACAGCCTCTGTAAGATTAGCCCATACATGCTCCACATAACCAGGCTTACCTGGAGTTAAGAATTTTTTAAAGACTGACTTAACATCTTTTGCGTAACCTTTTTCTGCCAGGTATTGAGCAAAGTGTATTCTTCCTACTGAACCATCTTTGCAATATGAGCGGGCACCTTCAAGAGCTCCCATGATTCCAGCCATACCCAAACCGTGAGCAATTTTTATTGCCCTAGCATCCCTTCCTTTTCGAATTTTCGTTAAATTAGTTGCGAGCGCTTCATTATGGTGATCGAAGTTAAGGCCCACAATATGTAATGTCCTTTTTTGCCATGTAACGGATATCTCAACTCCGTTAATAAAAGTCATGCCCAATGAACTGGCTTTTTCTCTGGCCCGATCTAATCCATCTATGTCGTCATGGTCTGTTAAGGCGAGAACTTGAACATCTTTGCTGTGCGCATATTTAACTAGCTCCTCTGGAGAAAAAAGTCCATCAGATATAGTAGAATGACAATGAAGGTCTATTATTGGAGTTATCATAGCTTGGTACCTCATTATATTAGCTATTTACAACTAACGATAGGTGTTAAATTTTATTTATGCAAAAATTCCTTTTTGACTTGCTTCCCATTATTTTATTTTTTGTTGCTTATAAGTTTTACGATATATTTACTGCAACCGCCGTAGCCATTATTGCTACCCTTCTCCAGATTACGTATGTTTTTATTAAAAATAAAACCGTTGAAAAGGTTCTTCTGTTTAATGGGGCTATGATTACAATTTTAGGAGGCCTGACTATTCTCCTCCAAGACAAGATGTTTATTATGTGGAAACCTTCGATTATCTATTGGTGCTTCTCTATAGCGCTGCTATTTTCAAACTATGTTTTAAATAAAAATCTTGTGCGAATGATGCTTGGCAAGCAGGTAGAATTAAAAGATAGGTTTTGGAGCGTTATCAATTTAAATACAAGCATATTCTTTTCATTGCTTGGTTTTATTAACCTCTATGTTGCTTATAATTTTAGTGAAGATACATGGGTTAATTTTAAATTATTTGGGCTAACTGGCCTGCTTTTGGTATATATGATTTTAATGACGCTTTATATTTCCAAAGTTAGTAAAGGATAAATTGAATGTGGTACGTCTTTAATGCAACCGATGCAGATAACAGTCTTGATAACCGTATAAAATATAGGCCTGAGCATCTCGCCAGATTAAATAAACTTATAAATGAAGGCAGACTTTTGTTGGCTGGAGCCTATCCTGCAATTGATAATATTGATCCGGGTGAAAATGGTTTTAATGGAAGTCTGATTGTTGCAGAATTCGATTCCCTAGAGGAAGCCAAAAGCTGGGCTGATAAAGAGCCTTTTCTTCAACATGGAATTTATACCTCCATTGATATTAAACCCTTCAAAAAGAGCTTGCCCTAAATTATGATAGAAGAAACAATAAGAAGTAGGTTGGCCTTTTTAAACACCACTACACTAGAAATTTTAGATGAAAGCCATCTTCATAAAGGGCACGCAGGAAATAATGGCGGAGGTCATTTTAATGTGCTTGTCAAAAGTCCTTTTTTTGTAGGAAAAACTAGGATGGAAAGGCATCGCATTGTTTATGGGGCACTCGAAGACCTGATCCCAGAAACTATCCATGCATTAAGTATCAAAGCTGAGGTGCCAAATGCTTAGGCTTTGCGTCTATTTCTTTCTGCTAACCCCTTTCATTTCCTACTCATCTTTTGTCAATGCCGAAGTAGCATCAGTTAATGATAAAAAAATAAAACAAAGCTACCTAGAATTTATAAAAAGCGAAGTAAATAAGCAAGGTAAAAAAGTTAATGATGAGATGGAAAAAATTATTGTCGACCGATTAATTGATCTTGAAGTGATTAATCAAAAGGCAAAGTCTTCTGGATTATTAAAAAACGAGAGGATCCTGGCTCAAGCAGAGCTGTCAACACAAGAATTAATATATACGCTTTACCTTCAAGATTATATTGTGAGAAATCCGATTACCAAGCAGGAGATAGAAACAGCATACAATCAATATAAGTCAGCCTTTAATGAAAAAGAATACAAAGCAAGCCACATACTTGTTGCTTCAGAAAATAAGGCTCAATCGGTCATTGGGGAATTAAATGCAGGAGAAGATTTCGGTAATGCAGTCAAAAAAGAATCTGAAGATAAGGAGACCAACAATAATGGTGGCGACTTAGGTTGGTTTTCAAAAGAAACTATGGTCCAATCTTTTTTTGACGCGGCTCAAAATACAGCTCCAGGTCAAATTTATCCCACCCCAGTTAAAACACAGTTTGGTTGGCATATCATTAAAATTGATGAGGTGCGACCTTTAAAACTGCCCACGTTATCGGAAAAAGAAGGTTCATTGAAAACAGAGCTTCAAAAAAGTAAATTAAAAAAACATTTATCCGCACTAAGAACAAGCGCAAGAATATTAAAATCAGAATAAATATTCTTGTACATAAAAAAACTATCCTTTATAATTGAGAATGATTCTCATTTAACTAATTAGCCACTATGCCCCTATTACATAAACTGTCTCAACTGCCTGAAGGCGAATCAGGGATTATTAAGAATTTAACTTCCAGTGACTTTGTAAATGAACGATTAAAAGCCTTGGGGTTTGAAAAAAAAACTATTATTAAAGTGCTACGAAGGGCTAAATATAATGGCCCAATTCATCTCCAAATTGGCTCTACTGAACTTATGATTAGAGAGAATACTGCGAATGAAATTTATCTAGAGCCAGCTAAAAGTTAAAATGAAAAAAGTTGCTCTTCTTGGAATGCCCAATACTGGCAAATCCACCCTATTTAATCAAATTAGCGGCTCATCCGCCAAGGTTGGAAATTGGCCTGGCATTACAGTGGATCTTTACAGTGTAAAAACTCTTCTTAATGGTCATTTAACTGAATTAATTGATCTTCCCGGTATTTATGACCTAAAAGGCTATTCAGAAGACGAAAAGGTAGTGCATACTTTTTTAGCTAACAATAAAATTGACCAGGTGTTATTTATCATTAATAGTACTCAAATAGATAGGCAGCTTGGTCTTGCATTAAACATAATCAAACTAGGCATTCCTGTTGTAATAATTGCTAATATGATGGATGAGGCAAAAAAGTTTGGGATTACTTTTAACTTCGATCTCCTAGAAAGTTTGACCGGCTGCCCTGTTGTTCCCATAAGCGCGAAATACAAGATAGGCCTAGATCAATTAAACAAAAAAATTCATGCCACCCAGAAAAAGCTTAATATTCCCAAGATAGAAATATCAGCCAAAAATATTATTAAAAAGACCGTTAAGTTTCCTGCTACATTGAATGATAAAACGACTAAAAAACTAGACAGTATATTTCTTCACCCCTACTTAGGCCTCCCAATATTTCTTTTAATAATATATGGAATATTTCAACTAGTTTTTACCTTAAGCGGCCCTCTTCAAGATTCTATGGCTAACATGCTATTTTATTTTGAGCAAAATTTTCTACTTGAACTTTTTGCACATAGCGACCCAATACTTAAAAGCTTTTTTATTGATGGGGTTTATTCCGGAGTTTCTACGGTGGCGGCATTCGTTCCAGTAATTGTTTTATTCTTTTTTGTTATGACAATTGTTGAGGATAGTGGTTATTTCTCAAGAGCCGCTTTTTTAATGGATAAGCTTATGGAGAGAATAGGTTTAGATGGTCGTGGTTTTGTTATGATGCTTATGGGATTTGGTTGTAATGTACCTGCCCTTAGTGGGACAAAAATTATGCGGTCTAAAGAAATGCGTTACCTAACAATGCTAGTAATTCCCTTCTCCCTCTGTTCGGCTCGACTTCAAGTTTTTCTGTTTATTGTGTCTGCTTTTTTTGCATCTCATCATGGAGCTCTAGTTCTATTCTTTATGTACTTATTAAGCTTCTTCTCTATATTTATTACCGCCATTGTCTTTAAAAATAAATATAAAAATGACGAGCCATTAATTCTAGAACTACCCCCTTATCGATTCCCAACAATAAAACAAATACTTTTCAGAGGGTGGCAAGAAGTAAGATTCTTTCTTAAGCGCGCATCCAAATTTATTGTATTTGGTGTTATAGCCGTTTGGGCTCTGACTCACTTCCCTAGTGAGCACGAGGTTGCAAGTATCAACACATATGCGGGACAGATTGGGCAATTCTTTGAACCCGTCTTTGCACCAATTGGTATCGATAATATTTTGATTATTGCCTTATTTTTTGGTTTTATTGCAAAAGAAATATTAATTGGGGCGCTTGCAGTTATATTTGGACTTGAGGGTCAGGCTCTAGGCGAACATCTGTCCCAACTTTTAACCAACGGACAAGCAATCAGTTTTATGATATTTACTCTTATATACACACCTTGTGTAGCCTCAATTGCTACCCTCAAGCATGAATCGAAAGATTTTAGCCTTGCACTTATATCTGTTGGTTGGTCCTTAGTTCTTGCTTGGGTAATGAGCTTTATTTTCTATCAATCATACAAATTATTCATTTAATCAATCAAATTCGGAGAGGATTTTTTTATAAAACACTGATAAAATCAGTGTCTTAGTTTAGCTTCTTTTTATTTTAAATAAAACTCAATGCAAAAAAATACAATAACCTCATTCGTAGGCAACAAGATCTTTTCCGATTTTCGTAAAGCCTCACTATTAAAAAAAATTCAGCAGTTATATCCAAAAATTATAGGTATGAATTCTGCATATATTCATCTGGTTGAAAGCAGGAATGCATTAATTCCTTCTGAGAATAAAAGGCTTAAGCAAGTTTTTGATGACGGACTGTCATCGGTAAAAAATACCCGGATTGGCGCTAATGCAATTTATATAGGTCCAAGAATTGGGACAATATCGCCTTGGAGCTCTAGGGCAACCGATATAGCCCTACATTGTAATATAGATATAATCCGCACCGAGAGGTGCTCGGTACTTTGGTTTAACTCCCAGGAAGATCTCGACAATAAAACTAAAATAGCGATTGGTAAAATTATTTTTGATCGCATGACTGAGTCAGTATTTTTGGACGAGGTTTCAACTTACCAACTGTTTAATCATCTGCCTCCGAAACATCTTGAGCGTATTGATTTCCTAACGAATGGAATTGGGGCAATAAGGCAATTTAGCAATACAAATGGTTTGGCTTTGTCCGAAGATGAAATATCTTATCTTGCAGATCATTACTATGCTTCTAACTCAGATCCCACCGATGCAGAATTAATGATGTTTGCTCAAGCTAACTCAGAGCATTGTAGGCATAAGATTTTTAATGCTAGTTGGTTTATAGATGGTGTTGAACAACAAGATTCATTGTTTGGCATGATTAGAAATACCCATAATAAATCACCCCATAAAACTATTGTTGCTTATTCAGACAACTCTTCTATTATTCAGGGACAAGAAATTAATCGTTTTTACTCTGACGTAAAGGGAAGTTACAAACCACATAAAGAAATCACCCATTACTTAATGAAGGTCGAAACTCACAATCATCCAACAGCTATATCACCTTTTTCTGGAGCAGCAACTGGATCAGGAGGAGAAATTAGAGATGAGGGTGCTACTGGACGAGGATCAAAACCAAAAGCAGGGTTGGCAGGATTCTCAGTCTCTAATTTAAATATACCCGGATTTAATCACTATTGGGAAAGTGACAGCATTGGTCGACCTGATCGAATTGCATCTGCCTTGCAAATAATGATAGATGGTCCAATTGGAGCAGCTGCCTATAACAACGAATTTGGCAGACCTAATATTCTTGGGTACTTTCGAACTTTAGAAATAAATGTAAATGATGAATGGAAAGGCTACCACAAGCCTATTATGCTAGCTGGTGGTATTGGCAATATTAGTGATGGTCATACCTCAAAAAAATTATTATCTGCAAATAATCTACTGGTGCAGCTTGGTGGCCCAGCCATGTTAATTGGTTTGGGGGGCGGTGCTGCATCAAGCATGGAAACAGGAACTAATCAGGAAAATTTAGATTTTGACTCGGTTCAGAGAGGAAATCCTGAGTTGCAAAGAAGGGCTCAAGAGGTAATAGACAGATGCTGGCAGATGGGTAAAGATAATCCAATTCTTAGTATTCATGATGTTGGTGCGGGCGGTCTATCCAACGCATTTCCGGAGCTAATTCATGATGGTGGTGTGGGGGCTGTCTTTAATTTACGGTCTATACATAACGAAGAGCTGAGCATGTCACCAATGGAGATATGGTCAAATGAAGCACAAGAAAGATATGTTTTGGCTATAGATGAAAAAAGCCTGGGTATTTTTGAGGCTATATGTAAAAGGGAGAGGAGTCCTTTTGCTGTTGTAGGAAAGGCAACTAAAGAAAATAAGCTGGTTGTTGAGGATAGCCTGCTGAATGACAATCCAGTAAACATGGATCTTAATGTGCTTCTAGGAAAACCACCTAAAATTATTAAAACCATAAATTCAAAATCACCTTTAATTAATCAGCCTGATGTAGGCCATCAAAACCTTGCTGAAAATATTAAAAAGGTTCTACGTTACCCCTCAGTAGCAAACAAAGGTTTTCTTATCACCATCGGGGATAGGTCTGTAACAGGATTAATTGCACGAGATCAAATGGTTGGGCCTTGGCAAGTTCCTGTAAGTGATGTTGCTGTTACAAAGTCTGATTTCCAGAGCTCGCTGGGTGAAGCTTTTGCCATAGGTGAAAAAGCACCTATAGCTATATCTAACGCACCCGCATCCGCAAGAATGGCAGTTGGTGAAGCGCTAACTAATATTGCAGCAAGCTTTATTAAAAATATAAGCGACATTAAGCTGTCCGCTAACTGGATGGCATCTGCAGGAAGCGATGAAAACGATTTTGCTTTATTTGAGTCGGTCAAGGCTATTGGAATCGACTTGTGCCCAACATTAGGAATTAGCATACCAGTTGGAAAAGATTCTATGTCAATGCAAACAAAATGGAATGATGGTATAGAAAAAAATGTGGTCTCCCCTATGTCGCTTGTCATTACCGCGTTTAGTGAATGTTCAGATGTAACTAAAACACTGACACCGCAACTCATTAATGATGAAAACACCACATTACTATTTATTGATCTAGCAGAGGGAAAAACTAGGATGGGTGGCTCGTCGGTCAATCTTGTAAATAAGGTAATTGGTGGTAAAACCCCCGACCTAGAAAATCCTGAGCTTATTAAAAGATTTTTTCATACTATCCAATCACTTAACAATGAAAATAATATTTTGGCTTACCATGACCGTTCTGATGGAGGTCTTATCACAACGTTGTTTGAAATGGCCTTCGCAGGGCATTGCGGCATAGATATACAGCTTAATAAATTTGCAGATGATGAGTTATTTAAATTCTTATTTAATGAGGAATTGGGTGTTGTTATTCAGATTGAGGATAGGAAGTTACAAAATATTGTAGGCAGTATTGAGGCTGAGTTAGGTCAATCTGTTTACGTAATTGGTAAACCTACGACAAAACAAGTGATTACTATTAGAGCTGATAATAAAATAACCTTCCAAGATACAAGGGCAAATCTACAAAGCTGGTGGTCAGAAACAAGTTACAGGATTCAGTCACTACGTGATAATCCAAAATCCTCAAAAGAAGAATTTGAAAATATTCTTAATGACAATGACCCTGGAATAAACCCTCAGATAAACTTTGACGTCCCACAAATCATTCATTTTAATAAAACTAAGCCAAAAATTGCAATACTACGAGAACAAGGTATTAATGGTCATAGCGAAATGGCTGCAGCATTTTATTATGCTGGGTTTGATGCGCATGACGTCCATATGTCAGACATCGCATCTGGGGCAAAGGATCTTAATGATTTTCAAGCTTTAGTCGCTTGTGGAGGCTTTTCATATGGTGATGTTTTAGGAGCAGGACAAGGATGGGCTAAGTCGATTCTATTGAACGAAAAAATACGGAATCAGTTCCAAATATTTTTCCATCGACAAGAAACATTATCCCTAGGTGTTTGTAATGGGTGTCAAATGCTCAGCAATATCAAACAATTAATACCTGGAACTGATTTTTGGCCCAGTTTTGTAAAAAATGAATCGGAACAATTTGAAGCCCGCTTCTTGAGCGTAATGATTGAAAAAACTAATTCCCCATTCTTAGAAGATATGGAGGGAAGCGTCCTTCCTATAGCGGTTGCTCATGGTGAAGGTAAGGTAAATTTTAGCAATGCCAATCAATTAGAAGGGGCAACGAACAGTAATCTTATCGCGCTTAAGTATGTTGACAACAACAACAAGGGAACTTTAAGGTATCCATACAATCCAAATGGTTCAGTGTTGGGAATCACTGGCTTAAGTTCAATTGATGGTAGAGCGCTTATTATGATGCCTCACCCTGAAAGAGTATTTAAGTCGGATCAGAATTCATGGCATCCAAAAGGATGGAATGATTACGGTCCTTGGTATAGAATATTCGCCAACGCAAATAAATTTTTTGCATAAACAGGGGAAATAAATGTACGGAATAATTAAAAAAGTTGTTTTACTAATGCTGGTAGTTTCAATGCACGCTATTGCACTTAATGATTCAGAGGAAATGGAGTTTGTTGGCGCTGTGAACGATGGTGACATTAAAATTGTAAAACGTTATGTCGAGACTATGAACGTGAATTTAGAGGACAGCTATTTCGCTTGGACTCCTTTTCTTATGTCAGCAGCAAAAAATCAGATGGAAGTAATGGAGTATTTAAAAGCTAATGGCGCAAACATAAACTACACCCACCCTGTAACAAGATTTAATGCACTTCATCATGCTGCATTTAATGGCAATAAGGAGATGGTAAAGTATCTTATTGACGTTGGCGTTGAGCAAAAAAATCTGAAAGGTGATGTCTCATTAATTCGGGCTCTTAACGAGGACAATAAGAAAGACATGGCTAAGTACCTTATTTCTCTTGGTGTCAAAGATGATGGATGCCAGGAACAAAGATGTTTCTAAGTAATTTGATATATAAAAAAGCCAATAATTAAATATTGGCTTTTTTTTGTCTATTGTCTCTTAAACATAAAAGGAAGCTTCCGGTGAAAAAAAGATTTATTTTATCAGTCAGTTTTTTACCCTTCCTTATAGTTTGCTCTGTAAATGCTGAAGAAAATTTTAGTAACTACAAGCAATATAATCTAACTAAAACTAATTATAATCTAGAGACTATAGCCAAACCATTTGATCATCCATGGGCTTTAACATTTATTGATGATAAAAATTTGATTGTTACGGAGAAAGGTGGTGGGCTGTTTAAGGTCAACATAGAGAATGGCTCTAAAAATCCTATCAAGCACAATATAGAGCATATTACTTATGACGGAGGAAGTATTGCTTATTCGCAAGGAGGGCTCTTAGACGTCTATTTTAACAGCCAAGACGACTACATTTACTTTACATACAGTCATGACTTTAAAGAATTATATATCGATGGAAAGCCGAAGAAAAATTCTAGCACTGCTATCGCACGAGGAAGGTTGGCTGGTGATCAAATAGAAAATCTTGAGGTTTTATTGGTGGCCGAACCTAGGCTCCCAACAAACTTGCATTTTGGATCAAGAATTTCTATTCAAAATGATTTTCTATATGCAGGTTTTGGTGAGCGAAATGAGGGAATGATTGCGCAGGATCCTACCAAGCATCCTGGAAGTATTATTCGAATAAAAACCAATGGTGATATCCCTAAAGATAACCCAAAATTTCACGGGAATGGAACATGGCTTCCTGAAATTTATACGATTGGCATTAGGAATCCGCAAGGAATCGCTATTTCACCTCATGATGGAGAGGTTTATTTTTCTAGTCATGGGCCCCGGGGAGGAGATCATATTGGGAAGGTGAAATTAGGCGCTAACTATGGATGGAAAGATATTGCGTGGGGTGGAACTGAGTATTCTTTTTTAGGCATTGGAGATAAGCCTTTTAAAGATAAGTACGAAAAACCAATTAAAACCTGGGTTCCCTCTATGGCTATTGGTAGTATTCAGTTTTATAATGGAAGCGTTTTTCCTGAATGGCAAGGTGACTTAATTGTATCTTCATTAAACGGACAAAGCCTTATTAGATTAGATTATGAAAATAACACTATAGTGGGTGAGGAAATAATCTTTAAAGATAAAATAGGACGTATTCGAGACTTTGAAATTGATAAAAAGGGTAATATTTACCTTATCAGTGATTCACCCAATTCCTCTCTATGGAAACTATCAAACTAATTAACTTATAAGGACAGCGGAATGAAAAAAACTTTTTTTGGTTTTATTGTATTAATAGCATCCCTAACTATAAACGCAAATGAAATATTTTCCGGTTTTACTATGCCGGAATCTGTTGCTGAAGGAAAGGATGGGGCTATCTATGTATCGGAAATGGGAGAGCGAGACGTAGATAAGGACGGGAAAATTAGTAAAATTAATAAAGAGGGAGTTATAACCACAGTTGCTGAAGGTCTTTATGATCCAAAGGGAATTGTTTTTTTTAATGATAAGTTATACGTCACAGATCGCGATGTGGTTCTTGAGGTAAGCATGAATGGGTCATGGATTATTTACGCCGGAACGATGGCATTTCCCAAAACACCTGTTTTTCTTAATGATATAGATGTCTCGGTTAACGGTGATCTCTATGTCACAGATACAGGTGACTTTGAATCGAGTGGCTTTGTTTTTCTTATTAAAAAAACTGGCGACATTAGTGTAATGTTTGAAAATAATAAAAACATTAAAGCCCCGAACGGCGTACTGCCGATAACAAGCGATAAATTATTACTTGTTAATTGGACCGGTGAGCTGTTAGAAGCAGATTTAACGAATAATGAAGTAAAAAAAATCGCAGAGGGGTTTGATGGTGGTGATGGCCTAGCTTATAACAATGGGACTATTTACGTAAGCAGTTGGAAGCGCGGGATAGTTTATAAGTTTGTGAATGGAGAAAGTACTGTCATTGCTGAAGGATTTAAGGCAGCCGCAGACATAGCGCTGAGCCTAGATAAGAAAAAGTTAATAGTTCCTGACATGATGAGTGGAACTGTGACATTGGTTGATGCCCAATAATCCTTAGATTAAAAAATATAGCTTTTTATCTCCGTTTGGATTTACAAAAATAAAGCATCATTCTGCTATCATTACACTTTAATTAACTTTATATCTGGGCTTAATGAACCTTCACGAATATCAAGCTAAAAATCTACTCAAAATTTACGGGATTAATACCCCCGAACACGTTGTTGCTTCAACAACAAAAGAGGCAGAATTAGCAGTTCAGACCCTCAAAGGTAATACTTTTGCCATTAAAGCGCAAATTCATGCTGGGGGCAGAGGTAAGGCTGGGGGGGTAAAAATCATCTCCTCAAAAGAAGAGGCAAAAGAATTTTCTGAAACATGGCTTGGTAAAACCCTTGTGACATATCAAAATGCTCCGTTAGGACAACCAGTCCATAGAGTGTTGATAGAGGAAACGGTAAGTATAAATAGGGAATTATACTTTTCTCTAGTAGTCGATCGTCAGTTAGAAAAAATTACTTTGATTTGTTCGTCAGCCGGTGGGACTGAGATAGAAGATATATCAAAAAAAAATCCTGAATTGATTTTAAAAATTAGCACTTCGATAAAAGAAGAATTTTGCAATCAAGACACACATCAATTATGCGAAAATCTAGAGCTCAATAACGGCGATATCACACAATTTCTTTTACTTATAACAAACACATTAAAACTATTTATTGAAAATGATCTGAGTTTGTTGGAGATAAATCCATTGGTCATAACGGCTGAAAAAAAATTAGTCGCATTAGATTGTAAAATGAGCATAGATTCTAATGCTTTATTTAAACATCCCGATATGATTAATCTCCAGGATTGGTCACAAATTGACCGTAAGGAGGCAGAAGCTCATCATGCCGGGCTAAACTACATTGCTTTAGAGGGCAATATTGGCTGTATGGTTAATGGTGCAGGTCTTGCTATGGCCACAATGGATTTAATTAAATTGTCTGGGGGTGAGCCAGCAAACTTTCTTGATGTTGGGGGGAGCGCAACAGCAGATACAGTAAGTAAAGCTTTTAAAATATTGCTATCAGATCCAAAAGTGCGAGTTGTTTTGGTCAATATTTTTGGGGGGATTATGCGATGCGATATTATTGCAAATGGAATCATCACCGCGATTAAAGATGTTGGTATTAAAATTCCTATCGTGGTTCGGCTGGAGGGGACAAATGTCGAGCTCGGAAAAGATATATTAAACCATAGTGATTTAAACATTATATCCGCTGAAAGTCTTACAGATGCAGCGACTCAGTCTGTTCGTCTAGCTAGAGGAATTCCTTAATGGCTATTCTTGTTAATAAAAATACGCGGGTATTATGCCAAGGCTTTACTGGAAAACAAGGTACATTTCATAGTGAACAGGCAATTCTTTATGGGACAAATCTTGTTGGTGGAGTTACGCCTGGTAAGGGTGGGCAAACGCATTTAGATCTCCCTGTATTTAATAATATGTTAGAGGCGGCCAACGAAACTAAAGCAAATGCAACTATGATTTACGTCCCTCCCCTTTTTGCAGCTAATTCAATTATAGAAGCCAGTGAGGCGGGAATAGATTTAATAGTGTGCATTACTGAAGGTATACCTATACTTGAAATGCTAAAAGTGAAAGAAGCTATCAATGCTAATGGCTCAAAACTTATAGGGCCAAACTGCCCAGGAATTATAACTCCGGATCAATGCAAAATGGGCATAATGCCAGCAAGCATTCATCAAGCAGGAGCTATAGGTATTATCTCTCGGTCAGGCACCCTCACCTATGAAGCAGTCCATCAGACAACCGCATTTGGCCTTGGGCAGTCTACATGTATTGGTATTGGCGGCGATCCCATCAAAGGATTAAATTTTATTGAGTGCCTCGCTATGTTTCAAGAAGACCCTGATACTAAGGGGATTATTATGGTGGGGGAAATTGGAGGTACCGATGAAGAATTAGCATCGGAGTATATCCAATCAAATATTACTAAGCCAGTTGTTGCTCATATTGCAGGAATAACAGCACCTAAGGGAAAACGTATGGGGCATGCTGGTGCAATCATCTCTGGCAATACTGGTAAGGCGGAAGATAAAATTTATTGTCTAGAAAAATCTGGGGTTCTTATTGCTAGATCCCCTTCTGATATGGGCTCTATGATTAATAAGGTAATGATTGGGTTATGATGAAAAAAATATTTAGCCCTCTCAAGATAGTGCTCGTAATTTTTTGTATAAACTTTTCAGCTTATTCAGAAGAGGTTTCGTATTTATTAACTGCTTCTGCAAAAGGGGACATGGCAAGCGTCCGTGCAATCATAGAGAGTGGTGGCAACCCAAATACCAAAGATAAAGATTTAGTGACAGCATTAATGTATGCTGCAAGAAAAAATCAAGTAGACGTAATTAAATTCTTAATTCTGAATGGGGCAAATGTAAATGCTGTAGAAGAAGATGGGTGGACGGCCTTAATGTATGCAGCGAAAAAAAACTATACGGAAACAATTACAATACTTTTAGAAAATGGGGCTGACCCTAGGATTATCGACCCAGATGGTTGGTCTGCATATGGATTGGCCGCAACCTCAGGATTTCATCAAACGATAGATATTTTGATTAAAGGCGGCATTGATCCAAACACAAGAAACAATTCGGGTCTAACAGTCCTTATGCTTGCATGTAAAAGTGGTGATGTTCTAACTATTAAAACTTTGCTCGATAATAAAGCACAAATTCATTTAAAAGATAAGTATGGAAAGACTGCGTTAACCTATGCCGTGATTAATGGCAATAAAGATGCTGTCATATTCCTTTTAAATCATGGAGCCAAAGTAGACGATTTTGATAAAAGTGAGTGGACTGGATTGGTTTGGGCTATAAAAAGGAAACAGATTGATATTGCTCGAATATTGATTGGTAAGGGGGCCGATATCAATCATGAGGATAACGAGGGGACACATATAATTCATTATGCTGTGTTTAGTAATTCAAATGAGGCTTTAGAGATGCTTATTAATGCTGGGGTGAACCTTAAAGCAACCGATCAGTATGGATTAACTCCATTAGTCTATGCATTGAAGCAGAATAACTCACATATGGTAAAAGTAATAAAAACCGCAGGTGGGGACTATTAATTGAAAGTACATTTAGCTCAGCTGAACACAATAGTAGGTGATTTAACTTTCAATAAAAACCTTATCCTTAAGGAGGCAGAGATAGCTGTGGCTAATGGGGCAAACCTACTTTTAACTCCTGAATTAAGCATAACAGGTTACCCACCGGAAGATTTGCTGCTAGACCAAGAATTTATCAAAGAATGTGACAGGAGCCTAATGGAGATAGCAGAAAAATTTCCAGGGATTATGGTAGCAATTGGCCATCCGATGTTGGTTGAAAATAAACTATATAACGCAGTTTCTATTCTCTTTAACAGTAAAATCCTAAGCACGTACCGAAAAAAAATATTACCCAATTATGGAGTTTTCGACGAAAAGCGATATTTTTCAGAAGGAAACAAAAACACTATAATTGACTATCAAGGAAAAAAAATAGGCTTTCTTATATGTGAAGATATTTGGGTTAAGGAGCCAACAGCATCATTGATTAAGGAAGGAGTCGAAATTATTCTATGTATTAATGCCTCGCCTTTCGAGTTAAAAAAACAACAAAAGCGTATCGATCAGGTTAAAAAAATGATATCTGGAAATAATCTTACTTTAGTATATTTAAATGCTTTGGGCGGTCAGGATAATGTAGTTTTTGATGGTGGCTCTTTTGTTTATGACGGTATAAAAGGTTTGACTACCGAGCTTCCACAATTTGAAAGTATATCTGAAACAATTGACTTGAATTCTAAGAAGGCGTCTGTTTGCTCGACATACAATGATATGGAGATAATATTAAAAGGTTTGGTCTTAGCCCTGCATGACTATCTTGAAAAAAATAATATGCAGAGAGTCTTTTTAGGCTTATCAGGAGGTATTGATTCGGCTCTAGTTCTATACATAGCAACTAAGGCAATTGCAAAAAATAATATTCATGCAATTATGATGCCCTCAAAATATACCTCGGATATAAGCCTTGAAGACGCTAAGAAACTAGCAGAAGATTTAGAGGTTGACTATAAGATATACCCAATTGATAGTTTAATTGATAATGTTAATCAAGTTTTCAGTGAAGAATTTAAGGGTCTCCCAAGCGATATAACCGAAGAGAACTTTCAAGCAAGAATTAGAGGGCTTATGCTAATGGGTTTAGCAAATAAGCATAATGGAATGGTGCTTGCAACGAGCAATAAAAGTGAGCTGGCTGTTGGTTATTCGACAATATATGGAGATATGGTAGGTGGCTTTTGTGTGCTTAAAGATGTACCAAAAACAATGGTTTATAAGTTGGCAAAACATATCAATAGCACAAAAAAAATAATTCCAGGTCGAATTATTACCAGGGAACCAAGCGCGGAGTTAAAAGAGAATCAAACTGACCAAGATAATTTACCAAGCTATGAAGTATTAGATGAGATTATACGGCTTTATATTGAGGAAACCAAAAGCTCTGCTTTTATAATTAATACTGGATTTGACTCTCAAATAGTGGAAAAAGTTGTAAAATTAATAAATGGTAGTGAGTTTAAGCGACGTCAATCGGCTCCTGGGCCAAAAATAACAAGCAAAGCATTTAGTGTTGATAGGCGCTTTCCAATAACCAATAAATATAAAACAAAATTACAATAGGAGTTATGATGAAAAAGATTGAGGCAATTATTAAACCATTCAAGCTTGATGAGGTAAGAGAGGCTTTATCTGAAATAGATATTATGGGTTTAACTGCGACTGAAGTTAAAGGGTTTGGAAGGCAAAAAGGACACACAGAGCTGTACCGAGGGGCGGAATATGTTGTAGATTTTCTTCCTAAAATTAGGTTAGATTTAGTGGTAGAAGATAAAATGGTTGATAAGGTTGTTGAGACCATTATGAAAACAGCCCATACCGGAAAAATTGGCGACGGGAAAATTTTTGTTATGAATGTTGAAGAAGCTGTAAGAATTAGAACGGGAGAAAAAGGAGACGCGGCTATCTAATCTGATCCTAATATTTTTTTAATCTTTTCAAGATCTTCTTGTGTATCCACACCAATCGAATGAGAGCCCTCATATCTAAAAACTTTAATCTTATGATGGTTTTCTATAGCCCTAAGTTGCTCAAGGCCTTCAATATTTTCGAGATTTGATTTGGGCAGGCTACAAAACAACTTTAAAAATTTAGCGGTATATCCATATATACCAATATGTTGAAACGCTCCCTGTCCCAAGGAGTCTTCTGCCCTGCTTTTATCGTAAGGAATCATAGATCGACTAAAGTATAATGCGTAATCATCTACCCCAAGGACTACCTTGACATTATTGGGGCTGACAAAGTCATCTAAATTTCTGAATGCAGACGCTGCTGTAGCATACTCAACTCCTAATTCTCGCATTCCGTTAGCCACTTGGTTTATTAGCAAAGGGTCCATAAGAGGCTCGTCTCCCTGCAGGTTAACGATAATGGTCTCATCATCCCATCCAGTTTGATGAAGAACCTCGTTTATACGATCAGTGCCTGAAAAATGATTGGGGTCTGTAAGAATCGAGCGGAAGCCAAACTCCTCGACACAATTGAAGATTCTCTCGTCATCTGTTGCAACTACGACCTCATCAGCACCGCTTAATCTCGCTTTTCTTGCAACATGAATAACCATAGGCAATCCAGCGATCTCAATTAATGGCTTCCCTGCAAGTCTAGTACTGTTATATCGGGAGGGAATTACAACCTTAAAAGTCATTACCTATTCATCCAAACTAATTTTTCTTGCTTCACTTTCCAGCAGAATTGGTATCCCATTTTTAATCGGGTATGCTAATTTGGCTACTTTTGATATCAATTCGTTATTCGTCTTATCAAAGTCTAACGGCCCTTTAGTTACTGGGCAAACTAGGATGCTTAGTAAATTTTTATCCATCAATTCAATCCAACCTTTATCAACATGTTATTAATTAAATCATCTTCAATTTTCAAGGAAATAGAAGCGACCCATATATTACTGTGCTTTATATGTGCACACTTAATTGCATCTTTTTCTGTCATTATTATATGCATGTCCTCATAAGCATCAAAGTCACTTTGCCTAAAATTATAATGGTCATCAAAGACTGCCTGCGTGAAGTTTAAATTTTTAAGCTTCAAGGTTCTAAAAAATTTATTAGGATTAGCGATAGCAGTAATCGCAACTAAACCCTTATTATTAATAGAAGAAAAATTAATATGTTTCTTGCCGCTAATTGAGGTTAATTTATCATCACAATAAGATTTAATTAATTTAGCCTTTGGAATTGTTAATCTTCCATTATCGTCATTTACTATAATAGCATCAGCTTTCTTCAGTCTTGATAATGGTTCTCTTAATGGGCCAGCTGGAAGCATCATTTCATTACCAAAATACCTTAATCCATCAACAAGAATAAATTCGTAATCACGAAATAATGAGTAATGTTGTAAGCCGTCATCAGAAAGAATTATATTCGTTTCTGGGTACCGTTTTATCAAGTAATTTGCTGTTAAAAATCGATTCTTTCCAACAAATACCGGACAATTTACTTTTGTCTTAATTAGCAGAGGCTCGTCACCAACGTCGCGATAAAAGCTGGAGATTGAAACTTCTCTTGGATTTGAATATTCGGACTTATAGCCCCTAGAAACTATTCCTACTTTTATTTTTTTTTGAATTAATCGATTTGCTAACTCAATAATAAAAGGTGTTTTTCCAGTCCCTCCAACTGTTATGTTGCCGACAATCACAACAGGGATGTCTATCTTTTTTACATTTAGAACCTTAATTTTATATAAGAAATTTCTTACGCTCTGAAGCATATAGAATATGATGCTTACTGGAATTAAAATAACTCCCCATGTCAGTTTTTTATAGTGCTGATCAGTAATGAGGCTCTCAACAGACCTCAATTAATTAAACCCTCTTTTATACAAAGTTGTATACCTGCCTTTTTTCCTGATTAGTTCATCATGGGTACCTTGCTCAACAAGCTCACCGTTATGGATTACCAAGATTTTATCAGCATTTATTATGGTGCTTAATCTATGGGCAATTACGATTGATGTTCGTTTTTTCATTAAGGTATCAAGCGCCTCTTGAACAAATAACTCTGACTCAGAATCTAATGCCGAAGTAGCCTCGTCCAATAAAAGAATGGGTGCATTTTTTAGGATTGCTCTGGCAATAGCAATCCGCTGTTTTTGTCCACCAGATAACTTAATACCTCTATCTCCAATAACATGACTGAAGCCCTGCGGAAGTTTTTCTATGAATTCAAGAGCATTAGCTGCTTTTGCAGCTTTTTTAATAGCCGCTAAATTACTTTTTCCCCTTCCTCCATATGCAATATTGTTGAACACAGTGTCATTAAATAGGATAGTATCCTGACTAACCAGAGCAATTTTTTCTCTAAGGCTTTGCAAAGTAAATGCATTGACGTCGATATTGTCTATTTTTATCTCGCCTTCAGAAATCTCATACAATCGCGGAATTAAATTAATTAATGTAGTTTTCCCGCCGCCCGATTTACCGACTAGAGCAATTTTTTCTCCTGGCTTTGTCGTAAATGATATCTTCCTAATTGCTGGATGTTTTTCATCAGGATAACTAAATGTAACCTCATTGAATTGAATTTCTCCTTTAATCTTTTCTATTACTTTTTTACCCGTGTTTTTTTCTCCTACCTCATCCATTACACTAAAGATGCTTATTGCAGCCGCATAGCCAACCTGAATTTGTTCATTAATTGCTGTAATCTTTTTGATTGGGGAAATGAGCATTAATAACGCCCCAACAAAAGCAGCAAACTCTCCAGCAGTAAAATAACTGATTGAATAAAAAACTACTGAAGCAAGAGCTATGGCGGACATAATTTCAATAGCTAAACTGTTTATGCCAGACATCTTTGCAAGCTTTGTATGCATCTTTCGGTTTCTGATTGATATATCGGTAAATCTTTTTAGCTCAAATAAAGCTGTTCCAAATATTTTAACTATTCTTTGTGAGGCTATAGCCTCTCCTGAAACACGAGTCATATCTCCCATTGATTCTTGAACCTCGGAGCCAGCTTGCCTTAGCTTGGGTGATACCTTCTTAAGGTATAAACCCATTACAGGTGCCATTACCGCAAAAATTATAGTTAAAAGCCAATCTAAATAAAGCATATACCCAACAATAGTAATAACCGTAAGAATATCCCTAAATGCATCTAGAGCTACTTTAGTAACAATGGTGGAGAGCTGCTCAGTTTCGTATGTTAATTTTGATACGATGTTGCCGGCAGCATTTTTATCAAAAAATTTTACTGGAAGAGACATAATCCTTTTAAATGAATCAAACCTAAGATCTTCTACTATCTTTCTAGACACCCACCTCATAGAGTAACCTGAAACAAATCCAGCTGCCGCCCTTATGCTCATTAGAAATACAAGCCCAATCGGAAGTAATATCGAGGCTTCAGCAGACTTTTCTACCAATCCTTCATCAGTAATTTTTTTAATTAACGCAAGAAATCCAGTGTTGGTTAACGCTAAGATTAATAAGGAAAAAATGCTAAAGCTTAAAATTAACTTGTACCTAAGCGCATACTTTAATAGCCTGAAATAGATTTTCTTAAAACTTGGTGACTGAGAGTTTGTGGTCAGATCTTTCGTCATAATATGGTGGTTGTGCTCTTACTGCACTTTTGTTGAGAAAGTTATTTTGTTTAAACCTGCCAACCTCGAGGCTTCCATAACATTTACTACCGCCTGATGGGTTGTTAGAGCATCTGCATTGATAATAATGGATGTATCACTTTTGCCTTGTGCAGCCTCTTTGATAATGCTAACTAAATCATCAAAGTCGGTTGATTCCATAGATTTTTCATTAACAGAATACTTACCCTCTTTTGTTATTATGATAGTTATAAAACCTTCTTTTTGTTTGCTTTGGTTCGCCTCCGCTACCGGAAGATTAATCTTTAATTCACTAAATTTTGAGAAAGTTGTGCTTACAACCAAAAAAATTATAATTACGAGCAAAACATCAATCAATGGAATAAAATTAATTTCGGGGTCCGCCAGCCTTGTTTTTCTTCTAAAATTCATTCTTTACTTTCTTTCGCCCCTAATAACCTCAACCAATCTTAGCGCTTGCTGCTCCATCTCAATAACTAAATAATCTACTTTTGATCTAAAATATCTAAAAGCTATCATGGCAGGAACTGCTACAACGATACCACCTGCAGTATTATATAAAGCTACAGAAATTCCTCTTGCAAAAACAGTAACGTCGTGACCGCTTGAGGTAAAAGAACTAAAAAGTTCTACCATTCCAATAATGGTTCCAAATAATCCCAGCAAAGGGGCAACTGTAGATATTGTGCTAAGCGTACCCAAATACTTTTCCAGCCTGAAGCTTGCAAGCGAACCTGCCTCCTCAATTGAATCTTTAATTACTTCTAAGGATGCATTTTTATTTTCAATAGCTACAGCCATTATCTCACCAAGAGGAGAGTTTTTTTTAAGGGCTTCAATAGATTCTATATTTATAGATCCAGAGCTCATTAAGTTGGTAACATCAGCTAAAAGATTGCTTGGGGCAATATTAGACACCCTTAAGGTCCATAACCTTTCTAAAATAATAGCTACTCCGAAAATCGACGTTACTATCAAAGGCCAAATTGGCCAGCCTGCAGCTATAATAATGTTCCACACTGGTTTAAACTCCCCATGATTTTTATCAAGTAAAAAACTACGTTATTTGTTATTTATTGTTCCTTCAGCTAAATGATAGATCTTTTTCATCTTTCTTGCTAACTCAAGATCGTGAGTTACGAGCACAATAGAGGATTTAAATTCATTAGCTAATTCAAGAAACATATCAAACACTAATTTTGCATTTTTATGGTCTAAATTACCAGTCGGTTCGTCGGCTAAAATCAGCTGGGGCTCTATAATTAATGCTCTACCAACCGCAACCCTCTGCCTCTCCCCTCCCGAAAGCTGATGAGGGTAATGTTCAGCTCTTTTGCTAAGACCCAAAGTTTTTAACATTTTTAAAGCTCTGTTATGCGCCTTCTTATAATTACCACCTTTGATAATCAGGGGCATAAGAATATTTTCCAGCGCTGTAAAATCAGGGAGCAAATGATGTGACTGGTAAACAAATCCAATTAGTTTATTTCTCATCGCCGCTAATTGTGATTGGTTAAGCGTATCTAATTTTTGGTCATTAATCTCTACAGACCCTTCACTTGGAATATCTAGTCCAGCCATAAGGTGGAGAAGAGTGCTCTTTCCTGAGCCTGATACCCCTGTTATTGCTATATTTTCTCCTTGGTATAGACGTATATTAATTTTATTTAAAATGGGCGCATCTAAACCTGTGTATACCTTGGTAATGTTTTGTAAATTTAAAATAAGGGCTTTACTCATGTTTCAATGTCGCTGCTGGATCTAATTTAGAGGCTTTAATGCTTGGGTATATTGATGCTACAAACGATAGAAACAAACCCATAAAGCTTATATATATTATGTCGCTACTTAAGATCTTTGAAGGTACCTCGCTAATATAATAGATATCTTTTGCAAGAAACTGAATGTTGAATAAACTTTCTATTAACGGGACAATAATGTCTATGTTTGCAGCAATGCAGATTCCCAAAATTACACCGAGAGATGTCCCAATAATTCCTGTTAAAGCTCCTTGCAACATAAAGATAAGCAATATACTGACTTGACTTGCTCCAATGGTTCGCAGGATTGCAATGTCGGATTTTTTCTCGGTTACACCCATTACAAGCGTTGAGACAATATTAAAAGCGGCCACAGCAATTATTAGAGTTAGGATAATAGACATAACCTTCTTCTCTAGCTGAATGGCTGCAAATAGATTGGTATGTTTTTTTGTCCAATCCAAAACATAAAACTTGCTGTTAGTATTGATTGCGTTATCGATGTCTGCTGAAGACTTGGCAGTTTTTTCTAAATCTTTTAACTTAACTCGTATTCCAGAAATTTTATCTCCCATTTGAAAAAATTTTTGTGCATCTATCATATGAATTAAGACCAGACCAGCGTCATATTCATACATTCCCGCATCAAAAATACCAGCAACAGTAAATTGTTTAATTCTCGGTAGCATCCCTACTGGTGAAAAATTTGCTTGGGATGAAATCATCGATATTTTATCGCCTACGCCTAAAGCAAAATACCGGGCTAAGTCTACGCCGATTAAAATTTCAAATTTTCCAGGGTGCACTCTGAAATCCCCAACAGTTATTTGGTCTTCTAAACTGCTTACTGTTGATTCGCTTTCTGGATCAACTCCTCTAACCAAGACCCCTCTATTATATTTACCTATAGATACTAGAGCCTGGCTGCTCGTAAAAGGGGCAGTAGATTGGATGTTACTTAATGAAGTAATTTTGTTATCAATTTCTCGCCAATTTCCAAGATTATAGCCTGCGCTTATTACCTCTACATCTGAAGCAACATTCAAAATTCTAGCCCTAAGTTCTGATTGAAAACCATTCATTACAGATAAAACTACAATCAAAGCCATTACTCCCAAGGCTATGCCGATAATGCTAGTGAGTGAAATGAACGAAATGAAATTATTTTTATTTCTTAATCGAGTGTATCTCAAGGCTATCCACAACTCGAAAAAATGTTCCTTTAAAAAATCTTTTTTTATCATATTTTAATTAAATTTTAGATGTCGCATTCTGCTAGAATTATGGCATGTTTACAGGAATAATAGAATCAGAAGGTACCATAAGCTCCTTAGTTAAAAAAGGTGCCGATACAAGTATAAATATTTTGTTTGATCAAGCTACTCTAGATGACATTAAACCTGGTGATAGCATAGCAGTAAATGGCGTATGTCTTACTGTGGAAGCAATAACAAATAATGAGCTCAGCTTTTACTTGTCAGTTGAATCTATCTCCAAAATTGCAGACCTAAAATTAAACCAAAAAGTTAACCTAGAAAGATCTCTAAAGATTAATGAACGAATATCAGGCCATTTTGTTTTTGGTCATGTAGACGGAGTTTGTACCATCACAGAGATAGCTGAGTTAGATGGTTGTCAGCGATGGCTGCTAAAGGCTCCTAAAGAGCTAATTAAATATATTGCAAAAAAAGGCTCTGTATCCTTAAGTGGAGTAAGTCTTACGGTTAATTCCGTGAGTGATTATGTATTTAGCATAAACCTAATTCCGTTTACATTAAGCCATACCACTCTAAAATATAATAAAGCTGGAGATAAATTGAACATAGAAATTGATATGCTGGCTAGATATGTTGAATCGATAAATAAAAAGTGATTAGTTTAGAATGAATAAAATAGAGGAATTGATAGAGGATCTTAAGCAAGGGAGGATGGTTATCCTTGTAGACGACGAGGATCGTGAGAATGAAGGGGATTTAGTGGTTGCAGCTGAATTTATTAGCCCTGAACATATTAATTTTATGGCTAAATATGGAAGGGGCTTGGTATGTTTAACCTTAACAGAAGACAAGTGTAAAAAACTTAAACTGCCACTTATGGTGGAACAAAATGAAGGCAAGCTAGGGACTAACTTCACGGTATCTATAGATGCTGCGACAGGCATTACTACAGGAATTTCGGCATCTGATAGATCAAATACTATTAAGGCTGCAATCAATATTAATTCAAACCATACCAGTATCGTAAGGCCAGGGCATATCTTTCCTCTTACTGCACATCCTGGTGGGGTTCTCTATCGTGCTGGCCATACAGAGGCTGGTTGTGACTTATCAAACCTTGCAGGTCTTGACCCCTCTTCCGTTATATGTGAAATATTGAATGAAGATGGGAATATGGCGAGAATGCCAGATCTTATGAGTTTTTCTAAGAGACATGATATAAAAATTGGCTCGATCGCAGACTTAATTGAATTCAGAAGTAAGAAAGAAAAATTGATCAAAAAAATTAGTGAGAAGTTGATAAAAACTACATTTGGTGAGATGAAATTAATTTTATATACAGACCTGTTGTCTAAAAATACTCATATCGCTCTTGTTAAAGGGGAAATAGAGAGCAATGATAACGTTTTAGTGAGGGTCCATGAACCTCTGTCAATTCTAGATTTTATTGAAGAGGAGACTAATCACTCATGGCCGCCTCTTGAAGCATTAAAATTAATCAAGAATGAGGACAAAGGGGTTATTATTTTCTTAAATTACCAAGAATCACAAAATAAAATCACAGAAGCGCTTGATGCGGATAGGCAAGTTGCTGTTAAAGGAAGTGATTTAAGAAATTATGGTATCGGATCTCAAATACTAGTAGATTTAGGCGTATCCAAAATGCGATTATTATCCTCACCAAGGAAAATGCCAAGCATGACTGGTTATGGACTTCAAGTAACTGAATTTATTGAGAATATTTAAATAAAAATTTAACAATTGCATGATAAAATAAACCTATATGAATTTATATTTTATGACAACTGACTTTCATAGATCACTAAAAATTTATTCCACTTCATTTCTACGCAGTTCCATAAGCAATGCTCTTAACTGAAATGAATGCTGCGCCAATTTTAAGACCTAATAGTAATATCATCGCTTTCGATTTTGGTGAAAAAAAGATTGGAGTTGCCATAGGAAATAGTATTACGAAAACAGCCCATCCCCTTGAAACAATTAGAAAGATTAAGAAGGTAGAGCGGATACAAAGCATTGAAAATTTATTAAAAGAATGGGAGCCTGGTATTGTCGTGGTGGGACTTCCTTTAAATGAGGATGGAACAGAAAGTAGGCTGACATTATTAGCCCAGAATTTCGCAAAAAAGATTGAGAATAAATTTAAAGTTCCAACCGTGCTGATTGATGAAAGATACACTTCAGTGGAAGCAAAAATTCTACTAAGTGGCAGTGTAAAAAGTATACGGAAAGGAAATCAAGCAATAGATCAGGTTGCCGCACAAATTATTTTGGATGCATACTTTGAAAGAATCTAAAAATATGCTTCCAGAGCCAAGCATACTAATTCAAAAAATTGCTACGGAACTTTCGAAAGAAATTAATTCTAACACCTGTTTAATTGGTATTCCAAAAGGTGGGCACTTAATCATAAATGCGTTGAAAGAAATTCTATCTGCTACCAAGGTTGACTACGGACTAATTGATGCATCATTTTATCGTGATGATCTAGAAATATCAGGCTTAAAAGTTAAGGAAATCACTACGAACGTAATGTTCGAAATTAAGGATAAAAAAGTAATATTAATTGACGATGTTTTTTTTACGGGAAGAACTACTCGAGCAGCAATAAATGAAATATTTGACTTTGGAAGGCCGCGTGAAATATTACTATATGTATTAATCGACAGGCAATCAGAACAGCTCCCAATAAAACCAACCTATTCTGCTCATCAAGTAAGCTCAGAAACTAATGACTATATCAATCTAGAGGAAGAAAATGGACGTCTCATTTTTAAAATAAGAAAAAAAGATGAGTAAACTTCAACTTTCAAATGATGGCAATATAAAACACCTCCTGACTACAGAAGGATTAGGGCGAGATCTTATTCATAAAATATTTGACCTGGCGGAATCTTTCTTAAATGTTAGTAATAGGGAGATTAAAAATGTTCCCTTCTTGCGAGGCAAAACAGTATGTAATCTTTTTTTTGAAAATAGCACCAGGACAAGAACAACGTTTGAAATTGCTGCTAAAAGATTATCGGCTGACGTAATAAATCTTGACATAGATTCATCCTCACAATCGAAAGGGGAATCAATATTTGATACTGTAGATAATCTTATATCTATGGGGGCTGATATCTTTGTTATCAGACATCCGGAGCCTGGAATGCCTGAACTGATCGCTAAACATGTTGGTGATAATGTTCACATCATAAATGCTGGTGATGGTAACCATGCTCATCCAACTCAAGGCTTGCTAGATGCATTCACTATAAAAAAATTCAAGGAGAGATTTGATAATTTATCTGTGGTTATTGTCGGGGACATCAGACATTCTCGGGTTGCCAGATCAGAAATACATGCGCTATCAACGCTTGGCGTACCTGACATTAGGCTGGTTGGGCCATCAGAATTCATGCCAACAGATATGGGCCAGCTTGATCTTGCAATATTCGAAAATATGGAAAATGGGCTGAAGAATGTCGATGTCATTATGATGCTCAGAATTCAGAAAGAAAGGATGATTGGTTCTATCATTCCTAAAGATGAGGAATACTCAGAGAGGTTTGGATTACGGAAAAAACATCTGTTGGTAGCAAAAAAAGATGCAATTATTATGCATCCAGGCCCAATGAACAGAGGCGTTGAAATAGATTCCGATGTTGCTGACTCCAAACAATCTGTAATTTTGGCACAAGTAACATTTGGTATTGCGATTAGAATGGCAGTAATGAGCATGTTGATTGGAAAAAATATTTAGCTATTAATTCAAGATTGGTTATAATCTCAATTGAACGTAAACAAACCTAAGGGACAAAATGCTTGAAAATTTACTGAATGCTTTGTTTGGCAAATCTAAGCCAGAGAAACCTGCTGCTAAGAAACCTGCTGCTAAGAAACCTGCTGCTAAGAAAAAATAACGATTGTATTAAATTGTATTCAAATAAACCAGGCTGTAGCTTGGTTTTTTTTTAATAAATGAATAATATTAAACAAAATTTAGCCTTAATTAATCAAAAAATAGACTCCTTAAAAAGTCCTACTAAAGTAGTTCTTGTTGCGGTGAGTAAGCAACAAAATGCTTCTAAAATTATTGAGGCGGTAGAATGTGGCCAAACTATATTTGGGGAAAACTACCTCCAGGAAGCACTTGAAAAACAGCAGATACTTCAAAAATATAAGCTCGAATGGCACTTCATCGGTCCGATTCAAAGCAATAAATGTAAGTCTATAGCGGAAAATTTTTCATGGGTTCACACTATTGATCGGCTAAAAATTGCTTCAAGAATAAATGATGCTAGAAAGAATATGGGGGCTATTAATATTTGTATACAGATAAATATTAGTAACGAAGAAACAAAGAGTGGCGTTAGGTTAGGGGATGCAAAAGAATTTATCAATGAAATAAGTAAGCTTGATAATTTAACTATCAGAGGATTAATGGCAATCCCATCAAATACAAATAATGAAAAATTATTAGCAAAAGAATTTCAGTTGCTAGGCAATATTTACGAAGAATTTAAAAAAATCTACCCTACCATTGACACACTGTCGATGGGTATGTCAAATGACTATTTAAATGCGATTAACCATGGTGCTAATATGGTTAGAATCGGCAGCAACATTTTTGGAGCACGCGCATAATGAGCAAACAAAAAAAAATTGTATTTGTTGGTGGTGGAAATATGGCCAAAGCTATAATTTATGGGCTTATTAATAATGGATACTCCCAGTCAAATATTCTTGTTGTAGATACCTCGAATGATCAACTAGACATTATTTCTAATAACTATGCAGTCAATGTATCGACATCAATGTGCAAATTTAATGGGGATGAAATAATAATTTTAGCAACAAAGCCACACCAAATTGAAGCTATATGCGAGACTCTAAAGGGATCCTTAAGCCAACAACTTATCATTTCAATTGCAGCTGGGCTTTCAATTAGCAATATAAGTAAATGGCTTAATGACTATAAGTACATTGTAAGAACAATGCCAAACTTAGTAGCAAAAATACAGCGCAGTATGACAGCTTTATACTGTAAGGATACTCTTGTGCAGGGCTATAAAAACGATGCGGAAGATATTTTTAATACTATTGGAAAAGTATTATGGCTGAATGACGAATCAAAAATTGATGCCGTAACTTCAATCTCAGGTAGCGGTCCCGCTTATATATTTTATTTTCTTGACTCGCTTATTGAGGCGGGGGAAAAAGTGGGTTTGGATAGGGAGGAGGCTGAGCTTCTAGCGCATGAAACGCTCCTAGGCTCCGCTATTATGTCTGAATCCTATCTCGATGATCTTGGAACCCTTGTAAGCAATGTTTCATCAAAAGGTGGCACAACTGAGCAAGCAATAAATGTGCTGAAAAATAAAAATTTTAAAGAAATAATTTCACAAGCAGTTGCCTCGGCTTTTAAAAGAGCTGTTGAGATTGGCAATAATAGATGAAACGTGGAGGCATTGTCGTTGGTTTGTCAGGTGGAGTCGACTCTGCAGTAACTGCATGGCTATTAAAGGACCAGGGTTACGATGTTACTGCTTTGTTTATGAAGAACTGGGAGGATGACGATGACGATGAGTACTGTTCAAGCAAACAAGATTTGCTTGATGCCGTAGCAGTAGCAGAAAAAATTGGTATAGACATTGAGGTAGTTAATTTTGCAAAAGAGTATAAAGAAAAAGTTTTTTCATTGTTCATTGATGGCCTAAAAAGTGGCATTACCCCTAACCCAGATATTTTATGCAATTCAGAGATCAAGTTTGATGCATTTTTGAAGCATGCGCTATCAATGGGTGCTCATAAAATAGCTACCGGTCATTACGCTAAAGTTACGGAGCGGGATGGCTTATTTTATTTGCTCAAAGGGGACGATGGGTCTAAAGATCAAAGCTACTTTCTTCATCGGCTTAATCAAAAGCAATTATCACAATCAATCTTTCCTCTTGGGGCATTATTGAAAAAAGAGGTGCGCGAAATTGCCAAAATCAACTCTCTACATAACTATGACAGAAAAGATTCTACAGGTATCTGTTTTATAGGAGAAAGGCCTTTTGCAGACTTTATTGGTGGTTACATAAAGAAAGATCCTGGGGACATAGTTAGTAGCGACGGGGAAGTTTTGGGCACTCATGATGGTCTAAATTTTTACACTATAGGGCAAAGACAGGGTCTAAAAATTGGAGGGGTTCAAAAAGGCAATGGTAAGCCATGGTTCGTCATAAGAAAAAATTTCGAAAGTAATCAGCTAATTGTAGGGCAAGGGCACGACCACCCTCTTCTTCTTAGTGATGGGCTAATCGCCAATCAAATGCATTGGATTGGGGAAAAATTACCAAAAGAAAATTGGGTTTATGCTGCTAAAACAAGGTACAGACAACCTGATGCGCCATGCGAAATAGACACTATTGGCAATACAGCAACCACTATTATGTTTGGTCAAAAGCAATGGGCTGTAACACCTGGTCAATCGGTTGTAATTTATGAAAGCAATGTGTGTCTTGGTGGAGGATTTATTGAAAAAGCAATTAACCACTCAATAACTAAAAAATGAAATTAAGTAAAAAAATTATCTCAGAAGCTATAAGTCAAAATATTATTGCAGCTATTGATGAAGATATCAAAAGTGCAGACAGATCCTCGTCGCTTATTCCTTCTAATGTAAAAGGGGTAGCTTCAATAAAAGCAAATCAAACAGCTATCTTGTGTGGCAAACCATGGTTTGAAGCTTGCTTTAAGGCTATTGACAAGAAAATTAAATTTAAATGGGATGTTGACGAGGGGCAGTCATTTAAAAAAAATCAAGTGATCTGCACTATTTATGGAAAATATAATAAGTTGCTTGAGGGGGAAAGAGTTGCTTTAAATTTTTTACAAACACTTTCTGCTACTGCAACCTCTACCAATAAGTTGGTAAACAAAATTGCGTTAACATCTTCCAGCCTTCTGGATACAAGAAAAACAATTCCAGGTTTAAGAGTTGCTCAAAAGTATGCAGTAAAAATTGGTGGTGGCCTTAATCAAAGGCTTGGTCTTTATGATGAAATTCTGATAAAAGAAAATCATATTAAATCGTATGGCTCTATTCAAGCAACTTTAGAAAATACAAAAAATTATTTAAAAACAAAGAACTATCAAATAGAAGTTGAAAATATTAATCAACTAGCGATTGCATTAAGGTATGGTGCAAAAAATATTTTGCTCGATAATTTTTCAGTTTTAAATGCTAAAAAAGCTATATCAATTAATAAAGGGAAAGCCGTACTCGAGGTCTCAGGTAATATTGATATCCATAATATTTTAGATTATGCCAAAATAGGGATTCCAAGAATTTCTGTTGGTGCAATTACTAAAAATATCGAAGCGATTGATTTTTCAATGATTATTGACACAATTTAACTAAGATTACTTGAGCTAAGCCCTTCTAAAGGGTATTATATTCGTTTAATTGAAACGTTCCTTTGCATGAAACCTGAAATTATCACTGGCGCTGAAATCGTCATCCGTTCACTTCAAAAAGAAAGTGTAGACTTTGTATTTGGTTACCCTGGCGGTGCCGTTTTGAATATATACGATGCGATTTTTAAGCAAAAATACTTTAAACACGTCTTGGTAAGACATGAGCAGGCTGCCGTGCATGCTGCAGATGCTTTTTCCAGGGCCACAGGAAAAGTTGGTGTGGCATTGGTAACATCAGGTCCAGGCGCTACCAATGCTGTAACAGGTATAGCAACCGCCTATATGGATTCCATTCCAATGGTTATTATTAGCGGGCAAGTTCCTACTCATGCAATTGGAGAAGATGCATTCCAAGAATGTGACACAGTCGGAATCACAAGGCCTTGTGTTAAACATAATTTTCTTGTTAAAGACGTCAATAAAATAGCGAGCACTATTAAAAAAGCATTCTACATTGCCTCTTCTGGTCGTCCTGGTCCAGTCTTGGTTGATATCCCAAAAGATATTACAGCGGAAGAGGCTGAGTTTATTTATCCAGATTCAGTAGCTTTGCGTTCCTACACTCCAGTAACAAAAGGCCATTTAGGCCAGATAAAGAAAGCATTAGATTTATTGCTAAAAGCAAAAAGGCCTATGGTCTATTCTGGTGGTGGTGTTGTTCTAGGTAATGCAGCAGAGTCTTTAAAAAATCTTATCGACACTCTTGGTTTTCCAATAACTAATACGCTTATGGGCCTTGGTGGGTTTCCTGCCTCAGACGAAAAGTTCTTAGGTATGCTAGGTATGCATGGAACATATGAGGCTAATATGGCAATGCAGGACTGTGATGTTTTATTGGCAGTTGGGGCAAGGTTTGATGATAGGGTTATTGGAAATCCGGATCATTTTTTATCTAAGCCCAGAAAGATTATTCATATTGATATTGATCCTGCATCTATTTCCAAAAGAGTTAAGATTGATGTGCCAATAGTAGGTGATGTTAAAAGTGTTTTAGACGATATGTTGGAGAGTTATGGCGACCTAAAGAAAGATCATAATAAAGATCTAATTAAGCCATGGATGGCTCAAATAAAAGAATGGGCTAGCGAAGACTGTATGGCTTTCGAAGATGACGGATCATTTATTAAGCCTCAAAAGGTCATACAAACTTTGCATAAAGTCACGAATGGAGAAGCCTTTATTACCTCTGATGTTGGTCAGCATCAAATGTGGGCTGCGCAGTACTATCCTTTTGATAAGCCAAGAAGGTGGATTAATTCAGGTGGTCTTGGGACTATGGGGGTAGGGCTACCTTATGCAATGGGGTGTCAATTAGCATTCCCAGATTCCCAGGTTGCTTGTGTTACTGGTGAGGCATCCATACAAATGTGCATCCAAGAACTATCTACATGCAAACAATTTCATCTTCCTATAAAAATCATTAATCTTAACAATAGATATATGGGCATGGTAAGGCAGTGGCAAGAATTCTTTTACGGTAATAGATACGCAGAATCCTATATGGATGCCCTTCCCGACTTTGTTAAATTAGCAGAAGCTTATGGGCATGTCGGTATGAAGATTGAGAAATCATCAGATATTGAGCCAGCTCTAAAAGAAGCATTCAGTGAAAAGCTTAAGGAAAAGCTTGTATTCATGGACTTTATTACGGATCAAACTGAAAATGTGTTCCCTATGATTCCAAATGGAAAAGGACTTTCTGAAATGATCCTTGCCGGAGATTCATAATTGAGACATATTATTTCATTGTTGATGGAAAATGAATCAGGGGCCTTATCAAGAGTGTCTGGTCTCTTTTCTGCTCGTGGATACAACATTGAGTCATTAACTGTGGCTCCTACTGAGGACCCAACGCTTTCACGAATGACAATTGTTACTAGTGGGTCGGATGCTGTTATTGAACAAATCATCAAACAACTAAATAAACTAATTGATGTGGTTAGGGTTCTTGATCTTAATGACGGAAAACATATCGAAAGGGAGTTGATGTTAGTTAAAGTTAAAGCATCAAATCAATACCAAGATGAAATGAAGAGGATTTCAGATATTTTTAGAGGTCGTATTATTGATGTCTCTGATAATACTTTTACAATAGAGGTAACAGGATCATCCAGTAAGTTGGATGCTTACCTTGAAAGCCTTGACAGTGAATCAATAATTGAAACTGTTCGAACTGGAGCATTAGGAATTGGTCGGGGTGACCGAATTCTAAAGGCTTAATTAAAAATTTAAAGGACATATATGAAGCGCTACTATGATAAAGATGCAGATTTAAATATTATCAAAGCGATGAAGGTCGCTATAATCGGTTACGGCTCGCAAGGGCATGCACATGCAAACAATCTTAAAGATTCCGGAGTCGAGGTTGTTGTTGGCCTAAGGCCTGGATCTAATTCAGAAAAAAAGGCTTCTGATGCAGGATTAAATGTAATGACTGTAGAAGCTTCAACAGCTTGGGCTGATCTAGTTATGATTTTAGCTCCAGACGAATTCCAAGAAAAAATTTACAATGAAAGTATTGAGCCGAATTTAAAACATGGGTCTGCATTAGCTTTTGCTCATGGTTTTAACATACACTTTAAGCTCATCAAACCTCGTCCTGATCTAGACGTAATTATGATTGCTCCAAAAGCGCCTGGACATACCGTAAGATCCGAGTTTGTTAAGGGTGGTGGCATTCCGGACTTGATTGCTGTAGAACAAGATGCTTCAGGCAAAGCAAAGGGCGTAGCGCTGTCTTACGCTTCCGCAATTGGTGGGGGTAGGACTGGTATTTTAGAAACTACATTCAAAGATGAAACAGAGACCGATTTGTTTGGTGAGCAGGCAGTATTATGTGGGGGAACTACGGCGCTTGTACAAGCCGGATTTGAAACATTGGTAGAGGCTGGGTATGAACCAGAAATGGCTTACTTTGAATGCTTGCACGAACTAAAACTTATTGTCGACCTTATGTATGAAGGTGGTATAGCTAATATGCGTTATTCCATCTCGAATACCGCTGAATATGGGGATGTTACTAGGGGACCTAGGGTAGTAACCTCTGACACAAAAATAGAGATGAAAAAAATTCTCGCTGAAATTCAAGATGGTTCCTTTGCAAAAGAGTTTGTTAAAAATGTAGACTCACTCCCAGAAAGAAGAGAAAAACAAAAGCAGCATAAAATTGAAGAGGTGGGCGAATCACTTCGGTCAATGATGCCTTGGATTAGCAAAATTGTTGATAAGTCAAAAAATTAATTGGGAAAATCTACCTACCCTATTGTAGCTAAAGAGGGATGGCCTTTCTTGGGCCTCTCTCTTTTAATAAGCTTGGTTCTAACATTCACACATAATCCGCTAAGCTGGCCTACATGGATTATTACATTATTTATACTACAATTTTTTCGTGACCCCGCAAGAAGTAAACCGTCCGGAAAGGATCTAGTTTTATCTGCTGCAGACGGCAAGGTAATAGTGATAGAAAAAACAATAGACCCCTATCGGAACAAAGAAGCTATAAAGGTGAGTGTATTTATGAATGTCTTTAATGTGCATTCGAATAAGAGCCCCGTAGATGGAAAAATTCTTGAAAAATTTTATTATCCAGGGAAGTTTCTTAATGCCTCATTATCAAAAGCATCCCTAGAAAATGAACGTTGTGCAATTACTATTGAAACAAAGAGCGGTAAGGTTGTAACGTGTGTACAAATTGCTGGTCTAATTGCTAGAAGGATTTTGTGCTACAAGGAAAAGGGGCAAAGTATTATGAGTGGTGAGCGTTATGGATTTATAAGGTTCGGTTCTCGAGTTGACCTCTATCTTCCCTTAACCGCAAGCATAAAAGTCAGTCTTGGCCAAACCGTTAAAAATACTGAAACTGTTATCGCTAAAATATAACTTAACTAGGCCGAAGGAAGATGATCCCATAGCTCTTTCAAGGCCTGCTCATATACATCTCTTTTGAAGTCAATAATTTGCTCAACAGGAGACCAAAAATTATCCCATCTCCAGTCGTCAAATTCCGGTTTTTTTGTATTTTTTAAAAAAATATCGGAATCTTTACCTGTTAGCTGTAACAAAAACCAAATCTGCTTTTGACCTTTGTAGCGATCTCGCCAATCCTTCCTAATCCAGTTCTTAGGTACGTCATACCTTAACCAGTCTTTTGTCCTGGCAAGAATCTTTACATGATGAGGGTTAAGGCCAACCTCCTCTTTTAACTCTCTGTACATAGCCGCCTCAGCGCTTTCTCCGTCATTAATGCCTCCTTGTGGAAATTGCCATGCATCCTCATCAGTTCTTTTTGCCCATAAAACCATTTGTTTTTTATTGCAAATTACTATCCCGACATTTTCCCGGTAACCCTCTTTATCAATCATAATGTTATCCTTATCCTATATAAGCATATTTCCACAAAAAACTCAAATTTAATAGAATTCAATTATGAGCATCAGAAATAAATTATTTTTACTCTTATTAATGGGTATGCTCATTATCTCACTTATATTTACTTTTTTAAGTCAGATTGAGCCTGTTAATAGAGCCTATATAACAAATCAGGGTGAGAATACTGTATCAGTTGTAGACCTAAATACTCTGTCAGTAGATCAAAGAATTGCTGTAGGTTCTAGCCCTCTTGGTGTCGCAATTGTTCCATCAAAGAATCTGGCAGTTATTGGCAACGTAGATAGTAAAAATTTATCTATAATCAATTTAGATAAGAATAAGGTTGTTAGTACGATACCATTAGATACCGCCCCGCTGGGAATAGTTGCTAATGCTTCAGGAGATAAGGTATTCATTACTAGTTGGTTTAAAAATCAAGTGCTTGCTTTATCAACCCATGATTTTTCTGTTTTACATTCATTTTCTGTGGGCATTACCCCGTCAGGGATTGCATTTAACGAAAAATATAATGCGATTGTAGTCGCCAATCGAGATGCCGATACAGTGGAAATATATGATGCAGATAATTATAAGCTACGAAAAAAAGTTAAGGTAGGATCTCATCCTTACGGCATATCAACCAATAGTAGCTTTATATTGGTTGCGAATGTTTATGATGACACTATCAGCATCATTAATATGGAAAATTGGGTACAAAAGGTTATTAAGGTAGGGTTTTATCCCTACAATGCTATTGTGCATGAAGAAAAAGCCTATGTTACAAATGCGCAAGGTGACAACATAAGTATCATTGATCTGAAAACGTTTCAAGAGATTAAGAAAATCAATACTGGAGAAACGCCAGAAAATATAAGCATTGATAAAATTAATAACCGGCTGATTGTAACCAATTGGGGTTCAGACTCAGTAACTATAATCGACTTACAAACACAAGAACCAATAGCGCAAATTAAAACTGGCTTGCAAAGCCGAGCCTTTGGTCAATTTATTTACACAAAATAGCCTATTCATAGGAAATTGAAAGTTGTTTGTAGTAAAATTCATTTATTAATTAAAATTATAAGGATTTATAACCAATGAAGAAATTAATACTTTTTGTATCTTGTTTAATATTTTCTCTATCAGTGCTTGCTCACGGACCAACGCCTCAAAAAGTTCAAGAGTCAATAACGGTAAATGTCTCTCCTGAAAAAGCGTGGGAGCTTGTTAAGGATTTTGGAGCGATTAGTACATGGCTCTCTGCAGCAAAAGAAACTAAAATTGAAAAAAGAGGCGAAGATACGTACCGAATTATTACTCTGGAATCCGGAGATAAGTTGGATGAAAAGCTCAGATCTACTGACGAAGATTTAAAAAAAATAAGATGGGAAATTACTAAAGGTAACGTCCCCTTTACTGATTTTAATGCTTACATGATTGTATCAAAAGGATCTAATGACAACGAATCAGTTATTCAGTGGACCGCGAGATTTTATCGTGTCTACAAACTAAATCCACCAATACCTGAAGGTCAAGATGATGCTACAGCTAAAGCGGCGGTTCAGGGTTTCGTAGACAGTGGGCTAGCAGGTCTAAAAAAAGTATTAGAATCGAAATAATTTTCGAACAATCTATGGAGGGCGGATTTTTTAATCCGCTTTTTTTATGCTTATTATAAACAAGCAAAAGAACCCAAGCATGTTGGTAGTCTGGTTGCATGGGTTGGGGGCGGACGGTAATGACTTTGCAGCTGTTGCAAAGGGATTAGGTCTTTCTGATATAGAATTTATTTTACCGAATGCACCAATGATTCCCATTACATTCAATCAAGGACTGGAAATGCGTGGGTGGTATGACATCAAATCTCTTTCATTTGAGCATCATGACATTGCTGGGATGCAAAAATCTATGGTGTATATAGAGGAAATTATTTCTCAAAGAATCAAAAAATGCTCTGATTCAATAAAAATATGTTTAGTGGGTTTTTCTCAAGGAGCAGCCCTGGCATTATTTTTGGGTTTACGTACCGCTATTAAGCTCGATGGTGTTATTGCTTTATCAGGATATCTTCCGTGTATAAATGAAGATATAATCCTACCAAAAACTCCCATTCTTGCTGTTCACGGCCTCCATGATGATATTATTAGTATAAATTATGCTAAGCAAAGCTTTTGTGACTTAATGCCGCTGAGTAATTTTCAATTCCTAACATTTCAAATGGGTCATGAGGTTATAGAAGAGGAAATTATGCATATTAAACAATTTTTACAGAGGTTATAACTATGGCAGATAAAAATTTAAGTATTGAAAAAATTTTAGTGGAGCTAGAATCAATCGTCAGCAAAATGGAAGAGGATAATCTTAACTTAGAAGACTCTTTAGCATCATATGAAAAAGGAATCTCATTGGTCAAGCTAGCCCAAGAAAACTTAAAAAAAATTGAGCAGCGAGTACAGGTACTTTCTAAAAATGATGAGTTAGCAGAATTTAATCCGAATGACTAGAGTCGCAGAAGTGATTTGGATATCGCATCATCAACAAAAAATAGAGTTAGAGCTTGGCCGCTTCTTTAAGGAGAAAGATCGCTCATTATTGAGGGATGTTTGTGAATATGCGGTGCTTAATGGTGGTAAGCGTTTAAGAGCTCTTCTTATATATGCTATTGGCGATAACAACAAAAATCCTGATAAGTATTTGAATGGTCTTGCTGTAGCAGTAGAGTTAGTTCATGCCTATTCATTAATCCATGACGATCTTCCATCAATGGATAATGATGATTTGCGAAGAGGTAAGCCTTCATCTCATATTAAATTTAGTGAAGCCCAAGCCATCTTGGCTGGCGACACACTTCAATCCCTTGCCTTTGAATTGCTTTCTTCGGAACAATTTAATGTAGGTGACAAGATAAAGATAAAAGTGCTTAATATATTGTCCCAGTCTATTGGTTTAAATGGAATGGCTTTGGGTCAATCGATAGATATAGAGAGCGCTGAAAAAGAATTAAATTTAAAATCATTAGAGCTTTTGCAGAGATTAAAAACAGGTGCACTGATAGAGGCCTCTTGCATTATGTCCTATATCGTTTCTGACAATTATAATCAAAAGTATGAAACAGATATAGCTTCAATAGGTAGGTTGATAGGGAAAATCTATCAGATTACAGACGATATCTTAGACTTTGAGTCAGATACAAAAACATTGGGCAAAACAGCTGGCAAAGATGCTAAAAATAAAAAGCCAACCTACGTATCATTGATGGGGCTAACAGAAGCTAAAAGGATTAAGGCGGCATTATTTTCTACTCTACTCAAAGAAATAGAAGATTTTCCAAGCGACTTATCAGCCTTAAATAATCTTGTAAACTACATTTATAAAAGAATTCACTAAATGGCCCTATTAGAAAGGATAAATTTCCCGAAAGACTTAAAAAGCTTAAAAAGAAGCGAGTTGAAGCTATTGGCAATGGAGTTGAGGGAATTTGTTATTGAAAGTGTATCGAAGACTGGTGGGCATCTATCCTCAAATCTCGGGGTAATTGAACTAACCATAGCATTACATTATGTCTATGATGCACCAAAGGATAAGCTAATTTGGGATGTTGGCCATCAAACATATGCACATAAGGTACTAACAGGAAGAAAAGGTGAGATGCATACACTAAGACAAAAAGATGGCCTCTCAGGCTTCCCTAGAAGATCGGAAAGCATCTATGATGAATTTGGTACCGGCCATTCCAGCACATCCATATCTGCTGCATTAGGTGTGTCAGAAGCATTAAGAAAAAGAAAATCTAAGAATAAAGCAATTGCAATTATTGGTGATGGGGCAATGACTGCTGGAATGGCATTTGAAGGCCTAAATCATGCCGGTAGCACTGATAATAACCTTTTGGTTATTCTTAATGATAATGATATGTCTATCTCAAAAAATGTAGGTGCGCTAAATAACTACCTTGCACGTTTACTTACAGGAAAACTTTATGATGGATTAAAAAAATCAGGCAAGGCCGTATTCGCTAAAGTTCCACCCGTGCTGGAATTGGCAAGGAAAACTGAAGAACATATGAAGGGAATGGTTATTCCAGGGACATTATTTGAGGAGTTTGGGTTTAATTATGTCGGTCCTATTGACGGGCATGATCTTGATGTTTTGATTGATACACTAGAGAATATAAAAAAAATTGATGGTCCTCAATTCCTTCATGTAGCGACCAAAAAGGGCTTTGGTTATAACCCTGCACAGAATGATCCCAACAAATTTCATGGAATTGGACAGTTTAATCCGGTAAATGGCCAATCAAAAGATATAGCTAAATCACTCACCTACACCCAAGTTTTTTCTACATGGTTAATGAAGGCTGCAAAAAAAAATATCCATCTTTGTGCTATTACCCCGGCAATGTCAGACGGATCAGGCCTAAATGAATTTGCAAAAAAATATCCAGCAAGATATTACGATGTTGGAATTGCTGAGCAGCACGCCCTAACCTTTGCGGCAGGCTTAGCCTTGTCAGGAATTAAGCCTGTAATAGCAATATACTCTACCTTTCTTCAAAGAGCTTATGACCAACTTATTCATGATATTGCCATTCAGAATATACCTATGTTATTTGCTATAGATCGGGCAGGCCTAGTAGGGGCAGATGGAGCGACGCATTCTGGAAACTTTGACATATCATTTATGCGATGTATTCCAAATCTAATCTTAATGGCGCCATCCAATGAATCTGAATGCTTTGAAATGCTTTCATTTGGATATGAGTATAACGGTATCTGTGCTGTTAGGTATCCAAGGGGACAGAGCCCCAACAACACGATACATCAGTTAAAAGACCCTATAAGACTGGGTTGCGCAAACAAAGTTCGCACAGGGAAAAAAGTGGCAATTTTAGCTTTTGGTCCAATTATTGAAACCTGTCGTGAGGTAGCTGATGAAATTGATGCGTCACTAATTGATATGAGATTTATTAAACCAATTGATAAAAAGATGATCAAACAAATAAGCAAAGACCATGAGCTGCTAGTTTCCGTCGAGGAAAATGCTGTTAATGGTGGTGCAGGATCTGCCGTTCTTGAAGTTATTAGTGAGTCGAACATTGCATGCAAGACCTTGGTAATTGGCATTCCTGATAAGTTTTTCGAGCATGCTTCTCAGCAAGAGGTACTTAAGGCCTGTGGGCTTGATAAAAAAAGTATAGTACGTAAAATTGTTAAACAACTTAATGGATGATAAAATCTTGATCTCAATTAAAAGCAAAGACCCTAAATGAATAGACCAACAAATCCTGAACTAATTGAAGACGTACAGAATACCTCTGATAAAAGGCATCTAGATATTGATCAGGTTGGAATACGATCTATAAAACACCCTATTATTGTTAAGGATAAAAATGGAGGAGTTCAGCATACAATTGCTAATTTTAATATGTATGTGCATTTGCCCCATAACTTTAAAGGCACACATATGTCGAGGTTTGTTGAAATTCTCAATGAAAATTTTGAAGCTATTTCAGTTAAATCATTTGAGACCATACTTAACCAAACACTAGAAAGGCTCGAATCAAAAGCTTGTGATATAGAAATGACTTTTCCTTATTTTATAAATAAAAAAGCCCCTATTTCTGGTGTAATGAGTCTATTAGATTATGAAGTAAGCTTTATAGGAAAAATTGTAGGTGGAGTATTTACTAATACAACAAAAGTTCTTGTTCCAGTAACAAGTTTATGCCCTTGTTCAAAAAATATCTCTGACTACGGGGCTCATAATCAAAGATCACATGTAACTGTCACCATACAAACTAATGATTTAGTTTGGATAGAAGATATTGTTGAGATAATAGAGAAACAAGCATCTAGTGAGCTTTATGGATTACTAAAACGCCCAGATGAAAAGTTTGTAACAGAAAAAGCTTATGACAATCCTAAGTTTGTTGAAGATATGGTTAGGGATATTGCCTCAGAGCTAAATAAGCACAAGAGCGTTGATAGTTTTATTGTGGAGTCAGAAAACTTTGAGTCAATTCATAATCATTCTGCTTATGCACTAATTCGAGGTGGAAATATTTTTTAGGTTATATATTTTTTGGGAAATCTTTTAATCCAAAGAATATAATCAAAAACCCCAGAAGCGGGAGAAGTGCTGAAAGTGAAAATGTCATTTCAGCACCGAAACTTTCAATCATATATCCACCACCCAAACCACCAATCGCACCTCCAACCCCATAGGTAATACTGTTATAAAGAGACTGGCCTCTCGCGTGATGGTCTTTATTAAAAAAATGTTCAACGATGTGTATGGAAGCGACATGGAAGCTTCCAAAGGTTGCTGCATGCAATATTTGAGCAAAAATCAAAATAATCAAATGATCTACGTATGCACCAATCAAATAAAACCTTATCACAGCAAATGCCAGGCTAATTAATATGACTTGCCTTACATTTATTGCCTTTAAAATTTTAGGCATGAGTAAGAAAATAAAAATTTCACAAATCACCCCGATAGACCATAGGGAGCCGATCATGAAATTTGAATAGTTATTCGATTTAAGAAAAATTGAATAGAAATTGTACAAAAGCCCATGAGATGAAACCATCAAGGCGCACCCTACTAATAAAAACATAACCTGAGGATTTTTAATCACGCTAATAATTGGCCTTCTTATAGTGTCTTCTGGCTTTATTTTTTTTTCGGGTATAGATGTTGAGGATATGAAGATTGCAGCCTGAGTTATAAGCAAAGCCCATACAACAGAATTTATACTAAGCTGATCTATTATAAATCCTAAAAAAAAAGCAGCGCAAATAAAACCGATGGAGCCCCACAATCGAATTCGGCTATAGCTACTATCGCCCTTATGAGCCGCTAAATGTGCAAGCGTAAGGGACTCTGCAAGAGGTAATGTTGAGCTGGTAAAAATGCTCATAGCCATCATAATCAAAAGCATTGATGCGAATGTATTAGCCCAAAAAATCCCACAAAACCCGATTACCCCAACAAAAGCCGTAAATCTAATCCATTTTGCTCTTTCTTCAGTATGGTCAGCAAGCCACCCCCAAAAATTCGGGGCAAAGATTCTGCTAAACTGGAAAAGAGAAAGGAGTATACCGATTTGTAGTGCATCGAACTGGAGGGATTGGAGATAAAGTCCCCAGTATGGGGTGAATAACCCAACAAAAAAATAATAAACAAAATAAAACCTGGCTAATTGCCAAAAAAGTATGGGGGTCACACTGAAAAGGGATGCACTCTTGTAACTTCCATGTTCTGTGCACGATCTCTAAGCACATGATCAATCAACACCAGAGCTAGCATTGCCTCAACAATTGGTACCGCTCTGATCGCAACGCAAGGGTCGTGCCTTCCTGTTGTTTTCATCTCTACCTCATTACCTTGCACATCGATTGATTGCCTCTCCTGAGGTATACTCGATGTTGGTTTAAAAGCAACATTCACCTCAATATTTTGCCCGGTCGAAATTCCCCCAAGAATACCTCCTGCATTATTTGACTTAAAACCCTTCCTAGTAAGTTCGTCTCCATGCTCAGTACCTTTTTGTGAGACACTCATAAATCCCGAACCGATCTCTACACCCTTTGTAGCATTGATACTCATCATAGCCGAAGCAATATCAGCATCCAAGCGACTAAAAATAGGCTCTCCTAATCCGATAGGCATATTTATTGCTTGTACGAAAATTTTGGCTCCGACAGAGTTTTTGTCGGAACGAATTGCGTCAAGGTAAATGCCTAAATCTTCTACTATTAAGCTGTCTGCAGCAAAAAAAGAATTATTATTAACTACATTCCAATCCGTTATGGGGATAATTTTGTCACCTAATTGAGTTAGGCAAGCACGAATATCAATTTGCAATTGTTCTTTTAACCATTTTTTTGCAACTGCGCCAGCCGCAACCCTAACTGCAGTTTCCCTAGCGCTTGATCGTCCACCACCCCTATAATCTCGAGTGCCATACTTTTGTTGGTAAGTAAAGTCAGCGTGACCAGGTCTAAAGGTTTCTTTTATTTTAGAATAATCTTGACTGCGTTGATCCTTATTTCTAATAATCAATCCTATTGGTGCGCCAGTGGTTTTTCCTTCAAAAATACCTGAAAGTATCTCTACCGCATCATCTTCTTTTCTTTGGGTTACAAATCTAGATGTGCCCGGCTTTCTTCTATCCAAATCAACTTGCAAATCTGCCTCGCTAAGACTTAATCCTGGAGGACAGCCATCAATAACCCCTCCAATTGCTGGGCCATGGGATTCGCCAAATGATGTAAGGGTAAAGAGTTGCCCAAATGTATTGCCTGACATATATTATTCCTAAAATATCACTGAAGTTTATTCTTAAATTATATCATTTGAATAGATTTTCATTTATTTATGATGATTCAACAACATGATAATTACCAGGTTCTAAATCCCCTATTTTATAATCACCAATACTTAGCCTTACAAGCCTAAGGGTAGGAAATCCAATCGCAGCTGTCATTTTTCTTACCTGCCTATTCTTACCTTCTGTAATTCTAATTTCTAACCATGAAGTTGGTATCGAATTTCTCTTTCTAATTGGCGGGACTCTTTCCCACAGCGTGGGCTCATCTATCATTTTAGCTTTTGCTGGTTTCGTAAAGTATTTAGAAATCATAACTCCTTTTTCAAGCTTTGATAGGTCGTCTCTACTAGGTATATTTTCAACTTGGACTACGTATACTTTCTCTATGCTACTTGATGGATCGGATAATTTGTTCTGCAATGCTCCATTGTCAGTTAAAATGACTAGACCTTCGCTATCTGTATCTAAGCGACCAGCAGGATATACGTTTTTGTGGGGTATAAATTCTTTTAATGTAGGATAAACATCATGCTCCGAAAATTGAGTAATTACCCCATAAGGTTTATTGAAAATAATTAACATAAATTTTTAACGGCAAGAAAGGCATCTATGACAAGTAAAATAATAATTCCTAATAATGGCGAATCGATACATATTGATTCTAACCTAAACCTACAAGTTCCGGATAGGCCAATTATTCCGTATATAACTGGGGATGGGATAGGTGAGGATATTACGCCCCCAATGCAAGAGGTCGTTTCCTCTGCTATAAGAAAAGCATACGGTGCTACCAAAGAAATTATTTGGATGGAAGTCTTTGCTGGAGAAAAAGCTACTAAGATTTATGGTGAGAACATATGGCTTCCTGATGAGACTATTAAGGCAATGAAGGACTATGTTCTTTCCATCAAAGGGCCTCTAGCAACCCCGGTAGGCGGAGGAATTAGGTCCCTCAATGTAGCATTAAGACAACAACTTGATCTGTATGTATGCCTGAGGCCCATTAGATACTTTGAAGGCGTCCCAAGCCCACTAAAAAGACCAGCTGATACCAATATGGTTATATTTAGGGAAAATACTGAAGATATCTATGCGGGTATTGAATACGAATCAGGCTCAAATGAAGCAAATATGATTATGGGACTGTTAGATCAGTTTGGCCATAAAGACAAAATTCGATTTCCAAACACCTCCGCTATTGGCATTAAACCGGTATCCGTAGAGGGGAGTCAAAGATTAATTAAAAGGTCCATAGAGTATGCTATAGCTACTAACCGTAAATCAGTCACCCTTGTGCATAAAGGTAATATTATGAAGTTTACCGAAGGGGGATTTAAAGAATGGGGCTACGAATTAGCTAAAAGGGAATTTGGGGCTATAGAAAATAATTCTGGTGTGGTTGAGATTTTAGTTGGTGAAAAAAAAGTGGTCATAAAAGATATGATTGCTGACGCGTTCCTACAAGAAATTTTATTGAATCCTATGGATCATGACGTTGTAGCAACTCTTAATCTTAATGGGGACTATATATCCGACGCATTAGCAGCTCAGGTTGGGGGGATTGGGATATCGCCGGGTGCAAACTTATCAGACAGCACTGCTATCTTTGAAGCTACTCACGGAACGGCTCCTGCTATTGCCGGGAAAAACATAGCCAATCCAAGCTCATTAATACTTTCTGCTGAGATGATGTTGACTCATATGGGGTGGGCTGATGCTGCGGATATTCTAATTTCTAGCTTCGAGAAAACGTTGAAAGAGCAAAAAGTTACTGCTGACTTTTCCAGTCAAATCTCTGGATGTAAGCCTTTATCAACGATTGATTTTTCTAAGGCACTTATTTCAAACATGTAAAAAAAAGGCCCTTTAAACAAGGGCCTTTTTGAAACTAACCTTTTTGAATATTTGAAGCCTGTTTGCCTTTAGGGCCGTCTGTTACTTCAAAAGTAACAGTTTCACCTTCTTTTAAACTTTTATAACCATCGTCAACGATAGCTGAAAAGTGAGCAAATAAGTCATCACCACCATCTTCAGGAGTAATAAAGCCAAAACCTTTTGAATCATTAAACCATTTTACTGTTCCTGTTGCCATTGCATAAATCCTTTTAATAATTATTATGAAATTAAAAACTCATAAAAGAGCTTCATTTGAAATTAACCAGCTGGCTGAATATTTGAAGCCTGCTTGCCCTTAGGGCCGTCAGTTACTTCGAAAGAAACTCTTGCGCCTTCTTTTAAACTTTTATAACCATCGTCAACGATAGCTGAAAAGTGAGCAAATAAGTCATCGCCACCATCATCGGGAGTGATAAAGCCAAAACCTTTTGAATCATTAAACCATTTTACTGTTCCTGTTGCCATTGCATACATCCTTTACTAATTGGGGAGGCACCCTAAAATAAGATCAAGAATTACATTTGGGAGACTTAATTAAGATAAGAAAACACAAATAGAGCTTGAAATACTGCACCTGATTCGTTTTTTACGTGTATTTAATACAAATGTCAAGATAATTTATTGCTAATTCTTTTTAATCGTAAAATCCACTTAAATATTTTTCTAGTTCCTCAGCAGAAATTGCCCCCGGTAATCGCTTACCGCTTTCAAGAATAATAGTGGGAGTTGAGCTTATACCTAGGCTTTTTGCAAGGCTAATAGTTTCTTTAATCGGTGTGTCACAATCGCCCTTATTTTTTGGGAGCTTATTACTTACCATAGCTTCAGTCCATGCTTCCGATCGATTTTTACTGCACCAGACCTTGGCTGATTTTGTCTCAGCTTTAGGGTGAATGGCCAGCGGAAACAGAAAGTTATATACCGTGACATTATCAATTCTTGCTATTGTTTCTTTTTCTAGTTTTCTACAAAATGGACAATCAATATCAGAAAATACTGCTATTTTTCTCTCTCCATTCCCTTTTTGAATCTTAATTGCCTGGTCAAAAGGAAGGTTGCTAAAATTAATTCTAGTTAGCTTATCAAGTCTATCCGCAGTTAGGTCTATTTTTGTGTGTGGGTTTACCACCCTGCCCTCAATGATCAAAAAAGAAAAGGATTCATCAGAATAAATAATCTGATCCCCTAAAAAAATTTCATACAGATTATTATAATTTGTCTTTTGTATGCTTTTTATTGGCAGGTTAGGGTAACTTTTAATGATCATTTTCCTTAGTGTATCTTCATCAGAAAATACAAGAGAAGGAATTAGGAAAAGCAAGGGAATAATAATTTTCATTGGGTGGCCTGGTTAACAATGTGTTTTTTTAACAGTCTGTTATTTAATATAGAACTGATTGCCTTTGGTGTCGAGCTGTGCTTGTTAAGCTTATGTATGCAATAGTTGTTATGAACGGTATTACTTAAACTATCGGTCAGAAATGAAAGCTGAGAAACATCTTTTTTTCTCATTCTTTCATATTTCCTTAAAAAGTTTTTATTTCCCGCATCTTTAACCTTTCCCTGGCTTAAGAGAAGCTCTATGGCCCTGATATCTCTCAATCCTAAATTAAGGCCTTGGCCAGCTAAAGGATGGATAATATGTGCTGCATCTCCAATCGCTAAAATTCTTTTATTAAATACATGGTCCAAAGATTTTGACTTTAGGTTAAATGATTTTTTATGATCTAAGGCTGAGTCTACAGTAAACTTTTTGTTTATTCTTTCTTCAAAATAACTTTTGAATGCCTCTGGTGTTAACACTGACAATAAGCTTTTTAATTCACTATTGCAGGACCATACCACACCCACCTCACCCTGGTCTAATGGGAGTAGAGCTAAAATACTGTCTTCAAAGAAATATTGTGAAGCGCAATCAAATCTACCTTCCTTTGAATGAAATGAAAAGGTAAGGGCTTCTTGGTCATAATGCTTTATTATCCTTCCAAAGCCTCCGCTGCTTATTTCTTCATCTTCAGCATCACAAACTACCAAAAGTGACGCCTCAATGGACAGACTGTTACTGACACAGTTAACATGGTCATGGTTTGCTGAACAAGCTACATCCTTGACATTAACGCTTTTTATACTTGTTGGATTTATTGAGGTCAATGCGCAAATAAAATCTTTTTGCTTAACCATAAAAGCTAAGTTATCTATAAACAATTCGTCTGCATCGAAACTATATTTTTCATTAGCTGGCACATTAAGCAAATCCATCTTTCTTATTTGATGAATACTATCAAAAAAACTTTCAGGAAAGCCTATGCTCCTCAGCCAGTCAATAGCGGAAGGGGTAATAGCAAAAAAGCTGTCATTATGTAAAGGGGTGCCGCTTGTTATGTGCAGTACCTCATAACCTGACCTATCAAGCATAATCGCACACATATGACTGATGATGCCTGACCCTCTAACCGCTATCGCTCTTTTTTTATTCGCCATAGCTCATCTTTTGAACAAACCTTTTTTTTAATGGAGAAATGCAATCTAGCAAAGTTAGTGACAACCCCCTGAGCCTCCTAGCACCCACCAAATCATTAGAAAAAAATGTGGCGAGATGGTCTGTTATATTCATAATATCAGCTGCTTTATTATGGCGTAATTGATTAAATTCAGCAGCAATATTGGATTCAATTGATTTCATTGGTAAACCCTTAATGAATGTTGATAAAGCAAAGGCTTCCCTTATTCCTACATTCAAACCCTGACCAGCTACAGGATGCATTACCTGTGATGCATTCCCGATTAAAATCACATCGGGATTGATGATATTGAGCAATCTTGAGCTTCTTAAGGGGAATGTGTTACGGCTGGATATCTTGGTAAATGTTCCCGCGCGACTACCAAAATTTTCCTGTAACCTTTGCAACAACATGTGATCATCTAGCTTAAGCAATGCATTGATTGTGTTTTCAGGTCCAGTCCAAACAAGGGTGTATGTATCGTTCTTGTTTGGCAAAAGAGCGATAGGCCCTTGCGAAGTAAATCGTTCGTAGGCTCTTCCTTTATGGGCTTTGTCAGCTTTAACTGGTGCAACTAAGGCTGTATGGTCCAATTGTTTCTCTTGGCGCTCAATTTTTAGGCCATCAATGCTTGAGTGGCCTCCATCCGCAAGAACTAAGAGATCGTAGGGCAATGTTTTTTTTACATTTTTTACTTGAAATTGAATGCTCTTTTTAAGATTCACTTCCTCCAAACTTTTCGCCTCAGAGTTAAATAATATTTTTACCGACGGGATGGTCGCTATCCGAGCTTTTATCACGCTCATTAAGTCTGCGTATGAAACTATGTAGCCCAAAGCATCTTCTTCATAATCTTGTGACCTAAGAAGGGTTCTGCCAAAAGAATTTTTTTGACTGACATGAATTTCATGTATATCAATAAGATTTTTTTTGAGCACATTCCATACTTTAAGCCTGTTGAGTATGAATGCTGAGCTGTTAGACAGAGCAAGTGCTTTGCTATCCTGGTAATTAAAATTCTTCGGTTTTGATTCAAGCAAAACAACCTCAAAGCCATTAATGCCCATAAATGCTGCTGAAATTAAGCCAACGGGACCACCCCCAACAATTATGATTTTTTTACTCAAAAATTGATCCTACTAGGCTTTCTAGCTCATTGATCTCTTTCGGAGCATTAATGCTAAGTACTTTATTGCCCTTACTTGTTACCACCACATCATCTTCAATCCTTATACCAATTCCCCAAAACTCTTTTGGTACTGATTCTGATGGCTTTATGTAACAGCCTGGTTCAACAGTAAGTACATTACCTTCTTTTAACAACACAGACTCTTCATTGTTATCAACGTAGTCCCCTACATCATGAACATCTAATCCCAACCAATGGCTAGTTCTATGCATAAAAAATTCACGGTACGTTTTTTTTTCTAGGACTTCATCAACCGTTCCTTTACAAAGACCAAGATCAACCATGCCTTGAACTAAAATATTTAATGCGACTTGGTGTGGCTTGTTAAACGAATTTCCTGGCTTAACCTCTAATATAGATGCCTTTTGAGAAGCAAGCACCAACTCGTATATAGCCTTCTGTGCAAAAGAAAATTTTCCATTCACAGGAAAGGTTCTAGTGATATCTGACGCATAATATTCAAGTTCGCAGCCAGCATCAATAAGCAGGAGATCGCCGTCTCTCAACTTACTATTATTTGCAGAATAATGCAGAGTACAGGCATTAATTCCACCGGCCACTATAGACTGATAGGATGCATCTTTAGCTCCCAACTGCATAAACTGATTAAGAATTGCACCTTCAATTTGATATTCATATAGACCAGGTTTAGTCTTTTGCATTGCTAACTTGTGAGCTTCGGATGCAATATCGGCTGACTTTTGCATCACCTCTATTTCATATTCTGACTTACTAACTCTCATAGCATCGGCTAGGTGGGACAAATTCACAATCATTTCAGGGGTTCTTACCCCAGCTCTTTTTTGCTGCTTATTAATATTAATCCATCCCTGAATCTGGTTCTGTATTTTTTGATCAGCATCTAGAGGAGTATAAATACTTTTAAATTTAGCAATTAGTTTTGGGGCAATTTCACCAATCTTGTCGATACTATAGGCCTCATCAAAACCATACTTATCTCTTGCTGCATCAGGTCCAAATCTAAAACCTTCCCAAGTTTCAAGGTCAGGGTTTTTTTGTCTGCAGAATAAAATTGATTGGGGCTTATCACCTGCAAGGATAAAAATAACGGAGTCTGGCTCAGGAAAGTAAGAAAAGTAATGAAAGTAGCTGTCGGATCTATACTTATAATGACAATCACTATTCCTAGTCACTTCGTTTGCATTAAAAATAATAGCAACGCCATCGACTATTTTTTTTTGGAGGTATTTTCTTCTTAAAGCGCACTGATCTATAGACAATTTAACTTAATCCTTCTTTTTGTGATCTATTGGTAAATATTATAGTTGATCTAGACATTTTAATCTCTCAGGCGTTCCAATATCCATCCAAATAGCATTAAGCCTTTGCCCGCTTACCCGACGCTTTCTGATAGCGTCAATTAAGTACGGTGCCAATTTTAAGTGCTTTCCAAGCTCCATATTTTGAAAAAAATTCTTCTTATAAATAGCTATGCCCGTAAAGGTTTTCGCATTAATTTTTTTTTCATTCGATACTAAGTGATTGCCCATTAATGAAAAATCTCCATCTATATTATGCTCTGGGTTCTCAGTTAAAAATAGATGCGCGTCAACGTTGTCTTGTAGGCGAAGACTTAGCAATGCACTGTAATCAAATTGGGTGTAAATATCGGCATTTATGACTACGAATGGGTCAGAACCGATAAGATGCAATGCTTTTCTAATTCCACCAGCAGTCTCTAAAACTGTCTCTTCTTCAGAAAAAGAAACCCTGAGATTCCAATTTGAACCTTTTCCCACATAATCTCTAATTTTTGATGAAAGGTACGATGTATTAATCACAACGTCGCTAAAACCTGCGGCTGCAAGGTTTTCTAGATGCCTTTCGAGTAAAGTTTTTCCCTTATGCATTAATAATGGCTTGGGTGTATTTTTAGTCAGCTCACCCATCCGCTCGCCCCTACCTGCTGCAAGAATCATCGCGGTTCTAACCATGGCTTTCCATAGCTTTCATTAAAATATTTCTTAAAGGAAAGAGTTCGCTATATCTTTTGGTAGCGCCTATTAGATACTTTTCAACTAAATTAATATCTTCCAAATATTGATCTTTTCCGTCCCGGATAGACAGTCGCACAAAAATTCCTAATATCTTCATGTGCCTTTGCACACCCATCCACTCGAAACTTTTATAAAAGTCAGAAAAATCATTACTTTTGATTAAGTTAGCCTCCTTCAATTTTTCCCAATGCCGAACCAACAAATCAATCACCATATCCTCCTCTAGCTCATAATAAGCATCTTTAAGTAAGGATACTAGATCGTATGTTATTGGGCCATTAACGGCATCCTGAAAATCTATAATTCCAGGACCTGTGTTTCGGTCTATAAACATAAGATTGCGGGAATGAAAGTCACGATGAACAAAGGACTGGGGCTGATCTAGGTTAGATGAAACAATCAGTTGAATAATCTCTTCTAACGATTTGTTTTCTTTATCATTAAGTATAGTTTTTTTATGTTTGCTAAGATACCACTCTTTAAATAAAGCCATTTCACCAACTAATAATGCTGCGGAGTAAGTGGGGATATTTTGATAGTGGCAATTTTTTTGTATACCAAGCAAGGAATTAAGTGCGCTTCCATATAAATATGCAGGGCCATGCAGATTAAAAGCATCCCGATAAGTTGTAGTTCCAAAGTCACTCATAAGTATAAAACCATCAGGACTATTAATTTCAAAAAAATCCGGGACTTTAATATTGTCCTTAAGCATTTGTTTCCCAATAACAACGAAGCTGGAAATATCCTCCTTATCTGGCGGGGCATCCATCACAATATAACTCTGGCCCTTCTTCCTAACCCTAAAGTAACGTCTAAAACTTGCATCGCTAGATGCAGGCTCAATTAACAATTTGTCACCAAGTAACCGGGCAATCCAATTTGTGAACAGATCGTATCTTGTCAAAGTAAATATCTCAATTTAAATTAATAATTATCCATCTTTTTTAAACACTTGAGTTATAATTCCTAACTAACTGATTAATATATAAATTTTTAATCGGAAAAAATAGATAAAGGCATTGAATTAAAATGACTATAGCAGGTTTAAGATAAAAGAATTGAGCAAAAATCTTACAATTTATTCTAGGTTTTTACTTGCGTTATTTGCATATGGATTCGCATCGACTCTCCACGCTGAACCAATAAATAACGAGCAAGTAGTTATCGAGGGTGATGTACTAGAAAATATTCTAGACAGAAAGCTAAAGGCTTCAGGTAATGCTATTTTATCGCGTGGCAATCAGTCTATTGAAGCAAACGTCATTGAGTATGACCAAGTCTCAGAAGAATTGTATGCTAACGGAAATGTTCTGTTGAAAACTAAATCAAGCCAGATAGAGGGTACGGAGCTTGAGTTATCTCTTGATAGCAATACAGGTTCAATTCCTAATGCATCATTTACTTCCATTCTCAATGCGAGGAATCCAAAATTTAATAACACACTGCGCGGTACTGCGTCTTTACTATTTATAGAAGGTGACAGTAAAAAGCGATTGCAGAATGCATCGATTACTACCTGTGAGGCAGGTCAAAATGATTGGTTTATTAATGCGTCTGAATTAGAAATTAATGAAAGATCGCAAAGAGTAGATGCTACAAATGCTGAGCTTGAATTTAAGGGCCTCCCTATACTGTTCTCCCCTTATGTGAACTTCTCCTTTAATGATGATAGGAAGTCTGGTTTTCTAGTGCCCAGCATTGGTTCCACATCAAGAAGCGGATTTGAAACAGCCATTCCTTATTATTTTAATCTATCCCCAACAAGTGATGCGACAATTACTCCAAGGTATCTAGGAAAAAGAGGGACCCAAGTTTCTGGAGAATACCGCTATCTTAACGGAGATTTTTTTGGAGAAACGTCATTGGAATATTTGCCCACTGACGACGCATCGAGCCAGGATAATAGATACTATGCAAAAATAAAACATGCCCATGATCTAGGTAATGGTTTTACGGCTGGCTATAATGTTGAGAAAGTTTCTGACGACAATTACTTTGCAGATATGTCATCTTTAATATCAGTAACCAGCCAAGTCAACCTTAATCAAGAAGCTTTTTTAAACTATTCTGATAGTAATTGGAATGCCCAGCTACTTACACAGAAATTTCAAAATCTTACCTCCTCTTCCCCCTACGAGCGCCTGCCATCTCTTACGGTAAATCATGGCAAGCTTTTTGAGGATTCAGAAGGTTTTACCACCTATGAAACAAACACAAATTTTAGTCTGACACAATTTGAAAGAAATAATGATTACGTAGGCACAAGCCCCAACGGAGCAAGGATTACAGCAAGGCCGACTCTGAGCATCCCGCTTGAAAGACCTTATGGTTTTGTAACGCCCAAGTTGGCAATGGATATAAAGTATTACGATTTAAATGATGCTAATGTAACAAGTAAAGATCTTTACATACCAACGCTCTCGTTTGATACTGGTTTGTACTTAGATAAAAAAATTAGTTTTAAGGAAAGCACTTTTACCCAAACATTAGAGCCAAGAATCTTTTACTCCTACACCCCCTACGAAGATCAATCAATGTTACCAATGTTTGATACCGCTCTCATTGATCTAAATGCACAGTCAATATTTTCAGAGAATCAATTTGTAGGTGGGGATCGGGTTATGGATTCACATCAGGTGACAGTTGGTGGAACAACAAGGTTTATAGATTCGTATGGGATGGAAAGGCTTTCTGGAACGATTGCACAAAGATTTTATATAAACGATAGAAAAGTGCTTAACGAATCTCAATTTAACAACTCATCGGCACAAAATGACTCATCGGATCTATTTTTATCGGCTTCCGCATTAATTGCCAAAGGGTTGAAATTAAATGTCGATACCCAATACAATCTCGATGAAAGTAGCACAAACAGAGTAACCATAGGCGCAAAATATAACCCAAGACCAGGAAAAATTCTGAATGCAGGCTACAGATTAATTGATAATCCAGCAAATAGTGCAAATGATATTAAGCAAATTAATATTGCAGGCCAATGGCCGCTTGGTTCAGGGTGGTCATCAGTAGGAAGATATAACTATGACCTAAAAAGTTCTTCGATTATTGAGAGTTTGGCTGGGGTAGAATTTGATGCAGGTTGTTGGTCAGCCAGTGTGCTACTGCATAGCCTTGCATTAGGAACGACAGAAAAACGAAACGACACCCTATTCTTCCAGTTGGAACTGGGTGGTTTAGGGTCGCTTGGCACCGGTTCACAAGGATCTTTAACAGAAGTTCTTGATAGAAATGTTCCCGGGTCATTTGGATTGGACCAGCTTCCTGAGTCATACAGGAATGAAAATCAAAAATAATTTATAAGAATGCGATTTATTAAAAATATACTAATTTTAGTGGTGCTGATTTCATCTGGCGCTGCTCTTGCTTTAGATTACAAAGACTATGAGCCGCTTGACAAGATTATAGCGATAGTGGAAAAAGATGTAATAACTGAAAAAGAATTGGAGGAAGCGTTATTGCGCATTAATGAAAGCCTTCAAGGTATCAATGCTCCCAACCAGCCCAATAAAGCGGAAATTAGAAAGACAGTTTTAGATCAATTAATAGAAAAAAAAATAATAGGCCAGTATGCTGAGCAAAGTCAGATCATCATTGACTCAGAGCAGGTTGATAATGCGTTGAAAAATATTGCTGCTAATAACAACATCACACTTACACAGCTTAAAGAGTCAGCTCAAAATAAAGGCGGCTTGGATGACTTGTATGAAGAAGTTCGGTTTCAATTAACACTTCGGACGATAAAAGAACGAGCAATTTATTCCCAGATAAATATTTCTGATTATGAGATTAAAAAATTTATTGAGCAAGAACGATTATTGCATCCAGATCAATATAGCATTTCTCATATATTGATTAAAAAAAATAATACCAATGAAGAAGAAATAAACCAAAGACTTGAAAAGGTTTTAGTGGAGCTGCAATCTAAATCATTTCCTGATGTTGCAAAGCAATTTTCTGACGGTCCATTTGCTGAAAAATCTGGGTTCATGGGATGGTTTGAGCTTAATAGTCTTCCTACTATTTTTATCGATCACGTTAAGGGAATGAAAGGTGGGGGGATGTCAGTGCCTTTTATGTCCGATAATGGCTATCATATTATTTTTCTAAATGAAATTAAAAATACTAGCGTAAAAGAAAAAATTTTTTCCACTCAATTTAACATCAACCAAATTTTATTAAAAAAAAATCAAGTTACAGCAGAAAGTGACCTTGTATCTAAGCTCAAAATTATTAAAAATCAAATTGTAGATGGTCTTCCTTTTGGTGACGCAGCAGCCCAGTACTCGGAAGATGTATCTTCTGCAAAAGAAAGTGGTGCCCTTGGATGGGTAGATAGAAATAATTTGCTACCAGAGTTTCAAGTGGAGCTTGATAATGCCTCAAACAACACAATTGTAGGTCCTTTTAAAACTTCGGCAGGCTGGCATTTAATTGAATTAATTGGGAAGCGAGACAAAGACATAACCGAAGAATCACGGAGTCTAACAGCCCGGCTTCAACTTCTTAACTATAAAGCGGAAATAAGATATAAAGATTGGTTTCATGACTTAAAACAGCAGTCTAATATTGAAATATTAACCGATAACTAATGGGTAATAAGTTACCTAAAATTATCATTAATTGCGGCGACCCCTCAGGAATTGGGCTTGATCTGTTGGTTTTTCTTGCAGAAAAACCTTTTAATGCCTGCATTACCATTCTAGCCAACAAAGAAGCGTTATTGAAAAGGGCGGATCTTCATGGTAAAAAAATATTATTTCAAAAAGATCCGTCTCTTCATAAAGGCGAGGGTTTCCTTTATATAAAAAATGTAAATTATGAAAATATTGTTGCCCCGGGCATACCAGACAAAAAGAACGCGCTAGCCCAGCTTCGAATGATAGATTATGCAGTTAATGAATGTATTGCAACGAACTATGATGCTCTGGTAACGCTCCCGATATCAAAAAAAATCTTATCAGACAGTGGTAAGAAATTTACCGGCCATACTGAATATATTGCAAAGCTCTCAAATCTGAAACAGCAAGAAGTTATGATGTTGGCGCATGAAAATTTTCGGGTGGCTCTTGTTACAACACATATTCCCCTGTCAGACGTTCCAAAAATAATTACTAGGGGAAAATTAGAGCAAATTATTACCACTTTAGATAGGGAGCTTAAAATTAAATTTAAGATCTTGGCTCCAAGAATTACTGTGACAGGTTTAAATCCGCATGCAGGGGAAAATGGAGAGTTTGGAAGTGAAGAGCAAGACGTAATAATGCCTGTAATAAAAAAAATGAATCGCAAGGGCTATAATCTATTCGGACCATTGCCTGCAGATACAGCTTTTACCCCCCACATTATAAAAAAAACAGATTCATTCCTTGCAATGTTTCATGACCAAGGATTGGCACCATTCAAAGCTTTATCTTTTGGCAAGGGGGTGAATATAACCCTAGGTTTACCATTTATTCGAACATCAGTGGACCATGGCACAGCATTTGATATTGTAGGATCGAAAAAAATTGATTCATCCAGCTTTTTTGAAGCAATCCATATGGCTATTGAATTAAGTAAATGATCAAAGCTAAAAAAAAATTTGGGCAGAACTTTCTTACTGACACATCTGTTATAAAGCAAATAATTGATTATATTAATCCCAAGGAAAACGATAGGGTATTAGAAATAGGTCCTGGGATGGGGGCATTAACCAAGCCTCTTTTGTCTAAAATAAAGCATATCAATGTCATTGAAATTGATTCAGATATGGTGGCGCATCTCAAAAATACTATAGCAGATGATCAAATTACAATACTTGAAAATGATATTTTAATGGTAGAAAAGCAAGACTTGAGCAGTTACGACAGAATAATTGGCAACCTACCTTACTACATATCGACTGAAATTATGATTAAAATGATTGATCTAATTGATAATAAAAAAGACTTCCATTTTATGTTTCAAAAGGAAGTGGCTGAACGTATTTCTGCCGTTCCAGGGACCAAGAGTTACGGAAGATTAACCGTATTAATTCAATATTTTTTTACAACAGAAATTTTACTTCACATTCCTTCAAATGCATTCACACCTGCCCCAAAAATTCAGTCATCCTTTATGCGCTTAATTCCTAAAAAAAACCAGGAGCTTAAGTACAAAAATATAAATAATTTTAAAAAAATTATTAAAGCAGCCTTTCAACATAAAAGAAAAACAATAAAAAATAATTTTAAAGACATTCTTAATGAAAAAGACTTTAATTTTCTAAAAATTAATCCTCAAGACCGAGCTGAAATGCTAAGCATAAATACTTTCGTAAACATTGAAAATTACATGTATGACAATAATATATCCCTATGAAACTGCTATAATTTTACTATTTTAAAGGTACTTCAAATATGAATATTATTCTTCTAGGTGCGCCTGGTGCGGGTAAAGGCACGCAAGCAAATTTTTTAAAATCTAAATTTAATATCCCTCAAATTTCAACAGGGGATATGCTTCGTTCCGCAGTTCATGCTAATAATGCCCTCGGAATAAAAGCAAAAAAATTTATGGATAGCGGAGAATTGGTTCCCGATTCACTGATCATCGATCTTGTAAAGCTAAGGGTAGCTCAAACAGACTGCAAGCATGGTTTTCTATTGGACGGCTTTCCAAGAACTATACCGCAAGCAGAGGCGATGAGCGCTTCCGGTGTGAACATCGACTTTGTCATCGAGATTGATGTTCCAGACAGCGTTATTATCGAGAGGCTTAGCGGACGAAGAATTCATCCAGAGTCAGGAAGAATTTATCATATCAAATATGATCCGCCCATTAAAGATGGTTTTGATAACGAAACAGGCGGCCCTTTAATCATTAGAGATGATGATGTTGAGGAAACTATTATTAAGCGACTTAAAAATTATCATGACCAAACAGAGCCTTTAGTAAATTTTTATGCCAACTACCAAAAAACTCCTAAACCCAAGTCCTTGAGAGTTGATGGAACAGATTCACCTGAATCTATTAATAAAAAACTTTCAACCCTCCTTAATTAGAGCTATGTTGCCTGAATACACTTTCAAAGAATTAGAAATAACTATCCAGAAAGAATGGGAAAAAGGAAAGATTTTTGAAGCTTCAGAAGATACTTCCAAAAAAAAATTCTATGCGCTTTGTATGTTTCCATACCCGAGCGGCAAGCTTCATATGGGACATGTACGTAATTATGCGATTGGTGATGTAATCTCAAGGTTTAAACGACTTAATGGTTTTAATGTGATGCAGCCTATGGGATGGGATGCATTTGGACTACCTGCCGAAAATGCTGCAATTAAAAACAATACGGCTCCGGATAAATGGACCTACGAAAATATAGCTCAAATGAAAAACCAGCTAAAACAGTTAGGGCTTGCCATAGACTGGGGTAGGGAAATTGCAACGTGTGACAGCTCATATTACAAATGGGAACAATGGTTATTTATTCAGCTATATAAACAAGGTTTAATTTATAAAAAAACCTCTATGGTGAACTGGGATCCTGTTGATCAAACCGTACTTGCTAATGAACAAGTTATTGATGGTCGAGGGTGGAGATCTGGCGAGCTAGTTGAGAGAAAAGAAATACCACAGTATTTTATGAAAATCACAGATTATGCTGAAGACCTCCTTGATGGGCTAGATGGATTAAATGAATGGCCTGAGCAGGTTAAAACCATGCAAAAAAATTGGATTGGCAAAAGCATTGGTTGTGAAGTTGATTTCACTTTAGCTGACTCAGAAGGCATTATAAAAGTATACACAACAAGACCTGATACCCTTATGGGTGCAACCTACCTAGCTATTGCGCCCGAGCATAAAATTAGCATTGGTCTTGCTAACAATAATGAAGATATAAATAATTTTATAATTGAATGTAAGAAAATTGGGGTCGCAGAGGCTGACATAGCTACCGCAGAAAAAAAGGGAATTTTTTCTGGGATTTATGCAAAACACCCGCTTACGGGAAAAAATATTCCCATATGGATTGCCAATTATGTATTGATTAACTATGGTGAAGGTGCAGTAATGGCCGTCCCCTTTCATGATGCGCGTGATTTTGAATTCGCAAAAAAATATAATCTTACAATGACTAAGGTTGTAGATAGTGAATTTAGCAATGAAGATGAGGTTTATTTGGGTGATGGGAAGCTTATTAATTCAGATGAGTTCAATGGTCTTCCGAGCCTTGAGGCAAAAAAGGTAATTACTGCCAAACTAGAAGCTTTAAGCCAGGGGCGAAAAAAAATACAATACAGATTAAGGGACTGGGGTGTTTCCCGCCAAAGATTTTGGGGCTGCCCTATCCCAATGATTAAATGTAGTAAATGCGGTGATGTTCCTGAGGCTGAGGAAAACCTTCCTATCAAACTTCCAGCAGGAATTTCTATTGATGCCTCAGGTTCGCCCTTAAAGAAACTACAGAGCTTCTTAAATTGCTTGTGTCCTCTATGCGGCTCATCTGCAACAAGAGAAACAGACACGCTTGACACCTTTTTTGAATCATCTTGGTATTTTGCAAGATACGCATCATTCGATCAAGATAAAAAAATGCTTGATGAAAGAGTAAATTATTGGCTACCAGTTGATTATTATATTGGTGGAATTGAACATGCAATACTGCACTTATTGTATGCAAGGTTCTTTAACAGGCTCTTATATGACCTAAAGCTAACAAATACTAAGGAACCCTTTCATAAGCTATTGACGCAAGGCATGGTTCTTAAGGATGGGACAAAAATGTCTAAATCAAAGGGGAATACAGTAGATCCTCAGGACCTAATAGATAGGTATGGTGCCGATACTGCAAGACTATTTATCATGTTTGCTGCCCCAGCGGAGCAAAGCTTGGAATGGTCTGATGAAGGTATTGAAGGGTCCCATAGGTTCCTAAAAAAACTATGGAAATTGGTGCATGAATTTCTGGAGCATACTGAAGTGCAGGAGCTGGAAAGTAACAACGAAGGTGCACAGCAGCTTCAATACAAATTGAATGCCACAATTGAAAAAGTTACCGATGATCTGGAAAGAAGAACAAGCTTTAATACCGCTATATCTTCTATCATGGAATTAATGAATATGCTTATAAAAGCCAATCAAATAAAAGCTGTTGATCTTGTATTAAGAAAAGAAGTGCTTGATAAAATGCTAATACTTTTAAGCCCTTTTGTACCTCACATAACAAAATATTTATGGGAGAAGATAAACAAAAATAAGGTTTTCGAGGATCAGTTGTGGCCTTCGGTAGATAGCGCAGCCTTAATTAAAGATGAAACCACTTTAGTTATCCAGGTAAACGGAAAACTAAAGGCAAATATGATAATATCAGTAGAAATGCCAGAAGAAAGCATCAAAGAGGCTGTATTAAAGCTAGAAAGCGTAGCTAAGCTTGTGGATCAGAAAAAGATTAAAAAAATCATTTATGTAAAAAATAAGTTAGTTAATATTGTTATTTAAGGTTAAGTAAATATGACTTCATCAGCAAGAAATAGTCTTTTAGTTTTATTAGCAACATTACTTCTAATTGCATGCGGATTTCAGTTGAGAGGCGCAATAGAGGCTAACTTTAATTCAATCACAATATCGGGCGGTTCCAATGACTTTGTTAAGCAATTAAATAAGAGGTTTAAGCAGGCTGGAGTTAAAATCGTACCTACGGGAGGAGAAGTAAAGGTAGAGATATTAAAAAATGAGTTGAAAAAAAATATTTTATCGCTTAATTCCTCAGGTTTGGTAAGTGAGTATGAGTTAATTTACATAGTCATCTATAGAGTGCAGAGTATAAAAGACGAAAAGTGGTCGGAACCCATTACCCTTGATCAAACTCGTCAATACACCTATGATGACGAGAATATTGTTGCAAAAGAGCTAGAGGAAAGTCGATTAGTCACGGGCATGAAAGATGAATTAATAAGATCAATGGCTGCACAAATATCACTCCAAACAAACTAACGTAAAATGAATGGCCTTGATTTTTCAATTGAGATTGTTAAAAACCTAACAAAGATCAAAAAAAACTGCATGATTGTTGTCGGTGACGAGCCGGTCATTAAAAATCATACCGACAGAATTTTACAAAAATATCTAAAAGATAGTGATCTTGATCAAATCAATATCACAGTTGATAAATCTACAAAAATAGAATCCTTACAGCCTTTTTTTATGGACGGGTCCCTCTTTAATAACCATACCTATTTTCGAATTAATGTTTTAAGCGGAAGAGTCCCGGATGAAGTTAAAAAATTTTTAACAGATATAATAAGGGTTAACGATAGTGACTTATTTAAGATTCACATCGACTCCACATTAAAAGACTTTTCAAAAACAGTCTGGTCAAAAGATTTATCTGATGTAAGTATTGTATTGGAAGCAAGTGAGCCTAAGTCCTCACAAATCAAAGAGGCGGTTATTGCTAGGTCAGCATTTTATCAAGTTACACTTACCAACGACTCTATTGATCTGTTGATTAGCATGACTGAGGGAAACTTTCTTTTGCTTGAAAATGAATTGAAAAAACTTGAGCTAATATTTAATGGTGAAGAAATTAGCGTCGAGCAATTACTTTACCATCTGTCAAATGGATCAAGATATGACACCTTTGAGCTGTTAGATGCTTGTATGTCTGGTGATAAAAAAAGGGTTATTGATGCGCTAGCATGCCTTCATGAGGAGGGTACAGATGCCCTTTCAATAAACGGTTTATTTGCATGGATTTTTAAAGCTATCGCTAAATTCAAACTACAAAATAAAATAGCTCCAAGCTTTCAAGACTTTAGTTCTATGCGAATATTCGGGTCAGCGCAAGCTAACGTAAAAAGATCATTACATGCAATGACTAAAAATCAAATTGAAGGGGTATTATCTAGAATTAAGGATATTGATTTAATCTGCAAGGGTATTAAAAACGGTGATCCGTGGCTCGAACTTAATAGATTATCTTTCGGTTTGGCACGTATCCACAATAAAGCAAAGGTGTAAAATAACTCTATGGATATAAAAAAATACATGCAAGAGGTTGGCCTGCAATCAAAGGAATCAAGCTTTGAAATTGCAAAAGCTAGCAGCAGCAAAAAAAATCTTTTTTTAAATGACTTGGCTAATCGTATCTCTAGGAATGAAGAGGAGATTATAAAAGTAAACCATTTAGACCTTGACGAGGCCAAAAGAAATAATCTTGATGAGGCTTTTGTAGATAGGTTGACTCTTAATAAGAAAAGTATTGCTTCAATGGCAACGGGCCTACTTCAAATCGCCTCTCTTAATGACTTGATTGGTGAAATCAGTAACGTCAAACAAATGCCATCTGGTATCCAGGTGGGAAAGATGCGGGTCCCTCTGGGCGTTATTGGAATGATCTATGAATCAAGACCAAATGTAACAATTGATGCTGCTGGTCTTGCCATAAAATCAGGAAATTCTATCATTCTAAGAGGTGGATCAGAATCATTAGCATCTAACAACTATCTTGCAAGGCTGATAGAAGAATCACTAATCGTTGCTGGGCTTCCAAAGCACTCTGTTCAGATAATTAAAACAAAAGATCGTGATGCCGTTACTGAGTTAATACAAATGAATAGTTATGTTGATGTAATAATTCCAAGGGGAGGTAAAAGTCTAGTAAAAAAAATTACCGAAGAAGCGAGAATCCCTGTTATTAAGCATTTGGATGGTAATTGCCATATCTATGTAGATAAGTATGCAGATATGGGTATAGCTTTATCTGTTGTAGACAATTCAAAAACACAGCGCTTAGGAACGTGCAACACCCTAGAGTCCTTAGTAATATCAAGCTCTATTGCGAAAGACTTTTTACCAAAAATAAGAGAAATATTTGATGGAAAAAATATTGAAATAAGAGGCTGTGCAAATACAATAAAAATTGTTCCGGGTATAACAAAGGCTTTGGAATCGGATTTTTATGAGGAGTACCTTGGTCCCACTATCTCTTCCGTAATTGTCGAAAATACCGAAGAAGCCATCGCTCATATAAACAAATATTCCTCTGGCCATACTGAATCTATAATTACAAACAATCATAGTAATGCAATGCAATTTTTACGTGAAATTGATTCATCAAGCGTCATGATAAATGCATCCACGCGCTTTGCTGATGGCTTTGAATATGGTCTTGGTGCTGAAATTGGCATTTCTACTGATAAATTTCATGCTAGAGGGCCTGTAGGTCTGGAAGGTTTAACCTCTATGAAATACATTGTTTTAGGAACAGGGCAGATACGGGGCTAATTGATGCCTAGAAAATTAATAGGTATTTTCGGCGGAGCCTTCGACCCTGTTCATAATGGTCACACTGAAATAGCTAGATATTGTATAGAAAGCCTTAATATGGAAAAGGTTGTTATTGTCCCTACTGGAGCTTCATCATTAAATAAAAAACTTACCGACGGTAAGCATCGCCTAGCAATGTTAAATAAAGTGTTTAATGACGCTCATTACGAAGTGTCGGCATATGAGTTGACACAATCAGAGAAGGATCAAGTCCCCTCCTACACCATAAATACTTTGAAATATCTGACGACAGTGCATGATTTAACCACATATGTTTTTATTCTTGGTATGGATGCATTATTAAACCTAGATAAATGGTATCAATGGGAATCCTTATTGGACTACTGCCACCTTCTTGTAATCCAAAGAGAGTGTGATAGTGTTGAATTAAAAAAAATGAAACCAGCGATAAACACTCTCATTAGAAAAGCCACTATAAATTCTATGGGAGGCCTAGCTCAGAAAAAATGTGGAAGTATTTATTTTGCTAAATTTCCATTGATACCAATATCATCGACAGAAATTAGAATGAAATTATCTCGAAATGAAAATGTAAGTGAATTAATTAGTCCTGAAGTAGCTCGGCTCATTAATGAATTTAAAATCTATCATTCGGCTGGCCATAAAATATAATCCTCAAGCCTATCTTTATCCATTACGTTTGAGAATGGCATGACACCAAGGCATGGTGCATGTATAAAGTTTTTTAAAAATAAAATATTCTCGTCAATAAATTTCATTTCTGGTTCAATTATATTAGCAACCCAACCAAATATTTTTTGATTTTTGCTTTCCATAGACTTGATGGTAAGTAATGAATGATTTAAACAACCCAGCTTAATGCCAATAACAAAAATAACTGGAATATCTAGATATTTTATTAGGTCTGAAACATTTTTTAATGAATCGAGAGGGCATTCATAGCCTCCTGCACCCTCAATAAGAAGGAAGTCCGCTTTACCTTCCAAGACCTTTACTTGGCTTTTGATTGACTCGAAATCTATCGAAATACCTTGTCTTGCAGCTGATATGTGCGGCGATGCTGCATCCTTTAAAGCGTATTGATTAACCATAGACTGATCAATCTCTAGGCTATTTGATTGCATAATATGAAACACATCTGAGTTAATTTCTAACCCGTTAAAACATTCTACGCCTGCCGAGACAGGCTTCATTCCAACAACTGAATTCCCTTTTTTTTTCAAAAAGCTCATCAGAGATAGGGTCACATACGTTTTGCCTATATTGGTGTCTGTTCCTGTAACAAAATATTTCCTACCCTTCATTTTTTGACGAACTCAATGGGTTGGTAGTCCGAGATTCGCTCTATATTCCATGCGTGTCCATAGATAACCTCATAAGTAGCTGGATAAATGTCATCTTGCTTAAATAATTCATATTCTTTTTTTATTGACTCCATAAACCCTCTTCCCCTTAAACCCTTCTCACGATTAACATTCCCACTGCTTGCTCCAATTTTACCTATATCTAATAATAATTTTTCTGTAGAGGGATACGTTAATGTAAAGTTTTCAACATCTAATACAGGGTCACTAAAGTCTGATGATACTAATAGGTCGCCAATATTATGCATATCGATAAATTGATTAGCTTTACTGACCCCCGAAATTCTTTCATTAACCTCTTTTAATTCGTATAGTGTTCTTGGGCCAAAAGTGCTAAAAATAAAAAGGCCGTTAGGCTTAAGAACTCGTTTAATTTCATCAAAAGTTCCTGGGAGGCTATTGCACCATTGTAAAGCGCTTGAAGTCCATACCAAATCAAACGAGTCCTCTCGAAATGGAAGCTGTTCAATATCTCCGCATACGTAACTAACAGATGATGATCGCCTTGTAAGCTGAGAAAATAATCCCGAAAACTTATCTTTAGCCAAATAAAGCATATTGTCAGACAAGTCGTAATTTACTAACCTACCTGATTTAAACTTCTTATTAAGCTTAATCCCATTTTTTCCTGTTCCACAGCCCAGATCTACTAATGTTTTAGGGTCTATATTTATTAAATCAAGTCTGTCAAATAAATTATCTGATATCTTGTCTTGTAAGACACAGTAATCCTCATATGAGCTTGCGGCACGATTAAAAACTTTTCTTTTATATGTTTTATCTATCATTACTTATTTTATAAACCTAAGAACCGTATCAACAAAACGGTGTTTTTCTGTTAAAAAAGGCAGATGATTGGCATTCTCAAATATCTCTAGTGAAGCACCTGAGATTTTTTCAGCCATATAGACTGAAGCGGTAGGTGGAATTATTTTATCCCTTCCTCCTGAAATAATGAGTGTCTCAACATCAACTTTGTACAAATCACTTCTTAAGTCATTCGTTGTTAAAAGCTCTAGGCTATCAATTAAAGCATTAGGCTCTGGGTCACCCAATTCAAATATTTTTCGCTGTAAATTATTAGCTACCTTTCTCATATTAGGCATGCCGTAAAGCTGTAATAAGAAAAACTGTTCAATAGTTTTTCTCCAATTTAAAACCAGTTGCTTTGAAAATTTCTCGAATACTTCCTTTTTTATTCCATGGACCCATCCTTGTTTACTTATAAAACATGGTGTTGTGGACACCAAAATGAGTTTTTTAATTTTTTTTGAATATTTTCTTTGGTAAGCAATTGCTAGCTGCCCTCCTAACGACCAACCAACAATGATACTGTTTATTGGAATTAATAGATTTAACTCATCCACAAGTGAGTCCATAGAATAATTATTAATAATTTCACAACCTCCCATACCGGGTAAATTTACAATAATTAATTTATTATTTTTGCTTAATTCACCTTCAATTCCATCCCAAATGCTTGCATTCATTCCCCATCCATGAATTAGTATCAATGGGCTGCCTTGCCCTATTTCTATACTATTCAATTTATACTAGAAGCTTGTTTATGGTTTTTGCTAAACCTATCACATCTTTCTTGGTATGATTTGCTGAAAGCGAAACACGCAACCTTGATGAGTTTTTAGGTACGGTAGGGGGTCGAATCGCAGGCACATAAAATCCATGGTCTAGTAATGCTGTTGAAGCCCAAAGGGTTCGTTCGGGAGTGCCTATGAGTATTGGCTGTATTGCTGTCACCGAATCTAATAACTGGCTTTTCTTGCTAATTGTTTTCCTAAATAATTGAATATTTGCATCCAGTTTTTCTCTTAAAATTTTTCCGTCTTTAATTAAATCTAAGGATTTTGAAATGCCTTCTGCTATACCAGGCATGCTTGCTGTAGTATAAATATAGGGCTTTCCTTTCTGGATTAGGTAATTTATGATATTTTTTCTGGCGCATATAATTGCCCCGGATACTCCAACAGACTTACCTAATGTAAACATATAAATAATTCGTCTTCTATCCTTTTCTGATAAGGTTTTTTTCATGGCAACATATTCCAAAATACCCTGGCCCTTTTTTCCAAGAACTCCATACCCATGAGCATCATCAATAAATAGATGGGCGTCGTATTTATGACACAATGATAATAATGACCTTACGTCTGCTATCTCACCATCCATGCTAAAAACTCCGTCAGTAACAATCATCTTATTTTTTTCTTTAGATTTCTTTAGCAAACCTTCCAGGTGAGTAAGGTTCAAATGATTAAATCTATAAAATTTAGCACGAGATAGTATTGCTCCGTCATTTAGCGATGCATGATTTAATTTATCAGAAAATATCGCATCACCTTTTTTTAAAAGCCCCCCAAAAACCGTCAGGTTAGCCAAATAGCCAGATGAGAAAAATAAACCCTGATCAAACTTAAGATACTTAGCTGCTTTTTTTTCGACTTCATCGTGTGATGAGTAATGACCTGATATCAGGTGTGATGCTCCGGCACCCGCACCAAACTTTCTAATTCCAGCAATTATAGTTTTTTTTATGGAATTATTTTGTGACAAACCGAGATAATCATTGCTTGCAAAGTTGATTTGCCATTGAGAATTGATGAGAATTTTATTTTTTTTAATACTGGTTATAGTCTTTACCTTTCTATATAGATTTTCTTGCTTAAGAAAAGCTAATTCCTTAGCTACTTTTTCATCCAACATATTTAAATATTTTTTATACCAAGTCGTTTAAATAATAGCTTATCTTTTTCTACATTCGGGTTACCTGTTGTAAGAAGTTCATCCCCATAAAATATAGAATTTGCTCCTGCAAAAAAAGCTAAAGCTTGTATACCGTCATCCATAACCTCCCTTCCTGCTGATAGGCGAACGAAACTTTTAGGCATAGTGATTCGTGCCACAGCTATAGTTCTTATGAAATCAAGGTGGTCTAGTGGTTCAGTACCCATTGCCGGAGTACCTTCCACTTGGGTTAGCAAGTTTATTGGGACGCTTTCAGGAGGTTCCGGTAAATTTGCTAACTGCTCGATTAACCCAGCTCTTTCTGACAACGATTCTCCAAGTCCGACTATACCTCCACAACAAACATTAATGTCAGCAGCCCGAACTCGGTCTAGTGTATCCAGCCTGTCCTGATATGTCCGTGTTGAGATAATGTCCCCATATAACTCGGGTGCGGTATCAAGGTTATGATTATAGTAATCCAGGCCTGCTTCCTTAAGCTGCTCCGCTTGGCCATCTTTAAGCATGCCTAATGTTGCACATGTTTCCATACCAAGTGACTTTACAGAAGTAACCATTGTTTTCACCAGGTCTAAATCTCTTTGCTTAGGACTTCTCCAAGCAGCCCCCATGCAAAACCTTGTTGCACCTGCTTCTTTAGCTGCTAATGCTGCCCTCATAACCTCATCTATATCTAATATCGGAGTATTTTCAACCTCCGTATCATATCTGGCTGACTGAGGGCAATAGCTGCAATCTTCAGAGCACCCTCCAGTTTTAATAGATAGCAATGTACTTAATTGAACGCTATTGGGGTCAAAGTTTTCTCTATGCGTGGTGTGGGCCTTATACAACAAATCATTAAAGCTTAAATTAAATAATTGAGAAATTGCATCCTTGGACCATTTTTGCTTTACACTTTGACCAGAGGCTGTCTTAGCTCTTAAAAAATGCACTGTTTCATGGTTAGATTCACTATTTATTTTCGTCATGGTTAATCCTAACTAACTGATTATATTATAAAATTAACCAAAAATTGATTGGTTAAGTAATTTTACACTATTTTTTAACAACTGTATAAAAATTAATCATATGTTTAATATAGTATTATTTGAGCCAGAAATACCTCCCAATACTGGGAATATCATCCGCTTATGCGTAAATACTAAATCTAATCTTCATATAATAAAACCCATGGGCTTTAGCTTAGACGAAAAACCAGTTAGGAGAGCTGGGCTTGACTACCATGACATGGCTAATGTTAAAGTATATGAAAATTATGAAGAATGCTACAAGGACTTAAAACAACATCGTCATTTTGCGGTTACAACTAAAGCAAAAAAACACTACCATCAGCTAAGCTATGAAGTGGGAGATGTTTTTATCTTTGGTCCTGAGACAAGAGGCTTACCTCCAGAAAGGCTTAAGGATGAAAGAAACTATGCCAACATAAGAATCCCTATGGTAGCGAGTAATCGAAGTATGAATTTATCAAATACTGTAGCGGTAGTAATGTTTGAAGCGTGGCGCCAAATAAACTTTATTGAAGGAGTTTAATGCTCAGACTTTATGTCTCTTCCTAATAAATCCTTTACAGCGTCTTTAGGGGGCTTGCTATTGTGAATCACCTGAGAAACTTCATAGGTTATTGGCATATCAATGCTAAGGAGGCCGCTCCTACTTATAACCTCTTTCGCAGTATAAACACCCTCTGCTACATGACCCAATCCATCCAGAATTTCTCTAATAGGTCGGCCTTGCGCCAGACGTATGCCTACCTCCCTATTTCGGGAATATTCTCCTGTACAAGTTAAAACCAAATCACCTGCGCCGGCCAAGCCACCAAAAGTATCAGGGCTTGCTCCTATTGCCTCGCCAAATCGAGAAATTTCAGCTAAACCTCTTGTAATGATTGCAGCTCTGGCGTTGTTACCAAAACCCATACCATCTGATATTCCTGCTGCGATAGCGATTACATTTTTAAGAGCTCCTCCGACAGACACACCCGCAACATCTTTACTGGTGTATATACGCATGCTGCCATGATGGAATGCATTGGCAGCAAGCTTACTCAAATCATCGCTGGTTGCAGCTAATGTTACTGCTGTTGGAAGCTCTCTTACTAGCTCTGCCGCGAAGCTCGGGCCCGAAATAACCCCAAAATTTCTATTAGTTGATCCTGGATCACCCAAGACATCTAAAGCGACCTCATGTGGCAACATACCAGTGCCAACCTCAAGCCCCTTATTAGCCCATATGATAGGAAGATTATTCAATTTTTTTAACTCTGACAGCAAATCACGGAAAGCAGAGGTAGGAACTGCAGAGATTATTAAGTCCGCAGATACTACAGCGCTTTGTAGATCATTATCTAAAAATAATTGCTCTGGAAATTGAAAATTTCCAAGATATTTAGGGTTGCTACGCGCTTTTCTCATCCCGGAGATATGCGACCCATTTCTTGCCCACAATATAACTTGATGCTTTTTTGCTAAATGTATAGCTAACGCTGTTCCCCATGCGCCGGCTCCTAATACTGATATTTTCATGACTTATATGCCCCAAACATCCTGAGCCCTTATAAAACCCTCAATATTTTGGGTAAGCGTTTTTACTTCGATCCATCCGTCTGTTTGGACTGTTGAGAGAAGTTTTAAAGCAACATTTTGACCCACATCAGCTAATTTAACACTTGAAAAAGAGGCTTTATAAAACACGATAACATTTGGTTTCAAAGTCATGATGGTTCTTTCGATGGATGTATCCTGAACTTTTACCCAACTCATCCTACCCACATGATCCTTAACTTTTACCCAGTCCTTGAGCTTGACAAGCACTTGTAATGGATAGGACTCTGTAACAATGAACTCTTTGCTGGTTGTGTCTGACGGGCCTTCGTAAAGAATAGTTTTTTTAGATTTAACTGCTATAAATTCAGCCGATGATACTGGCTGAATAAATACAGCGACTAATAAGATTACAAATAGAGGCGTTTGAAAAAATCGATTAATTGACATTCGGTGAAGATCCACCTGCTTGCTGTTCTTTTTGTTGCATATAAAGAGTTTCAAAATTAATTGGGTTAAGTAAAACAGGGCTAAATCCTGCCTTAATTACTAAGTCTGATATAGCTTCCCTTGCATAAGGAAAAAGTATATTCGGACATGTGATGGCCAGTATTGGCTCTAAACCTTGCTCTGGAACATTTTTTATGGCAAAAATACCAGCCTGAGTAACATCAATCAAGAAAGCTGTCTTATCAGCCTGTTTTGAAGTAACGGTTATTTGAAGTGCAACTTCAAAAAACCCATCCGAAAGTGGTTTAGCGTTATTGTTAAGCTCAATGCTTATCTGAGGAGCCTCGCGTGAAGTAAATATCTCCGGTGAATTTGGTACCTCTACAGACACATCTTTTAAGAAAAGCTTTTCAATTCCAAAGCCAGGTCCCTGTTCCTGCGCCTCATTTCTCATCGAGGAAGTATTTACTTTTGTTTTTTTTGCTGCAGGTTTCTTTGCCGCAACATTTTTTAATTTTTTGTCTTCAGCCATATTTTTTCCAGTATTATAAATAAATTAAAGGCTATTCTATCGCTTTATACATAAAGTATGAACCTTTAAGCAGCAAATAATTAGCCCACTAAGATTTTTTCAAGCTCCCCTGATAAATCACTTTTTCGTAAATCGTCAAAACCCCCAACATAAATATCCCCAATAAAAATTTGTGGCACGGTTCTTTTACCCGTTTTTTCCATCATCTCCGATAGAACATCTGGGTCTTGATCCACATATAATTTATCAACAACGGTAACGCCTTTATTTTTTAGCAACTGCTCAGCATTACTGCAATAAGGGCAATGATTGCTAGTGTACATAAGAATTTTTTTCATGTTTAAGCTCCTGAAACTATTGGTAAATTTTCTTTAACCCAAGCATCCATTCCGCCATCAATGCTGACACTATTACTCAAACCTAGCTTAGAAACAATCTTGACCGCTTGCGAAGAACGAAAGCCTTTTTGGCAATAGAAAAGTAGTTGTTTTTTTGAGTGTTTTTGAAGCTGTTCTGCGTGGTCTGCTATCTTATCTAACGGTATATTTATAGCATTAGTAATTTTTCCTGCAATAAAATCTTCAGGACTTCTTACATCTACAAGAACAATATTTTCTTTATTCATAAGAATCACAGATTCTCTCACTGAAATTGCTTTCTGAGAGGATGAGAGGAGCTTTGGAAACAATAGTAGTCCACCAGAAACTAAAACAAGAAAAACTAAAGCAATATTATTAGCAAAAAAATTCAATTCCGGCTCCAAAAAAATCAATTAGCTATTTTCATGGCTAATTTTAAAAGAGGCATTATAATTGATTAATTGGAATTTTTTAAAAAATTAATGAAGTGTCGGTAATGCAAAAAAAAACAGTGGTTCTTTTAATTTTAGATGGCTTTGGCCATAATGCAGAAACCAAAAATAATGCCATTGCAGCAGCACATACTCCAAACTGGGATAATTTAAGATCCAAGTACCCCCACACCTTAATAAATGCATCAGAGTCCTATGTGGGGCTTCCTCCAGGGCAGATGGGAAACTCGGAGGTTGGTCATCTTACTATTGGCTCTGGAAGGATTATTTATCATGATCTGGAAAGAATTAACAACAGCATTATCGACCTATCTTTTTTTTCCAACGACGAGCTTAATAAAGCCCTCTCAGACTTACATTTAACCAACCAATCCCTCCATCTTTTTGGCCTCATTTCTGATGGCGGTGTTCATAGCCATATCGATCATTACGACGCTATATTGAAGCTTGCTAAAATGAACAAGGTGAACAAGGTTTTTATACATGTTTTTCTAGATGGTCGTGATACACCGCCTAGAAGCGCAATGAAATACATTGCTAAATTAGAGGCTTTTTGTAAGAAAAATGGCATTGGAGAGATAGTGTCCGTTTGTGGTCGTTTTTATGCAATGGATAGGGATGGCCGATGGGAGAGGACAGAGGCTGCATACAATTTAGTGGTCAACCATAGTGCGAAGTTTTCTGCTAAATCTGCATTAGATGCCCTAGAAGCGGGATATGCTCGTGATGAAAATGACGAGTTTATATCGCCCACATCGATTAACAATACAGGCCTTAAGATAGAGGAGCATGACGCAATAGTATTTATGAATTTTAGGTCGGATCGTGCAAGGCAACTAACCAACAGCATATTAAATGACACATTCGATGGATTTACTCGTATGTATAGACCTAAAAACTTAAAATACTTCTCCCTAACAAGTCATGACAAAAATCAATTGAGAGCAATTCCCATATTCAAACCAATTGAAATAAAAAATACATTAGGCGAGATAGTTTCTAAAATCGGGAGGAAGCAACTTCGCATAGCTGAAACGGAAAAATACCCACATGTGACTTTTTTCTTTAATGGTGGTGAAGAAAAAGTTTACGCAGGTGAAGAAAGAATGCTAATACCGTCACCGAAAGTGGCAACTTATGACCTGCAGCCTGAGATGAGTGCTTTTGAGTTAACGGATAAACTTACCGAGGCGATAGATTCAGGAAAATACGATTTAATTATTTGCAATTATGCGAATGGTGACATGGTTGGTCATACAGGAATTATTGCTGCAGCTATCAAAGCCATTGAGGCATTAGATAAATGCATAGGAATAGTGGCTGATTCAGTAGTAAAAAGTAGCGGTGATCTTTTGATCACTGCGGATCACGGTAATGCTGAAATGATGCAAGACGAAGCTAATAACCAACCGCACACCCAACACACGACCAATCTTGTTCCATTTTTGTATATGAATGAAAAAATCTCCTTAAGAGAGGCGGGTAACCTATCGGATATAGCTCCCACTATACTAATGCTTATGAATGAAAAAGTGCCATCAGAAATGACTGGAACAAATCTCATAAAAATTTAATGCGAAAAAAAATATTTTCTTTAGCTAGTCTTACACTTAGTTTTCTTATTATCGCTATTTTTAATACCAGCAATATCTATGCAAATGAAACCGTCAATGGCACGCAAAGTGATTTAGAAAATATCCAACAAAAAATTAATGATCTAGACAAACAGATTGATAAAAAAACTAAAGTTAAAAAAGGTATTACACAAGAGCTGAAAAAGGAAGAAAAAAAGATCAGCAAGACTAAAAAAGAAATCTATAAAATTAAAAAGAAGGCAAAAGATACCAAGAAAAAATTAGCTAGCCTTAAAAAAGAACTAAGTGAATTAGAGAAAAATATTGAAAAAAGAAAAAATGATCTATCCCTTAATTACTACCATAGCTATACGCAAGGTCAATTAAGTACGCTTCAAATGCTGTTGGAGGGAATTAATCCTAACCAAATATCAAGAGAGCAAAGATACTTAGGTTTTTTGTCAAAAGCTCAAAGCAATAATATTAAAGAAATTAAGCGCGACTTTCTTAAGGTAGAGAAAAATAAAGAAAATATTGGGGTCACCATTAAGAAAATTGCTTCATTAAAAAAAGAAACAGAAAAAAAAGCTAAGGCTTTGGAAAAAGAAAAAGCAAAGAAAAAAAATATTCTTAAAAAAATTAATTCTGAAATAAAGTCACAGAAAAAAATAAAAGAAAAGCTTATTGCTGACGAAAAAAAACTTACTAGTATCATTAGGAGTCTCATAGAAAAATCACGAGCAGAAACTAAAAAAAGGGTAAAACAAGAGAAGATTGTTGCAGACAACAAGTCCTTACCTGACAGTTCTCTGGACAAGTTAAACTTTCAAAAATTAAAGAAACAATTAAAACTTCCAGTCAAAGGTAAAATTATTCATAAATTTGGAGAAAAAAGACCTGATACAGGTATTGTTTGGAAGGGTGTCTTTATTAAAGCAAACGAAGCTGATCCTGTATATGCCGTTGCTAAAGGCCGGGTAGTTTTCTCAGACTGGTTAAGGGGCTTTGGAAACATTCTTATTATTGATCATGGGGGGAACTATATGAGCCTTTATGGAAACAATGAATCATTACTAAAGAAACAAAACGATATGGTTAATGGTGGCGATCAAATAGCTACCGTTGGCAATAGTGGGGGTAATAACTCTAATGGGCTGTATTACGAACTACGAAAAAATAGTAAGCCATTTAACCCCATGTCCTGGACTACACTAAAGTAACTTACTCTCCAATTAAATGAAGATTGACTCTACGATTAAATTCGCCATAGCGATGCTCATAAATAAATATGCCTTGCCATTGTCCCAGTAATGCTCGCTTGTCCTTCACCGGAATTGATAATGATGTTTGGGTTAATGCAGTTCTAATATGAGCCGGCATATCGTCAGGCCCTTCTGTTGTATGAATAAAGTGGTTATCTCCATCCACCACAAGTCTCGAAAAAAAATTTTCTAGGTCTACTAAAACATCGCTATCATAGTTCTCATTTATAAGAAGACTAGCGGATGTGTGCTGTATGTGAAGAGTTAGTAGTCCATTGGAAACCGATTGAGATTGGACCCACATTCCAATATCTTCCGTAATATCATAGAGACTCCGTCCTGATGTTGATTTTTTTAGTTCATGGAAAAATTGTTGCATCTAATTTATCGCTCCTTATCGCAAATACCATAACAATTAAAATGAATAAGACACAGAAAGATTAAGGGAGCGTCCAATACCGGGTACCTGAGAAGAAGATGACCTTGATATACCTGTGCTCATGGTAGCTCCTTGCCCAAGATACTCGCCCCCATTAGGGTTATCGTATGCTCGATTAAAAATATTTTCAACGCTACCAACGATCTTTAAATCCTTAAATTGATAGGATGAATAAAGATCTGCAATAGTGAATGCAGCGGTTTCTCTTTCGTGTCTTACGCCATCGGTATACGTTTTTTTATCTACCATCCTCACCACAAAGCTATTTTGCCATTTACCAAGCTCTTGATTAAAACCCATGGTTAAGTTAGCCGGCATAAGATTGTATAGGTCGGTGCTGTTATCTAGATTCCTTCCACGCTGATAATTGAATTTAGCGGATAGGTTATATTTTCCATAACCCCATGACTCAAAAATATTTCTCTTAGCAGCAATATCTATGCCTGCAATCGTAGCATCATGATTATTAAACTGTAAATTGCTATATCCGTCATCAGTGCGATAGGAAAGAGATTCGACATCGATATAGTCATCTATGAAGGAATAGTATGGGTTTATTTTAATCATCCACCTCCCGTCTGATCCAGCATGATCGATTAAAAAACCAATCTTATGCGCTGTTTCGGGTTTAAGATCCACATTACCAACATAGCCATTGCCATCACCATAAAGATTGTTCATGTTAGCGGCCATTGTCCACGTAGACCAGGTATATCGTTGGTAAAGATTCGGGCTTTTACTTTTTATAGTATACCCAAACTCTAATGAGGATAATTTATTGGGCGTATATTTTCCGAGCATACTTAAATTGATATTGTTATCTGTTTTAGACCGATCTCTGTTGTTGAACGCGACAGAATCATCTAACTGATTGGAGCCCATGTTGTTATTAGGATTATAGCCCTGCACATAGCCGCTGTCAGTCTGAACCAATCCATATCTTAATCCAATGGAGGACAGCCACCTATCAGACCAGAGCGTATCCAGTTGAGTATAAATATCATACCTATCTCGTTCACCATCATTAATATTATAGAAGTCATTCCCGCTCATCATGCCTTGGCCTGAGGGATTCGACTCCCACTTGTCATCTAATCCATATAGCTGTATCTCAGCGCCTATCTTTAGGGTGCTTTTATCATCCATAAATACATCTCCGTCTGCCAAGAACCCAAATGTTTTTCCATTTGCCTCCATAGGCATGCCATAACTATTGGGATAGAGAAATTGCTTGTCATCAGCGAAGTTGTGCTTATGGTTGGTGTCTTCATAATATATTTGTGAGCTTACTTTACCCCAATCATATTCTGCCCGATATCTCATATTAAATTGGTAGTTTGTATTTCCCACGGAATCCATCCTCTGATTAGGAAAGGACTGATAGGGGCTGTCTTGGTATGCAAACATGGCTTCATAATAATGCTGTCCATCCTTTTTAGCTAAAGTGAATTGATGGTTTTGATTTTTAAATCGAGACGATCCAATCTCATCTCCAGCTAAATATCCCCTTCCGCTAGCAGAAGCTCCTGAGTCCTTGAAGGAAGCTCCGGTATAGGAGTTATTTGCCTCAACAAAAGACCCAAAGTATTTAAAGGCCTTGTCCCCGCTAGCTGCTGTTAGGTTGAGGTTGATGCCCGCCGAATCATTATTACTTTGAAAAAAGGATTGAATGCTGCCTTTTGTCACTGGCTTTTCATCTTCCCCAAACATCATATTATGTGATTTTATGTTAATGACACCACCAATATTGTCCCCTCCCTGGCTAACAGAAGACAGTCCGGCCAAAACATCTATATCGTTTATATTTGCTGGACTGGTATAAGATAATGGAGGGTTCATGTGGTTAGCGCATGATGATATAAGGCTCATACCGTCAATTTTTATACTAATCCTATCACCAGATAAACCTTGAACCGAAGGTAAGCTTGAAAACCCGCCACTCTTAATGGCATTTACACCCAAGAATTCATTAAGTAAATTACCAGTGTCGACACTGATAGTCTTTTTAATGTTCATAAATCCTAGGTCAAGGCTCGTATCCGAAAAAGGTGTTTCTTTGTTATCAACAACCTCAATACCAATTGATCTGGTAATTGTTTCTGAAAATACAAATGTTGCATTAAAAAGTAATACATAGACCGCTATGTGTAGTAACTTCATTTTTTAAGTCCCTGAATAAATTTATATAAAACAAGCTCTTTTAAAGCGCTAAAATTATTAAGGACTTACAGGAGGAGCTTGCTTATCATAAGTAAGCAATGCTATTGATGCAGGCGGGATGTCAGTTTCTTGTTCGAGCAAAACGTTATTTACGTTAAGATAAAAGATGTTGCCATCTTCGTGGCTGATATTTTGTAAAGCTTTTAAAGAGAGCTTACAATAATCACATCGACTGAGTGATGAGGTATTGTTGTCTGTTTCATCGGATCTATCTAAAGCAATGAGTTTAATCCCTGAAGATGTACATACCACCTCCAAAACACTTGCTGAAATAGTCTGAGATACTAATAGTCCAATAACGATCATTAATATAGAGAATAATGCTGCCCAATAGCCTTTTTTCAACAGTTTTTTTTTCATAATCAGTGATTGTAATGCAAAATAGTGAAGCCTAAAAGGCCTCATAGTCGCCTTCTTCAGCGATCGTTATTTCAATCAGCTTTTCCCTTTTTTTTTAAAGCATCGTAAATGATAAAAGCCGCCCCCACCGTTATAGCACTATCTGCAACGTTAAATGCAGGCCAATAAAAAATACCGTCTAAATGAAGAGAAACAAAATCCACAACATATCCCTGTGATAATCTGTCTATCAGATTGCCCACAGCACCACCAAAAATTAAGGTTAAGCCATAAGCAAGCGGCTTATTATGTTGATTTTTTTTTATGTAAAAAGGAAGGGCTAAGCTCACTACTAGCGATACGGTCGCTAAAAAATATCTCTGCCATCCGCCTGCATTAGCCAAAAAACTAAAGGCAGCACCAGTGTTGTGGACGTGTATGATATCAAAGAAACTCGTTACTTCAACAGCCTCTCTAAGCCTCATAGTTTCTGTGATTATTCTTTTTGATACTTGATCAGCTAAAACAATAGCTATACTAGTTGCAAATAATTTAAGCATGATGTCTTAGCTCACCCTCCCCAAATAGGTTTGTTATGCACCTAGAGCAAATAGAGGGGTGTGCCTTATCTGCTCCCACAGTTGAAACATAGTGCCAACAACGCTCACATTTATTATGTGTAGATGGGGTAACTTTTATCTCTAGCGGGCCTTCATGTGACTCAACTAACACGCTAGAGGTTATAAAAATAAATCTTAAGTCATCTTTAAATTTTAAAATTTGTGTTGTTAATTCTTGATTGGCTTTAATGGTCAATTGAGCCTGTAAAGATGACCCTATTTTGCCTTCCTCTCTCAACTCCTCAATTTTTTTGTTTGCTACCCCCCTAACCATCTTTAAGGCTTCCCAAGAGTGCAAATCGTCATTATTTAAATGGTGACTGGGAAGTTCGTACCAAAAATCTGAGAACAAAGAATGGTCGACGTGTTTACATAAAACCTCCCAGAGTTCATGTGCAGTAAAACTAAGAACAGGAGCCATCACACGCATTAATGAGTGACTTATATGATAGAGCGCTGTTTGTGCAGAACGTCTAGCAAAAGAACTTTCAGCTGTTGTATAAAGTCGGTCCTTAATAACATCCAAATAAAATCCGCCCAGATCCTCTGAACAAAAAGCAACGAACTTTTGCATGGCTAGATAGTACTCAAATTGATCATAATGCTGTAAGACAGTTTTTTGTAATTTATCAACTGAATATATGGCATATCGATCAAGGCTTAATAATTCTTTTGAGGGCACAAGGTGTGTATTAAAATCAAAGTCTTCTAAATTAGCGCATAAAAATCTTAATGTATTTCGTATTCTTCGATAGCTATCTGAAACCCTTTTTAAAATTTCATCAGAAACATTTAGCTCTGCTGAATAATCTGTTGTTGCAACCCATAATCTTAAAATATCCGCACCGTATTGATCCATAATTTTTTGAGGTGCAATAACATTTCCTTTGGATTTACTCATTTTATAGCCCTTACCATCAACTACAAATCCGTGTGTTAAAAGTGCCTTAAATGGAGCTTTTTCGTTCATCGCACAGCTTGTTAAAAGGCTAGATTGAAACCAACCACGGTGCTGATCCGACCCTTCTAAATATAAGTCTGCTTGCGGTGCTAAGTCCTTTCTTTTAGCCAATACTGATTCATGTGTAGTTCCAGAATCAAACCACACATCGAGTGTATCGGATATTTTTTTATAATCCTTGACGTCTGCTCCTAATAAAACTGAGGAGTCTAAATTAAACCAAGCATCAATCCCATTTTTTTCGATCAATTGCGCAACAGTTTCAAAGAATTCTTGTGTTTTTGGATGCGGCTCTGATGAATCCTTATGAAGAAACATCGGTATCGGTACACCCCAATTTCTTTGTCTTGAAACACACCAGTCTGGTCTATTTCTAATCATTGCTTCGAGTCTAGCCTTACCCCATGATGGGAAAAATTTCGTAGCGGATACTGCTTTATTTGCAAGATCGCGTAATGAGTTTTTGTTGCTATTTTTATGATTCATACCTATAAACCACTGATGTGTTGCCCTAAAGATAATAGGTGTTTTATGTCGCCAGCAATGAGGGTAGCTATGCGCATACTTTTCCATAAACAACAGAGCATTATTTGTTTTTAACAATTCAACGATTTTCTCATTTGATTCCCAGACGGTTAGTCCGGAAACGAAGGGAGTGTTACTTTTGAACCTACCAAGATCATCTACGGGATTTTCTACTGGCAAATCATACTTTACTCCAACGACATAGTCATCGATTCCATGTGCAGGTGCTGTATGGACCAAACCAGTTCCAGCCTCAACGGTGACATGATCGCCACAAATAATAGGTACTGACTTTTCAAGAAATGGGTGCTTAAACAATAGTCCTTCTAATTTCTTACCACTAGCCGATGCAACAAGATTGACTGATTGATTATATTTTGCAAATCTTTGCTCAACCAAGTCTTTGGAAATAATTACAAATTGGTCTTTTAGTTCATACAATCCATACTCCAGTTCTGGATGAACACAAATTGCTTCATTTGCTGGAAGGGTCCATGGAGTCGTAGTCCAAACAACAGCAGAAACATTTTTAGATAGGGTGCTGGAAAAGATTGCTTCACACTGCTTTTGTTGGGTTAGTGTAAAAGCAACATCAATTGCAGTGGAGGTCTTATCTTCATACTCCACCTCCGCCTCAGCTAATGCAGAACCACAGTCTGTACACCAATGGACTGGTTTACTTCCCTGATATAGAAATCCATGCTCATAAATTTTTGCGAGAGATCTAACAATGTTTGCTTCCGTGGATTTATCCAATGTTAGATACGGGTTATCCCAATCGCCAAGAACGCCCAATCTTTGAAAATCTATTTTTTGTCTAGTCACTTGCTCAATTGCATAACCTCTACATAACTCCCTAAATTTTGCAGGGTCCATTTCTTTTCCATATTTTTTTTCAATAACTAGCTCAATAGGCAGTCCATGGCAATCCCAGCCAGGGACATAAGGGGCATCAAAGCCAGACAATGTTTTTGATTTCACAATAAAGTCTTTTAGAATTTTATTTACAGCATGGCCTATATGAATATCGCCGTTAGCATAGGGAGGCCCGTCATGAAGAACGTATCTTGGCGCACCATTTCTTGACTTTCTTATCTCGTCATAAAGGTTTTTGTTTTTCCACTCGTCTACCCAGCCAGGCTCTCTTTTTGCAAGATTACCTCTCATAGGAAATGAGGTGTCGGGAAGGTTCAGTTTGTATTTATTTTCTTCTGTCATAGTTTTCTAAAAAAAATTTAGCCTTTTTAATATCTATTTTAATTTGGTCTTTTAAAGCTTCAATATCTTTGAATTTCTTCTCGTCTCTTACTTTTTGCAAAAAAATTACTTTGGCGTGCTTGCCATACAAATCAGCTGAAAAGTCGAACAAATGAACTTCTAAGTGAAGCTTTGATACGCCTGCGATAGTCGGCCTGACTCCTAAGTTTGCGACTCCTGCTATGCCATTCAATTTTACAGCAAAGACTCCTTTTAATGGAGGTCGATTGTGAAACATATGGATATTTGCCGTTGGAAAGCCTATCTCTCGGCCTCTTTTATCTCCATGTACTACTTTGCCTGAAATTGAGTAGGGTCTTCCAAGTATATTGCTGGCCCTATCCAAGTCGCCTTTTGCCAATAAAATTCTTGTCATAGTGCTTGATATTCGCTCACCCTTATCCTGAACTTTTTCCATAATACATACATCTATTCCGCTTTTTATTAAGCTGTCTACATCACCTTCACGTCTTGCTCCAAACCTAAAATCATTTCCTACAATCACTTGTTTAGCTTGTATGTTGTTTTTCAGTATATTGATAAATTGAGCGCCAATAATGTTGGAAAATTCATGGTTAAACTTAACGATAAAGACTTGGTCAATTTTTTTTTCATCAAAATACTCTAACTTTTCCCTAAGGCTTATAATTCTTGCAGGTGCGTCATTTGGATAAAAAAACTCTTTGGGATGGGGCTCAAACGTCATCACCGAAGAAGGTAGGTTGTTCTTTTTAGCGCTTACAATGAGTTTATTTAAGATGGCTTGGTGGCCAAGATGAATTCCATCATAATTCCCTATGGTTAGAATTGAACTTGGGTGGCTTCCGTTAAGATGTCTAAATACTTGCATTTTATTGCTTGCTTAATCTTCGCGTAAACACAGTTAGATTAATACCTACCATCCTAAGTGAAATGAAATAAGAAGCCAGCCCTATAAGGGTTAAGGTGCATAAGTGGTAAATTTTTTCCCATACTGAATATGCCAACCAAATACTATCTGGTCCTTTAAAAAATAACAGAGAAACGCTCATAACAACTAGTCCAAAAATAATTTTCGCCAAAAACTTCATCCATCCTGCCTCCAGAACAAAGATTTTACTTCTCTTTAGATGATGGAATAACAATGCTGCATTAATACAAGCCCCAATCGCTATAGCTAAGGCAAGGCCTGCGTGGCCAATAAATCCAATAAAAATCATATTCATGACTTGTGTACAAAATAAGGTGAAGATCGCTATCTTTACAGGTGTTTTTATGTTTTTTTGAGCATAAAATGCTGGGGCTAATATTTTAATGAGAATTAAAGCAATTAATCCAATGCTGTATGCTGTCAATGCATATTGAGTCATAAGAACATCTTGCTCAGTAAAGGCTCCATAAAAAAATAGGGTTGTAATTAAGGGGATTGCAAGTATGCACAAGGCTGCAGCAGCTGGTGCAGACAACAATATAGATAGCTTTAATCCCCAATTAACCAAATTCGAATACTCTGCCTTGTTATTTTCTGAAATACTACTTGAAAGGCTTGGCAAAAGAATGGTGCTTAATGCTACACCAAGAACACCTACAGGAAATTCCATCAATCTATCTGCGTAATAAAGCCATGAAACGCTCCCAACTGCCAAAAATGAAGCAAATATCGTATTAATTAGCAGTGATATTTGTGTCACCGATACCCCTAATATGGCGGGACCCATTAGTTTAGTTATTCTCCATACACCCGGATCATTGATCTTAAAATCTAACTTTGGTAATAAGCCAATTTGCCTTAAAAACGGAATCTGAAAAATTAATTGAAGTATTCCGCCTACAAATACTGCCCAGGCCAGAACCATAACAGGCTGGGAAAAAGAATCAGCAAAGAATAATGCGGCAATAATAAAGCTTATATTAAGCCAAACCGGAGTAAAAGCTGGGACAATAAACCTTCCATACGAATTCAAAATACCTCCAGCCATTGATACCAATGAAATGAAGAATATGTATGGAAAGGTAACTCTTAACATATCAACCGTGAGGTTAAATTTTGCAGGGTCAGAAGCAAAGCCGGGGGCGCTTAGATATATGAGCCAAGGTGCTCCAAAAATACCAAGCATAGTTACTAGGATTAAAAAAATGCCCAGCAACGTAGCTACTTTGTTTATTAATACTGCTGTTTCTTTAGTTGATCTATTGGATTTATACTCAGCTAAAATTGGCACAAAGGCCTGTGTGAATGCTCCTTCTGCGGAAATTCTTCTCAGTAAATTAGGAATTTTAAATGCAACAAAAAATGCATCTGTAACCATCCCCGCCCCAAAAATTCGAGCGATAATGCTATCCCGCAAAAATCCTAATATTCTTGAGACTGTTGTCATCCCTCCAACGCCTGCTAATGCTTTTGAGAGATTTATCATGGGTGTAAGTTTGTATAATTCATGTAGTAGTTATTATAGCTTTAACTAATCGAATGGTTATTCATAGTTAATGAGTTTCTTCTTGTGCATACAGTGGAAAATAGATAGAATACGGGGTTATTTTTAATATGTATATACAGGGATTAAATATATGGCAAATACAGCCCAAACTAGAAAACGCGCAAGACAAAATGATACTCAAAGGGCGCACAATGCTAGCCTTAGATCAATTTTTAGAACTGCTGTTAAAAAGATTGTAAAAGCAATACAAACAGGTGATAAAAAAGTTGCTACTGAATCATACAAAGAGAATGTGCCGGTGATTGATAGAATTGCTGATAAAAAAATTGTTCACAAGAATAAAGCGGCTCGACATAAATCAAGGTTGAATACTGCCATTAAATCCTTGTAGGTTTTTCAAATGCTCTCAATCATTCAGAGAGCATTTCCTTTAAAATCTTGGCTTTATCAAGCATTTTATTTAGGTCGTCACCAGTCAAAGTATAGTGGCCCATCTTCCTTCCTTTGCGAGCCTCTGCTTTACCGTACAAATGTACATTAACGCTTGACTCACGATTCAAGATATCAAAGTCGGGATTTATGTACTTATCATTTTTAAACCAAATATCCCCTAATATATTGACCATAATAGCGCTAGATTTTTCTTCTGGCTGAACAAGATCTAGCCCTGCAAGAGCCCTTACTTGCAAATCAAATTGGTTGTGGTTGCAGGCATCAATGCTGAAATGTCCAGAATTATGGGGCCTGGGTGCAATCTCATTAACATATAATTTTCCGTCAACTATAAAAAATTCCACCGCCATAACACCGATATAGTTAAGTTTTACAGCAATTTGATGAGCGTATTCTTTAGCCATTGATACAAAGCTAGCGGGTATCCTTGCTGGTGCTAAAGATATATCAAGAATACCGTCAATATGTTTATTTTCAGCTACAGGAAAATAAACTTGTATACCGTTGTGAGATCTTGCTAGCACCACAGACAACTCAAGATCAAGAAAAAGTTTCTTTTCAAGAACACAGGGAACTTGTCCGGAGTAATTATAAGCAATTTCTAGATCGGCTATGTTGTTAACATGAATTTGTCCCTTACCGTCATATCCAAATTGAGCCACTTTTAAAATAGCCGGAAAAATATCACTAGGGACATCATTTAGCTGGGCGAGTGTCTGAATCACAAAAAAGGGGCCTACAGGGATTCCGTTGTCTATTAAAAAAGTTTTTTCTATAATTCTATTTTGAACAACAGCTACAGCACTAGACGACGGGCGCACTATTAACTTTTTTTCTAGATACTCAAGAGTAGAGAATGGAATATTTTCAAATTCGGTTGTTACTGATGAACAGCTTGACATTATTTTATCTAAAGCTTTTCTGTCTGTATATTCAGCACACAAATGTACGTCAGCGATCATACCAGCTGGACTTTTCTCATCAGGATCTACAACGGTAACTCTGAATCCTAATTTTTGTGCTGCAATTACAAAAAATCTTCCTAATTGGCCACCACCAAGGATGCCAAGCATATCATCTTTAATTGATTCCAATTATGTATTCCCTAGCTTCATATTCAACACCATATCAACTTGGTTACTTCTAAATTTATTAAGTTTTTTTTGTACCTCCTCATCACTTTCAGCAAGCATGGATACAGCAAATAGTCCTGCATTCGATGCTCCCGCCTCTCCAATTGCAAAAGTGGCAACAGGGATACCCTTAGGCATTTGTACGATCGATAGTAATGAGTCTTGCCCTTCTAAATGTTTAGTGGGTATAGGAACGCCAAGAACAGGTAAGGTGGTTTTTGATGCTACCATGCCCGGCAGGTGTGCAGCCCCCCCTGCTCCCGCTATAATAATCTTAAATCCATTTTTCCTGGCATTTTCTGCAAATTCAAACATCAAGTCTGGTGTTCTATGGGCAGATACCACTTTTGCTTCGTAAGGAATGCCGAAATCTTCTAAAATTTTGGCAGTATTTTCCATTGTTGGCCAGTCGCTGTTAGATCCCATAATTATTGCCACTATTGGCTTTAAGTTATCCATCCACTTTTTCCTTTTTTATCTTTTCTTTAAAAAATATCACCATATTATCTCTGTGTATTAAATTTGATTCATTAATGTAACCTAATAACGACTCAATTTTTTCGCTTGAATAGCCCGCAATCTTTCCTAGTTCCTCGCTACTATAGTTAACTAAGCCCTTAGCAATCTCTTTGTTTTTCGTATTAATGCATCGTACAATTTCGCCCCGATTAAATTTTCCTTCGACCCTAATTACACCTGCAGCTAAAAGGCTTTTTCCATTAAAAACTATAGCTTCCTCGGCTCCACTATCGATATAAACCTTTCCCTTAGATCTGAGATTGTTTGCAATCCACTTTTTCTTTGTTACAAGCTCAGCTACATTGCATTCAAGGTGTGTTCCAGCAGATTCATCCTTATTCAATTGAGTTAATATGTTCGGTGACCTTCCAGAAGCAATGATCGTATGTGTTCCGCTAAGTGATGCTCGTTGGGCTGCTTTAATTTTAGTTAGCATGCCACCTGTCCCAACCTTCGATGTCGTGTCTTGGGCCACAAGTTCCAACTTAGCATCGTCAATGTATGCATGATCAATAAGAATTGCCTGGGCATTTTTCCGTGGATCATCTGAAAACAAACCCTCCTGATCAGTTAACAGCACCAAATAATCAGCCTCAATCAAATTGGCGACCATAGCAGCAAGGGTATCATTATCTCCAAACCTTATTTCATCATCGGCAACTGTATCATTCTCGTTAATGACCGGGATAATCTTCTTTTCTATAAGGTGACTTATTGTTGATCGTGCATTTAAGTAACTTTTTTTAATGCTTAAGTCATCGTGAGTTAACAATACTAACGACGAAACTAAGCCAGATCTGCTAAATAACTGCTCGTAGATTTGCGCTATAATCATTTGCCCCACTGATGCAGCCGCCCTCAGCTCACTCAACTGATGAGGTCTTTCTTTGTAACCCAATTTTTTTAAGCCAGCTGCAATAGCGCCGCTCGAAACTAGCACCACTTCTTTTTTTTGCTTAACTAACTCAGCTATTTGCTCGACTATATGCTGCAGCTGAAGCTCATTAATGCCTCCGCCCTCTTTTGTTACGATGCTTGAGCCAAGCTTAACAACCACTCTTTTTGATGAAGAAAAATTTATCTTATTCATCTTTCTTTAAGCCCTCCACATGCTTCATAATCTCGAATGTTAATTCTCTGCAACCCTTACCGTTAATAGCGGAGATGCAAAAAACTTTACCTTTCCATTTCATCTTACTTTTAATCTCATCCTGAATTTGATCTAAATTTGTTATTAAGTCAATTTTATTTAAAATAAGCCATCTTGGTTTATTAAACAAATCTATACTGTATTTTTTAAGCTCATTAATGATCGCTTCTGCCTCTTTTGCTGGATCAACCGACTCATCAAATGGCGCTATGTCTATTAAGTGCAATAACAATTTCGTTCTATCTAAGTGCCTTAAAAACTGATGGCCTAGTCCATATCCATCTGCTGCACCCTCAATCAATCCAGGTATATCTGCAACCACAAAGCTTCTTTCGTTATCAACCCTAACAACCCCAAGATTCGGTTGCAAGGTAGTAAAAGGGTAATCGGCAACTTTAGGTTTTGCTGCAGAGATAGATCGAATGAGAGATGATTTTCCTGCATTTGGCATACCTAACAATCCAACATCAGCCAATACTTTTAACTCTAGGTATAATTCAAATTCTTCCCCTGGATCTCCTTGTGTGCACTGCCGCGGTGCTCTATTTGTGCTGGATTTAAAATGTACGTTACCAAGGCCCCCTTTGCCACCATTGGCAATGATGAGTTTTTCTCCATGATTTTCAAAATCAGCTAGTACTTCTCCGGTTTGTTTCTCTGTTATTACTGTCCCTACAGGTACTCGGAGAATCAGATCGTCTCCCTTTGCCCCATAACATTCTGCACTCCTTCCATTTTCACCACGCTTTGCTCTGTAATTTTTAACAAATCTAAAATCAATAAGTGTATTAATATTCTCATCCGATTCAACATATATAGACCCGCCTCTCCCTCCATCGCCACCATTAGGGCCTCCCATAGGCTCATACTTCTCCCGCCTAAACGAAGCTATACCATTGCCGCCATCACCAGCAAAAACCCTAATCGTTGCTTCATCTATAAATTTCATTATGGTCCACCAAACAAAAAAGCCCTATCAAATGATAGGGCTTTGAAATAGTCTTAAACAAATCTAGGCAGTTACAACGTGCACTAATTTTCTTTTTAATGCGCCCTTGGTTGAAAAACTTACCTTGCCATCTGTTTTTGCAAACAATGTATGGTCTTTGCCAATTCCAACATTGGTTCCAGGATGCATTTTTGTTCCACGTTGTCTCAATATTATGCTTCCAGCTTTTACAAATTGATCCCCGTAAGCTTTTAACCCTAATCTTTTTGATTCTGAGTCTCTGCCGTTCCTTGAACTTCCGCCTGCTTTCTTGTGAGCCATTAGTTTAAATCCTTATTATTTTACTGCAATCTTGTCGACTTTAATCTCAGTGAAACTTTGTCTATGACCCTGAGACTTTCTGTAGTGTTTTCTACGATTCATTTTAAATATCTTAACTTTATCACCACGCCCGTGTGCAAGAACAGTAACATCAACAGTAGCACCTTTGACCAATGGAGTACCGATAGTAACTTTTTCGCCATCTACAAGTGTTAGTACATGGTTAATACTAAGTTGCTTACCTACCTCAGTAGTCAATTTTTCAACTTTTAATGTTAAGCCTTCAGAAACTTTGAATTGCTTACCGCCTGTCTTAATTACCGCATACATGATCGTAACCTTATTTTATATAACAATTTAGAGCCGGAATTATACTTAAATTAATACAATTTATCAATTAAATCTTAGGTTGTAAGCCTATATTTTTAACGTATGTATTCGATTCCAATGTTATCTGTATGATAAAATGAAACCTTATACCCTATAACTGTTAAAAATTTATCAAATTGCTATCAACAATCTTATCACCCATATCAAACGATTTAAATGAAGTTAACAATGTAATTAGAAAATCCTTGTTTTCAGAAATACCTATTATTAATCAAATTTCTAATCATATTATTAATAGCGGGGGAAAGCGTATGCGGCCCTCTATCTATCTTTTATTTGCGCGATTAACTGGTGAAATAACACCAAAACATCTGGCTATGGCTGCAATAATAGAGTTTATTCACACCGCAACACTTTTACACGACGACGTAGTAGATCAATCAACTCAGAGACGCAGTAAAAAAACAGCGAATGCGATATTTGGAAACTCTTCAAGCGTTTTAGTGGGAGACTTTATTTATTCACGATCCTTCCAGATGATGACCCAAATAAACAATATGGCGATAATGAAAATACTAGCTGATACAACAAATGCGATTTCTGAAGGCGAAATCCTTCAACTGCTAAATACTAAAAATCCAGATCTCTCAGAGAGTCAATATTTTCAGGTAATCAACTTTAAAACAGCTAAACTTTTTGAATCTTGCGGGTCTCTTGCTGGAGTTTTGAATGAGATAAATTATGAAAAACAAGCCGATCTTTCTAGGCTTGGTAATATTTTTGGGATCATGTTTCAATTAACTGATGATATTCTGGATTATTCAGGAAAAGAGATTGAAATAGGAAAGAATGTTGGTGATGATCTAGCTGAGGGCAAGGTTACACTGCCTTTGATATACGCAATGAAAAATGGAACCGATAATCAAAGTAAGTTAATTAAAGATGCTATCAAGATGGGAGATATTAACCGTCTGCCGGATATTATTCAAGTATTAAGCGATACAAATGCAATAGCTACCGTTCAAAAACATTTGGCTTTTAAAGTTGTCGAGGTTAATGAGGTGTTAGGGAAGTTTGATGATAGTGAAACAAAAAGCACATTAAATGCTTTGGCTCACTATATTGTTGAGCGCAAGGGCTAAAATATTTAATGCATAATAATTTTTTCTCCACTTTGTAGTGCGTAGTAATTCATCTGCGCGGATTTATTTTTAACCGCAAGCAAATCCCCGTAAAAAATAATTTGCTCATTCAGTTCTACTTGAGCGAAATCGCCATTAAATAAAGTAATTTCAGCGTAGTTATTCTCTTTCCGTAGAAAAAAAGTGACGTACTGCTCGAATGCATTATCTGATGCAACTTCCCACCCCTTCCCTCCAGACAAATCAGCGAGCCACCCAACTAAATCAACTTCCACCTTACAGATAATAGAATCCATTAGAGATGAATGATCAAGCTCTAAATTATTTATAATGCTTGGTAGGGTAGTTTTATTTTGTGTCATATCTAATGCTCAAGTTATCATATTGAGTGTAATAATAACATGGTGTTTTTTAATTATTTTTCAAGGGCATGATGCATATTATAGGATTAACAGGCGGTATTGGCTCTGGTAAAAGTGAGGCGGCTAGACAACTCTCTTCCTTGGGTGTCCCAATTATAGACTTAGATGTGATTGCAAAGGGGTTGCTTGAAAAGAATACATTGGGATATCAATTGTTAGTTAAGGGTTGCGGGGAATCAATCTTAAAGAATGAGCGAGAGATCGACAGAAAAAAACTTCAATCGCTTATGTTTAATAATGAAGCAATCAAAAATAAAGTTGAATTAATTTTACATCCCATGATTCATGAGCAATGTTTAAAACAAATTGAGCAATGTGCTACCTCATTGTATTTGGTTGTTGTAATACCACTTCTATTTGAATCTAATGCCTATTTGGATGTCATTCATGAAAGCTTATTAATCGACTGCAATATCGACAATCAAAAAAATCGAACGCAGAAGAGAGATGGTGTTACTCCTGATATAGTAGAGAAAATAATTGCTTCGCAAGCTAGCAGACAGGAAAGGCTACAGAAAGCTGATAATATTATAAATAATGATGGTTTGCTGGAAGAGTTTCTAGCAAAAATTGTCAACTTTCATAAACTCACACTTCAAAAGCTAGGTAAATAATGATTAGATACGAATTCCCACTGAATGAAAGGATTAGAAAATTAATCCGAGTAGAAGAGTTGTTTCTCAAAATTGATGTGTTGGCAACTTCCGCTAAGAAGTATACTGAATTTTCTTTTTTCGAAAGACTATTCGAGCTCATGCTCACTGCATCAAGGTCTGATTTAAAGGTCGATTTAATTCAGGAAATTGAAAGGCAAAAATTAAAACTTAGGTCGAAGGCAAAAACTCAAGCTAATAATGCGCTTATGGCTAAACTTTCAAAAGCAAAAACTAAACTAGAAAAAGCAAAAATTCAGCATGGCTTCTATTTTGGCGATGATAAATATTTACAAGAAATTAAATCAAGAAAGGACAGCCCTTATGGCATTACAAGTGTGGACTTTCCTGAATTTCAGTTTTGGCTTCAATGTGAAACACCTGTAGCAAGAAAAGACTACTTTAAGCAAAAAATAGCACCCTTTCAACCAATAAAAGAAGCGATATTTGTTGTTTTAGCCCTTTTAAGATCCAGCGCAAAAGAAGAGTTGGTTAGTGCGGAACGAGGTGTGTTTCAAAAAAAATTGGACCCATCACTAAAAAATGATCTCATTACAATATCAATGAATCTTAGATCCAAGTACTATCCGAATGTCTCGTCAAACAAATATGCCTTAAGCATTCACTTTGAGCACTACCTTAAACACACGATGCTAGATAAGAGCATTAAATTTAAAATCGGTACAGGCTCACTTTAATTCGATGAAAATACCCTGCCCAACCTGTAAAAAAAAAACAGACTACTTACCCTCTAATGCTTACCGCCCTTTTTGTTCTGAAAAATGCAAATTGATTGATCTGGGTGCCTGGGCATCCGAGGAATATCATATACCAGGAGAGAATCATGAGATTGACTACAATGAAGATTAATTATTGGATTATTTTTTTGATAGGCGTAACAGTTAGTGCCACATCATCTGCACTTGATTTAAATGTTGACTCCCCTACTATTAAGGCTCCCCGTCCAGGGCAAAATATTTCCGCAGGCTTTGTCAAGCTCATATCAACAAAAGATTTGCTTATAGACTCAATTGAATCAGAGAATATATCGAAAATTGAAGTCCACACCATGAAAATGGAGAAAGGTACTTACGGTGAAACAATAATGCGGATGCGTAAAATTGAAAAACCTTTATTGAAGGCTAATAAAGCTTTTATCTTACAACCCGGAGCCGATCACTTAATGTTTTTTGGTATTCAAAATACTCTTAGCAAAGGAGAAAAGATTAAAGTGACTTTTAATTTTTTAGAAAAAGCTCAAATTGTATCTAAGGACATTATATTTGAGGTGAGGTGAGGTGATTTAATCTACCCACACAGATCTCTGAGAGGCAATTCCAACCGCTCCATTATCTAATGCTTTTTTGAGATCAGCTCTTTGCATACTTCCCAAGGCATATACAGGCATATTATGTTTTTTTAATAATGTATTAAACCTGTTCCAACCCATACCAACTAACCCAGGATGAGAAAGTGTTTCTTTTACTGGAGACAATACAATAAAGTCCAAATTCTTGTTGATAGCTTCCTCAATATCTGCAGTGTTGTGGCATGATGCAGAGACAATTAGGTTTGCCGGTTTATCAGATAAGCTATGTAATAACTTAGAATTTAAATGAACTCCATCAGCACCCAGCGTATAAGCTAACTCCGTATCTGAATTGATCATCACTCTAGCTCCATAGGGTGCCGCCATTCCAATAATTTTCTTAGCTAATTCAACATATAAATCTTTTTTCATTACCTTTTCTCTTATTTGGATTAGCCTTAATCCTTGTTGTAATTTATTTGCAACCAGTGCAATAAAGTTATTGGGGTGTTCTTCTGCGTTTGTGATTGCATATAGTTCCGGCAACCTAATAGCCTTAAAGATTAGTTCATTAGCTGGTAATACTGGGCTTACATGCGGTGAAGAAGGGTTGTTCCAGGAGAGGCGCTGCTCCTCTTTTGGCTGAATTTGACCCGCCCACTTTGTTACCTTGAAAAAATGTAGCTTAACGTCGACCTGATCGTAAGAGTACTCTCTAGTAATCCATTTATCAGCAGCAGTAACTACGATACCTATTTCTTCTTTAAGCTCTCGGCTTAAGGCTTGCGCGGGAGTCTCGCCAGGCTCTATTTTACCTCCTGGGAATTCCCACCATCCACTCCATGTTTTTTTTATTGGTCTTTCGGCAAGCAAAAGCTCATCATGTTGATTGATCAGGACGCCTACTGATGCTTCTATTTCTACTCTAGCTATGTTCTGTACTCAGCATTAATTTTTACGTAATCATAAGAGAGATCTGAGGTCCACACAGTCGAATTAGAATCTCCCCTCCTCATAATAATCTTCAGACATATTTCATCTTTCCTCATCTCTTCCTTGCCTATAAGTTCGCTATAGCTAGGTGCAACAAACCCTTGCTGAGCAAATAAAATATCGTTTAAATATATATCAATAAGTGATACGTCAATATTTGCTATAGGTGCATTACCTATAGCAGCCATAATTCTTCCTAAATTAGGATCGGAAGCAAAAAAAGCAGTCTTAACAAGAAGGGAATTAGCAATTGATTTAGCTACTTTTTGACATTCTTGCTCATCAATACCCTGCTCTACATTAATTTCAATGAACTTAGTTGCCCCCTCACCATCCCTGACAATAGCTTTAGATAAAAAACTGGCTACATCCAAGATGGCTTCTTTTAACATTTTATATGATTGATTTTTTTCTTTTATCTCGGAATGCTTGGATTGATTTGTTGCCATAATAATAAATGAATCATTGGTTGAGGTGTCGCCATCCACAGTTATTTTATTGAAACTTTCATCAGTGACTTCCTGAATCATTTCCTTCAACATCGCCTCATTAATGTTTGCATCCGTTCCAATGAATGCAAGCATTGTAGCCATATTTGGATTGATCATGCCGGAACCTTTGCTAATACCAGTTACCTTTACTTCATTCTCCTCAATGATAGCTGATGAAGAAATGGCTTTAGGAATAGTGTCCGTTGTCATTATGGCAATAGCTGCATCTAACCAATTATTAGGGTCTAGATTTGTAATTAATGGGCCTAGGCTGTTTACAATTTTACCAACTGGTAGATCCGTCATGATAACGCCAGTTGAAAATGGTAAAACTTGATTTTCAGAAATATTTAATCTTTTTGCAAGGGCTTGGCAAGTTTGCTTTGCATTATTAATACCCGCCTCACCCGTCCCAGCATTAGCAGAGCCGGTATTTATAAGGAGTGCTCTTTTATTGCCCCCATCGCTTAAATAATTTTTTGCGACCTTTACAGGTGCCGCCATAAATTGATTTTTTGTAAAAACACCAACGACCACAGAGCCTTCATCAAGGAGAATTAATGTTAAATCTTTTCGATTGCTATACTTAATCCCTGCCTCAAAAGTTCCTAAAACAATTCCAGGAATGCTAAGTATATTTTTTTTATTTGGCTGTGTGAGATTTACCGGCATACCCTATTTTTTCCTCCATATTGTTCCGTTAGGTGTGTCTTCCAATAAGATATCACGGCCTTCTAAAAATATACGAATTTCATCCGCTTTTTGATAGTCTTTATTTTTTTTGGCCTCTAATCTGTCGTTAATTAGTTGATCAATACCAACATTCTTATCATCAGCCTCTATATTGCCACGTAAAAATACTTCTGGCTCCATCTCTAAAATACCTAGTATATTTGCTAGCTGTATTAACAATGTTTGCTCTTCGTTTTGCCGATTCTTATTTACTGCATTAGCTAGTGAAAATAAAACAGAGATAGCTTCAGGCGTATTAAAGTCATCATCCAACGCATCCTTAAACTGACAAGCAAAACTATTTTTCCAATCAATCTTTTGATCAATAATACTATTACTTTCTCTAATCGCTAGATACAGCCTAGTTAAACCTTGTTTCGCGTCTTCAAGATGGTGGTCGGAATAGTTTAAAGGACTTCTATATTGTGCTTTTAGTACAAAAAATCGCACTACCTCTGGATCATAATGCTTAAGTATTTCACGAATTGTAAAGAAATTTCCCAGTGATTTAGACATCTTTTCATCATCAACCCTTACAAAGCCATTGTGCAGCCAATAGTTGGCCATTTGACAATCATTGGAGGCTTCTGACTGGGCTATCTCATTTTCATGATGAGGAAATTGGAGGTCTTGTCCACCCCCATGAATATCAAAATTTTTTCCCAGAAATTTATTACTCATAGCTGAGCATTCGATATGCCACCCTGGCCTCCCTTTTCCCCATGGCGAATCCCAGGAAGGTTCTCCTGGTTTAGCAGACTTCCATAACACAAAATCAAAACTATTTTTCTTAAACTTATCCACCTCTACTCGATTACCAGCCCTTAAGTCCTCTAACGATTTTCCTGATAACTTCCCATATCCATCAAACTTAGTGACAGCGTAAAATACGTCATTATTGGCTCCAATGTATGCGAAGTTCTTCTCCAATAAAGTCTGAATCATGGCTATCATTGCGCCTATCGATTCTGTAGCTCTTGGTTCGATATCAGGGCTAATAACACCCAATGTATAAGCATCAGTATTCATTTCGTCAATAAATTTTTGCGTTAAATCTCCAAAAGGAATGCCTTGCTCAGCTGCTCGGGCAATAATTTTGTCATCTATATCGGTTATATTTCTTACATAGATAACGTCATAACCGCTTACCTTAAACCATCGATTAATAAGATCAAAAACTATTAAAACCCTTGCATGGCCCAAATGACAAAAATCGTAAACAGTCATTCCGCACACATACATTTTTACCTTTCCAGGCTCAATGGCTTTAAAAATTTCTTTTTTCTTTGAGAGGCTGTTAAATAATTTAATCATGTTCTAATTTCGTCAGTATTGGGTGGTAATGAGCTATCATTTGTGATAAATTTTGTTAAAAAATTATACCACGTAGCTCAAATTACTTAATTTGAGTTTAACTTTTAAACCTTGTAAAGCTAACATAAAAAAATGAAAAAAATATTAATCACACTGCTCATATCCTCATTTCTCATATCTTTCAATGCAATAGCAGAAACAGTTATTATTGAAACGAGCAAGGGCTCAATAACAGTAAAGCTGGATAGTGAAAAAGCGCCCAACACAGTAAAAAATTTCCTTCAATATGTGAACGATGGATTTTATGCAGGAACTATTTTTCATCGGGTCATAAAAGGCTTCATGATTCAGGGCGGTGGGTTTGACAAAAAGATGAATCAAAAATTAACTAATGACCCTGTAAAGAATGAATCTAATAATGGTTTAAAAAATGAGATTTATTCAATTGCTATGGCGAGAACAAATGATCCGCATTCAGCAACTTCTCAATTTTTCATAAACCTCGCTGATAATTACTTTCTTGATGATGGTGCAGGTTATTGTGTATTTGGTAAAGTAATAGAGGGTGAAGATGTAGTTAAACAAATTGGAAATTTATCGACCCATGTTTCCAGAGGCATGGGTGATGTTCCGATAAAAACTGTAACCATCAAATCAATTAAAATTATTCATTAATATATAAAGGTAAAAAATGATAACTATCAAAACTAATAAAGGATCATTCTCAATTGAGCTTGATGAAAAAAAAGCACCCATTTCGAGTGCAAACTTCATAAGTTATGTTAATAATGGATATTATAAAGGCACTATTTTTCATCGAGTCATAAAAGGCTTTATGGTTCAGGGCGGTGGCTTTGATGAAGATATGAATCAAAAAGAAACGCTTGCGCCAATCAAAAATGAAGCAAGCAATGGATTAAAAAACGAAATGTACAGCGTCGCAATGGCCAGAACATCGGTACCGGACTCAGCTACATCGCAATTTTTTATAAATGTAGCTGACAACTCCTTCTTAGATTATCCGGGTCAGGATGGAGCTGGGTATTGTGTCTTTGGTAAGGTTGTAGAGGGCAAGGAAGTGGTTGACCAAATAAAAGCGGTTTCCACCGGATCTTCTAATGGCCATCAAGATGTTCCTACAGAGCCAATCATTATTGAGGATGTGACCCTCTGATAACCCTTAAGGGTTCTGCTATTTTTGTATCCGATGTCCACTTATCTGAATCGGACCCACAAACTATTGAGTTATTTAATCGATTTTTAAAGGCTGAGTGTATTCAACATTCAGCCTTATTTATTCTAGGTGATTTATTTGATTACTGGATAGGTGATGACTCGGAACAGTTTCAATACATCTGTAAATTATTCAATGAATTGTCTGCTACAACAGACATTTATTTTGTCTCAGGAAATCGGGATTTCCTAATCGGTAAAGATTTTTTTAAGTCATCAAATATCACTCCACTTTCTGACATTACGCAGATTGAAATGTCAGGCCAAGAGGCGTTAATTATGCATGGTGACACTTTATGTACCGACGATACTGAATACCAAGAATATCGAATACAAGTCCACTCGAATGAGTGGAAAAATACTTTTTTAAAAAAGCCAGTGGAAGAAAGGCTTTCAATATGCAATGATTTAAGGGAGAAAAGTGAGGAGGCGAAAAAAAATAAGCAAGAATATATTATGGATGTCAATTCTGATGCAGTTCATGGCGTATTCAGAGATAACGGTTACCCGCCGCTCTTAATTCATGGGCATACACATAGATTAAATACCCATGATTACCGGTTTGAAAATCATGTGTGTCAGAGATGGGTGTTAGGTGATTGGCACAAAAAAGGGAATTACATAGTTTGGAACAGCAATGAAATTAAATTTTTGTACCTAGATTGAACGAGATAGCTCGTCTTTTCTGTTGTGTTGTGCAGCCTTATTTAAAATACCGTTAATAAACTTAAACCCATCTACTCCGCCAAAAGATTTCGCAACCTCAATAGCTTCGTTAATTACCACTCTATAGGGAACATCTAAAGAAAATTTCAATTCATAAAGCGAACTAAATAAAATGGCGAGTTCAATTGGACTTAGTTCATCGTAATTTCTATCTAAATAAGTTTTAATCTCCTCTTTAAGGGTTTCAAAATTTTTATGAACGCCTTCCACTATACTTAAGTACATTGACTCATCTGACCTTAGGAAGTCAGGGTCCTCCCTAATATCTTTTTTAATTTGGTTGATATCAAATTGGTTAACAATGCCCCTATAAATACTTTTCATCACCAACTCTCGAGATTTTCGTCGATTGTTTAATGGTTTCTTTTTTCCAGATGTATTAGTCATTTTAGGTATCATAAGTCTTTTAATAGCGTCGCCATTTCTATAGCTCCGAGAGCCGCTTCCTCGCCCTTTATTTTAGTTCTTGCAAAAGCCTCTTCGTCAGAATTTGTGGTGATAATTGCATTGATAACTGGAATATTATGATTTAACTGTACCTGCATAAGGCCATGAGCTGACTGATCTGATACGACCTCAAAATGATAGGTTTCCCCTCGAATTACAGCGCCAATACCAATCAATACATCAAACGTTTTAGATAATGCATATGCATTGAGTACGACAGGAATTTCTAGGGCTCCTGGAACCTCTCTTAATTCAATATTATCTACAGTGACACCTTCGTGTTTAAGCTTATCAACACAAGCATTTAAAAGCTCCCTCACAATAGGCTCATTAAATCGAGATGAAACAATTCCAACCCTAAGGGTTCTTATAAAATTTTTATTCACAGCTAAGCCATAGGTCTAAAGGAATATGATTATACCCTTTTGCAAGGCATTAAGAATACCCAAAATAATTGGCACTCCAACTACCAACCAGGCTAGAGGTAAAATAATTTTTTGTAATGATATATTAGTTTTTGATATGACTGCATTTGATTTACTGGTTGTATTTTTAAGTGCACCCTGCTCATTTTTCAATTGAGCATTAGTCATAAAGAATTTCTTATTAACTGGTTTTACGAACAAATTTAGAACAAACCCCCCAACTAGGAGTAATGCAAGAATTTTAAAACTGGAGTTATACGCTTGGTCTGTGGGTATTCCTAATGCTAGCTGATACTCCCTAAGGTATGAAATAAGCATCGGCCCAATAATGCCTGCGAGTGACCAGGCCGTGAGTAATCTTCCATGAATTGCACCAACATGTTGGGTGCCAAAAATATCAGCTAAGTACGCTGGTATAGTTGCGAAGCCCCCACCATACATCGTTAGAATCACCAGGGTTATGATGACAAAGGTTGAGATGTATTGGTTTAATCCAGCCCAAGGAGCAGCCAAATATAATGCGGTTCCAAGGCTAAAGAATATTGCATATGTCAATTTTCTCCCAAGAAAGTCAGAAGATGATGCCCAAAAAATTCGTCCAATAATATTAGCCAATGATAGTAGCGCTCCAAAGCCAGTTGCGATAGCTCCTATTATTAAGGGGTCGAAACTGCTTGCAGCAATCTCTTGGAACATAGGCTTTGCTACTGATAGCACACCAATGCCTGCGGATACATTTAGACATAAAATTCCCCACAACAACCAGAACTGAGGTGTTTTATGTGCAATACCAACATGAACGTGGTTTTTGGATATCATGCTGCTTGTTTTTTTAATAGCGGGGTTCCATCCTTTCGGCTTCCATCCATTAGCAGGAACCCGATATCCAAACGCCCCAATTGTCATAGCAACAAAGTAAATAATTCCCATAATGAAAAATGTCTGGGCAACGCCATATGAACCAATTAAGCTGTCACCTAAAGGCATTCCAATCATGGCTCCACCACCAAAACCCATAATCGCCATTCCAGTAGCAAGACCCCTTCTATCAGGAAACCATTTAATCAATGTTGAAACTGGAGAAATATAACCTAGACCTAATCCAATACCTCCAATTACACCAGCACCAAGCCATACCAACCAAAGCTGATGAAGCGAGACACCAATAGAGGCTATCATCAACCCTCCACCCCAGGTCACTGCTGCAGCAAACCCAGCTTTTCGAGGACCAGCTTTTTCCAGCCAATGACCAAAGACCGCAGCTGACATACCTAAGAAAACTATAGCAATTGCAAAAGTCCAAACTACATCACTTCTAAGCCAATCACAAGATGAAGTAAATACCCTGTCAATGAATGTCACCGAACTTGAGCACTCTGATCCAATTAGCATGGTCAGCTCCGGCCAGAAAATACTAAAGCCATATATCATACCGATGGATAAATGAATAAGCAGTGCCGCTGGAGGAACCATCCACCTATTAAAATCACCGTCTGCAACTATATTTTCTCTGTCTAAAATACTCATACCTTTTCCCTGTTGTTTGCTCAATCTATAATCCTTACCAAAATAATCTATTAACAAGAAATAATCAAATAAATTTAAACAATGCTAGCCGCTTGATAGTGTCATGCTGTTGTCATAAAAATGTCATAATATTGGAACCTTAATAACTAACATAAGGCTTTCAGAATGGCTGCAAATATTTTAATCGTAGAGGATGAGGAATCTATATTGGAATTAATTGCAATAAATCTTCATCAAGCAGGGTTCAACCCGATAAGATCCTTAAATGCTGAATTTGCCGAAAAAATAATACAAGAAGCATTGCCAGATCTAATCGTATTGGATTGGATGCTTCCAGGAATGGATGGAGTCGAGTTTGCCAAGAGAGTTAGAGGAAACTCAGCCACCAAAAATATTCCCATCATAATGTTGACTGCCAAAAGTGAGGAAGACAACAAATTAAAAGGATTGAATACTGGCGCAGATGACTACATGACCAAACCATTCAGTCCAAAAGAATTGATAGCAAGAATAAAAGCTATCCTTAGGAGGAATGCTCCAGAATTGGGAGATGAGCCAATTAATATGGCTGGACTTACATTGGATCCTGTTAAACATTTGTTAAAAGAAGACAGTAAGATTATTTCGATAGGGCCTACTGAGTTCAAGTTATTGAATTTTTTTATGAGGAATCCCGACAGAGTATTTAGTAGGAATCAAATTCTTGACAAGATTTGGGGTAACAAATCTGATATAGATGACAGAACGGTCGATGTGCACATCAAGAGACTAAGGGATACATTAAAACATACCCGCCAACACACATTAATTAAAACCGTTAGGGGTTTAGGTTATAGGTTAACGATAGATTGAAGCTGCATAATCAAAATAAGATACTATGAATCATAATAAATACTTTTAGAATAAAGGAATTAAGACTTGCAAGAGATTAGGTGGCATTTACTTTTATTTGTAATCTTTGAAATTATTGCGACGCTGTTAATTTTAAGTATCTTTGACATAAGAACATCATTGGTATTCTTAATTTTTACGCTCATGTTATTTCTGGGTTTTCATATCTACTGGATTTATCGATTAAATCAATGGCTAGATAATCCAATGACGGCTAATCTTCCAGATGGATATGGGCTGTGGGAAAAATTATTTACTAAGTTATACAAAACTCAGGCTAAGCAAAAAAAATCAAAACGAGAATTGTATGGGGCATTAGATCAATTTAAGTCAGCAGCTGAAGCTATGCTTGATGGGGTAATTAGCGTTGACCAAAACAATGAAATTGTTTGGTGCAACAAGACAGCTCAGAGCATGCTTAATATTCTGCCAAAAAGTGATTATGGACGACCCATAACTTATATTTTTAGGAATAGTATATTTAAGAATTATATTGAAAATTCAGACTACGAAGATACATTAAAAATCATCAATCATCTGAGCATGCAGCCACTAGAAATAAAAGTGGCTTATTTTAGATCAAATCAAAAACTAATCATATGCAGAGACATAACCAAAGATACCGAAAATCAAAATATGAGAAAAGAGTTTGTATCTAACTTTTCTCATGAACTTAAAACTCCACTAACCGTTATCATCGGTTTTATTGAAACTTTAGGTGGGATGTACTCGAAAGATACATCAGAAAATAAAATTATTACCATGATGGATAAGCAAGCTTACCGAATGAAGGGCTTGATTGATGATTTGCTACTACTGTCAAACGTAGAAAGCAATCAACACCTTAACCGTTCGAATAAAATAGTTATGTCCGATCTATTTAAGCTGATAAAAAAAGATATTGCTTTGCTAGACGGAAATAACCATACACTGGACTACTCTATTAATACTAAATTAAATTTGTATGGGGAAAAAAGAGAGATTGAAAGCGCATTTAAAAATATCATTACTAATGCTATAAGGTATACCGGAAAAGGCGGGCAGATCAATATCCGATGGAATCTCATTAATGAATTAGGAGTATTTGAAGTAACGGATAGTGGGATTGGTATACCCAAAAAAGATATTGATCGAATATGTGAGCGATTTTATCGTGTTAATGCTGATAGAAGTAGAGAAACAGGTGGGACAGGACTTGGTTTGGCTATTGTGAAAAATGTAATGATTCAGCATCAAGGGGAATTAAAAATATCCAGTGAACTAGGTTCTGGCAGCACTTTTAAGCTTATTTTTCCAACAGAACGTTTAATACAATCTAAATAATGGTTAAATTTCTTTTGCTAGTTCTTACACTGATACTTTCTGGTTGTCTGGGTAGCACAATGGAAAGAAAAGATTCGACACAATACGACAAAGGCTCTTTCAATCAGCTGGGAAAACTCGACCAAGACCGCATGGCAGACTATGAAATCAGAGAAAATATTGAAAGTTTAAAAATTCTGATGCTCAAACTCTACAAGCGCAACCCGAACCAGCTGAAAAAAACTACATCCGACAATGCCGAGCAGGCTGTAAATTGGTTTTTTAATGGCTCGCATAAATGGGATTTTAAGCAAATTAATAATGCCACTGATTTTAAAGCCGTTGATCAGGCTTTTGACTCTGAGTTTGATGGGGACAGGGTGCTATCATTGATGACAGGCCTTTATACAATGTTGGTCAAAGCTCATGGAGATAAAACAGAGTTTTTTATCACCGACTCAATTGACCCTCAAAATCTTTACAATATGGCAAGAAATATTGAAATAAGTGTATGGATGTTATCCACAAAAAAGGATGAGCAGGGAACCTTGTTATTGCTAAGCAATGAAATGGGAGGAGAGATTGATAACCTATCTTTTGAGCGAGAATTTGGAAAAATGATTGGCAGGCTAGACTACTTTTCCTACACGCTATCTGAAAAAACACAGCGGGCAATTACGAGAATGATACAAAATATTACGACTGGGATATTGCTTCCCTTTATTTAAACTACAAAAGAATCTTTTCTATTCCTCCATTTGTGACTTTCTCAACATACTCTTCCATCCAGTGCTCGCCTAAATTATTCTTGGCTAACTCCACCACTATATAATCAGCAGAAGTATTTGTATCATCGCCATATCTTGCTAGTCCTTGAAGACATGAAGGGCATGAAGTGAGAATCTTAACGGGGGTTTTTTTATCATTCAACGTAATTGCATTTACTCCCTTTACAATCTCTTCTTGCTTTCTCATTTTTACTTGTGTGGCAATATCTGGCCTACTTACTGCAAATGTCCCAGACTCCCCACAACATCTATCATTAAGTGTTACATCCTTGTCCATTAGAGATTTAGTAACAGCTAATGAATCATATGTTTTCATAGGGCTATGGCAAGGGTCATGATACATATATTGCTGGCCATTAATGCCTTCCATTTTTACCCCTTTCTCCATCAAATACTCATGGATATCTAGCAACCTGCAGCCCGGGAAAATTTTATCAAACTCATACTTTTGTAATTGATCCATACATGTTCCACACGACACGATTACTGTTTTAATATCTAAATAATTCAGAGTGTTGGCAACCCTATGAAACTGTACCCTATTATCAGAAGTTATCTCTTGGCCCTTGTCATGGTTTCCTGAAGAGGTTTGAGGGTATCCGCAACATAGGTACCCTGGAGGTAAAACAGTGATGGTGCCTACCTCGTAAAGCATGGCCTGAGTTGCTAATCCGACCTGGGAGAATAAACGCTCAGATCCACAGCCAGGAAAATAAAAAACAGCTTCTGAATTATCATCTAACTTATTCGGATTTCGTATTACCGGAACTATTTTATCATCTTCAATACCCAACAACCCTCTTGATGTTTTGGTCGGCATATCTTTTGGCATAGGCCTATTCATAAAATGAATCACCTGGGACACAACAGAAGCTTTACCAACCGTTGCCGGAGGGTTATTTTTGAAATAACTAAGCGCTCCAATTTTTTTAAAAAATGCATGTCCAGCTCTTTGCGCACGATAACCAAAATCAACCATAAATGTTCTCATCATACGAATGGTTAATGGATCTTTAAGATTAAGGTAAGTCATAGCAAATGACGTGCCTGGATTGAAGTGTTTTTTCCCCTGCTCCCTAAGAAAGTTTCTCATAGCAATTGAGACGTCACCATAATCTATATTTACAGGACATGGATTTAGACATTTATGACAAACAGTGCAGTGATCAGCTACATCATTAAATTCATCAAAGTGCTTTAATGATATTCCACGCCTAGTTTGCTCCTCATACAAGAAAGCTTCAATCAACAAAGAGGTTGCAAGAATTTTGTTGCGTGGACTATAAAGAAGGTTGGCTCTGGGAACGTGCGTGGTGCATACAGGCTTACATTTTCCACAACGCATGCAATCACTTATAGAATCTGCAATTTGACCAATTGCCGATTCTTCCATAATAATAGATTCTTGTTCTAGCAATCCAAAGCTCGGGGTGTATGCATTTTCTAAGCCTGAACCAGCCTGTAGCTTTCCTTTGTTAAAATGACCATTAGGATCTACCTTAGCTTTATAAGCGGCAAATGTATCAATAGTATGCTCATCTAAGTACTCCATCTTAGTTATACCGATACCATGTTCGCCAGAGATAACGCCATTCAATTTTTTTGCCAAGGCCATCACTCTTGCCACCGCTCTTTGTGCATCTTGCATCATTTCATAATCATCTGAGTTAACAGGAATATTTGAATGAACATTTCCGTCTCCAGCGTGCATATGCAATGCAATAAAAACTCTAGATTTTAAAATCGTTTGGTGAAGATTGGTTATTTTTTCAAGTACAACTTCATAGCCTCTTCCCGAAAAAATTTCACTCAGAGGTTTTTTTAGCTCTTTTTTCCATGAAATTCTTAATTCATAAGACTGAATTGCTGAAAATAAGGTTTGGTAAAAATTCTTTAATTCGGGCAAACCCTCAAACTTTTCGAGTGGTTCATCTAGATTATTGAGATAATTGCTCCATTTACCCCTCACTTGATCGAGCAATGTTAATGCTGATTTCTTTTTTTCTTCAAATAACTCAACATCCATTTCATCGTTATTTATAGGAATGTTGCTGGCTGAAAGATACTGATAAATTTCCTCAATCAGCTTTAATTTATTATTGATTGATAGCTCTATATTAATGCGATCGATACCATTTGAGTAGTCACCTAATGACTCCAAAGGAATAACAACATCTTCATTGATTTTAAAAGCATTCGTATGCTTTGCAATAGCTGCTGTTCTTGCCCTATCAAGCCAAAATCGCTTCCTTGCTTCTGAGGAAACAGCAATAAAGCCTTCTCCATCTCTTGAGTTGGCAATCTGCACGGTGCGGGAGGCAGCTTCTCCTACTAGACTTTCGTCATCACTAGCAATATCAGCAATAAGAATCATTTTCGGCCTCATAGTTCTGCTAGCTTTTGTACTGTAACCAACGGCTTTTATATATCGCTCATCTAAATGTTCTAATCCCGCCAAAAGAACATGTTCTGCTTTGTCTAAATAATTTTTTATTTCTACAATAGCAGGAACCGCGGCAGAAACATTACCAAAAAACTCCAAGCACACTGTGCGAACATGCTGTGGCATCTTGTGCAAGATGAAGGTAGCTGAAGTAATAAGACCATCACACCCTTCTTTCTGGATTCCAGGTAGTCCACTTAAAAACTTATCCGTAACATCTTTACCAAGACCAATTTTTCTAAATTTGTTACCTGGTATCTCTAATATTTCTGGCTCACTTTTTGGAGTAATACCATCCTTCATTAGCGATGTTATTTTAAATCTAGCGACATCTACGTCATGAATTTTTCCTAAGTTATGATCCAACCTTTCGATCTCTTTCCAATCACCATTAGGATCGACCATCCTCCATGAAGCTAAATTATCTAGAGCAGTTCCCCAAAGCACAGCTTTCTTTCCACCCGCATTCATAGCGACGTTACCACCAATACATGATGCATCAGCTGAGGTTGGGTCTGTTGCAAATTCAAGGCCAGCGCTAGATGCTGTATCCATAGCTCTACGAGTAACAACACCAGCTTCGCAATAAATCGTTGGTACTGGATGTTCTACTCCAGGTAAATCCTTATATTTAACTGGGCCATGCATGTCTAACTTTTCAGTATTGATGACTGCAGACAGCGGGGTTAAAGGAACTACTCCACCGGTATACCCAGTTCCACCTCCCCTGGGAATAATAGTTAACTCAAGATCGATACACGCCTTAACGATCGGCGAAACTTCACTCTCTTTATCCGGATGAATGACTACAAAGGGAAGCTCGACCCGCCAGTCAGTTGCATCCGTAACGTGAGAGACCCTTGCTAAACCATCAAACTGAATATTATGTTTTTTTGTAAATTTTTTGATTTTTGAGACAATTTTTTTTCTTAATTTTTTTGTCTCTTGGAAGTCATTTAAGAACTTTGTGATTGCAGCATTAGCAGCTTTAGTTAGCTGAGCAACCTTCATATTGCCGAAGCTTCTATCTTCTATGGTTTGCACTCTATGCCTCATTGCATCAACAAGCTGCTTCAATCTTTTTCGATTCTCAAGTAAGTCGTCTTGTAGGTATGGATTCCTACTTACCACCCAAAGATCACCAAGCACTTCAAATAACATACTTGCAGATCTTCCTGTTTTTCTCTCCTGTCGTAAATCACAAATAATCGACCACATTTCTTGGCCAAGGAAACGGTTAGTGATTTCTTTATCAGAGAAAGAGGTGTAATTATAGGGTATCTCTCTCAAGCGATTTTTTTGTTGAGCTGGAGCTTTCAGAAAGTCTGGGGATATAGGTGCGTTCATTAAATTTTTATTGTGAGATTAGAGAAATCATATCATGTTGCATACTACCTTACAACGCCATCTCATTAGGGTTATTAACCAAAATATGAGAAAATCTAAATCAGTTATTTATCAGATCAATATTAAAAGATTAAGTTCATGTTGTGGTTAAAAGCTTTTCATATTATTTTTATGGTTACCTGGTTTGCGGGTCTTTTTTATCTTCCTAGGCTGTTCGTTTACCATGCCATGAGTTCAGACAAGATCAGTCATGATCGCTTTCTTGTTATGGAAAAAAAATTGTTTTATGGGATTATGACCCCCGGAGGATTGCTGACGGTTATTTTTGGTGTATGGCTTTGGTTAGATTATAACTTTTTTGGGTTTTGGCTAAATGTAAAAATATTTATGGTACTTCTTTTGGTCGTTTACCATGTTATTTGCTTCAAATTTTTAATTGATTTCAAAAAAAATAAAAATAAACATTCCCATGTATTTTATAGATGGTTTAATGAAATTCCTGTGATTCTTTTAATTGCTATTGTTTTCCTCGTGGAGCTAAAACCTTTATGAAAAATATTTTAATTTGCGGATCATTAGCATATGACTCTATTATGGTTTTCCAAGACTATTTTAAAAATCATATACTGCCAGACCAAATACACAAGTTAAGTGTTTCATTTTACGTACCTGAGCTTAGAAGAAATTTTGGTGGGACTGCAGGCAATATTGCTTACAATCTATCACTTCTTAAGTCACCCTCAATTATTATGGCCACTGTTGGTGACGATTTTCAGCCTTACTCCGACAGACTCAGCCGTATGGAAATTATTCAAGACTACATTAGACCTATTGCAGACACATTAACTGCCCAAGCTTACATCACCACAGACTTAGATGACAATCAAATTACTGCATTCCATCCTGGGGCTATGGTCGAATCGCATCAAAATAAGGTTTCATCTGTTGCAGAGTCAATCAATATTGCCATTATTGCTCCTGATGGGAAGGACGGAATGACTTCTCACTCCAGTCAATGCTATGAAAAAAATATTCCCATTCTTTTTGATCCGGGGCAAGGATTGCCTATGTTTAATAAACAAGAATTAGATACATTTATTGAGCAGGCAAGCTATATTGCGTTAAATGAATACGAGGCTGGTTTATTGATGAATGTTACTGGTCTTAGCATCACTCAGCTTTCCTCAAAAGTAGATGCTCTTATTATTACTAAAGGCTCTCAGGGGTCTGTCATCTATGCTGACAAAGAATATTTAATCAGCCCAATAAAAGTTGAAGATCCTATTGACCCAACGGGGTGCGGCGATGCTTATCGAGCTGGTTTAATTTTTGGTATTATCAATCAACTTTCATGGGAAAGAACAGGTAAGCTTGCGTCGGTCATGGGAAGCATAAAAATACAAAGTCAGGGAGGGCAAAATCATCAGCCCAGCTTTGCTGATATTGCAAATATTTTTGGTGAAGCTTTAAATTAAATCTCTTTTGTCTGTATTGGCAGTATAAGTTTTTTGGGTGTCAAGGCACAAAGCTGTTAAATTATTTCCCCATACACAGCCACTGTCTAATGAATAACCTAATGCATGATTAATAAATCCAATCGCCGACCAATGCCCGGTAATTAATATTTCCTCCCTCTTCTTATGTGGTTTAATCCCAAACCATGGCTTTACATTCTCTGGCATGCTCTTAAGAGTACCTTTATACTTAAAATCTAATGATTCGTCAGCTTTAAGGCAACGCATTCTCGTCAACACATTCACTGTTAACCTATGAGTATCATCAACCCCTAGTTTCATGCTCCACTTGTCAGGAAAGTTACCATACATTGAGTGTAAAAAATTTTCTGGATTTTTTTTTAGTGCGTCGGAGGCTGATTTAGCAAGGTCGATTGCATCAGACTTTTTCCATGACGGAAGTAACCCTGCATGCGTCATAATATGTTTTTCGTCACTATGCAAGAAAGGTAGTGAAATCAACCAGTCTACATATAGTCTTTTATTACGTGAAGATAAAATATCGTCTAATGTATCATTGCTGGAGGACATACTTTTTGATAGAGCTACGGCTAGGAAATGTAGGTCGTGATTCCCAAGCACAAGCGTAATATTTTTTTGGTTCTGATAGCACCAATGGATTGTTTCAAGTGAGTGGCGACCCCGGTTTATAATGTCGCCTACTAACCAAAGCTTATCGGTTTCTGTATTGAAGGATATTTTTTCTAGCAGCTGATGAAGGGTATAGAAACAGCCCTGCAAGTCACCAATGGCATAAGTTGCCATTAAAGTTCTTACAAACTTCCGCCAGACTGATTAGCCATCCACATTACTGCAGCCGCTACTTCCTCATCCGACAATGAAGCATTTCCACCTTTGGCTGGCATAGTCCTTATGCCTTTTATTGCATGGCTGATAAGGGTTTCCTTGCCCTGAGCTATTCGTGGTCCCCACTGACCTGCATCACCAATTTTTGGTGCGTTCATAAGGCCCGAGGCATGGCACATAGCACAATTAGCTTGTGTAATTTTTTCACCAGAAATTGATGAGTTATTTTTTGCTGGGGTGTTATCGGCAACCTTTACAGCCGCTACTGGCTGAACATCCGCTTCCGCCGGTTTATTCTCAACAATCATAGTTGCTGTATCGGATGAATCGGGCTTTGATGTAGCTAAAGTAATAATGATTATTGCGCCAATCAAACTACCTATTACTACAAAGACTGTTTCTAGTAGAGATCTTAATTCGCTTTGCTTACTCATAAAAAAATTCCTAACTTTAAAAAATTAAATAAATTTATACATAAAATAATGATCAATTAATAGTCCCGTAAAGATCAAGCCTAAATACAAAATAGAGTATTTAAAAATTTTCATTGATAGTTTATCAGAATAATTCCGATAGAGCACAACGACATAATAAAGAAAAATAGCATTTAATATCGTAGCGATAAATAAGTAGATCAGTCCAGTCATACCAACACTAAAAGGCATCATTGTTACAATAACTAGAATAATGGTATATAAAACAATTTGTAGCAACGTGAACTGTTCACCATGGGTTACAGGCAGCATAGGCATGCCAACTTTTGCATACTCCTCCCTTCTGTAAAGAGCTAATGCCCAAAAATGGGGTGGGGTCCAGCAAAATATAATGAGGAATAATATAATAGCTTCTGGCGCTACATGATTGTTTACAGCAGCCCAACCCAGCACAGGCGGCATAGCTCCTGATGCGCCCCCAATAACAATATTCATTGGCGTTGCTGGTTTTAAAAAAATTGTATAAATTACCGCATAGGCAAGAAAAGTGATTAGTGTTAGCCACATGGTTAATGGGTTTACCAAATAGAAAAGGATTGCTAAGCCTAGTCCGCCCAAAACAGATGAAAAAATCGCAGTTTCTTTTGGGGAAACCTGCCCTGTAGGTAATGGGCGCCCTCTTGTCCGAGCCATTAACGCATCTATCTTTTCCTCAATTAAACAATTAAAAGCGGCCGCCGCACCACTTACAAAAGCAATCCCTATGCTTGCAGCAATAAGGATATTAATTGGGACCATGCCAGGTGTTGCTAAAAACATTCCAATAATGGCAGTAAAAACAATTAATGCCGTTACTCTTGGTTTACATAGAGCATAAAAATTCTTCAAGCTCCCTATCGAGTAAAATGACTTGACTGTTTCTGCTTTAATCATGGTTTGGTGTAATTCTTGAATTAATAATGACCAATATTATAACCAAAAATGCTGCTCCAAGGTTGTGAGCTGTTGCTAAGATTATAGGTAGATGCAACAAGAGATTGGCTATACCAATAATAAATTGAAAAGCTAGAACAATAAGCAGAAGATTTTTATAGAATCTAATCCCTGGATAAGCAGCTAAAAATACTGCTAATCCTATTAGGTATAATGTAAGTACAATAGCCCCAATCCTATGGACCCACTGGATAGCATGAAGCGCTTCAAGAGAAAGCTGCTGTCCATCTGGGGTCATACCTAGCTCTCTAAATATAGAAAATGAATTCTTAAAGTCCATAGCTGGAATGAGCGATCCATGACATGTGGGATAATCAGTACAAGCTAGTGCAGCATAATTAGTACTCGTCCAACCCCCAAGTAAAATCTGTATAAATAAAAGAACTAGTGCAAACCGGGTAAATAAGACTATAGACTTTCCTAATACAGCCGTGTTACTTACAGACCCCCAATGCCGATGAGCAATAAAAGTTAATGTGCCAAGAATAGACATGCCACCTATCAAATGAAGTGAAACGATAGCTGGCTTTAGAAGCATGGTTACGGTCCACATACCCAAGGCGGCTTGAAAAAAAAGAAGGCCAACCAGAAAGAAAGGCAATATTAATGGCACTTTAATCTTATCCCTATTTTTATAAGAAAAGAACGCTATAGTAAATATGACTATGCCCAACATTCCTGCTAGGTAGCGGTGGATCATTTCAATCCAGGCTTTGTCAGTTTCTACTGGGCTATCAGGAAATGCTTGTTGTGCATTTTCAATAGACTCGATACTTTCAGGGACGGTAAGTGTTCCATAACATCCAGGCCAATCAGGACAGCCTAGCCCTGCATCTGTGAGCCGAACATACGCACCAAAAACCACGACACAAAGAGTCAGTATCACAGAAACTAGCACTAATTTTTTATACCAGTTCATATTATATTTATTACTAGGTAGTTATAAGATAAGATAGCATTCAATTATACACAGTCGCTAACGCCTTCAGTATGCTAAAAAAAACATTTATTATTATTCTAATCGGACTAACTTTTAGCCTTATATATATGAGTGCTCAAAAAAAAATAGTTCCCGAAATTAACATGATAACGACCTCTGGAGAGACGTTATCGACCAAAGATTTGCTTGGGAATGTTTACCTAATCAACTTTTGGGCAACCGATTGTCCCGGATGTATTGAAGAGATGCCAGGCCTCATAAAAACCTTCAATAAATATAAAAAAAATGACTTTACTGTGATTGCAGTTGCAATGTATTACGACCCACCAAACAGAGTGCTTAGTTTTACCGAAAAGAATGGACTGCCATTTCCTGTTGTTCTCGATGTAAACAAAAATATTATCGAAAATTTTAAAAACATTAAACTAACTCCTACAACTCTTGTAGTGAATCATCGCGGGGAGATAGTTAACACCATTATTGGAGTTCTAAATTTCAAAGAAATTCATCACGCTTTAGATAAATTACTCGAAGATTCTAAGGCGCAATCCTAATTAGCCTTTCGATATCCTTGATGATGCCTTTCGGTGCTGTTTTGTATGCGTACTTCATAATTAATGAACCATAAGCATCCATAAGGTAAATCCCGTTAGAATCAAAATTTTTCGCGCTTTTAAGGTTCTTTGTTATGGACGCGTAAGAAGGGCTTCCCTTGTCAATAACCTTTTGATTTAGGAAGGCGTTTTCATAATTACTCCAGTCAAGCTTTTTATTCACAACCAATAATCTTTCCACTTTCTCTCTATCCTTCCCTACAGCTAACCTTATTTGTCTTAGCTGGTAAAGTTTGTCCTCACAAATAGGATCACATTGATCTGAAACAAGAAAAACTAGTGTCCATTTTTTTTCAAGACTTAAGAGTTCGCTACCTCCAATTGCGGTGACTTTTAAATCGCCTAGAGGCAAAGGAGGAACAATGAGCTCTCCATGATGGATGCCATGAGTATCTCGCTTAAAGTCTGAGTAAAAATTTAGAAACCAAGCTAGTAGAATCGGTAAAAAAAACATTAGGGCTATAGTTACAAGGACTATACGCCCTTTATTTTGTTGGCTTATCATTTCGGGTTATTCCTAAACGTAAAAATATTATTAGTAGGGTAAAGGCAAATGCAAACCACTGGAAAGCATAACCATAGTTTTTTTCAGAATCAGGAATGGGTAATTTAAAATTACTTACATACTCATTATCCGTTAATGGATTAAGATAAATTTGGTATGGGAGAAAGTTAGACTGATAAAAGTTATTTATTTCATCAATTTCAATTTTTTGAAATCTTGCAAGAGAGGCATTGATGGTTTCAATATTATTCCCACCTAAATTGATTCCAGGGACAGGAAGCTTAACTGCGTAACCATTAATCATATTAGCTCCAGGTAAATCATTCACCAGCAGCACTTGCTCTCTGTTAATTAGATTTGGATGCCAGCCACGATTAACAAGGACGCTCATACCACTTCCTTCTATTGTAAAAGGGGTAAGAAGGTTAAATCCGGCTACGTGTCTAAAGATTTGATTATCAAGCATAAGGTTGGTGCCGCTTTTAAAGGAACCTTTAACAGAAACTTTTCTCCATAAGATGGACTCCAGATCATTTATGTCGTTTGAAATATTTAAATTCACTACTTGATCGTTTTGTCTTAGCTTATAATTGTTATTGAGTTCTGTTTTTTGATCAGCTCTTTCTAGCTGCCAAAAACCTAACCGAACTAAGCAGAAAAATACAATCAAAAATGCTATTGATGGTATAAGTTTGAAATTAAATTGTAATTGCTTCATAGGTTGTAAGGTTTTGCTTCAAAAATTTAAAGGCTCTGATTATGGACATGACACAAGTATTTAAGTATATCGTTATATTTATTTTAGTATTGATTCTCCTTTCACTTACTAAGGGTTTTCATTTTTTAATGAAAGACAAAGATCAATCGAAAAAGATGGTCGTTACTCTTAGCATAAGGATTGGCTTGTCTATATTTTTATTTGTCCTTATGTTTTTTGGGTACTATATGGGCTGGGTAACACCAAATCTCAAATAAAAAAAACGCTACCCCTGGTAGCGCTTTTTTAATATTTTAAATCCAGTAGACGAATATAAATAAACCCAACCAGACTACATCGACGAAATGCCAGTACCATGCAACCGCCTCAAAGGCAAAGTGATCTTTCTTGCTAAAATGCCCCTTAATCGACCTGAACATTATTACCGCTATCATAATAGCTCCCATAGTCACATGAAATCCGTGAAATCCGGTAAGCAAATAAAAAGTTGATCCATAGATTCCTGAATTAGGAGTAATGCCTAAATCATTTATAGCATGCATATATTCCTCAGCCTGAAGGAATACAAAAATAAATCCTAATGCTACAGTTGCGAACAACCAAAATACCAATGCTTTTCTTTTAGTTTCTTTTAATGCCCAGTGCGCAATAGTTACTGTTACACCGCTCAATAAAAGTATTGCTGTGTTGATTGCTGGAATGCCAAATGCAGGAATTACCTCTTTAAATTCTTGAAACGCTTTTCCCCCGCCTAGGGCGTTTGAAGGATCTGGGATAACATTGGTTGGCCAAACTGCCTGGAAGGTTGACCACAGAAATTCATGGGTTCCATTAACCCCTCCATTACCTTCTCCACTCAACCAGGGAATAGAAAACATTCTCGCATAGAAAAGTGCCCCGAAGAAGGCTGCGAAGAACATCACTTCAGATAGGATAAACCATCCCATACCCATACGGAAGCTAACATCGACCTGTTTATTGTAATTTCCTGACCTACTTTCGGAAATTACGTCCGAAAACCATCCAACAAACATGTAAATAAGTGCAACTACCCCAATCGCAAAGACATATTTTGCACCAGCAGAGTTATTAAACCACATAGCCGAACCAAGAAAAAAGGTGAATACCGACAAACTGCCTACAATTGGCCATTGGCTTCCGTGTGGAACATAATAAATATCTTTGCTTGCCATAATATATTTTCCTATCTTAAAAAATTATTCACGAGTCACCAGGGAGAGCTCTAAAAAAAGTATATGACAAAGTAATGTCATCTACTCCTTCAGGCAAGTCCTTGTCAACCTCAAACCTTACTAACATTTCTTGGGTCTCACCAGCTTTTAAGAGCTGATTTACAAAACAAAAACATTCAGACTTCATAAAATAAAGCGAAGCTACTGAAGGGGAGACGCTTGGGATTGCTTGCCCAACAACATCGCCACTAAAGTTGTTATGAACTATATAAGTAGCTTCATAAAACTTGCCTGGCTGAACCTTAATATTTCTTACTTTTGGCTTTAGGGTCCATGGCAAATCTCCATTAACATTCGCATCAAACCGAACTTTTACCCATCTATCTGAGGGATGCGATTGTTGATTTTCTAACTCAACAACCCTCTGAGTTTTCCCATTAATGCCAGTTAACTTGCAAAATACATCGTACAAAGGGACTAATGCGTAACCAAAACCAAACATTGCAACAGTAAAAAAGACTAAGCTTAAAGTTGTTTTCTTTATCTTTCTTTTATCAAACATTTAAATAAAGTGCTGGTAAACGAAAAAAAATAAATAAACTGACCCAGCAACTATCCCAATAATTGTTGCCAATTTTTTGTTTTTAATTCTTAGGTCTTCACTTTTTCTCTTATTCTTTGCCATTAAGGTAACTAATTAATGCTCTAGCATTGCTTTAGTTAGCTTCGGAGGTGTCTCAAAGGTATGATGCGGTGCCGGAGAAGGTACTGACCATTCAAGACCTTTCGCACCTTCCCATGAAAGAGCTTTTGCTTTCTTACCGCCAAGCACACATTTGATTACAATATAGACAAATAATAATTGAGTTAATCCGTAGGCAAAACCACCAATACTTGAAATCATATTGAAATCAGCAAACTGAATATTATAGTCAGGAATTCTTCTTGGCATTCCAGCTAATCCAAGGAAATGTTGTGGGAAGAATAAAACATTCGCTGTGATAGTGGATAACCAGAAATGTATTTTTCCTAGCTTTTCGTCATACATGTGACCAGTCCATTTAGGAAGCCAATAATATACCGCTGCCATGAGAGAGAAAACAGCACCTGTTAACAGTACGTAGTGGAAATGAGCAACTACGAAATATGTGTCATGATATTGGAAATCTACTGGAGTTATCCCAAGCATAAGGCCAGAAAAGCCACCAATAGTGAACAAAATAACAAATGCAATTGAAAATAGCATTGGCGTCTCAAATGTCATAGCTCCTTTCCACATAGTGGCCATCCAGTTAAATACTTTAACCCCTGTTGGCACCGCAATAAGCATTGTTGCATACATAAAAAATAACTCTCCCTTGACAGGAAGTCCAACGGTAAACATATGGTGAGCCCAAACAAAAAACGATAAAATCGCGATTGAGGCTGTTGCATAAACCATTGAAGCGTAACCAAATAAAGGTTTTCTAGCAAAGGCAGGGATGATTTGTGAGACTATGCCAAAAGCTGGAAGCGCTAAAATGTAAACTTCAGGATGACCAAAGAACCAAAATATATGCTGAAATAAAACTGGGTCGCCACCGCCGGCAGCATTAAAGAAGCTTGTACCAAAATATTTGTCTGTCAATAACATTGTTACCCCGCCCGCAAGAACTGGGAGTGAGGCTACCAACAAGAATGAAGTAATCACCCATGTCCAGACAAATAAAGGCATTTTCATTAAGGTCATACCAGGTGCACGCATGTTAAATACCGTAACGATAATATTAATTGCGCCCATAATGGAGGATATGCCTAAGAAGTGAATAGCCAAGATTAGGAATGGAAATGCAGCTCCCGTTTGGAGGACTAATGGTGGGTACATAGTCCAGCCACCTGCAGGGCCTCCACCTTCCATAAATAATGTACTAATCAGTAAAGCAAATGCAAAAGGTAATATCCAAAAACTCATATTGTTCATTCTTGGTAACGCCATATCTGGAGCACCAATCATCAGTGGAATCATCCAGTTAGCTAACCCAACGCCAGCTGGCATCACTGCGCCGAAGATCATAATTAACGCATGTACTGTAACCATGGAATTATAAAACTGAGGGTCGACAAATTGCAAGCCTGGCTGAAATAATTCGGCGCGAATGATCATTGCCATGGAGCCGCCCACAAAGAACATAGTTAATGCAAAAATTAGATAAAGCGTCCCGATATCTTTATGGTTAGTTGAGAAAAACCATCGCTTTAAACCAGTAGGCTTATGGTCATGGTCGTGATCATTTGCTTGTGTGAGAGTGCTCATAGACTATTTCCTAATTTAAATTTTAATGTATTGTTTATTTATTTGTTCTTGCTTCAGCAACTTCTTTAGCCTGCACAATGTCGCCTGTATCATTACCCCAAGCATTTCTTTCGTAAGTAGTTACTGCTGCTATTTCTAAATCAGAAAGCTGTTCCCCATAGGCTGGCATAATGCCTTTCCCATTTAAAATTTGTTTTATATGACCTAGTCTCTGAGCTGGCTCTGTAGCCATAGGACTTCCGGCTAATGCAGGGAATGCTCCCTTCAAACCTTGGCCATTAGCTTGGTGGCACATTAAGCATTGGGCCTTATAAACAGTCTCGCCTTTTGTCATCAACTCTTCCATAGTTAGAACCATGTTGCTGGTATTTTTCTTAGCTTCCTGTTCAGCTTTCATATCAGCTACCCATATTTTATATTCGTCCATAGGAACAGCCTTAACAACAATCGGCATGTAACCATGTCCTTTACCGCAAATCTCTGTGCATTGGCCACGATACACTCCTGGTTTTTCAATTATTGCCCAGTTATCATTAATGAATCCGGGTATTGCATCACGTTTCCAGCCTAAATCCGGTACCCACCACGCATGGATTACATCGTTTGCTGTGGTGAGAATCCTGATCTTTGTATTTATTGGTAAAACAATAGGGTTATCTACATCAAGCAAGTAATTTTCTGTTTCCATAGGGTTTAAGCCTGAATCCAGTTGACTTACTTCTGAGCTTTCTGCGTCCAGTGCGCTAAAAATTGTTAAATCTTCATCCAAGTAATCATACTTCCACTTCCACTGGTATCCAGTAGCTTTAAGTGTAATTTGTGCTTCTGAAGTATCATGCATCTTGATAAGAAGTGTTGTGGCTGGAATAGCTAGTGAGATAATAATTGCTAATGGAATTATGGTCCATATAACCTCTACGGTAGTGCTATGAGAAAAAGTGGCTGGCTTCACGCCTTTGGATTTTCTGTGGTGGAATATAGACCAAAACATAATTCCGAAAACAACAATTCCAATAATTGTAACTATCCACAAAGAGAGCATATGAAGGTCATATATTTCATTACTGATTGAGGTAGCGCCTTGTCTCAAATTTAGATTCCAATCTGCAACTACAGATAGTGGGAGTAAAGTTAAGGCAGCTATAGTTTTTTGCAAAATTGATTTCAATTTAATATTACCTTTCGTATATTTTTTATATATATAATCTTTTGTTATCGTAAGGATAAAAATCTTTCTGGATATTATCAGTATGAATAAATAATTTCAATAAAATTTTAATCATCATAATGTAACAACTATGTAACAAACTGACAAGACATTAACGCAAGATTTTTGATGTTTAATCTTGATAAAAGTATTTAATGAAATTCTTTTACCTATTAACCTGACGCCAAAACAACTAAAAAGTTTTCAGTAAATTGAATAAAGCCCTTCTATCTTTCTCATTTATTCTTTGTGCTATTTGAATTTTTTTGCCAGATTTTGCAATTGTTATTTCCGAATGCTGTGTCTTTGTTGAAGGTTTAAATGAAAATAAAGACCATTCTCGAACAAAATCAAATTGGTTAACTTTTTTTCCATTAACAAACTCCACTTTTATTTCATACTTATCAACCGTAACTCTCTCAAAATATGAGCTCTTAAGTGCAGTTATATATAAGGCATAGCCTAAAAATAAAACCTCGACACCATAAAAGGGTATTGCAAGGTATATGTTGAATGAGCTTAAAATTAAGGCAACTATTAAGATAAAACCAGCGAACGCTAAATAAACTTTTTTTATCAAGCGCCACGGCATTGCAGGATTTGGTCTAATTATTACCTCATGCTCTTCTTTGCCTAATTGTTTATGCTCAATCATATATATATAATTGCGAACTATGAATTGGTGCCGAGAGTCGGAATCGAACCGACACGCTATTGCTAGCGCGGGATTTTGAATCCCGTGCGTCTACCAGTTCCGCCATCCCGGCATGAAATGACTGAACATTATAACCAAGTAAGGGCACAATGAGAATTGAAGAATTTAATTATATTTTACCTGATGAATTAATTGCACAGTCTCCTCTTAAAGAAAGGGGGGATAGTCGGTTATTAGTTGTTCGTCCTGATAATAACAAAATATCTGATTCCTATTTTAAAGATTTTACTGGGCTGCTACAAAAAGATGATTTGGTGGTCTTTAATGATACAAAAGTAATTAAGGCTCGATTATTTGGGAAAAAGCTGTCTGGTGGCAAGGTAGAATTACTTATTGAAAGAATTGTAAATGATCAAACTGCTACGGCACTAATTAAAACATCAAAGCGTATTGAAAATAACCTAACAATAACAATTGGGAACGGCAGCTTAATTAAGGTTATTTCAAGAAACAACAATATATTCGAAATACAATTACTGGAGGGCACGTTTTATGACCTTCTTGATAAACACGGGCACGTTCCTCTTCCTCCTTATATTCAAAGAAAAGATGACGATGAAGATGAAATAAGGTACCAAACCGTTTTTGCAAAAGAAGCTGGTGCTGTTGCTGCCCCTACAGCTGGATTACATTTTTCTGAAAAAGATTTTAGTGACATCGAAAAAAAGGGTATTGCTGTAGCCTTTATTACGCTGCATGTAGGATCTGGAACATTTCAACCCATCAAGGTCGAAGATATCAATAAGCATACTATGCACCAAGAAGTCTATAATATTGACAAATACATTATCGATAAAATTGCAACAACTAAAGCTGCAGGTGGGAGAATAATAGCTATAGGTACAACAGTCTTGCGTGCTCTTGAAAGCGCTTATGAAGAAGACCAAATTAAAACAGGTTACAATGAAACGAACATATTTATTAAACCAGGCTTTAAGTTTAAGGTTGTTGATGCATTATTTACCAATTTTCACCTTCCTAAGAGCACACTTCTAATGCTTGTATCAGCATTTGCTGGCCGTAAATTTATTAAAAATGTATACCAGCATGCTGTGGATAATAAATACCGCTTTTTTAGTTATGGTGATGCAATGTTTATTGAACAAAAAGATAAAAATCAAGCCGAACTAAATATAACCTAAAGGAATATTATTAAAATGAAATCAAAAATTATACTTTTCATCATGCTCAGCACATTGTCGCATATAGCTACTAGTGAAATTCTTAATAATGCTGAGCTTGTAGTTAAAATTGTTCTAAAGAAAGAACCTACTACAAGACCGCAAACAATTACATTTATTGGGGCTGAGAAAAAGTATTATATTGCAGATGGCGGCTTAGCTCCTTTGGGCTCAGCTTACGAGGCACCAATATCAAAATCCCTGATTCACACTTATGATGAGCAAGGAAGCTACCTTGACTCCACGCGAGCCGGCTTTGATAATCGATCTATTTATTACAACGAAAAGACATTTCAGTTGGAGACTATTACCTATAACGTATCCAGTCAGGCAGGGTTTGCACCTATGACTGGAATTTTTTCCTTAGAACTTAATGATAAAGGCATGCTAACTGGAAAATCGGGTGTTATCTCAAATTTTGCACCAGCATTTGGTAGCGCCTCAACGATGCCAACATTTGATGCAAAAAATAATGTGTACTATGCGAAACAAGAAAGAACAAACGATGTGTTTGTAGTTGATGCTAATGATTTTCAGTTAAAACATACCATTAAATTAGACTTTAAAAGTGCTGGTGTTGAACATCATGATGTAGCAGCTAGTTTTATTGCATTCACGGGTAAGAAGGATGCTGAATTCATTTTGTTAGACGTAGATCACAGACGTTTTTTAATCTATGACATTGCAGGAAAATACAAAGGCGCATCAAAGCTTCCGTCGGACCTAAAAATTAGATCAAAGAACCACTTTAATGGTCTGGGCTATAGTAATGATTATTTTTTCGTTTACATTGATTCTGAAAACGAATTTGGAACCTACCAAGGTTACAAGGTGTTAAATTAACTTACAAGATGGTTAAGTAAGTCATCGTTAGCTATCATTACTGCTGCTGAGGCAGACCTATTCTTATATTCGTATTTGTTTTCAACGAGCGTTTTTTCGCTTAGCGTAACCCTATGCGGGATTCCTAGAAGCTCTGCTTCGTTAAACATAACTCCTGGCCGCAATCCTCTATCATCCAACAAAACATCGTAGCCGTCTGCAATTAATGACTGGTAAAGATTATCTACAGCTTTCTTTACCGAAGGGCTCTTGTCATAACCAATTGGCGTAATAATGACTTCAAAAGGGGATATAGACTGTGGGAAAATGATCCCGTTATCGTCATGATTTTGCTCGATTGCTGCAGCGACAATTCTTGATACACCTATGCCATAACAACCCATAATCATCGGAGATGGTTTGCCTGATTCATCTATAAATGTTGCTTTCATTGCATCTGAATACTTAGTTCCCAGCTGAAAAATATGGCCGACCTCAATACCTCTACAAGTTTTTAAATTCTCCTTGTTTGGATGATTCTTAGCGACTTCAATATTTGCAGCAAAATCGGAATTTTCATCATAAACAATCTCATCTTCTCCCGACTCTGCTAAGACATGAAATTCATGCGACCCGTCTCCTCCGATAGCTCCATTGTCTGCCTGAACTGCTCTAAAGGTTAAGCCGATTTTTGTAAAAATGGCATTGTAAGCTTGAAACATCAAACTATACGTATGTTTAAGGGACTCCATATCTGCATGAAAAGAATAAGCGTCTTTCATTAAAAATTCTCTGGCTCGCATAACACCAAATCTAGGCCTTATTTCATCACGAAATTTCATTTGAATTTGATAGAAATTCATAGGTAATTGCTTGTAGCTATTTAGCTCATTTCTTACCACATCGGTAATAACTTCCTCATGAGTGGGGCCAAAACAAAAAGAACGATCGTGCCTGTCACTTATCTTTAACATCTGGGGGCCAAATAAATCCCACCTTCCTGTCTCCTTCCATAATTCTGCAGGTTGAATAGCAGGCATAAGAATCTCTATTGCACCCGCCTGATTCATTTCTTCTCGGATAATGTTTTCAATCTTTTTTAAAACTCTAAGGCCCATGGGCATCCAGGTATAAAGTCCCGATCCAAGTTTTTTTATTAATCCTGCACGGATCATTAGCTGATGACTTACAAGCTCTGCATCAGCAGGAGCCTCTTTGAAGGTTGAAATATAAAATTTAGATGCTTTCATTGTTTATGATCACTTTTACTTATTTTCTAGTTTATTAAATAGCAATTGAATATCTTCCCATAAAACTGCTTTTTTCTTTGGAGTTTTAATCATTTGATCCAATGTTACTTTGGTCCTAATTATAATTGAAGAATGATATCTTTTACCAAAACCCTCCTCCGAACAACGAAGCTCATCTGCTATCAACAAAATATAGTGGGGATTAGTTGCAAGATCAATTAAGCTCATATCGAAAGCGCTTAATATTTTAAAATTATCATTCTTCCTGTCGGTAATTGAACTCAAATAATTAGTAATATTTTTGAAAAGTTTTTGCTTGCCTGCAATATCGGCTTCATCGGTTATAGCTAGAATTAAAAAAGGACATTGCTTGTGTTCGAGCTCTTGGTAAAAAGCAATCATATTAACTGGAGCGTCCTTACGAACCAGCTCTTTCCAAATAGGATTTAAACCTAATTCCTCATAAATTAATGGCCTAGCGATCTGATCATTCATAGTTCCAGTCCCATCAAAATCCCATTCTCTTTTCCATTCAGTGTTTTGTAATAATTATTCCTGATGCCCAACTCATTAAATCCATTTTTTTCATAGAGTTTGATAGCTTTGACGTTTGAGACCCGCACTTCTAAAAAAATACTGGTGGCATGAAAGTCTCGACTTAAATTCTTTATATGGTTGACAAGATAATGTCCAAAACCTTTATTCTGTTTGCATGCTTTAATTGCAATATTTAAAATCTGGCATTCGTTAGCAGCTATCAATGCAATGTAATAACCAACGATCATATCATCCAAAAAAAATACCTTAAAGATATTTTTTGCAGTTAACGAGTCCTGAAAATTCTTCGTTGACCATGGGCTAAAATGCACCTCGTTCTCGATTTTTACTACGCCGTTAATATCAGCTAGGTGGGCATCTCTTTCTTCTAATATTGCAATCATGATTTTTTATTTTTTTGTCTTTCGATAATTGTATTAGCCACTTTATTCCTTATATAAATTGGTGATGCATTCGCAAGGTCAAATACATCACCAAGTCGATTTTTTGCTAACCTTGCAACCACCCCTGCCAACGCACAATCTTCTTCAATAAAGGTAGGGTTTAAAGAGTCGTATTTTGATCTTAATTCTTCATGGTATATTTTAACCCCTGACCCTATGATTATTGGGTTATCAAGCATTGATGATGGAAGAGTTCCGGGGTCATAAACACCAAGATCATTTAATTGTCTGGGCCTACCATTAATAGATTCAAACATACCTATATACAATTGATTCATTCTTGCGTCGACACAGCTAATCGTATTTTTTTCAGGGTGGATTGCTGCTAAGGCTTCTAAAGAGCTCACACCCACGATTGGAATATTTTTTGCAAATGCAATGCCATAGGCTATTCCAGACGCCACCCTTACTCCACTAAATGATCCAGGTCCTGAACAAAAGGCAAGGCCTTGAACATCTTCAAAGGAAAGGCTTGAGTCTTTTAGCAATGAGTTTATTTCAATAATTATTCGTTCAGAATTTTCTCTATTTCCCTTGTAGGTTTTTTCCTCAAGCTCTCCGTTACGTAAAAGTGCTATAGAAAATAAGGGCCCAGATGTGTCTAGCGATATAATCATTTCAAATAATTATAAACTCTTTAAAAAGCTCGTAACATCTATTTCTTGCCTCGTTCTTTTAAAATCTGGGAGGCTTTTCCATATTCTCTTTCCATATGGCTTGTCGATAATTCTAGTGTCGCATATCATTAATACTCCCCTATCCACCTCATCACGAATAAGCCTTCCGGCACCTTGCTTCAAAGATATAATTGCTTGAGGTAATTGAAAGGTCATAAATGGGTTCTCTCCGCGCTCTTTTAGGCGATTGATTCTTGACTCAAATACTGGATCTCCTGGGGACTGGAAGGGGAGCTTATCAATAATTACTAATGACAACGAAGGCCCTCTCACATCTATTCCCTCCCAAAAACTCATTGACCCAATAAGAACTGCATTGCCATATGATTTGAAACGGTCTATTAGGGTTCTTTTAGAGTCTTCGCCTTGAGTTAATATTGGGAAACTCAGATCATGCTGTTCAAACTCAGATTTTAACAATGCAGATATTTCCCGCATTGATTTTAGGCTTGTAGAAAGAATAAAGGTTCGGCCTTTCGCCGCTTCGATTAATGGGTAAATCTTTTTAATTACGGTTAAATTGAAAACAGCGGAATTAGGGTCCGGCATATTGTTTGGAACATACAAACAAGCATTACTTTTGAAATCAAAAGGACTGTTTAGTTTTTTTGACACAGCATCTGATAAACCCATTAAATTCTGGAAAAAATTGAAGCTATCATTAACTGCTAAGGTTGCTGAGGTAAAAATCCAGGCTATTTTATTTTGTTCCCTAAATTTTCCAAAGCCCTCGGCGATAGAGAAGGGAGTCATATTGAATTGAATTGACTTGGAAAAAATATCCAACCAATAAACATACTGATCATTTTTTTCTGCAAACCAATGGCTTAGCTTTTCAACAATAACATCGTGCCGCTCTATGATTTTTTTTTGTTCTGGGCTTTGGTCATCTAACAAAGTAAAAATCTGGCCAAGATTCAAGAACGAAGAATGAATAGACTTAAGCTTTTCAGTAAAATCAACAATACTGGTAATTTTTTCAAAGGTCACTCTCTCATTGGTTGCTCCAAACTGCCCCCTTAAATCCTTAATCTCATCAAGAATTCCGGCTGAAATATCAATTAATTTTTTATGATTTTTTCCTAATTTATCATAAAGTAGCTGCGCATCTTGCATCAAATAAACTAATTCATTGGTAGAAAAATTGTTGCCAAAAAAAATAGAGGCGATATCTGGAACTTGATGTGCTTCATCAAATATAACCGTATTAGCTTTTGGAAGGATTTCTGAAATTTCTTCATCTTTCAACATGAAGTCAGCAAAAAATAAATGGTGGTTAACAATAACCACTTCTGCGGTTAGGGCTTCTTTTCTTGCTTTCAATAAAAAACAACTTTTTGCAAATTCACAACTTTGCCCTAAGCAGTTGTCTGCGGTTGAAGTTACCATTGGCCATATTGTTGAAAATTCAGGAACATTTTCAATCTCAGAAATCTCACCACTGTTCGAGTGATCTGAGAAATGCTTAATTTTTTGTAGGTAAGCACCGTCTTCCTTATTTACAAACTGAGCACTTTGAATGGAATCCTCCATCCTTAATTGGCATACATAATTCGATCTTCCCTTTAAAAGATTTACTTTAATAGGTATCTTCAGGGCTTCTCGTATTTTTGGGATGTCTTTATTAAAAAGCTGGTCCTGAAGGTTTTTTGTCGCAGTTGAAATAATGACCTTACCTCCTGCCATTAACGCTGGGGCAAGATAAGCAAATGTTTTTCCTATGCCTGTTCCGGCTTCTACCACTAAGGGGTCTTGATTTGTAATTGCAATGTCAACCATTTGCGCCATTTCTACCTGGCTTGGTCTTATTTGGTAACCATCAATAACCTGGCTTAATGGTCCATTTGAATCAAAAAATTCAGTAACAGAGGGTTGTGTCATTTTCTTTTACCTGAGTCATTATGCCCCAAAGCTCTGTCAGGATCGATGAGGTCTCTTATCCGAATTTTTATGCTCTTTATCTCAAGAAATCCCCCTTCCTCGAGTCTGGAAAAAATTAATTTGTTATTGCACCATATTTCAAACCTCCCTGAATCGCTCGGAACTAAATTTAGAGAGGAGATGTCAGTATTGTAGGTGTTAATAATTTCTTGGGCCATCCATGCAGCTCGAGCAAGCCAACCACATTTTGTGCAAAAAAAAAATTTTATTGTATTTTCTGATTTCATAGGTGAAATTTAAATTCTAATTTTATTTGGGCTCGGATATAAGGTATATTCTTATTAACGTTTTATCATATAGAAGGTTTAAAAAAGAAAAAATATGCGCTCAAAATTCGAAAAGGTAACACTTATTTTTATTGGTAGTCTCCTCGGTATCTTGATTAGCGTCAATTTACCAGTCTTTGCTGACAAAACCAAATCCTCCGATCTTCCCATAGAGGATCTTAGAACATTTGCTGAAGTTTTTGGAAAGATAAAAACTGACTACGTGGAAGTTGTTGAAGACAAAAAACTTCTAAGCGAGGCATTAACGGGTATGCTATCCGGGCTAGATCCTCATTCAACTTACTTAGATTTAGACCACTTTAAGGATTTGCAACAAGGGACCTCAGGAGAGTTTGGCGGCCTGGGAATTGAAGTTGGTATGGAAGATGGGTTTGTTAAAGTAATATCACCGATTGATGATACCCCTGCATATGATGCTGGATTAAAAAGTGGTGACTTAATCATGAAGCTTGATGAAACCTTAGTTAAAGGATTAAATCTTAATGACGCTGTAAAGTTAATGCGAGGTAAGCCAGGGACACCCATCAACCTTCAAGTTCTTCGCAAAGGGGTTGATACTCCTATTGATATTAAGATTGTTAGAGCACAAATAAAAACTAAAAGTGTTAAAGCAAAGATGATTGAGCCAAATTATGGTTACGTTAGAGTCACACAATTTCAAGAAAGAACTGGGGAAGACCTAGCTGATGCATTGCAAAAATTGTGGAAGGAAAATAAACATCCATTGAATGGTTTAATTCTTGATATGCGCAACAACCCGGGAGGGCTATTAAATTCAGCTGTTGCTGTTTCAGCTGCATTTTTAAATGAGGGTGATTTAGTCGTCTATACAGAAGGCCGGGCTCCTGACTCCAAGATGCATCTGACAACGATCCCAGAAAATTTTATTAGGGATAATCCACAAAAAAATAACTATATCAATAAATTGCCACTGGGCTATAAAAATACGCCATTAGTTGTGTTGGTAAATAATGGGTCTGCTTCCGCTTCAGAGATTGTTGCTGGAGCCCTCCAAGATCATAAAAGAGCCCTTATTGTAGGGACAAGAAGTTTTGGTAAGGGGTCAGTGCAAAGTATATTACCAATGAATAACGGTACTGCTATCAAACTAACAACAGCAAGATACTTCACTCCTAATGGCAGATCAATTCAAGCAAAAGGTATTGATCCAGACATTATTATTGAGGATGGCAATCAAGATATCCCTGTAATGCGTGAAGCTGATCTAACGAACCGACTCTCAAATCCTGAAGAAAAAAATAATCGTAAAGCGTCTGAGGATGATGCAGAAAAAAAACCTACGAGCGACGGGGGTGAAGCCTTAAGAAATTACAAGCCAATAGAGCTAGGTGGTCAAGATGACAAGCAATACGCAGAAGCTGTAAAAATTCTTAAGGATATTGACCGGTATCAAAAAAATTAACGGGAAAATTGAGCTCACAACCTAAAATACTATGCTCGATAAAATATTAATAGAAATTGACAGAGCACTTAAGACGCTGACAGTAGAGCCTGTAGCAAAGAGGGTCCGTCCAGATTTTTCCATCAAAGACAATAGCTCAATTGCTCAAAACAATAAAAAAATCAACGCTCAGTTCATGAGAGTTAATCATTCTGGAGAAATATGCGCTCAAGCGCTTTATCGAGGTCAGCTTTTCTTTAATAAAAATTCTTTAATTAAATCAGAGCTGGAGAAAGCGGCCGATGAAGAAGTTGACCATCTTGCCTGGTGTAACCTAAGAATCAAGGAATTAGGTGGTCAAACAAGCAAGCTTAACCCTTTTTTATATTCAGGCTCTTTTGTCATTGGTGCAATTACTAGCTTTATAGATGAGAAATCTAATCTTGGGTTTTTAGCAGAAACAGAGAAGCAAGTAGCATCACATTTATCTGGCCACCTAGAGCGCGTAGACAAGAGTGATATAAAAACCATTCGCATATTAGAGGCTATGAAAGCAGATGAAGAGGGTCATGAGAATTCAGCAATCAAAATGGGGGCTAAAGAACTTCCACTGTTAACAAAAAAAATTATGGCAAAAGCTTCAAAATTGATGACAAAAACTACTTTTTATATATGATGAGAACATGCAAAAATTTAAAGACATATTAGAAACCCTTGAAGATGCAACCCATGTCAAAATTATTCAATTGTTTGACACAGATAAAAATTTAATCTCCACTATACAAAGCAAGCCTGGTACGCTTGGATCCATTCGCGTTTACCATCATCTATGGAAGACTTTTGGAATGATTGATGTGAATGCGGCTATTGAAGGAATTGACTTGTATTCAGAGCATGCTGAAAATGCTCAAAATAACCCTGGAAGACATCCAAATATAGACATCTTAATGAATGTAATTGAAAATGAAGAAGTTTTAACCGTAAAAATAATTAAGTAATTTCTTTTAGGTTTATGATTCTGTAATCATGCGTTATTTCCACACTTTTACTCATCATAATGGTTGCGGAACAATATTTTTCCGCTGATAGCCGAATTGCTCTCTCAACAGAGCCTTCATCCAAATCATTGCCTTCAATCATAAACCTTATATGAATTTTAGTAAAAACCTTAGGTGCTTCGCTTGCTCTTTCAGCACTTATAAGCGCTTCGCAACTCTTAATGGATTGCCTAGATTTCTTCAGTATTGTAACTACATCAAATGATGTGCAGCCCCCCATACCTAGTAACATTAACTCCATCGGCCTCATGCCCTTATTCTCGCCGCCCAATTCTTTTGGTCCGTCCATCATTACCTGATGTCCAGAATCAGACTCGCCACGAAAATTTACCTTGTCAATCCATTTAATTTTAGCCTTCATCTATTCAATTCCAAGAAGCTCCACATCAAAAATTAAGTCAGCATTTGGCGGAATAACGCTCCCTGCACCCCTAGTCCCATATCCCATATCTGATGGAATAATTATAGTTCTTGAGCCACCTATCTTCATTCCTGCAAATCCTTGGTCCCACCCTTTAATAACTTGTCCAACGCCAAGAACAAAAGTGAATGGCTCCCCTCTGTCTTTAGAGCTATCAAACTTGTTACCTTTGTTACTGTTAGCATTAACGTCATATAACCACCCTGTATAATGAACGGTCACTGTTAGCCCCTTTTCTGCTTCTCGCCCTTCTCCTACCATGGTGTCAGTTGTTACAAAGTCAGTCATTTTATTTTCCTTTTTTATTTGTTCTTCAAGTTTAATTTCAATCGCCCAAGTCAAACTTGAGCTTATTAAGAGCATCATAGCAATTACAAATTTCATCACCATCATTACCTCGTGTTAATTTCTAATAATTCAACCCTATTAAATCGTCAATAAAAGGTTGGGCTTTATTTGCTTTATTTCCATTCATAATAAAAACAAAGGCAAGCATATCACCTTCATTATTTAAAAAAAATCCCGCAATACTAACAACATCCTTTAATGATCCTGTCTTAAAATGTCCTTTCTGCTTGAATTTATCTGACTGCATTCTATCCGTAAGAGTGCCGTCTATCGAAGCTATTGGAAAAGACGCTATCATTTCAGGCATCAACGGGTCATTGTATATTTTTTGTAGAGTTTGCAAAAGTTGATTAGAGCTTATTTTTATATTTCTTGAAAGCCCTGCCCCATTATCCACAAAAAAATTTTTAAAGGTTAGTCCTTCTCGTTGCAACCATCTATTTATATATTCATTAACCATATCTTCAGTTGGCCTAATACCACTGACCTCCCTAATAACTGTTAACATTAAATTTCTTGCCATTAAATTTAAACTAAATTTATTAGTATCTCTTATTAGTTCGCTGACTGGCCTTGAGTAGTGAGTACTTATCACTTTTTTATTCGCCATTTCCTCGTAGGTTTTTTTTACGTGTCCGCTATATGCCCCCCCATTTCTCAACCATATTTCTTTGAAGACTTCGTGAAAGTAATGTGAGTTTTCAAGCAAAGCCAGATCAATTTCCTTGCCAATACATTGATTGCTAAAGCTTCCGGAGAACCTTATATTTTCAGTGTCTATTATTTCAATCCCAAGTAGTGATTTCCAATTGGCACATGGTCGATTATTATTTTTTAGACCGTTGATAATCCTTAGCTGGCTTAAATACGGTTCGAAAATAATTTTAACTTTGTCCTTCACAGGATAAAATTTAAAATTAATCGTATTGCTTTGTAAGCTTATTGGACTTGGGAGCACGTTATAAGCTCTGAAAGGACTACTATCAAAGTTCATTTTATTGGGCATAGCCCCAAAAAAACTGTAATCCAATACCAGGTTACCGTTAATATTTTTTATTCCGAGTCTTTGAATTTCTCTAACCATTTTTTCAAGATCAGCAATGGAAAAGGATGCGTCACCAGTTCCGCTAAAAATTAAATCTCCATTTAAAGTAGCTTCATCAATCCTCCCGGTATAGGAAAATTCTGATCGCCATTTGTAATTTGGGCCTAAATCTTTCAATGCAATAAAAGTGCTATAGATCTTAACCAATGAAGCCGTATTAAATAAAGTTTCTGCATTATGACTAATAATTGGCTTAGCCTTGTCTGACAAGTTTTGTATGGCAAAGCTATAGCTTTCTTGATCAAAGCGATACTTATGATTGAGACTTTTAATATTTTTAGGAAGTTCCGCATAAAGATTGACCGGAAAAAATACAGCTAAACCTATCGCAAAAATGGTGTCTCTAAGCATAGCGTTTGATTGCTTCTTCTGAAGTTTTTACCATATGCCTCATTTCTAGGTCATTAATCGTATAAGGCGGCATAAAATAGATGGTCCGATTTATTGGTCTTATAAAAAGACCATTAGCAACGCAAGACTGAATTACTTTCTGAATATTGACGTTATTGTTTAGTTCAAAAGCCCAAATCATCCCTATGTTCCTAAAATGACTAATGGGGAGATCTTTGTGACTTTCAAATAGCTTGTTAATTTTTTTTGCTTTGATTGCATTATTACCTATCACATCATTATCCTTAAAGATTGATAATGTGCCGAGGGCCGCACTACATGCCAAAGGATTCCCTGTATAGCTATGTGAATGAAGAAATCCTTTTCTTACGTCTTTATGGTAAAAAGCTTCGTAAATTTCATCTTTTGTTAATGTAACTGAAAGTGGAAGGTATCCTCCAGTAAGGCCTTTGGAAAGGCATAAGAAGTCGGGTGTAATATTTGCATATTGATGCGCAAATAACTTCCCCGTTCTCCCGAAACCAACAGCAATTTCATCCACAATCATATGGATATCATACTCATTGCAAAGGCTTCTAATATCTTTTAAATACTGTTTGTCATAAATACCCATGCCTGAAGCGCATTGGACAAGGGGCTCTAAAATAAAACTTGAAATTAAATGGGCTTTTTCATCAAAAAGTTTTTTTACCTTATCGACTTTAGCTGATGTAAATTCCTTAATAGATTCATTTGGCGCTTTAAGACGCCAGTCGGGTGAATCGACCTGCAAATGCTTTTGCATTAACTGGCTGTAATGCTCTCTAAAAATAGGTACGTCAGTTACTGATAAAGCTCCCAATGTTTCACCGTGGTAACTATTTTGCAAATAAACAATTTTGACTTTCTGTGTTTTACCTTTTTCTCTCCAATAATGCGAACTCATTTTTAAAGCGATCTCAATCGCATTGGCGCCATCACTTCCATAAAAACAATGCCCAAGTCCAGTTAGCTCACTGAGCTGCTCAGACAAACTAATTACAGGCTCATGAGTCATGCCAGCAATCATAGAATGTTCAAGCTGATTTAATTGTTTACTGACAAAGGCTTTTATTATCTTATTGTTGTGTCCAAATAAATTTACCCACCACGAACTTGTTGCATCAAGGTATTTTTTTCCTTCAAAATCTATAAGCCAAGAGCCTCGGCCCTTTGCAATAGGAATAAGAAGCTGCTTTTCATAATGCTTCATTTGTGAGCATGGGTGCCATACAGACTTCAAGCTTCTTTTAACAATTGATTTATTCTTCATAACTATGGTGCTGGGTTCATACATCTAAGATGTATATCATCAATTTTTTTTATTACACTGTCATCAAGCTTGAGTGCGTAAGCTTCTATATTTTCCTTAAGCTGGTTTATGGATGTAGCTCCGATAACGGTACTTTTCACAAACCATTGATGGTATACAAAAGACAGTGCCAAAGATGTTGGGCTAACACCAATTTCTTTAGCTAATACTACATAGCTTGCTACTGCTTTCGGCACTCCTGGCTTATCGAACCTTTGAGCATAGCCTTTAAACAAATTGACTCTTCCTCTTTCTTGAGGATTTTTTAGGTATTTCCCTGTTAGGTGCCCAAATCCAAGTGGCGAATATGGAAAAAAACTTACTCCCTCTCGGTACATTATTTCTGTCAATCCTAATTCAGCAATTCGATTTAACAAGCTGTAATTATTTTGTACATTACAGATGACTGGTAATCCTTTTTCGCGGGCAATACGAATAAATTCCATTACCCCCCACGACCACTCATTAGATAAGGCAATAAAACGAGCCTTGCCTGATACAACTAACTCACCGAGCGTTGTTAGTTGCTCTTCTATTGAAACCCAATCAATTTTTATCCCGTCCTTATATTCCATCTCAGGATCAAACTTGTACTGTCCAAACATAGGGACATTTCTCTCGGGCCAATGGAGATATAATAAATCAACATAATCAGTTTGCAGTCTTTGCAGTGACGCATCAACGGACTCAATAATATTATTTCGATCTAGAGATGAAGGCCCTCCTCTTATCCATGACAAATCTCGCCTTGGTCCTGCTACTTTTGTAGAAAGAACAATATCTTCCCTTTTTTGATTTTTTAACCAATTCCCAACAATTACTTCTGTTTTTGTGTAGGTTTCAGATTTTGGAGGAACTGGATATAGCTCTGCTACATCTAGACTATTGATGCCTTGATCAATAGCAAAATCTAATTGCTGAAAAGCTTCTTCTTGGGTGTTTTGATCACCAAAGGTCATAGTACCCAAAGTGATGGGAGATACTAATAATGACGAATTTCCAACTGATCTATAATCTTTCTTTTCAAACATTTTTTATTAAAAACAATAATTTATAAAATAATTTATGCTTATGCCCTTGAATTTTGCAACATTCGTCCCTATTATTAGCACTCTATCAAGTTGAGTGCTAATTTTGCATTAGACTTTAGATAAATTTAAACAAACTTAAGAATACACTACTAGGAGAACTAACAAATGAAAATTCGTCCTTTACATGATCGCGTTATTGTAAAGCGTCTCGAAGAAGAGCGTACAACAGCTTCAGGTATTGTTATACCAGAAAGCGCATCTGCTGAGAAACCAGACCAAGGAACAATAGAAGCTATTGGTAATGGAAAAGTTCTTGAAGATGGATCCATTAGAGCCTTGGATGTAAAAGTCGGTGACAAGGTACTTTTTGGGAAATATGCTGGGCAAGCAGTTAAAGTCGATGGTGAAGAACTTCTTGTTATGAGAGAAGAAGACATTATGGGCATTGTTGAATAAATCTTTAAGTTAACTAAATTAATTTATGAATACGGAGAAACAATAACATGGCAGCTAAAGACGTAAGATTTGGTGATGATGTTCGCCAAAAAATGGTTAAGGGAGTCAATATCTTAGCTAATGCAGTAAAGGTCACAATGGGCCCTAAAGGGAAAAATGTAGTCCTAGAAAGGTCATTTGGAGCACCAACTATTACTAAAGACGGTGTTTCGGTTGCAAAGGAAATAGAGTTGCAAGACAGATTTGAAAATATGGGCGCTCAAATGGTAAAAGAAGTGGCTTCAAAAACTTCTGATAGCGCAGGAGATGGAACAACTACAGCCACAGTGCTTGCACAAGCAATTATTCGTGAAGGTATGAAATCTGTTGCTGCTGGGATGAACCCAATGGATCTTAAAAGAGGTATTGATAAAGCCGTTGAGTCTGCAGTAGCTGAGCTTCATAAGCTTAGTAAGCCTTGTAATACAAGCAAAGAAATTGCTCAGGTAGGCTCTATATCAGCAAACTCTGATGCATCTGTAGGTCAAATTATTGCTGATGCAATGGATAAAGTTGGAAAAGAAGGGGTGATTACAGTTGAAGACGGGTCTGGTTTAACTAATGAGCTTGATGTGGTTGAAGGCATGCAATTTGACAGAGGCTACCTATCACCTTACTTTATAAATAATCAAGATCGACAAATAGCTTTACTTGAAGATCCATTTATTCTGCTTCATGATAAAAAAATATCAAGCATAAAAGATCTTCTGCCTGTTTTAGAGCAGGTAGCTAAAGCCAGCAAACCATTATTGATTATTGCTGAAGACATTGAAGGTGAAGCACTCGCGACTCTAGTGGTTAATAATATTAGGGGCATTATTAAGGCCGTAGCCGTTAAGGCTCCTGGTTTTGGTGACAGAAGGAAAGCGATGTTGGAAGATATTGCTATTCTTACTGGTGGGACAGTAATTTCCGATGAAGTTGGATTAACTTTAGAGAATGTGAAAATCGAAGATCTAGGTCAAGCCAAGAAAATTGAAGTTGGTAAAGAAAATACGATAGTTATTGATGGTGCAGGTAGCCAAGAAAATATCAAAACACGCATCGGACAAATTAAAACTCAAATTGAAGAGTCATCAAGTGATTATGACAAGGAAAAACTTCAGGAACGTGTTGCTAAATTGGCTGGCGGTGTTGCTGTTATTAAAGTTGGTGCTACCACAGAAATTGAAATGAAAGAGAAGAAAGCTAGGGTTGAGGATGCTCTTCATTCTACAAGAGCAGCTGTGGAAGAAGGTATTGTTCCTGGAGGCGGTGTGGCTCTCATTAGAGCTAAAGATGCTATCGCTAGAACTAAAGGGGAAAATGCCGATCAGGAAGCTGGAATTCAAATTGTACTTCGTGCAGTGGAAGATCCATTAAGGCAAATCGTCTCTAATGCAGGAATTGAATCGTCAGTAGTGGTTAATAAGGTTGCTGAAGGAAAAGGTAACTACGGATTCAATGCGGCAAATGAGACATATGGTGATATGGTTGAAATGGGTGTGTTAGATCCAACCAAAGTCACAAGATCAGCATTGCAAAATGCAGCGTCAATTGCAGGGTTAATGCTTACAACGGAATGTATGATTGCCGATCTACCTAAAGATGAGTCTGCTCCAGCTATGCCTGATATGGGTGGTATGGGTGGTATGGGTGGTATGGGTGGTATGGGTGGTATGATGTAATAAAACATCGCCTGATGTTCAAAGAAGGGCCTCTTTTGAGGCCTTTTTTTTCGCCTCAATCTAAATGTTGAGAATGTATTGTGACGGATACTTTTCATGCATTATTAAAGGAAATTAAATCAAAACTTTTCTTGTTAATAGTAAAATGAAAAATAAATGATGTAGCATATGGGCATGAATGATCCAATAATAAATAGTCAACACAATCAAGAGCTAAATCTCAAGCAACAAGAAGCTGTTACCCTGTCCAATCAATCAGCCCTCATTTTAGCTGGGGCCGGAAGCGGAAAAACTAAGGTATTAACATCGCGTTTTGCCTGGCTAATTCAAAATCAAATTTCTAGCCCTGGTGGGATTCTTGCGGTAACATTCACAAATAAAGCAGCCAAAGAAATGTTAGTGCGGATATCTGCACAGCTTCCTATCAACCCTAGGGGAATGTGGGTTGGGACATTTCATGGTCTTTGTAATCGCTTTCTAAAAAAACATTACCAAGAGGCAAATCTTCCGCAGGTATTTCAAATTCTTGATAGTGCAGATCAAAAGTCTGCTATAAAAAGAGTAATGAAACAAATGAATGTTGATGAAGACTTTCTTCCATCAAAAGAAGTTCTTTATTTTATTAATGCCAATAAAGAAGAAGGGATTAGATCCCATGCCTTTAAGTCTTTTGATGACATTTCTGAGAAAAAAAATGAGATATATAAGGCCTATGAAAATCAATGCCTGAAAGAAGGCGTTGTAGATTTTGCTGAGCTCTTGCTACGTTGTTTAGAGCTATTTCAAAATAAACCAATGATACGTGAGCACTACCAATCCATCTTTCATCATATTCTTGTAGATGAATTCCAAGATACCAGTAAATTACAGTATGAATGGCTTAAACTGCTGACCTCAAAAACCAGTTTTATCTTTGCTGTAGGCGACGACGATCAATCTATTTATGGCTTTAGGGGTGCTAGGCCAGGAAATATGAATGACCTTCAGAAAGACTTTAAGATTAAGAATATCATCAAGCTTGAGCAAAATTATCGTTCAAAAAATAATATCCTCAATGCCGCTAATGCCATTATTGAAAATAATGCTAATAGATTAGGAAAGAATCTATGGTCAGAAGCTGGTGATGGAGACTTAATTCGTCAATACAATGCTCTTGATGATCGATTTGAGACGAGCTATATTCTTGATGAAATAAAGGCTCTTCATCGTGCAGGTTCGCGCTATGATCAAATTGCAATTCTATACAGAAATAATGCCCAATCTCGTGTAATTGAAATGGCAATGGTATCAAATAATATTCCTTATAGAGTATATGGTGGGTTGCGATTCTTTGAGAGAGCAGAAATTAAAAGCTCTTTGGCTTACCTCAGACTTATCACAAATAAAAACGATGATACTGCATTTCTTAGAATAGTTAATTTCCCCCCCAGGGGGATTGGTGCAAAGGCTCTTGAACAAATTCAGGATATTGCAAATGCAGAAAAAATCTCATTATGGCAGTCTGCGGAAGCCGTTGAGTCAGAAAATAAAAACACTAAAATTTCATTCTTTGTCCATCTGATCAGGCATATTGAAGACCAAATTCAAGGAAACAATATCGATGAGTCTATCGACTTTATTAATTCATATTCAACACTCAAGGATCATTATGGAAAAGATAAGGATGGAAGTTCACGAATTGAAAACCTTGATGAATTGGTTTCAGCGGCTAAAGCATACCTAAATGAATTTCGTGAAGAAAATAACCAGGATGAAAATGGAGATAATAAAGCATCCATATTGGCAGATTTTCTAGACTTTACTTCACTTGAAAGCGGTGAGCTGCAAGCTTCTGCTGGAGATGATGCATTGCAATTAATGACAATACATTCATCAAAAGGCTTGGAGTTTGATACGGTCTTCATTACCGGCCTAGAAGAGGGCTTATGCCCACATGAACGAAGTCTTTCAGAGAATAATGGACTTGAGGAAGAGCGAAGGTTGATGTATGTCGCAGTAACCAGAGCAAGAAAAAAGCTCTACCTAACCTTAGCACAATCAAGGCTAACTTACGGCCAAACAATGTACAACCTGCCATCAAGATTTTTAGATGAAATTCCTAATGAACTTATTAAAAGAATTAATGCCCCAAAAAAAGTGTTTGCATTTTCTTCGCCAAAAATTGCAGTCCATTCTGAATCAAAGCATACATGGAAAATCGGAGCTGCAGTGGAACATGCAAAGTTTGGAGTGGGAATTGTTACCGGTTATGAAGGGAACGAGAATGATTTGAGAGTACAAATTAATTTCCATAGCCATGGTGTTAAATGGCTTGCAATGGAGTATGCAAAATTAGTTGGAATCTAAAAGCCTATTACTTAAAAATAGCTTTGAACGTTACACTTTGAATAGCAAATGTTAGCGCCATAAACGCAGCCATCGCAATAATTAATAAAAAACTTAGCACAAAAGAAAAAAGTCCAGAAGCGGATGTACCAATAAATGCAAATATAAATGAAATAGCAAGTACGATAAAGAGAAAACATAAGGAAATTATAAGAAGCCCTAATGCTATAGGAATAAGATAAAGTAGGCAGGCAGCAAAACTTGACTTAATTGCTCTAAAAAAACTATAGCCTTTGAAGGCAATAAGAAGTGGAGCAAACCAAGTCATCATCATAAAGGGTATAGCTATAACAATAATTTTATAAATTATTCCTGAAAAATCATCGAACATAAAATTATAGTCTGGAGTATTTTTTGATAATTCAATTAGCGATGTTATGTCAGCACCAATTAACGAGCTTAATATGCCTGCGTAAATAAATGACAGTAGTCCTACCATCAAAATACCACTAACCTTAGGCTTGATCATCTTCAAGGCCTCTTGCAAATCAAACGGCTCTTTTTGTGAAAGTTTCTGATAGAAAAAAATGATGCATATAGTAACAAATGGCCAAATAAATACTGCAAATAATCCAAGAAATTGCATGCCCGGTATCGCAGGTAATATCATATAAAGTACTAAGTAAAGCATGCCAAAAAACAATGAGATTTTAAATGAATGCTTTACAAGATAAATGCTTTCTAGAACCCAATTGCTTGATTTTATAAATGTACTTTTCATTAAGTTACTTGCGCCTGCCTTTTTAATAAGATATTTTTAAAATGATCAGGATTCTTAGTTGTTATATCTTTTCCATCCCGGATATTGAAAGAATCATAAAGTCTAGACACCCAGAACCTTAGAGCAGCCAGTCTTAGAAAGATTGGCATTGCTGAAACCTCTTCATTCCCTAATACTCTAATCGACTCATAACCCCGCAATAAATCTTTCATCTTTTTATCTTCAATATCACCTGTATCATTAATGCACCAATCATTCGCAGTAATTGCTATGTCATACACATACTTATCATTACAGGCATAATAAAAATCAATCATTCCAGATATTTTATTATTGTCAAAAAGAACATTGTCTCGAAATAAATCGGCATGAATTATTCCGTCAGGTAATTTACTTCCATAGTATTTTCTTTGAAACAAACATTCGTTGTCAATTATTTGCAAGTCATGCTCAGAAAGGTTTCCCGAGATTGCAGAGCTAGTCTCTTCGATCCAATTTAACCCTCTACTATTAGTTCTTTTCTGAGGAAAGTCTTTGGCCGCTCTGTGAAGTTTTGCAAGTGCTCTTCCGACCAAATAACAATCATCTTGATTTACCAGGCTTCTTTCAGACCCACCTAAAAAAGAAACTAGTAGTGCAGGCTTATCCTTTAACAATGAAATACATGATTGATGTTTATTTTTAATTGGGAGCGGGCATACGACTTGCCTGCCTGCAAGAAAAGTCATCAAGTCGAGGTAAAATGGCAATTCATCGGTAGCTGTATCTTCAAAAATAGTTAAGATGTACTTTGCAGATATAGTTGTAACCAAATAATTGGTATTTGTTACTCCAGAAGAAATTCCCTGAAAATTAACAAGGGCCTCTAGACTGTACTCATCAAGCCATACCTTTAACTCATCAAAACTAATCGAAGTAAAAACGGCCATTTAATTTTACTTAACTAAAAAGTTAAAATGACCCACTGCGGCACAATTGCAGGATCTACTGTTTCATAGCGAACCCAATCTGCACCGGATGTATCTTTGTACAAATAATAAGAGGGCATATTGTTAGGGGTTACTTTCATCATATATAGCTGGCCGTTAACCCGGTACTCCTCGATAAACTCACCATTTTTCTTTTTAATCGTAATTTCTGGTTCATCTTCGTAACCGGAGTCATAATTAATTGCAGGTGGTGGTGGAATATCATCTAACACCTCAGTTTCTTCTGCAAAACTTATGCTTGCGATGCCTGCACCATATATTAAGCAAATTAGCCAAAACAAATTTTTCATGTTATTTCCTTGAGTGTGTAACTAGATTCTAACAAAATCAAGCTGACTCAGTAAGTAATTAATAAAATCTTTTTAAAGAGAATAATAAATACTATTTGCTGCATTAGTTGTTAAAATTTACCTTATGAAAACCCTTCTTCTAGTAGATGGATCCTCCTATCTTTATCGAGCCTACCATGCAATGCCAGACTTTAGAAATAAGGATAACGAACCCACGGGAGTGATTTATGGGGTACTTAATATGCTTAGAAATATTCATAATCAATACCCATCGGACTATAGTATTTGTATTTTTGATGCAAAAGGTAAAACTTTCAGAAATGATATTTATACAGAGTACAAAGCTAATAGACCAAGCATGCCTGAAGACTTGGCATGCCAGATAGAGCCATTAAAGGAAGCAATCAATGCTATGGGCTGGGCTATGCTTATTGAATCGGGAGTGGAGGCTGATGATGTTATTGGAACATTAACCCAACAAGCAAATGATCAAAATATTAAAGTCGTTATATCTACAGGGGACAAAGATCTTGCTCAGTTAGTAAATGAACGAACGATGCTCATCAATACCATGACCAATGAGCTTCTGGATATTGATGGGGTAAAGAATAAATTTGGTGTCCCGCCCAGTCTCATCATTGATTATTTGTCTATTATTGGGGATAAAGCAGATAACGTTCCTGGCGTAGAAAAAGTTGGTCCAAAAACTGCATTAAAATGGCTTGAAGAATATGGTGACCTTAAAAATATCATCGACAATGCCGATAAGTTTACCGGTGTTGTTGGAAATAATTTAAGGATGGCCTTAGATTGGCTGCCAACAGCAAAAGAATTGATTACTATTAAGTGTGATGTAGAAATTAATTACTCCTGGAGTGATTTTGAGAAAAAAGATCAGGACAATAAAACATTGGTCAATCTTTACCAAAAATATAATTTTTCAAGTTGGCTTAGAGATATGGGGGCTCAAATAGAAAATTCCTCGCAAGAGATAACAAATGAACTTTTAATAAAACCTCAGGCTGATTTTGTTGGCACTAAAGATTACCAACTAATAAATAAAAAAAATGATTTGACGCTTTGGATTAATGAAATTAGAGAGAGAAAGTTTTTCTCCATAGATACTGAAACAAACTCCCTAGATACCATGAAGGCCGAGCTCGTTGGCATATCACTTTGCATAAATCCAGGTAGGGCCTGCTATATACCTCTCAGCCATAAAAATAGCTCAGAAGACCAATTGAGTCTAACGGATGTGCTTGATGAATTTAAACCTATACTAGAAGATTCTTCCATCAAGAAGCTTGGTCAAAATATTAAATATGATGCTCATATATTTTTGAACTATGGAATTAAAGTTAATGGTATTTCTGACGATACTATGCTCATGAGCTATGTAATTGAAAGCAATCAAAATCATGGTATGGATAAATTAAGTAGCAAATACCTCGGACATACCTGTAAAAGTTATGAGTCGCTTGTAGGAAAAGGGGTTAATCAGATAACGTTTGACCAAGTTAGTATCGAAGATGCTGTGCCTTATGCTGCTGAGGATGCTGATGTTACTTTACAGCTCTATCTAGCAATGCAAGAAACGCTTAATAGCAACGTATCTCTTTTAGGTATCTATAAAGATATTGAAATACCAGCCATGAAAGCACTAATCCATATAGAGAGAAATGGCGTCTTAATAGATCCAAAAATATTGGGCCATCAAAGTAAAGTGATTGGCGAAAAATTGCTATTGTTAGAAGAGAGGGCTTTTGATTTAGCTGGACAACCTTTCAATCTTTCTTCACCAAAACAACTGCAAGAAATATTATTTGAAAAGCTTGGAATAAAACCCCTAAAAAAGACCCCAGGAGGAACTCCATCAACCAGTGAAGAGGTTCTAAGTGAGCTCGCTCTACATTACCCTCTTCCTAAACTGATTCTTGAATATCGCAGTTTAGCTAAACTGAAGTCCACCTATACAGACAAGCTGCCAAAAATGATGAACGAAAGTACTGGAAGGGTCCATACCAGTTATAACCAAGCTATTGCAATAACGGGGAGACTAGCAAGCTCAGACCCAAATCTACAAAATATTCCTATTAGAACTATAGAGGGAAGAAAGGTTAGGGAAGCTTTTGTGGCGCCAGGGGGCAGTAAAATACTATCTGCAGATTACTCTCAAATTGAGTTAAGAATTATGGCGCACCTATCAAAAGATAAGAGACTGATTGCTGCATTCATAAATCATGAGGATATTCACACAATTACTGCGGGGGAAATATTTAATTCTGATATCAATTCAATAACGACAGAACAGCGTCGTTACGCCAAGGTCATTAACTTTGGATTGATTTATGGAATGGGGGTTTATGGGTTGGCTAAAAACCTTAATATTGAACGGTCAGCAGCTCAAAACTATATAGAGAGATATTTCGCCAAATATCCTTCTGTAAGACAATACATGGAAGATGCCAAGCAAGAAGCTAGGAAGAAAGGATATGTTGAAACTTGCTTTGGACGAAGGCTCTGGGTTCCAGAGATAAACGGATCTAATGGCATGCAAAGAGCTGGTGCCGAGAGAGCTGCAATTAATGGGCCGATGCAAGGCACCGCAGCAGACCTTATTAAAATGGCAATGGTGAAGGTAAATGACTGGCTAATCGAGGATCAGAAACTTAAAGGAAAGATGATAATGCAGGTTCATGATGAGCTTGTATTTGAGGTGCCAGATGAAGAGGTGGATATTTTTAAAGAAAATATAAAGCGAATTATGGAAAATGTGGCGAAAATGGATGTACCTCTTATTGTGGATATAGGAGATGGAGATAACTGGGAGCAAGCACATTAGATGGAGAAAAAAATTCATGCAATTATCATCGGCGATGAAATATTGTCTGGTAAAAGGCAAGACAAACATTTAAATTATTTAGCAACAACATTAAATGGCAAAGGGCTCAGTTTGCATAAGGTCGATTATGTGCCCGATGATCTATACCAAATATCTGAAACCATCCAAAATAAATTAGATTGTATTGTCTTTTGTTTTGGTGGAATTGGAGCAACACCTGATGACTGTACAAGACAGGCAGCGGCCAAAGCACATCAGAGAAAATTAGCTCGACACCCTGAAGCCCTTCGACTTATTGTTGATAGGTTTGGGAGTGATGCCTACCCAAAAAGAGTTTTGATGTCAGAAATCCCTGTTGGGGCAGATATTATTCCAAATAAAATAAATGACATACCAGGATTTTCAGTTGGTGAGCATTACTTTATGCCTGGGTTTCCTGAAATGTCTTGGCCAATGGTTCAGTGGGTGTTAGAAAAATATTATGCTGATAAGGTAAACGACAAGCACCTTGATTTATCGATATGGATTGACGATGTTCCGGAAAGTAAATTAATTGATCTAATGAATGAAATAAAGAATGATAACCCGCGGATAAAAATTTATAGTCTGCCTAAATTAAAACCAAAAATGACCATTGAGCTCGGTGTTAGGGGGGATGAAAGCTCGGCTTACAAGGCTATGGAGCAGATCAAGCAAGGCTTAATTGTTTTAAATTATGAATGGAGCAACCAGTAATCAATCCAAATTAAACTATGCCAATATTGCTTTTGATTATAAAATAGGCAACTATTTTAATAGTTAGTATTTTTTTGATGAAAATTAGTAATCTTAGTATTAAAAATAACCTTTTTTTAGCTCCCATGGCAGGGGTAACTGACCGACCTTTTAGAATGCTTTGTAAAAGTTTTGGGGCTGGTGTTGCTGTGAGCGAAATGGTGACCTCTAATTCACTCTTATATGGGAGCGAAAAAACAAAAAGAAGAGCAAATCATGATGGTGAAGTGGATCCAATATCAGTGCAAATAGCTGGAGCTGATCCAAAAATGATGGCGGATGCGGCGAAATACAACAGAGATAGAGGGGCTCAAATAATAGATATCAACATGGGATGCCCCGCAAAAAAAATATGTAATGTAATGGCTGGTTCAGCCTTACTAAAACATGAAAAATTGGTAGGCGATATCTTAGAAGCGGTAGTTAACTCTGTGGATATTCCCGTAACACTCAAAATTAGAACCGGCTGGGATAAGGACAATCGCAATGCATTAAAAATTGCTCGAATAGCCGAGGAGTCAGGAATAAAAGCACTTACTATTCATGGAAGAACTAGGGCTTGTCTTTACAGAGGAGATGCTGAGTACGATACAATAGCAAATGTAAAACAAAATATTGCTATTCCTGTTATTGCTAATGGTGATATAACCTCCCCAGAAAAAGCCCAATTTGTTCTTAACTACACCAAAGCTGATGCAGTAATGATTGGGAGAGCGGCCCAAGGAAGGCCCTGGATATTCAGGGAAATAGAGCATTTCTTAGAAACTGGCGCCCACCTCCCTCTTCCTACAATTAATGAGATTCAAAAAACTACCATTAAGCATGTAATTGATTTATATGGTTTTTATGGTGAAGAAACAGGCCTAAGAGTGGCAAGAAAGCATATTTCATGGTACACCAAGGGTTTGAAAAACTCCGCTCAATTTAGAGCCGACATGAATCGGCTAGAAAGCTGTGACGATCAAATAAGCTCCATCAATCATTACTTTAATAGTCTCAGGGAATTCTCAACGTTTATACCCTATGAAGAAGAAAATAAAATAAATGAGGCCTTGTTAGCTTAGTGAGTAAGGTTAATTTATCTGATAATATTGAAGTGTTGTTGGATCAATACTTTAATGATCTTGCAGGAGAGTCTCCTGGCAATCTATACGATCTAGTTGTTTCCAATGTAGAAAAGCCTCTTTTGTTGTATGTCATGAATTATGCAGAGGGCAACCAGAGCAAGGCTGCAGAAATACTTGGCTTAAATAGAAATACCCTTAGGAAGAAATTAAAAAATCATAATATTGATATTTAAATTAAATGATAAAAATAAAAAGAGCCCTGATCAGCGTTTCCGATAAACAGCATATAGTTGAGTTAGCTAATGTGCTAATTAAACTTAACATCGAAATATTATCAACAGGAGGCACTGCAAAACTTCTTCGGGATGAGGGATGTCCTGTTATAGAAGTTTCCGAGTACACAAAATTTCCAGAGATGTTAAATGGAAGGGTGAAGACTCTGCACCCAATGATTCATGGAGGTATTTTGGGTGTAAGAGCAAATGACGACCATATTAAAACTATGAAAGAATATAATATTCCTGAAATAGATTTAGTGGTTGTGAATTTGTATCCGTTTGAAAAAACAATCAAAAAGCCAGACTGCACTCTTGAAGAGGCAATTGAAAACATTGATATTGGGGGGCCAACAATGGTTCGAGCTGCAGCAAAGAATTATAAGTCTGTTGCTGTATTAACAAATCCATCTGATTACACATTAATAGCTGACCAATTAATTAATAACAATGGCATGCTTGAAGAGGAATTACTTTTTAGCTTATCAAAAAAAGCTTTTTTACATACCGCTCAATATGATGCAGCTATTAGTGCCTATTTGAATAATAATGATACGAAAGATTTTCCAGACACTATGATCCAGGTCATGCATAAGAGCTTAGATATGCGGTATGGTGAAAACCCTCATCAAAAAGCTGCATTTTATAAAGAACAAAATGTAGAAGAGTCTAGTCTATCAAATTTCACACAGATACAAGGAAAAGATCTGTCTTTTAACAACCTTAACGATTCAGATAATGCATGGGAATGCGTTAAAAACTTTTCTGAGCCAACTTGTGTAATCGTAAAACATGCGAATCCTTGCGGGGTGTGTTCCTCTGAAAACATTGAAAAAGCATACCTGGGAGCCTTTTCCACCGATCCTACATCTGCTTTTGGAGGCATCATTGCTCTAAATAAAATTATCGACTCGATAACTGCATCTTTAATTATAAAACAATTTGTTGAGGTAGTAATTGCTCCGAGTTTTTCACCTGAAGCCATAAAAATATTCCAAACAAAAGAAAACATCAGATTATTAACTGTACCAATAGGTTCTGACAAAGGCTCAATAGATTTTAAAAAAATTGGCGGGGGATGGCTTGTACAATCAGCAGATAGGCATCAACTCAAAATAGACGAGTGTGAGGTTGTATCCATGAAAAAACCCACAGAAAATCAATTAATTGATATGTTGTTCGCTTGGAAAGTTGCTCAATACGTTAAGTCTAATGCGATAGTTTTTTGTAACAATAGGCAAACTGTGGGAGTTGGGGCGGGGCAAATGAGCAGGATAGATAGTACAAAAATTGCTGCAATCAAGGCACAAAATGCAGGTCTAAGTGTCGAAGGAAGTGTTGTGGCTTCCGATGCATTTTTTCCATTCAGAGACGGTGTTGATGAGCTTGCTAGGCATGGTGCTGAATGTGTAATACAGCCAGGAGGAAGCATCCGAGATCAAGAGGTTATAGATGCTGCAGACGAACATGGCTTGGTAATGCTTTTTACTAAGATCAGACATTTTAAGCACTAAAAAAATATGATTGTACTTATTGTAGGTAATGGTGGCAGAGAACATGCGCTAGCGTGGAAAATTTCTGAAGCTCCAAATGTTTCTAAGGTATATGTAGCTCCAGGTAATGGAGGTACTGCTACCGCTGATAGCATTATAGAGAATATTAGCTTGACTGAGTTTGATGACCTAGTTCAATTTGCCAAAGAAAAAAGAGTCGATCTGACGGTGGTAGGTCCAGAACTTCCTTTATCAAATGGGATAGTTGATTATTTTCAGGAGCATGGTCTTAAAATTTTTGGGCCCACTCAGCAAGCCGCTCAACTAGAGAGTTCAAAAGATTTCGCTAAAAACTTTATGGTAAGGCATGGCATTCCAACTGCTGAGCACCAAACTTTTATTGATATAAAGTTGGCACATGATTACATAGAAAGGAAAGGAGCTCCTATTGTAATTAAAGCCGATGGTTTGGCTGCTGGTAAGGGTGTGGTAGTTGCATTAACTTTACAAGAAGCTCATGAGGCTATCGACTCAATGTTAAGCGAAAATATTTTTGGGGAAGCTGGTGCACAAGTTGTTATCGAAGAATTTTTAGAAGGCGAGGAGGTAAGCTTTATAGCTATTTGTGATGGTGAAACTATATTACCATTGGCTTCTAGCCAAGATCACAAAAGGCTTCATGATGATGATTTAGGTCCTAATACAGGTGGCATGGGTGCGTACTCCCCTGCCCCAATTGTTACTGATGAAATGCATAAAAAAATAATGGATCAGGTTATCACTCCAACCATTGAAGGTATGCAGAAAGACGGGGTAAGCTTTAAAGGGTTTTTATATGCTGGGTTAATGATTGATAAAAATAATCAAATCAAAACTCTTGAATTTAACTGCAGAATGGGAGACCCCGAAACACAGCCTATACTTTTTAGACTTAAAAGTAATTTGTATGACATTCTTTTAGCTGCTGCAGATGCTCGATTATCCGATTTCTCTGCAGAGTGGGAAGACGTTTGCTCGATCACTGTAGTTATGGCATCTCATAACTACCCAAATAAACCGAGATTGAATGATGAGATACATATTCCACTTAGCAATAAAGAGAACTGCTATATTTTTCATGCGGGGACCAAGCTGGATAACAACAAAATACTTACCTCTGGTGGTCGTGTGTTAGGAGTTACTGCAAAAGCAAGAACTCTTCAAGAGGCAAAAAATATAGTGTACGAATTTATACAGGATATAAAATTCGATGGAGCGCAATTCCGCACAGATATAGGTAAAAAGGCTTTAGATTACTATGAATCCATCAAAGCCAGTCGATAAAGAAGTTGTAAAAAAATATCTTACTGATCTTCAAAGTAAGATAGTCGAGACTATTGAAATGGTTGATGGTAAGAATTTTCTTAATGATACATGGCAAAGAAAAGAAGGTGGAGGTGGTACTACCTGCATTATGGAGAATGGTAATATTTTCGAAAGAGCAGGCGTAGGGTTCTCCCACGTTATTGGTTCAAAGCTTCCAAAATCTGCCACCGATGCTCATCCAGAAGTTGTAAATAGGCGATGGGAGGCGATGGGAGTATCACTAGTTTTTCATCCGGACAATCCTTTTATTCCAACGGTACATATGAATATTCGCTTCTTTATTGCCTCAAAAGATGGTGAAGAAGATATATGGTGGTTTGGTGGTGGTATGGATTTAACTCCTTACTATCCATTTTTGGAAGATGTAACACACTTCCACCAAACAATAAAAAAGGCTGTCGATCCTTTTGGGGCCGAGTTATATGAAAAATTTAAAGATCAGTGTGATGATTATTTTTATCTAAAGCATAGAGACGAACCGAGAGGTGTTGGGGGTATATTTTTTGATGACTACAATATGAACAGTTTTACACATTCATTTGAACTAGTAAAATCTGTTGGTGATAATCTGGTTAATGCCTACCTACCAATTGTACAAAAAAGAAATAAATTAACCTACAATGGAAAACAAAAGGACTTCCAGCTATACAGGCGAAGTAGATATGTCGAATTTAACCTTCTTCAAGACCGAGGAACCCTCTTTGGTATTCAGTCTAAAGGAAGGGTAGAGTCAATTTTAATGTCTATGCCACCAATTGTAAAATGGTCCTATGACTGGAGGCCTGAGTCAGGAAGTGAGGAAGAAAAGCTTTACACAGACTTTTTAATTCGAAAAAAATGGATTGCTAATTAGCTTGGTAGTCCAAATGTAATATCCACGTAACCATTGTATCGAGATCTTTATCGGAAATTTTTGGGTGAGCAATCATTGGCACATTCCCCCAATTGCCTCTGCTCCCATTTTTAATTTTTTTCATCAAGATCTTCTTAGTATTATTAGCATGATCATACTTATTAGAAACTTCGTTAAATGATGGGCCAACAACTCGAAGCTTCATGCTGTGACAAGCAAAGCAACCATTTTTTTGAGCTAATTTTTTACCTTCTTCAGAAAAAATTATGCTTGAAGTTAATAAAGAATAAAGTGCTAGGGTTATAGTTAAATTTCTCATTTTTTCTCACATATGTATTATTTCTTAGTTGCTAAATCTACTTAAAAGTTCCTCGTTACTTAACATTATCGGTCAACATGCATAAGAAGTTTATGCCAATACTAATATTCTTGTACAGAATACTCTGTTGCAATACTGTGTGAAAGGCTAGGATAAATAACTACTGAGTGCTCATGCAGGTTTGCAGTTTCAACGCATACCATTCGCCTCCATTCATCCTTACTGCCCATGTCCCCCATATTTTTTGCAATTTCCTCCCATGGAGTCCATACCACTGTCGAGTTACTATTTGACTTCTTAACAGTAATTACTCGATTGAACTTTTCATCCTCAATATAACAATCATTGCTGGTGTTAGAATAAACGCGATCGAATGCGCCATCGAACCTAATAGAGCTCTTCTGGATACTTCTATTAAAATTATCAAACTTATCTGTATAAACTGTATTTTCAAGGCCGGTAATCTTAATATTTTCAATGTCAGATACATAAAAATATGTGTGGTATCCCTCACTGATTGTAAATGGGTTGTCTGATAAGTTGGTTGTTTTCAAATTCAAATACAGGGTTTCGCCCACAACAATAGTTAGCTCTAGCTCATAGTTATAGGTTAGTTGTTTCGTCGCTTCTTTTGTAGGCAGCATCTTGAGGATAATTTTTGTGGCGCCGTTCTTGAGCTGAATACTTTTAGCAAGCCTCCAAGGTATTACTCTTGCAAAACCATGATTACAGAACGTACCATCCGTTGGGTGCTGTCCAAACCATGGCCAGCATATTGGCACTCCCCCTCTAATTGAACGTCCCTTTTCATACCGAGCATTAGATGATAGCCAAAGTACATCTTGGGCTGAAGATTTAGGTCTCCACCAAACAACATGGCCACCCTGAAGAGCTATCTTAGCTACAGCATGAGTGTTTTGAACTTCTAGGTATTCCAATCCACTATCGTCTTTTGTTATATTTACTATTTGATCGATCATCTTACTGTCTTCTTTACCTCAACTTGAGAGATATCTCTAACAGCACCCTTGGATGCGCTAGTTGTCATTAGAGCATAAGCTCTAAGGGCATCCGTTATCCTTCTTTTTCTAGGTTTTGGTTGCCACCCATTTTTCTTCGCGTTCATTTCCTCTCTTCTTTTATCAAGCTCTTCGTCAGTTATCACAACATTGATTGTTCTGTTTGGGATATCAATATTTATTGTGTCCCCCTCTTTAACTAGCGCAATATCCCCACCCTCTGCTGCTTCTGGGGAGACGTGACCTATACTAAGACCTGAAGTGCCCCCAGAAAACCTTCCGTCCGTTAATAAAGCGCATGACTTACCTAGCCCTTTCGACTTTAGGTATGCTGTCGGGTAAAGCATTTCTTGCATACCTGGTCCACCTTTGGGTCCCTCGTAGGTAATAAGGATGATATCGCCCGCAACAATATCATCCTTTAAAATTGAGTCCACTGCAGCATCTTGACATTCAAATAGCCTTACCCTTCCCTTAAACTTTAAAATCTCTTCGTCAACTCCAGCTGTTTTTACAATGCAGCCGTCCTTAGCAACATTTCCGTACAGGACAGCTAATCCACCATCCTGGCTATAAGCATGCATTTTATTTCTTATACAACCTTCCTCTCTATCTAGATCTAATGATGGCCATTGTTTTTCCTGGCTAAAGGCTTCAGTTGTTCTAATGCCTCCTGGTGCTGCCAAGTAAAAATCTTTTACTGAGTCAGCTTTGGTTGTTACGATATCCCAATGGTCTATAGCTTCTCCAAGGCTATCGGCATGGATACAAAAAACCTTCTCATGAATTAGTTTGGCTCGTTTTAATTCACCTAAAATGCCATAGACACCTCCAGCTCGATGAACATCCTCCATGTGATATTTTGGTGTAGCAGGTGCAACTTTTGCCAAACATGGCACATTACGTGAAATTCGATCAATATCTGGCATAGTAAAGTCAACTTCAGCTTCTTTTGCAGCTGCTAATAGATGGAGAACTGTATTCGTCGATCCTCCCATTGACACATCAAGAGTCATTGCATTTTCAAATGCTTCTTTTGTTGCTATATTTCTAGGGAGAAATTGCTCTTCATTGCCCTCATAATACCTTTTTGTGATTTCTACAATCCTCTTTCCAGCTTCTAAAAATAAAGCCTTTCTACTCTTATGCGTAGCAAGAGTGCTTCCATTCCCAGGCAAGCTTAAACCAAGAGCTTCAGTCAAGCAATTCATTGAGTTGGCAGTAAACATGCCCGAACAAGAACCACAAGTGGGACAGGCAGACTCCTCAATCTGTTTTAAATCCTTATCGGATATCGTCATATCACCGGCACTAATCATTGGTGAAACTAGGTCAATTTTTTGAACAGTATCTCCCCAGTTAACTTTTCCAGCCTCCATAGGGCCGCCGGAAACAAAAATTACGGGTATATTTATTCTCATTGCTGCCATTAGCATACCAGGTGTAATTTTGTCGCAATTAGAAATACAAACCATTGCATCAGCCCAGTGTGCATTAACCATATATTCAACGCTATCAGCAATTAAGTCGCGGCTTGGAAGGCTATACAACATACCATCATGCCCCATAGCAATACCGTCATCAACAGCAATAGTATTAAATTCCTTAGCGACACCACCATGCTTCTCAATTTCTCTAGCGACCAACTGTCCCATATCTTTTAAATGAACATGTCCAGGTACAAATTGCGTAAATGAATTAACAACAGCAATAATAGGTTTCTCAAAGTCGCCTTCTGTCATGCCAGTTGCACGCCATAAAGCTCTGGCACCAGCCTGATTTCTTCCCTGGGTTGTCGTTCGTGATCTGTATGTTGGCATTAAAGCTTTCCTTATAATAATTTGTTATTTTTAACCTATAATTCTATATATGCTAATTCATCCCCAAATTGATCCTGTTGTCTTTGCGCTTGGGCCTTTAAAAGTTCATTGGTATGGCCTTATGTACTTTATTGGCTTTCTAAGCTTTATCCATTTAGGAAAAAAACAAATTGCCACCAGGCCATGGTTCAATCTTAGCGAAAAGATGCTTGATGATATTTTTTTCTTTGGAGCAATTGGCGTTATCCTTGGCGGAAGACTTGGTTACGTTTTATTTTATCAGCCTTTGTATTATTTTACACATATGGATGCAATATTTGCATTTTGGGAGGGTGGTATGTCATTTCATGGTGGATTGATTGGCGTGTTGCTAGGGGTCTACTGGGCAACTAAAAAGCATAATACAAGCTGGCTTTATACCATGGACTTTATTGCCCCCTTGGTTCCCCTGGGCCTTTTATTTGGTCGTATTGGTAATTTTATCAATCAAGAGCTATGGGGTAGGCCAACTGAATTACCATGGGGTATGATTTTCCCAATTATCGACAATATACCAAGACACCCATCCCAGATATATGAAGCATTTTTCGAAGGACTGATACTTTTTATTGCTTTGTGGGTATTCTCATCTAAAAAAAGGTTTGTTGGTCAAATATCGGCACTTTTTCTTATTCTTTATGGATTTTTTAGATTTTTAGTTGAATTCACAAGGGAGCCTGATAACTTCCTAGGACTTTTGTTTTTCAATCTAACCATGGGACAGCTTTTATGCTTACCGATGATTGCGACTGGGCTTTACATCTTCTTCAAAAGTAAGGAGCTCAACAACACCTATTAATCTTAGACCACTTCTCATCTAATTTTTTTTTAAAAAACTCGCCCCTTGTTATTGGGGGTTTATGTTTGTGCCTTTCACAGACCAAATGATTTTCGATATAAATATCATATTCATTGTCACCACTGATTGTACGGACTAAATTCCAAGCCTTAAGAAAATTAAACATTGGTAAAGCCTTTGCTGTCTTTAATTTTTGATTTAACCGCTATCCTAAAAACATCAAAGATGACTATCCATAAAATTGCCACTAAAAATATAGTTATTCCAGCATCTAGTTTTAAATTAAATATAAGTTTTTCTGTAACGCCGACCTCTTGCTCGGATAAGCTTCCTTGGCTTATTTTTTCTGTCATTGAGGCAGCTGCAGATAGAAATCCAATGCGCACATCTTCACTGAATACCTTCTGATAGGATGCTGATGAAGTAATGGTCAATAGCCATGTTAAAGGAATAGCCGTAATCCAAGAAAAACGTATCTTCCCCGATTTAATAAGAATCACTGTTCCTACGCTTAGAGCAATTGCTGCTAACATTTGGTTTGCAATTCCAAATAATGGCCAAAGTATATTTACCCCACCATTAGGATCAATGACTCCTATATACAAAAAATAACCCCAGCAAGAAACAACGATTGCACTTGTTAAGATTGTCGATGGGAGCCATGAAGTTTGTCCTAACTTAGGGTGAAAATTACCTAAAATGTCTTGCAGCATAAACCTTCCGACTCTTGTTCCAGCATCCAAAGTAGTAAGAATAAATACTGCTTCAAACATAATGGCAAAGTGATACCACATAGCAAGTAAATGCTTACCAAATGCGTTAGCAAAAATGGTAGCCATACCTACAGCCAAAGATGGCGCTCCACCTGTGCGAGCAAACAAAGTTGACTCCCCTACATCAGCAGCTAGCTGATTCATTTGCTCAACGGTAACAGCAAATCCCCAGGAGTTAATTTTGCTTATTGCTTCATGGGCCTCGCTTCCAACAATACCAGGGGGACTGTTGATTGCAAAAAAGACACCGGGATCAAGCACACATGCGGCAACCATGGCCATAATTGCAACAAATGATTCGAGTAACATCCCGCCATACCCTATCATTGGTATATGCTTTTCATTATCAATTAATTTTGGAGTTGTCCCAGAAGATATTAAAGCGTGGAATCCAGAAATTGCTCCGCATGCAATAGTGATGAAAACAAATGGGAAAATACCTCCTCCGAAGATTGGCCCAGACCCATCGGCAAACTGGGTAATTGCCGGCATCTTAATTTCTGGCTGAAGTATGGCTATAGCTATGGCTAGAAATATAACTGTACCTAATTTCACAAAAGTGGACAGGTAATCCCTTGGCGCAAGCAGCATCCATATAGGGAGAACAGCTGCTGAGAATCCATAAATAATTATGGCCCAAGCTAAAAATAATCCACTATGATCGAAATACACTCTAATTGATTCAGACTGATCAATAATACCGCCGGCATAAACTGCTAAGAGAAGTAAAGTAACGCCGAGTAAAGTAGCTTCCAAGATTCTTCCTGGGCGCATAAATCTCATGTAGAACCCCACAAGCATGGCTATAGGAATAGTAGCTGCAACCGTTGACGTGGCCCACGGGCTATGTTTCATTGCGTTCACCACGACCAACCCAAGAACAGCTATCAATATGATCATAATCATAAAAGTGCCTATTAATGATGCTATACCAGCAAGCGCCCCTAACTCTTCTTTAGCCATTTGCCCTAAACTTTTTCCATTCTTCCTGACTGAAAAGAAAAGGATAGTCATGTCTTGGACGGCGCCACCAACAACAGCGCCGACTAGAATCCATATGGTGCCTGGAAGGTATCCAAACTGAGCTGCAAGAGTCGGTCCCACCAATGGTCCAGGGCCTGCAATAGCAGCAAAATGAGTTGCAAAAACTACCCATTTATTCGTTGGTAAAAAATCCCTATTATTACTAAGTCTTACTGCTGGGGTTTCTCTGAATTCGTCTAGAACAAAAACTTTGGCTGCAATCCATGCCGCATAAAATCGATAAGCCACCATATAAATACATACTGCTGCTGTAATAAACCATATAGCATTTATAGACTCTTCTCTTTGGAGCGCAATAAGTGAAAATGCAAAAGCGCCTAATAAGGAAATACTGATCCAGATTAACTTTTTTATAGCTTTATTCATTAATAATAAATTTTACTCATTGGGGTTTCAGGGTTTTTAGGCACATAGGATGCTATATTATCAATTATTTTTTGGGTTGACCATAATACGGCTATGGAATCCAGAATGTCATCATCGTTTACATATTTTTTTTCTAACTTGTTTCTAATGCTATTAAAATTAAATAGGGGGTATTGCTTTTTGATTAATGCAATCCTCTTGGCAACACCCTCTTCAGTCTTTTTCTTCTCGGCTACAACTTCCATATTATTCATAGCCATAAAACTTAATTCAGGGTGCACTTCGTATAATTTTGTTGCTAAATTATCTGCGGAGTAAATGTTTCGCGCATCTTTAATTTTCTTAAACAAAAACCAAGCCTGTTTAGATATCTTCTTTTTACATACTGCATAATTTATTGTACATGCCTCCAAGTAACTATTTGCATCTAAGGCCAAAATGCATGGGGATGAGAATATAGTGGGAGACCTAAATTTTAACAATACTCTAGCCTCTGACTCTGCAAGCCTTTTGCCGCTATTATGAAGCTCAAGAGGGATATCAATTCCAGCGACTATCAATTGAGTGGTAATGCCATTGAGCTTATCTAGACTATCAATTAACCAAAAATCAAAGTCATTACTTTTATTAATTCCAGCAACAAGCCAGCCATACTTACATCCATCAATACCAAAAACTGTCTCCATATTTGTTATACTTTCATACCATTTAAATTGTTTATACATTAGATATTAACTTAACTATGCTTACAAAAAAAATTCTGCTTGGCGTAACGGGAAGTATAGCTGCATACAAAGCTGCAGACTTGATTAGACGGCTCAGGAAGGATGGCTATTTTGTTCAGGTAATAATGACACAGTCAGCTAAAGAATTTATTACCTCCCTAACGCTTCAGGCCCTTTCCGGAAATCCTGTTCTTGAAAATATGTGGGATGTTTCTGAAGGTAACGGGATGGAGCATATAAGTTTATCTAGGGGTGCCGATTTAATATTAATCGCCCCTGCTTCAGCAAATTTTATCGCTAAGATAGCTAATGGTATAGCAGATGACCTTCTTTCAAACCTATGTTTAGCTAGGAACTGCCCTTTATTAGTTGCCCCTGCTATGAATATGGAAATGTTTTCCAATAATGCAACTCAGCGTAATTTGGCGACAATAAAAAATGATGGAGTCCTTGTTTCAGGTCCAGAACAAGGAGATCAGGCATGTGGTGAGATTGGCATGGGCAGGCTCATAAACATAGAATCTCTTATGCTTGATATTCGCAAATCTACGTCAGACTTGCCATTTAAAGGTAAAAAAATACTGGTCTCAACAGGTGCAACTGTTGAAAAAATAGATGAGGCTAGGGCTATAACAAACCTCAGTTCTGGACTTATGGGTTTTTGCTTGGCGAGTGCCGCCTATGAATTTGGAGCAGAAGTTACTGTAATCAATGGGGTTAGCTCTTATAACATTCCATCATGTATAAAAACCATTAATGCACATAATCACAGCGAAATGCATGAGGCTGTTAATAACCATATTAAGAACAATGATATATATATTAGTGTAGCAGCCATATCTGACTTCAAGCCTATTGCTTCAGAAGGAAAAATTAAAAAAAATAATGAAAAGATCACACTAGATCTATTACCTACTCAGGATATTCTTGGATCAGTAGGTAAAGATAAAGGAAATACCTTCTTAGTTGGGTTTGCTGCAGAATCATCTAATCTGATAAGCAATGCAAAGCATAAACTAATTTCTAAAAATATTGATATTGTTATTGGTAATTTAATCAGCCAGTCTATGGGAAAATCATCAGCAGAAGTCGTCATCATAGATAAAGAAAGTGAAACAAGATTTCCAAATGCTGAAAAATCAGAATTAAGCAAAACAATTCTTATGCATATTCATAAAATTTATTTAAAAGAGAAAACCGATGAGCCTATCAATTAATTATAGAATTCTAAATCCTTTAATTAAAGAGCACATTCCCGAATATGCCTCCAACGGCTCTGCTGGCCTTGACCTAAGAGCCTGTGTTGAAGGGTCATTATTGGTAAGCCCCGGACAGACCATACTTATACCAACGGGTATTTCGATATACATTGAAGACCCTAATTATGCAGCCCTAATACTTCCAAGATCAGGACTTGGGCATAAGCATGGTATTGTCCTCGGCAATCTAGTTGGATTAATTGACTCAGATTATCAAGGGGAATTATTGGTTTCATGTTGGAATAGAAGCGGTAATGAGTTCACAATCAATTCTCTGGATAGAATAGCTCAATTGATTCTGGTGCCGGTTCTTCAGGCATCGTTTAAATTAGTCGAACAATATGAAGATACCGAGCGAGGGATAGGTGGTTTTGGTAGTACTGGAAAAACATAAAAAAGACTTGAAAAGACAGTGCTTTATGTGGTTTAATAACCGTCTTTTTTGAAGAAATATTAGAGGTATAAAAATGACTCGTGAATGCGAAGTAACTGGCAAAAGACCTGTTTCAGGAAACAATGTTTCTCATGCCAACAATAGAACAAGAAGACGTTTCCTGCCTAATCTACACAACCGTAGATTCTGGGTAGAAACTGAAAACAGATGGGTTTCAATGAGAATATCTAGCGCCGCCCTTCGCACAATTGATAAACTAGGCATTGATGCAGTTATTGCAAAAATGCGGTCTGACGGTAAAAAAATCTAAGGGATTAAAATGAGAGAGAAAATACGATTAAATTCAACAGCGGGAACAGGTCATTTCTATACCACTACAAAAAATAAAAGAACAATGACTGAAAAATTAGAAATTATGAAGTTTGATCCGAAAGCACGGAAGCATGTTCTGTACAAAGAAAATAAGATTAAATAAAAACTTAATAAAAAAACCAGCTATTGCTGGTTTTTTTTTGCCTACAATTACCTAATGTCATCGGCTCTATTTACATGAATAACTCTTTGTGGGAAGGGTATTTCGATGTCTTTGGCTTGGAATTCTCTCCATATTTCCTTATTAATATCTGATTTGAGGCTGTAGGTTCCCTCCTCAGCATCCTGAATGAAGAAAACAAGCTTTAAATCTATTCCGCTCTCACCAAAGTTCATCAGGTATACCGTTGGCTCAGGATCTTCCTTAATCACCCTTTCTTGTTTGTTGCAACTTTTGAGCATAATCTCCATTGCTAGGTCAACAGAAGAGTTATAACCAATTTGAATGTCTATCCAAACCCTTACTTTTCGGTCTGATGATGTATGGTTTATTATATTCTCTGCAATTAATGTTTCATTTGGAATTATGACCTCGACACCATCTAATTTTCTTAGCACGGTGTAGCGTGACTTAATTGAATGAACAATTCCATAATGATCACCGATAGTCAAAATATCGCCGATTTGCAACGACTTATCTAGCAAAATTGTAAATCCAGAAACATAGTTACTTGCAATTTTCTGCATACCAAAAGCTAAACCAACACCAAAAGCCCCACCAAACACAGAAAGAAATGTGAGGTCTAGGCCTATGGTATCAAGTGCAACAACTATCGCAACAACATAGAGTGCTATGCGTACTATCTTATTGATCATGACCCTTCCACTAAGGCCAATTTGTGTAATCTTCATTAGTCTGTTCTCAATAAATCTGCTCAATGTCATAGCTGATATGATCGAAAGGAAAATTCCTGCTATAAGTTGTAAAACCAATAGAATTGAAAATTCTTTATCTCCAAAACTAAATGTGACAGACTGAAGTGAGCTGGAAATTGGGTCCAGAAACCCAAATAAGTGAAGCGCAACAATTACCCACAAGATTGAGCTTAGGCCATTTTGATAGGTAGCTAGCAAAGGGTTTGGTTCGAGTATATATTTAACTAAATATATCACTAGCCTTATAGTTATTAGTGCTGCTAATAGAATCTGGATAACATGCAATAAATTAACGGACTGATAAAAATGAAGGATGTAACTAGATATCCAGACAACAGCCAAAAAAATGACTGGGTTCACAATTTTACTAATACCTTCTGCTAGAACCTGCCAGTTTCCTTTGCTTGTTTTGGGTAATTTTCCAATGATCCATGTATGCGAAAGAAAAACAAATGCAGCAGCTACTATGAGGACGCCTATTTGCATAAAAGTACTCAATGATAGTAGGTAATCAAGATCCAGATTGTTTTTAAATAAATCAAATTTGTTCATATATGCACTATAGCAAAACTAAGGTTGCTAATCCTAAAAATATAAAAAACCCGCCGCTATCAGTCATTGCTGTTATTAGTACACTAGATCCAACAGCTGGGTCTCTTCCAAGCTTTGTGAGTAAGAGCGGAATCATAACACCCATAACAGCTGACAATAATAAATTTAAAATCATAGCGCCAGTCATGACGTATCCTAAGTAGATATTGTCATAAAGCATGAAAGCAAAAATACCAAGCACTCCTCCCCAAAGAATTCCATTTAGCAATGCAACGCCAAGCTCTTTATATACCAATCTCTTTATATTAGAAAATGTTACCTGGCCAAGCGCAAGGCCTCTAACAATCATTGTGGTAGTTTGATTTCCTGAATTTCCACCAATGCCTGCCACAATAGGCATCAATGCTGCCAAGGCTACAACTTTCTCAATAGATCCTTCGAAAACTCCAATTACTCTTGAAGCAATTAATGCTGTTACTAAATTAATGGCTAGCCACGCCCACCTATTTCTAACAGACTTCCAAATTGAAGAAAATAAATCCTCTTCTTCCTTTAGCCCAGCCATGGAAAGTTTTTCGTTCTCGGCATCTTCCTTGATAAAATCTACTACCGCATCCACTGAAAGTCTTCCAATAAGCTTTTTATTCGCATCAACCACGGGAGCAGTTACAAGGTCATACCTTTCAAAAGCATCTGAGGCATCTTCTGCTAGGTCATCCGGACTGAATAAAACAGTGTCAGAAGACATGACATCTTTAACTTTAAGTTTTGGACTATTTACCACTATAACTTTAAGTGGAAGAACGCCAAGGATTGATGCATTCTTGTCTACAACAAATAATTTATCAGTGCTACTTGGTAATTTTCCTAGTTTCCTCAAATAACTAAGCACAATTTCCAGGCTGACATCCTCACGTATAGTAATAACGTCATAATCCATTAAGGCTCCCACAGTTTCTTCTGGGTAGGAGAGTGCTGACTCAAGCCTTTCTCGATTTTGAACATCCAGACTCTCCAAAACTTCTTGAAGTACATTTTCTGGTAGGTCGGGGGCAATATCAGCAAGTTCATCAGTGTCTAGTTGCTCAGCTGCAGCTAATAACTCTGTTGAATCCATATCTGCAATTAATGTTTGCCTTACTACATCTGAAACCTCAACCAAAATATCGCCATCATTCTCAGCCTTAACTAAGTCCCAGACTATTAATCTTTGCTCTATAGGTAATGATTCAAGGATATCTGCAATATCAGCAGGGTGAAGGCCTGCTAGCAGTCGTCTAAGCGTATTAATATTCTGCTTATTGACTAGGTTTTTGATAAGATTTTGCTTAGGTACATCCTGCTTTTCAACGAGCCCCTCTATAATCTTATGCTTTTCAAGCAAATTATTGATCTGCTCAATTATTTCACCTAAGCTTTCTTTTCTTTCGTTATCATTTTTCATATTGAAAATTTGTTCTTTATTGCATAAGTGAAGAGGTTACAATATTTTCAGCCCTAATAGGTAAAAAAAAAGCCAGCAAGGGCTGACTTTTTTTTAAAATCGAATAAAAAGTATTTACTTTTTTTCAGCAGGCTTAGCTTCTTTCTTTGCAGCAGCAGGCTTAGCTTCTTTCTTTGCAGCAGCAGGCTTAGCTTCTTTCTTTGCAGCAGCAGGCTTAGCTTCTTTAGCATCGTTTATTTCGTCATCAGACTTTACTGGACGATCAACAAGTTCAATATATGCCATAGGTGCGTTATCGCCTTTCCTAAAGCCACATTTTAAAATCCTTGTATACCCACCATTTCTGGAAACATATCTTGGGCCAATTTCTCCAAACAGTTTCGATACAGCATCCTTATCTCTCAGCCTACTAAAAGCTAATCGTTGATTATGAACAGTTGTAACTTTCCCTAAAGTGATTAAAGGCTCAGCAATCTTTCTTAGCTCTTTCGCTTTTGGGAGTGTTGTTCTAATAATCTCATGAGTAAGTAATGATGTTGCCATATTCTTAAACATTGCCTTTCTATGGCTGCTTGTTCTATTTAACTTTCTATGACTTTTTCCGTGACGCATTATATTACTCCAAATCTATCAGTTATACTTTCTCAACACCAGCTGGTGGCCAATTTTCAACTTTCATACCCAAAGACAATCCTTTTGTAGAGAGAATATCCTTAATCTCATTTAGAGATTTTCTTCCCAAATTAGGAGCCTTCAGTAAGTCGCTTTCATTTCTTTGAATTAAGTCGCCAATATAATATATGCTTTCAGCTTTCAAGCAATTGGCTGACCTCACTGTAAGCTCAAGATCATCTACCGGTCTCAGTAATACAGGATCAATTTGTGGTGCTTGTTGTACTTCAACCTCTGTTAATTCACTCTCTAAGTTTGCAAAGACTGATAGTTGTCCCATTAGAATTCTAGCAGCATCTCTTATAGCCTGCTCTGCATCAACTACTCCATTAGTTTCTACATCTAGAATTAATTTATCTAAATCGGTTCTCTGCTCAACGCGAGCACTTTCTACGAAATAACTTACTTTATTTATTGGGCTAAATGAAGCATCAATCATGATGTATCCAATAGTGCTATCTTCTTGCGGACCTTTCCTTCTTTGCGGAACAGGTTGATAACCTCTTCCCATCTCTACTTTAGCCTCGATATTTAGTTTTCCGCCTTTATTTAGATGTGCGATTACATGTTCAGGGTTTACAATCTCAACATCATGCCCCACATCAAAATCGGCTGCCGTAACTGGCCCCTCTTCTGATTTCGACAGTCTGATTGTTGCTTCTGTTCCTTCATGTATTTTTAATGCTACTTTTTTTAAGTTAAGCAGAACATCAACAACATCTTCTTGAACACCGTCTAGTGTTGAGTATTCATGTACTACGCCATCAATCTTAACTTCCGTTATTGCATAACCAGGGATTGATGATAGCAGGACTCTTCTTAAGGCATTTCCTAAGGTAAAGCCAAATCCCCTCTCCATTGGCTCTAAAACAACCTTTGCTCTTTGGCTGTTTACAATGTCAACATTGACTATTCTTGGTTTTAAATACTCAGTAGGGCTATTTTGCATAGATATCCTTTTATTCAGTTCTTATGTAATTAATTATTTAGAATACAGCTCAACAACAAGCGATTCATTAATTGTTGATGGAAGATCATCTCTTTGTGGTTTGTTTTTAAAGATTCCTTTAAATGCTTTAACATCAACTTCAAGCCATTCTGGAAAACCTCTTTCAACCGCAGCCTCAATAGCACCCTTAATTCTTAATTGACTCTTAGCCGACTCAACAACAGACACTTCATCACCCGGAGAAACTTGGAATGATGGAATATTAACTCTTTTACCATTAACCAAAATAGCATTGTGTTTTACAATTTGCCTTGATTCTGTTCTGGATGCACCAAGACCCATTTTGTAAACAACATTGTCCAGTCTTGACTCAAGAAGTTGTAATAGATTTTCCCCAGTAATGCCTTTTCGTCGATCAGCTTCTGCATAATACCCGCGGAATTGCTTTTCAAGAACTCCGTACATTCTTCTCAGCTTTTGCTTTTCTCGTAATTGAACGCCATAATCTGAAAGTCTTGAAGCTCTCCTCTGTCCGTGTTGCCCCGGAGGATAATTTCTTTTTTCAATTGCACATTTGTCAGTGAAACACTTTTCACCCTTGAGGAATAATTTCTCACCCTCTCTTCTACACTGACGACATTTTGGATCTAGATTTCTAGCCAACTTTACTCTCCTAGTTAAATTTTTGACTAAGCAAAATTAAATTCTTCTTTTTTTAGGCGGTCTACAGCCATTATGTGGAACAGGCGTTACATCCTGGATGCTTGTAATTTTCAATCCCACAGCATTTAAAGCTCTAACTGAGGATTCACGCCCAGGACCAGGGCCTTTGATACGAACTTCAATATTTTTTACACCAAACTCTTGCGCTGCTTTTCCAGCATTCTCTGCCGCAACCTGGGCTGCAAATGGAGTGCTTTTTCTTGAGCCTTTAAATCCAGCTCCTCCTGATGTTGCCCATGACAAAGCGTTACCTTGCCTATCGGTTATAGTAATGATTGTATTGTTAAAAGATGCGTGGACATGCGCTATTCCTTCGACCACATTTTTTTTAACTTTCTTTTTTATTCTTACGTTTGCTTTTGCCATTACCGTTTTTCCTTAATTATTTCCTAATAGCCCTAACTGGACCTTTCCTTGTTCTAGCATTATTTTTAGTGTTTTGTCCTCGAACTGGAAGTCCTCTTCTATGTCTAAGGCCTCTGTAACATCCTAAGTCCATTAATCTTTTAATGTTCATAGAAACTTCTCTGCGAAGATCGCCTTCTACAACAAATTTTTCTATTTCGCCCCTAATTTTTTCAACCGCAGACTCATCAAGGTCTTTTATTTTTGTTGAATGGTTAACACCAACAGAAGCACATATTTTTTGTGCTGTAACTTTTCCTATACCAAAAATTGCAGTCAATGCAATTTCCGCATGTTTATTATCTGGTACATTTACGCCTGCAATACGGGCCATAACTCACTCCAATTAAAAGGGCTATTTTTTCAATAAAGCCTTAAATTATAACTATTTTTTACGCACTTCACAATGTTAAAATTAGTGACATGCGCCTTGTCTTTGTTTATGGCGAGGATCTTTACAGATCACACGGACCACACCTTTACGTCTAATAACCTTACAATTTCGGCATAAAGCCTTTACTGATGTTCTAACTCTCATAATATTTCCTTTTACACAACAAGTTTATTTTGCTCTAAATGTTATTCTTGCCTTTGTTAAATCATAAGGTGTCATTTCAACAGTCACCTTATCTCCAGGTAAAATTCGAATATAATTCATTCTCATTTTTCCTGAAATATAACCCAATACTTCGTGGCCATTCTCTAATTTAACTTTAAACGTAGCGTTCGGAAGGTTTTCGAGTATTTCACCCTCCATTTCTATCGTATCTTCTTTCGCCATTACCTTAAGCCCCCAGAACTGCCTTTAAAGTTAGCTTTCTTTAACAAACCTTCGTATTGATATGACATCATTTGTGACTGCACTTGTGTCATAAAATCCATTGTAACCACCACAATAATTAGCAATGAAGTCCCCCCAAAGTAAAATGGAGTATTAAATTTCAAAATAAGAAACTCCGGCATTAGGCAAACCAAAGTCACGTATATAGCCCCCACAAGAGTAAGGCGCCCAACAATAGTATCTATATACTTAGCAGTTTGCTCCCCAGGCCTTATGCCTGGTACAAAAGCACCACCTTTTTTAAGGTTGTCAGCAGTCTCTACCGGATTAAATGTAATTGCTGTATAAAAGTAAGCGAAAAATATTATCGCTGCTGCAAACAACAAGATATATAGAGGTTGCCCCGGTGAAATTGCAGCCCCAATATCCTTCAACCAATATAAACTCTCGCTAGTTCCAAACCACCCAGCGATAGTTGCCGGAAACAAAATTACACTAGAGGCAAAAATTGCAGGAATTACCCCTGCTTGATTTATTTTTAGTGGCAGATGACTAGACTGACCTCCATACAATTTATTACCAATTTGTCTTTTTGCATAATTAATAGTAATTCTTCTTTGTCCTCGCTCAACAAACACAACCAATGCCGTTACTAAAATGGCCGCTGTAAGAAGAAAAAATACTAGTGGTATTGAAAAGGCTCCTGTTCTTGTAAGCTCTAGGGTATTACCCAGTGCGCTTGGAAGCCCTGCAACAATACCTGCAAATATAATCATTGATATACCGTTACCTATACCTCTCTCCGTTATTTGCTCTCCTAACCATACCAAGAACATTGTTCCGCTCACCAAAGTCACCATTGCAGTTAATCTAAACATCAATCCCGGATCAAGTACAAGTCCAGGCTGAGATTCCAAAGCTACTGTAATTCCTAATGCTTGGAACAATGCTAAAACAACGGTTAGCTGTCTTGTGTATTTTGTAATTACCCTCTGTCCAGCTTGGCCCTCTTTTTTTAGCTCCTTAAGCTGCGTGGTCATAGACGTTAACAGTGTCATGATAATTGACGCAGATATGTATGGCATGATTCCTAAAGCAAAGACTGTAAACCGACTTAATGCTCCACCAGAGAACATATTAAACATACCAAGAATGCCACCACTCTGTGAATCAAAAAGCTTTTTAAGCTCCATTGGATCTATTCCTGGGACCGGTATATGTGCTCCCAAGCGAAATATGACCAACGCGCCTAATAAGAATAACAGGCGGCTTTTAAGCTCCCCCATCTTCCCTAGTGCGGCAAATGTACTATCTTGCGCCAAAATTAAGCCTCTTTAACTTCCTGAACTTTTCCGCCAGCTTTTTCTATGGCAGCTTTAGCGCCTTTTGTGAAAGCCACGCCCTCTAAAGTAAACTTCTTAGTAACTTCACCAGAAAGGAAAACTTTCGCAGTTAATGAGATTTCCGAAATAAGATTAGCCGCCTTAAGAGTTAATAAGTCAACGACACCTTCATCTAATTTATTTAGCTCACTCGTTCTTATGGTCGCATTGTATGCTTTTGTAAGAGAGTTAAATCCTCTTTTTGGAAGTCTTCGCTGAATAGGCATCTGACCGCCCTCAAAACCAACTTTGTGAAATCCACCCGTCCTTGAGTGTTGGCCTTTATGTCCTCTTCCAGCTGTTTTTCCAAAACCGGATCCTATACCTCTACCCACTCTCCGTGCATTTTTTTTTGAACCATCTGCTGGTTTAATAGTATTTAATCTCATATTAATTCTCTACTTTAAGAAGGTAATTTATAGAATTAATCATTCCGCGAACCTCAGGAGTATCCTTTAGCTCGACTGTATGATTAATTTTTCTTAAACCAAGCCCTATAACCGTTGCTTTATGTGAGGCTTTCTTACCGATTGTACTTTTAATTAACGTAACTTTAACGTTACCTGCTGTATCTTTAGCCATTTAAATTATCCTCTTATTTCTTCGACAGACTTACCACGTTTGGCAGCAATTTCTGATGGGCTGTTAACTGCAGCAAGACCATTTAATGTAGCTCTTACTACATTGTATGGGTTAGCAGATCCAATACATTTAGCCAAGACATCTGTTATGCCCATAACTTCAAATATCGCTCTCATAGCGCCACCGGCAATAATTCCAGTACCTTCAGAAGCTGGTTGAATAAACACTTTGGCTGCTCCATGACGACCTATTACGGAATGATGCAGCGTTCCGTTATTTAGATTGACTTTTAACATTCCTTTTTTGGCTTCATCCATTGCTTTTTGAACTGCAAGAGGAACTTCGCGAGCTTTTCCTTTTCCCATACCAATTGCGCCATCTCCGTCACCTACAACAGTTAGTGCAGCAAAACTCATGATACGACCACCTTTAACCACTTTTGTTACCCGGTTAACAGCAATCATTTTCTCTCTTAGTCCGTCTTGATTCTGTTCTTGCCTGTCTTGTGCCATTTTAAATCCTAATATTTGTTAGAAAGTTAAACCGTTTTCTCTGGCTGATTCTGCTAAAGCTTTGATACGGCCATGGTACTTGTAACCTGAACGATCAAATGCGATTTCTTTAACGCCTGCTTTAACGGCCTTTTCTGCAATTCTTTTACCAATTGCAATTGCTGCATCCTTATTGCTTGTATTTTTAAGTGTTTTTTTAACTTCAGCCTCTGTTGTTGATGCTGTAGCAATGACCCTATTGTTATTACCATCAATAATTTGTGCATATATATTAGAGTTTGATCTATAAACAGTAAGGCGAGTAACATGAAGTTCTGCCATTTTTGCTCTAGATTTTTTTGCTCTTCTTAATCTTGGATTTTCAGTACTCATATTTTATCCTTATGCCTTTTTAGCTTCTTTAATAACAACATGCTCATCAGAATATCTCACACCTTTTCCTTTGTAAGGCTCTGGTGGTCTGTAGGCTCTAATTTCTGCTGCAACTTGCCCTATTACTTGTTTATTTGAGCTTTTCAATACAATCTCAGTCTGTGTTGGCGTTTCTGCTGTAATGCCATCAGGAAGATTATGGGTAATTGAATGAGAAAAACCTAACTCCAGATTAATCTTGTTTCCTTGGGCTGAAGCCTTATAACCAACCCCTATAAGGGTTAACTTTCTTTCAAATCCCTTAGTTACACCTTCAACCATATTGTTAACAAGAGCTCTAACAGTTCCAGACATGGCTTTGGAATGCTTTGTTTCCTTTGTTGCCGCAAAAGTTAAGATTGATTCGTTTTGCATAATTTTTACATCGCCAGTCAAATGTTGGTTTAGATGACCTAAAGGTCCCTTCACGCTTACTAACTCATTAGAAATATTAATTTCAACATTTTCAGGAACATTTATTGGATTGTTTGCAACTCTCGACATTTATACTCTCCCTATGCTACGTAGCAAAGCACTTCACCGCCAATACCGGCAGCTCTCGCTTTATTGTCTGTCATAACACCCTTGGAAGTTGTCAATATTGCTACTCCAAGCCCATTCATTACTTTAGGTAAGTTTTGGCTATCTTTATAAATTCTCAGTCCTGGCTTACTTATTCTTTCGATTTTTTCTATGACAGGCTGGCCAGCATAGTACTTTAAATTAACAATCAATGAGGGCTTGCCTGAACTATCATTTAAAGCAAAATTCTCAATATAACCTTCATCTTTTAACACTGCCGCAATTGCAGATTTAATTTTAGATGCAGGCATTGAGACTGATACTTTATTTCTCATTTGGCCATTTCTGATACGGGTTAACATATCGGCAATCGGATCACTCATACTCATATTTTTTTCTCCCTTACCAACTTGCTTTAGTAACACCAGGAACTTCACCGAACATCATAAGTTCTCGAAGTTTTCCCCTAGCAATACCAAATTTACTGTAAACGCCTCTTGGGCGACCTGTTAACGCACATCGGTTTCGCAACCTTACTGGGCTTGAATTCCTAGGAAGGCTTTGTAACTTCAGTCTTGCCTCCATTTTTTGCTCATTAGTTGCGCTTGAATCATTAATGATTTCATTTAAAGCTAATCTTTTTGCTTTAAATTTTTCAACCATTTTTCTTCTCTTTATTTCTCTTTCAGTCATACAAAGTTTAGCCATAGTGTGCCCTAACCTCTAAATGGAAAACTAAAAGCTGCTAATAATGCTCTAGCCTCTTCATCTGTTTTCGCTGTAGTTGTGATAGTAATATTCATTCCTCTTAAAGCGTCAATTTTGTCATACTGAATTTCAGGGAAAATAATTTGCTCTTTTATACCCATATTGTAATTACCTCTTCCGTCAAATGATTTAGCAGAAATACCTCTAAAATCACGCTCTCTTGGAATAGCAATATTAATTAAGCGATCTAGAAATGTGTACATAACTGATTTTCTCAGTGTCACTTTGCATCCAACCGGATAATCATCCCGAATTTTGAAAGTTGCTATAGATTTCTTTGCTTTTGTAACAACCGGTTTCTGACCTGCTATCTTTTGCATATCACCTACTGCATGCTCGATAACCTTCTTATCAGCAACCGCCTCACCAAGACCCATATTAAGTGTAATTTTTTGAATACGTGGAACTTGCATTGGTGACTTGTACTTAAACTGTTCACTCAACTGTTTAATTATCGTGTCATTATAATAGTCTCTAAGTCTAGCCATAATATTTTCCTAAACGTCTATTGCTTCTTGATTAGATTTGTAAATACGGATCTTTTTACCGTCTTTAAGCTCTTTAAATGTAACTTTGTCTGCTTTTTTTGCTGCACTATTAAAAATAGCTATATTTGAAATTTGCAGTGGCATTTCTTTGCTAATTAAACCGCCTTGCTCCCCTTTAGCTGGATTGGGCTTGGTGTGTTTCTTCACCATATTTAACCCCTCAACAAGGACCTTGCCTCCTTCAATCAATTGAAGAACAATACCTTGCTTTCCTTTATCTTTGCCAGTGTTTATTATTACTGTGTCGCCTTTACGAATCTTATTCATCCGTATACTCCTAGATAACTTCCGGGGCCAATGAAACAATCTTCATAAACCTCTCTGTTCTTAATTCACGAGTTACTGGTCCAAAAATCCTTGTTCCAATTGGCTCGTACTTATTGTTCAGTAATACAGCAGCATTTCCATCAAATTTAATTAATGACCCATCTGCTCTTCGTACTCCTTTTGCTGTTCTAACAACGACAGCATCATAAACTTCGCCTTTCTTAACCCGACCACGAGGCGCAGCATCTTTGATGGTTACTTTAATGATATCGCCGACACTTGCATAACGTCTCTTCGAACCACCAAGGACTTTTATGCACATAACAGAGCGTGCGCCCGTATTATCAGCAACTTCTAATCTTGTTTGCATTTGTATCATATGAATATATCTCCAACTTAATCCGCTTAATTCTATTTAGACTCAAAAAGAGTCTTCCGCAACGGTCAGTATTGGGGCGCTAGCTCTAAAGTGTACGAGCGCCAAAAAGAGCAGAATTATATGTTATTTAATAAAATAGCTCAAGTTTTGAACCAATTAAATGGTTCTCGCCTTTGAGACGACCTTTGTTACAACCCACGTTTTATTTTTAGAAATGGGTCTACCTTCGGTAATTTCTACCATATCCCCTTCATTAATCTCATTTTTTTCATCGTGAGCATGGAATTTGTTAGACAGCTTAATAACTTTTCCTATCAAACCGTGTTTAACAGTCCTTGGGACTAAAACAGTCACTGTTTTATCCATTTTATTGCTTACCACTTTTCCGGTTAATGTTCTTGTAATCTTTTGTATATCGCTCATTATGCTTGGCTCGCTTTTTCGGCAAGAATTGTTTTGACCCTTGCTATGTCTTTTTGAATTTTTCCCAGCTGATCATGTTTATTTGACTGCTGAGTACTGATTTGCATTCGGGCTGAAAATTGGGCTTTTCTTAACCCGACCAATTCTTTACCTAAATCATCAACACTTTTTGTTCTTAAATCTGAAGCCTTCATAATTATCCTTTAACCACCTATGTGACGAGAAGCAAATGTTGTTAATAACGGTAACTTAGCTGCAGCTAATCTAAAAGCCTCGCGAGCTATAGTTTCTGGTACACCATCCATTTCATACAACATTTTTCCTGGTTGAATTTCTGCTACATAAAACTCAACGCTACCTTTACCTTTACCCATTCTTACTTCAGCAGGTTTCTTTGAGATTGGCTTATCTGGGAAAATTCTAATCCAGATACGTCCACCCCTTTTAATGTGGCGGGTCATTACCCTTCGAGCAGCCTCGATTTGCCGTGCTGTTATTCTGCCTCTTCCAACAGCTTTAAGGCCAAACTCTCCAAAGCTAACTTTATTCCCAGTCGAAGCAACACCTCGGTTTCTACCCTTATGTTCTTTCCTAAATTTTCGTCTAGCTGGTTGTAACATTTTTATGCCTCATCTTTCTTATTTTCTTTTGAAGCTTCTACATTTTCAGACTTCACTTCTTGGGCATCTGATTCTGCTTTAGCTTCTTCTTTAGGTTTAGCTACTTTCTTAACAACTGTCTTTACCGTTGTTTTTGTTTTATCTGCAGCTGGTTTAGTCACTGTTTTAGTTACCGCATCTTTAACAGTCTTTCTGGCTGGGATAACTTTTTTTTCTTCAATAATGTCCTTATTTTCCGGAATAGCTGACTTAGCTGGCTCTTCAAATCTTTCGCCTTTATAGATCCAGACCTTAATACCAATAATTCCGTATGTTGTTTGTGCTCTTGCAACTCCATAGTCAATGTCAGCTCTCAAAGTATGAAGAGGGACACGACCTTCTCTGTACCACTCTGACCTAGCAATCTCAATACCATTTAATCGTCCAGAGCTCATAATTTTTATACCCTGAGCTCCTAATCTCATTGCATTTTGCATAGCTCTCTTCATTGCCCTTCTAAACATAACTCTCTTTTCAAGTTGCTGAGCAATGCTCTGAGCGATTAGTGTTGCATCAACTTCAGGCTTTCTGATTTCTTCAATATTTAATTGGACTGGAATACCCATAAGGCTTTGGAGGCTTGATCTTAATGTCTCTATGTCTTCACCTTTTTTTCCGATAACAATGCCTGGCCTTGCAGAATATATGGTTATTTTTGCATTTTTAGCAGGTCTCTCAATCACGATTTTACTTACAGCGGCATTAGCTAGTTTTTTATTTAAAAACTCTCTGACTTTTATATCGTTTTGCAGTAACGCAGCAAAGTTTTTTGAATTTGCATACCACTTAGAGGACCAGTTTTTTGTGACCCCTAAACGGAAACCTATTGGATTAATTTTTTGACCCATAATTTTCTCTAGCTTCCCACTGTCACTGTAATGTGACTTGTTTGTTTTTGAATCTTTCCTGCTCTGCCTTTAGCTCGAGCACGAATACGTTTTAAAATTGCACCTTTATCTACATATATAGTCTTGATCATTAGCTCATCAATATCCGCACCATTATTATGTTCTGCATTAGCAATCGCTGACTCTAATACTTTTTTAATAATATCTGCGCCTTTTTTTGGGCTAAAGGCTAATATATTTATAGCATTATCAACTTTCTTACCTCTGATCATATCAGCCACTAATCTCGCTTTTTGCGGAGAAATTCTGACACCTTTTAAAATTGCTGAGACTTCGTTAGCCATAATTTATTTCGCCTTTCTATCGCCAGAGTGGCCTTTAAATGTTCTAGTTGCTGCAAATTCTCCAAGCTTATGTCCTACCATGTTCTCAACTATTAACACAGGAACATGCTGCCTTCCGTTATGCACAGCAATAGTTAAGCCAATAAAGTTTGGAAGTATTGTTGATCTTCTTGACCAAGTCTTAATTGGCTTACGATCCCTTGCTTCCGATGCAATCTCCACCTTTTTAGCAAGGTGCAAATCTACAAATGGTCCTTTTTTAATCGATCTTGACATATCATTTACCTTTTATTAGATGGTCTACGGCTGATTCTCATATTATCAGTACGCTTATTATTTCTTGTTCTATATCCTTTTGTTGGTGTGCCCCATGGGCTTACCGGATGACGACCACCAGAAGTTCTTCCTTCACCACCACCGTGAGGATGGTCTACAGGGTTCATCACAACACCTCTGACAGTTGGTCTAATGCCTCTCCATCTGTTTGCTCCAGCTTTACCAATCGATCTTAGTGAGTGCTCGTTGTTTCCAACTTCTCCAAGAGTGGCTTTACAGTCCACATGTATCTTTCTCACCTCACCTGATTTTAATCTTAATTGAGCATAAGCTCCTTCACGTGCTAATAGTTGTACTGATGTTCCTGCAGAGCGAGCCATTTGTGCTCCTTTTCCAGGCTTCATTTCAACGCAATGAATAGTGCTACCAACGGGTATGCTTTTAAGTGGTAGCGTATTACCGTCTTTAAAGGGAGCCTCTATGCCACTCATGAGTTTGTCACCTGCAGCAACACCCTTGGGTGCAATAATGTAGGTTCTTTCTCCATCAGCGTAACAAAGCAAGGCTAAGTGAGCAGATCGATTAGGATCATACTCTATTGTTTCAACTGTAGCCGGTATACCATCTTTTGTTCGTTTAAAATCCACAATTCTTATGTGCTGTTTGTGTCCACCGCCCATATGCCTTACTGTAATTCGGCCGTGATGGTTACGTCCAGCGTTTTGCTTCTTCTTAATTAGTAATGGTGCGTGAGGCTTACCTTTGTGAAGACCCTCTGTTACTACCTTCTGCAGACCACGTCTTCCAGGTGAGGTTGGTTTTACTTTAACTATAGCCATCTATTTCTCCTTATTCACCTGTAAAGTTAATCTCTTGACCAGCTTTTAAGCACACATATGCTTTTTTCCAGTCATGACGTTTACCCATTGAACGTCCAGACCTTTTAGGCTTTCCATTCACATTTAAAATATTTACAGACGATACCTCAACCTTAAACATCGTTTCAATTGCCATCTTCACGTCGGCTTTAGTAGCTGATTGTGTTACTTTAAATGCAATCTGGTTGTTCTTGTCTGCAATCATTGTTGCTTTTTCAGTTACTTGCGGAGCTAGGATGGATCGTAGTGATCTATCTGTTTGTTTGATTAAGTTACTCATGCAAACATCTCCTCAAGTTGTTTAACAGCTTCTGTTGTTGCAATCACCTTAGAAAAGTGTACGAGACTTACCGGATCAGCATATTTAGCCTCCACCACCAATACATTTATTAAATTTCTTGAGGATAAATACAAGTTTTCATCAAAAGAATCAATTAGTACCAAAACATTTTCAGTAATACCGAGTGTTTTAATCTTTTCGACAAACTGTTTAGTTTTAGGTGATTCGACTTTGAATTCTTCTATTATTGACAATCTTTCCTGTCTAACCAGCTCTGAAAGAATAGACTTCATTGCCACCCTGTAAGCTTTCTTATTAATTTTTTGGGTATAATTTTCATCTGGTCTGTTTGGAAAAGCTCTTCCTCCCCCACGCCAGATTGGGCTAGATGTCATTCCTGCACGAGCATTACCAGTACCTTTTTGTCGAAATGGCTTTCTAGTGCTGTGCTTAACTTCCCCACGAGTCTTTTGTGCACGAGTAACAGAGCGTCCATTACTCATATATGAGGTCACTAGCTGATGGATTAATGACTCATTAAACTCGCTTCCGAATATCTCGTCAGATGCTTTGTGAGTTTTTTTAGAGTCTTTTCCAGATTTATCGAGGATCTTAAATTCCATTATGCGTCCCCTTGAGACTTAACAGCGGGTTTAATTAAAACATCAGAGCCCTTAGACCCCGGAATTGCACCTTTAATTAAAATTAGATTCCTAGGTGAATCTATTCTTACCACTTCTAAGTTTTGTGTTGTTCTTTTTTTATCCCCTAAGTGCCCGGCCATCTTTTTACCAGGGAACACTCGACCAGGATCTTGACATTGGCCTGTTGACCCATGTGAATTATGTGAAATAGAAACGCCGTGGGTAGCTCTATTAGAGCTAAAATGATGTCGTTTTATAGGGCCTTGGAAGCCTTTACCAATAGTTGTACCTGTTACATCAACCTTTTGGCCAACTTGGAATATTTCCACTGACAATATTGATTCTGTCGTGTATTTGCTAATCTCTTCTTCAGATAATCTTAGCTCGTGAAGTCCTAGCCCCGCCTCAACTGACGCTTTGGCATAGTGACCTACAAGTGATTTATTTAGCTTGGTAGATTTAGATTTTCCATACGCTAACTGAAGGCTGCTATAGCCATCACTATTTAATTTTTTGATCTGTGTCACGCGATTAGGAACCACTTCAAGTACCGTTACTGGAATGCTTGCGCCTTCATCAGTAAATACTCTGGTCATTCCGACCTTGCGACCAATAAGCCCTAAGCTCATGATCTTCTTCCTTATTATTATTAGTTACAAAGCCAATTACAATTGATTGACTTCTTAAAAGAGCGCTATTATATACAACGCTCGTGTTTTTTACAACTTAATTTCTACATCTACTCCAGCAGGCAAATCAAGCTTCATTAATGCATCAACTGTTTTGTCTGTTGGGTCTAAAATATCCATCAATCTTTGATGTGTTCTTATCTCAAACTGATCCCTAGATTTCTTATTTACATGAGGAGACCGCAATAAGTCAAACCGTTCAATCCTGGTAGGAAGCGGTACTGGTCCTTTAACAACAGCACCAGTTCTTTTTGCTGTGTCAACAATCTCTTGTGCAGACTGATCAATCAGCTTGTAATCAAATGCCTTTAATCTAATTCGTATTTTTTGACTAACCATTATTTAATAATCCTCTAAAGAACGAATACCTATTTCAAGATATTTTTTTGTTTAATTTAAATTTACTCAACAATCTTTACAACAACGCCTGAACCCACTGTTCGGCCACCTTCGCGAATCGCAAATCTTAAACCTTCTTCCATAGCGATTGGTGCGATTAGTGTTGCTGTGATGGATACGT